>Ga0075154_10000075_pt1 | contig 77038 bp, 46 predicted proteins | sample JI71714BDNA_FD_70965 | JGI IMG/M metagenome (GOLD analysis project Ga0075154, IMG submission 70965) | Wastewater effluent complex algal communities from Wisconsin, to seasonally profile nutrient transformation and Carbon sequestration -... | ecosystem: Engineered > WWTP > Effluent > Algae... | reverse complement strand
TCGACCGGGCGCTGGTCGCCTGCCTGCATCGGCTGGGAGAACCTGCCAGCCACTACGGCATGCTGCGTTATCACTTCGGCTTCGCGGATGTCGAGTTGCAGGCGCTGACCGAATCGGCCTATCTGCCACGCGGGAAACGGCTGCGTCCGCTGATCTGCTTGTTGTTCTGTCGCATCTACGGTGTGCCGGAGCAGGTCGCCACCACCCTGATGATGGCCGTGGAGGTCATGCACTCAGCCAGTCTGGCGCACGACGACATCGAGGACTGCGATGCGGTACGCTGGAATCGGCCGACGCTGCAGGCCGTTTTCGGTGTCGACCAGGCGATCAACGCCGGCGACACACTGATCGGCATGGTGTACCAACTGCTGCTGGAACTGACCGGCCAGGGCGTTGCGCCGACACAAACCCTGGATGTCATCGCCAGCTTCAACCGGGCACACTTGCGGATGTGCGAGGGTCAGCATCTGGACCTCAAGCGTCGCTATGACGACGCGTCGGGAGCAGCAGGCTATCTCGACATGGTGGAACGCAAGACCGGTGCGCCTTGCGTCTGCATCGGCGAGAGCGTCGCTACCGTGGCCGCACTACCGGCATCGACGCGGGCAACGCTGGGCGAGTTCGGACGGTCGCTGGGCGTGCTCTATCAGATCTGCGACGATGTGCGCGGCCTGTTCAGCCAACCCGATACTCTGGGCCGCGAGGTTGGCCACGACCTGGTTCTGCACCGCCCATCGTTGCCACTGCTGTACGGCTGCCAGCATGGTTCAACGGCATTGCGCGCGTTGCTGCAGGCAGACCCCGGGCGCGCGACGCCGCTCAGCGCCGACGAACTGAGTTTCGTCCGTAGTGAATTGGTAGCCTGTGGCGTCGGGCGCTACTGCCGAGATGCAGCGGTTCGACACCATGACGTGGCGCTGACGGCGCTGAACGCCCTGAACCAGGACGGCGTCGAGATCAGAACCCTGCGCGGTCTGCTGCACGCCTGCCTGGCATCCGTCGAGTTTCCGAACTGAGCCATGGCAATGGCCTGTGACGCAGCGAACCACCCGACCGGCGGCGCCAGCGCCGAGGGATGTCCTATGCTTGCTCACGACTTTGAATTGAACCCGTGAACGATGATCGTCAACTCGTCATTGAGCCCGCTGCACAAGCCCGGCCTATTCCTCGCGGAGACGCGGGACCAGATCCGACATTCGGGCGGTCTGGCCCGCATGCTATTGCGCGCACGCTTGGCGCAGCTCTACCGATATTCATCATTGGGACTACTCTGGGCCGTGGTACCGACATTGGTCATTACCGTTGGTGTGACCTTGAGTCTGAATACGCCAACCCAACCCGCGGTGTTGCTTCCTGGCGAGGTGCCGCTGCAGGTCCATGTGGCCTTCGGCGTTGTGCTGATGCAGACCTTTGTAGAAGCCTTCAATGGCCAGCGCAGCATTTTCGATCTGCACCTGTCATTGCTGCAGCGGATGAAATTTCCGCTGGAAGCGGTGGTCATGGCGCAGATTGCCGAGAGTGGCTTCAACCTGTTGGCAAAACTGCCCGTGCTGCTGCTGGTGCTGGTGTTCTTCGGTATGCCGCTGAAACTGCAGCTGCTTCTGGGCCTGCTGGCGTGCCTGCCGGTCCTGCTGGCCGGTATCGCGCTCGGCGCCCTGGTCGCACCGATCAGCGCGCTGGGCAAGGACCTCGACCGTGCCATGGCGTTTCTGCCGTGGCTGGTTTTTCTCGCCACGCCTGTGTTCTATCGCACGCCCGACGTCGGACCATGGGCTTGGCTCCAGGCCGTCAATCCATTGACGGCGATGCTGGATGTGGTGCGCTATCTGTCCTACGGCGGCGGCAATCCGCATTGGTCGACGTTCTGGATGACGCTGGTGGGGCTGGCGCTATGCCTGCCGCTCGGCTGGGTGGTCTGCAAGCTGGCGCCGCCGCATCTGGCCGAGAGGCTGTCCTCATGAGCTTTCCGGAGCGTGCAAGTTGACGGCCGAAACACTGATCCGTGTCGACGCGGTCTCCAAGCGCTTCTGTCGCCGCGGCGACCTGAGCCTGCGTTATGGCCTGCAGGATCTGCTGGGCGATCTACTGCTGAGATCGCCTCGCGACGTACTCCGCGAGGGCGAATTCTGGGCGCTACGCGACATCGACCTCACGATCAGGCGTGGCGACGTCATCGGGCTGGTGGGTCACAATGGAGCCGGGAAGAGCACCCTGCTGAAGCTGCTGGCCGGGATCTACCGCCCGACGCTCGGTTCGATCACGGTGCACACCAACAAGATCGCGGTGCTCGACCACAGCGCCGGATTGAATCCCGCTCAAACCGGGCGCGAGAGTATCTACACCAAGCTGGCATTGCTGAAGCAGACCCACGATCAGATTGCCGAGCGCGTCGAGTCCATCATTGCGATGGCCGAATTGGCTGATGTCATCGACTCGCCAGTGGCCACCTACAGCACCGGCATGCGCGTACGGCTCGCCTTTGCCATGTATGCCAGCGTCGAGATCGACATCTTCATCGTCGATGACAGCCTGGGTGTCGCGGATATCCGATTTGCCCAGCGGATGCGGCGCTACTGGCAGGATTTTGTCGACGCCGGCGGAACCCTGTTGCTGGCGTCGCACGAAATTTACTTGTTGCGGTCCCTATGCAACGGTGCTCTTCTGATCGAGGATGGGCGCATCGTCCATGCCGGTGATACCGAATCGGTGATCGCCCGTTACCTCGCTGAGCGCAGGCCGACGCTGGAAGATGTTCCAGCACAGACCGTCAGCAGCACTCCCGAAAGGCCGGCGGCGGACGCCGAGTCTCCCAGGCGATCGCCGCCACCGAATCCGCCCGCCGCCGATTCCGAGACCGGGACATCCAGTCGTTTTGCGCGCTTCGCCGACGCCGGGGATTTTCCCGTGCGCTTCACGGCCATCGAGATGGAAGCGATTCCGACGCTTGGTGAGGGCGTAGCCCAGGTCCTGGGGCAGTTGTGCGTTCGCGCTCAATGTGTGTCCACGGTCGCCGTCGACCGGGTTCTGTTCGGTTTCGAGATCTTTGATGAGCAAGGCCAGGTCATTATTCACCTCCGGGGGCCCGATGCTGCTCCGCACTACACCCTGACGCGCGGCGCAAACAGCGTCAGTGCGACGCTACAGCACTTGCCACTGATGCCCGGCAACTACCGGATCGGTACAGTCGTTCTCGAGTTTCCGAGCCTGGCTATCCTCGGCATACACGGGTGGGAAGAGGAGGGGCAGCCGTTTCGGGTTCTGTCGGATTCCGGAAATGACTTGTTGGGCGCCATTTCTAGGAGAGCGCGGATGACAGCGCACGTCACCTGGCATACCGGCCCGACTGCGCCGCCGCAGTCTGACTGCAGCGCTGCCCAGAAATCAGCGCCATCACCTACAACCGGATAATCGTGGCCCACCATGAGAGCACTTTTCAAATCCCCTCAGCTGCAGGCCGGTTTCGACCGCGACGGCTTTGTCATCGTCCCCTTTCTGGATGCGTTGCAGGTCGCCGAGCTCAGCGCGCACTACGCGTCGCTGGATCATGACCACAAGTCCGCACAAGGCTTCCACGTCAGCCTGGACAATCAGGATCGTGGGTTCAAGCAAGCGGTGATGGACAAGCTGCAGAGCGTTGCTCGCGCTCGCGTCGACGAAGTGTTCGAGCGTGCCCGGATCTTCGTGGCGAGCTATGTGGTCAAGGAGCCGGGCCCGCGCGGCATCGTGCCACCGCACCAGGACTGGACCTTTGTCGATGAGCGCCGCTTCGTGTCCTGCACCGTGTGGATCCCGCTAGCAAAGACCACCGTGGACAACGGCGCCCTCGGCGTGATTCAGGGCAGTCACCGACTGTTCGACCACCATCGGGCGTCGCCCTCGCCGCAGTGTCCGTCTCCAATCGGTGAGCTGATGTTCCAGATTTTTCCGTATCTGGCGATCAAGGAGATGGAACCGGGTCAGGCGTTGATTTTCAATAACCGCACGCTGCACGGGTCGCCACCGAACCTCAGTGAACTGCCGCGCATCGCTGCAGGTATCGGCATTGCCCACGAGGAAGCCGAACTGTTGCACTATTACCTGCTGCCGGACAGCGATCCGGCGCAGATCGAGTGCTTTCAGGTCGAGCCAGATTTCTTTCACCAGTACAGTAACGGAACGCTGGGGCAGCTCTACAACAGCGGTCAACGGCCCGAGGGGCAGATTTGCATCAGCCGTGAGCCATTCGTGCGCAAGGCAGCCGACGGTGCGGTTCTGGCGCAGCAGTTTATTCGCGACGGCAACCGCTTCGACACCGTTCTGGCCGAGCGTATGGCGCGCCTCTTCGGCCATGCCGCTCTCCATCCGCCGCCGGCGCCCCCACGTTCGGCGGAAACGCTGCCTTATGCGTTCAACGCTGATTTCCCGACGCCCAAACGTGTGTTCCGGGAGCAGGCGCATCAGCAGGCGCTGCAGCGCGATGGCTATGTCATCGTCGATCTGCTGGATACCGCACAAGTGTCGGCGCTGATGAAGCACTACCGGACGACCCACCCGGAACCAGTCAAGGGATTTTACGCCAGCACCTTCGCCAGTGATCTCAGTTATCGGGAGGGCGTCGATCGGCGTATCCGCGAGGTTTGCGCAGAGCGCATCAATAAGCTGACCCAGGACATCAAGATCATTTTTGGCAGCTACATCGTCAAGGGCAGCGACGAAGCCAGCCAGATGAACATCCACCAGGAGATGACCCTCGTCGATGAGAACGAATTCAGCGGCATCAACATTTGGTGCCCGCTGATCGACTTGGATGCGCGCAACGGCCCGCTGTTCGTGCTGCCGGGCAGCCATCGACTGTTGCGCACGCTGCGAGGATCGACCATCCCCGCGATCTACGACGGTGTGCGCGACGAGCTGATGAAGCTGATGCAGCCGGTTCATATGCGGGCTGGGCAGGCGATCATTTTCGACCAGAGCATCATCCACTACTCGCCGCCCAATCGATCCGGTGCGGACTGGGTCGGGATCAATGTTTTCTTCGCGCATCGCGATGCACGCATGATGATCTGCCATCACGACAGGAATCAGCCGGAGCAGACTGTCGAAGTGTTCGCAGTGGACGATTCCCTCTTGCATGTCCATGGGCATTTCGGAACCGACATCCATGCCCGTCCAAATATCGGACGCAGTCTGGGCAAGGTGGCCTATGGGTTTCCGGCCCTGACACCCGAGCTCTTGCGCCAGCGGTATCCACAAGCTGTGCCTGACACCGGAGCGGACGAGTCGTCAGTGCCGGCGACGCCGGGCTGGCGTGCGTGGCTGCGGCGCTTGTTGACCGCCTGAAGAGCACCTGTCCCGTGACATCGACCACCCTGACATGTCCACCCTTGTTGCGCGACGGGGATCTCTGGCACAGCTTGCAGCATGCCGGCTGTATCCAGATGCCGTTGTTGCCGCCCTCGGCGATCGACCAGTTGCTGCAGGCCTTTACGCACTTCCACCCGACACTTCCGGCATGTGGCTTTGTGTCCAGCACCTATTCGCCCGACCTTCGATACAAACAGGCGGTCAGCGACTGCATTACCGACATTGTCCAGCCCTATCTGGATTCAATGTTCCAGAACCATCGGATCCTTGGCGCTGCGTTCCTGTACAAGATGCCGGGCCCGCAATCTGCACTGCCGCTACATCAGGCTTGGACGGTCGTGGACGAAGACCGTTTCATCGCCATCAATGCCTGGATACCACTGGTGGACGCCGATGTCGACGACGGTACGCTCCATGTCATGCCCGGCAGCCACCGAGTGATGCGCGGCATACGTGCACCCACGTTGCCGTTTTGCTATTCCGGCCATGAAGCGCTGATGCAACAGCACATGTGCGCGTTGCCCACAAAAGCCGGCCAGGCGGTGGTCATCAACCAGGCGACCGCGAACCACTCACCGGCCAACCTGCGCGATACCGTGCGACCCGCGGTCAGCGTCGGCGTCGTGTCGGCGCCGGCGCGATTGCGCTTCTACTACCGCGACAGGAAGCGCAACGACCAGCGCGTGGAAATGTTCGAGCCGTCGGATGATTTCTTCCTGCGATTCGACGACTTTCACCGGGATATCTTCCTGCGACCCAGGATCGGGCATGCGGTGGCCGAACTTGACTACCCGGATCCAGCGCGCTCGGCCGATGCGGTCGAAGCGCTGATCCGGCAATGCCAGCGCCTGTGCCCTGCGCCCCGGACCGATGCCTCGATGGCAATGCGTCTGGCATCCCATCGGCCTGTGTTGACCGATGCCGCTGCGGAACGCGCGCTCACAGCCGACGGTTACACGATACTGTCCTTGATCAGCGCCGCCGAAGCTGCCCGCCTGCTCGACCGGATCGCTGAGTGGGTTGCAGAATTCCCGGTGGGCTTCTATGCCTCGGTCCACGCCACTGACGTCCAGCGCACGGGGGTGAATGCGCTGTTGATGGCCACCTTCAGACCGTTGCTGGCTGCCGTCTGCCGCGATGACGTCCTTCTGTTGGGAGGCGCCTTCATCAACAAGGCGCCAGGCCCGCGCGGCGCGCTGCCGCCGCACCAGGACTGGAACATCGTCGACGAATCGCGACATCGGTCGTTCAATGTCTGGGTGCCGCTGGTGGACACGCATGCCGCCAATGGGGCCATTTCGGTAATCCCAGGCAGCCATCGTTGGTTGCCGACCATCCGCGGCCCGAACATTCCCTGCATTTTTCGCCATGTGCACCCGGAGTTGCACGCGGCAATGAAGCTGTTGCCGATGCGGGTCGGCCAGGTGCTGATATATGACCATCGTTTGTTGCACTGTTCCGACATCAACAGCACATCCGACCATCGCCCTGGCGCCGTGATGGGCCTGGTGCCGGCTGAGGCCGAGCTCATGCACTACGTCGTCGATGGCGAGCGGATTCGTCAGTACCGTTCAAACGTCGATTTCCTGCTCAGCGGCAGGACGCATCAGGGCCCAGACGACTTGAGCCCGGAAGCATGGCTGGACCATGACGACACACCGCTGCGCAGCGAGCAGTTGGCCGATTTCCTGGGCGCGCCGTCGTGGCCGGCGCATAACCGCAAGGCAGACTCACCATGAGACCCGTTTTCCGCGACGCCGGCCTGCAGGGCACGTTTGACCACCGGGGTTATGTACAGACGCCGTTTCTCAACGTAGCGCAGGTCGAGGCACTGAAGCAGGCCTATTTCGCGACGCTCGGCGAGAGCAGGGGCTGCCTGTTGGGAGCCGAGGCGGATTTCAAGTCCACCAGCGAGATCACCTACGATTTCACCTTCATCGACCGCAATCCTGCCTACAAGCAGTTGGTGTTCAATACGATTGTCGACGCGCTCGACGCGCCGCAGAGTCGCTTGCTGGATGACTACCGGCCAATCATCGCCAACTTCATCCGCAAGAAGCCGGGCGGCGGTGAGGTGCCACTGCACCAGAACTGGGCCTTTGTCGACGAGCGCCGTTGCACCTCGGTGTCGATCTGGTGCCCTCTGGTCGACAGTAACGGGGACAACGGCACGCTGCAATTTGTCGATGGCAGCCACAAGCGCTTTGCCGAGGTTCGCGGGCCGATGGTGCCGTGGGAATTGACTGCAATCCAGCGCGAGATCATCGATGGGCAGTTGACCCCTGCCCATGACATCCAGGCTGGTCAGGCGGTGGTTCTAGACGACAGCATCGTGCATTACTCCAATATCAATCGCACCGAGAGCCTGCGCCTGGCCATCCAGCTGATCCTGGTACCGCGTGAGGAGCCGACCATCCACTTCCACATGAATCCCCACGAAAATCGGGACCGCGTGGAAAAGCTCGAAGTCGATGTCGACTTCTTCATGAACTTCCATCCGTGGAAGAAGCCGGAGAAGTTCAAGCATCTCGCCACACTGCCGTTTCAGTCGCGTCAGCTCAGCCTCGCAGAATTCCAGGCGCGGCTGCGTGCACCGCGCTTTGATGCACCGGCACACCACCTGACCCCTCCTTTCAGATGATTTCACTGGCCATTGCCACGCCTGATCGCGAGGCGTATTCACAGACCTTTGTCCATCAGCAGGTCACCAGTCTGCCGATGCGCATGCATGTGCTGTATGGCGGAAACCTGCCGACCCACCATGCGACCAGTCTGGACGCAGCGGGCTATGCGTTCCCCGGGGAAAACGCCGACCCGTGGGTGCGCGTGCAAGCGATGGCCGACTATCTGAGCGAACATCGGATCGCGGCGGTCCTGGCCCAGTTCGGCCCCACAGGCGTGGAGATGATGCCGGTATGTGCGGCCGCGAAAGTGCCATTGCTGGTCCACTTCCATGGCTACGATGCCTGGCGGCAGGATGTACTCACCAGCTACGGGACGCGCTACCGCGCTCTGTTCGAACAAGCCCACGCGGTCATCGGCGTTTCCCGCGAGATGTGCCGACAGCTCACCGACCTGGGCGCGCCCGCAGCCCGCGTTCATCATGTCCCTTACGGCGTGGACACCCGAATTTTCACCAGAGGCAACCCCGCGGGCTGCGGCCCGGATTTCCTCATCGTGGGTCGCCAGGTTGACAAGAAGGGTCATCTGCTGGCGCTGCTGGCTTTCGCTGAACTGGCGCGAACGAATCCCTCCTGCAGCTTGCGTATCGTTGGTGGCGGACCGCTGCGCGAGTCAGGTGAGATGCTGGCGCGAGCCGTTGGGATTGCCAGCCAGGTGCGTTGGCTGGGCGTGCTCGAACCTGCGGCCGTGGCGCGCGAACTGAAGTCGGCGCGGGCGTTGATCCAGTTCAGTCACACCACGCCATCCGGCGATCGCGAGGGCACCCCGGTAGCCATGCTCGAAGCCATGGCCAGCGGCGTTCCGGTAATCGGGTCACGCCACGCCGGTATTTCGGATGTAATCGAGGATGGAGTCCATGGACTGTTGGTGGATTGCTTCGATTTGCTCGGTCTGACCGCCAGCCTGCGACGGCTCGCCAACGACGCCGATTTGGCTGGCCGACTAGGGCGCAATGCCGCCGCGCTGATCCACGCGCGCTACACGCGTGAGCGCTATATCGGCCAGTTGACCAAGCTGATTCACAATGCAGTCGCAGCACCCTTCGGGCCTGGACCGAGAGCGCCATGAACGACACAGCAACAAATCTGACGGTGCGGCCCCACTCTGTCTTGGACTCCTCCACATCACTCACGATCGCGCCGTCACACCATGCTGTCAGGCGCCCACCTCAGAGGCCCTGAGTTTCGGAAACATCAACCGGCAACCCATCACCGAGATCTGGGATGGTCCGGGGCTGCAGCAGTTTCGGCGTCAGATGCGCGCCGGCGCTCGCGACGAGCATTGCGCCGGCTGTTGCAGCAGAGAAGCCGAGGGGTACATGAGCATGCGCCAGATCAGCAATGCCAAGTACGCTGATCAGGCAGAGCATGCCCGCGCCCGGTCTACATCGATGTGCGTTTCTCCAACCACTGCAACTTCCGCTGCCGAATCTGCGGACCAACATCCAGTTCGGCATGGCACCAGGACGCCGTGGCGCTGGGTTGGTTGCCACGGGGTTCGCCTGCGCGAAGCAAGATCACGGACGATCCGGTTCGGCCCTGGCAGCAACTGCGAGATCTGGCTCCGCGTTTGCAGGAAGATTCCGGATTTTCTGACCAAGACCGCCGCACTTGATCGCTTGCGCGGTGAAAGCTGGCTGCAGGTGTTTCCCGAACTGGCCGCGCTTGCCGACACGGCAACGGCCTCTCGTTTACACCCATGATATTCAGCGGCCGACACTCTCAGCCGACAGCGTATCGCATCATGTGCGGCTGGGATTGACCTTTGGCCGTTACGCTGTTGGCACTCCTTGCGATTGGCACGTTCGGCAGGCGTGAGCTTTGCCTGACCTCAGGCCGCAGTCGACTCGTGATAGTCGTCATCGATGTTGATGTTCCAGATCGCATCCTTGCTGCCGTGTCCGGCCACGATGAGGTCGACAGCGGCCTTTGCCGTCAGCATCGAATGATCCTGGTTGTTGTAGCGATGCATGCCATTGCGCCCGATCAGGAACAGGTTCGCGATCCCGTCGACGAAGGAACGCACTTCGCCGATTTGCGCATAGCTGCCAAAGTAGGCCGGATAGGCCTTCGGTACGCGGATCACCTTCGCATCGACGACATCGTCGGCGTCGACCAGGTCGATGTGTGCCAACTCGCGCACGGCGAGCGCCTGCATGTCGGCATCCGACAGCGTCCACAGCTGGTCGGCATCGTCGCAGAAATACTCCAGGCCAAGCCACACCCGGTCAGCATCGGGCACCAGCGCCGGGCTCCAGTTGTTGAAGATCTGCAATCGGCCGAGCTTGACCTCCGGATCTTGAATGTAGATCCAGTTGTCAGGTAATCGGCAGGTACCCGGCACGAAGGCATCGCCTGGGCGCGGCTTCATACGCCGGGCGATGACCCCGACCGTGATGAAGTTGCGGTACGGCAGAGCTGCCGCAATCTGCGCCACGCGCGGCGGCGCCGGTGGGTTGAGGCTGCCGATAAGGTCTTTCACCGCCATCGTCGAGATCACCCAATCGGCGTCGATTGTGGTCGTTGTGTCTGTCACCAGGTCGCGTGCTTCCGCGCACCGGACCCGGCCATCGACGATATCCAGCCGATCGACGCGGTGCGACAGGCGAATTTCGCCGCCAAGATCCCGGATCTGGTCGGCGACGGCCTCCCAAAGTTGCCCGGGACCGAGGCGCGGATACAAGAACCGTTCGACAAGACTGAGCGGCGTGGAACGCGAATCCTGCGACCAGGACCGGCGCACCGAGTGCAGCATGGCGCTGACCAGAGAGACGCTCTTGATGCGTTGTGCACCCCATTCGGCGCTGATGCGTTCGCAGGGGACGCCCCAGACCTTTTCGGTATAGGCCTGAAAAAACGTGCGATAGAGCTCCGCACCAAAGCGGTTGACCAGAAAGTCCTCGAGGTTGTGTTCGCGTCGGCGCGGAAACAAGCTGGACCACGCAAGGCTGGCAGCAATCCGGGCGCAACGCCAAGGCCCCAGGTTGCCGATCGTGCGAAGGTTGAGCTTGATCGGATAGTCATACAACCTGCGCCCGAAGTAGATCCGCGACTGCCGATCCCGCAACAGCATGACCTGGGCCGAATCGGCGGGCAGTAAGGGCGACGCCCTCCTTTCCAGACGGCGGTGGTGGTTCTGGTAACTCAGGGTGACGAGCCCATCGCCACAGGCCCCCGCTTCCAATGGCAGGATCCGTTGCCACCAGTCCATCACCCAGTCCGACTTCGAAAAAAACCGATGTCCGCCAAGGTCCATGCGGTAACCGTTGAAATCGACTGTCCTGGAAATTCCGCCGACAACCTCCGAGGCTTCAAGCACGATCGGCTGGATGCAGGACTGGCGCAACAGTTCCAGGGCGGCTGTCAGTCCGGCGGGTCCTCCGCCAATGATCAGCGCCGTCTTGCGTCGTGTCTGCGCCATAGCGTCCTTGGGCCATCATTGAGTGAATAGGCATCGGGCAAACATCCCCGCATCTGGTGTCGACAACGCTATACCACGCTGCTTGTCTGCCGCCCACTTGCCTTTCGCAACCACCGGAACCACGATCCAGATTGCAGTTTCTCAATGCCCATGGCGCCGCACTCGAACACGACGCATGCTGCGCATTGAAGGCGCGGATCATTCCTCGGTGGCGGCTGCCAAAGAACGTTGCGGAAGCGTGACGAGATCTGGCGACGCGGTGCCAGAGGCTCCACGATCATCGTCGGCGCCTGTGCCGCGAAATCGCAATCGCCATTGCTCTTGCCACGCCCAGATGAACGCCGCGGCGCAATATCCGTAGTAGACCTGATGGAACAAGATCGCGCCCAGGGCAAACAGCAGCCCGCGGCGGCGATTGAACAGCGCCACCAATCGCTGATTGGCCACGACGGCCGCAACCAGAAGCGCAAACGACAGCCACAACGGCACCCAGGTCAGCGGCAGCGAGACCAGAAAGGCAACCGCAAGGATCGCCCGCAGTCGCTCCCCGCGGCTCACATTGAGCGTATCGGGCAATCCGGTTCGACGGTGGATCAAGCGCGACCACGGCAACGCACGTTGGAAGATTTCGGTGTGCAGAAGGTTGCGCAACTCCCAGACCTTGAGGTGTGTGGCTTGGAGCTCCGGTGCCAGCAGGATCCGGAATCCGCCCTGCCGTAACCGCCAGCCCAACTCGATGTCTTCGATCGACGGCTCTGCAAAGCGCGATGCGTCGAACCCTCCGACCTCAAGGAAAGCAGCTTTGCGGATGGCGCCGCAGCCGGCCCAGAACGTCTCTGCCTCGCGGTTGCTCTGGCGATGGTAGTGATGGTGCACCAGATTCTTGTACTGCGACCAAAAACTGTTGGCTGAGGGACGGTCGTCGTAGGCGCCGAATACCGCGGCAAAAGCGTTGTCGGCGAGCGCGCCGGACAGGACACGCGCAGCGTCCGGGTGCACAACAGCGTCGGCATCAACGAACCACAACACATTGCCCCTGGCCGATCCCGCCGCGGCATTGCGAGCGCCACCTGGGCCGAGCCTGCCGCCCGACGGCATGGTCCGCACGCCCGCTTGCGCGGCGATCGCGGGGGTTGCGTCGATTGAGCCATCATCGACCAGGATGATTTCCAGGATCTCGCCTACGCGCTGCATGCGCAGCAGCGGCGCAAGACAATCGCCGAGAGTCGCCTCCGCGTTGTACGCTGGCACGATAACGCTGATGCTCAGCGGTTCTGCGGATGTCATTGCGATCTCGTGGGTGCTTTGTTCCATTATGCAGAAGCCAGAGGATGACCGCGACATCGAGACGACCTGATTCGCTCTCCAGGGGCGCCACGATCGACGACTCGCCAAGGTTGCGCACCAGTTCCTGACTCGCCGCAACCCTCATCACAGCACGCTCGACGCTTCGGTGGGTCCGGATCTTCGACGGAAATCGCGCTGGGCCGCCTCGTGGGCGCGACAGCGTGCCACGCCCGACCGGATGCACTCTGAGTCGCCAAGCATCGAGCAAGATGGGATATCAATGACCGCAGCACAGAAGCAAGTTGAAGTCTTCTTTCGCGGGCTGACCGTCCTCCAGGGCGTATTTTGCTGATGATTAGCATCAAGGTTTCATCGATCAATCTACCGTTCTCCACGCTACGCATCGACTCCGCATTCGTGATCGCAAGCGGGCTGATCGTTTTCACCTTCGGGCTGGCATCGTGGAAGCTGCCGATCGCTGCCGCTGTGACTACGGCCAGTTCTGTCGCGACCGTGATCGCGGTTTTCGCCTTCGGCCATCTACCGGTTGAGTCCGGCGACGTTTCCTTTCAGCCTGATCTCAAGTGCAGAGTCTGGCAGTCGGAAACGGAATGGACAGAAGTCATCTCACGCAAGCATTCACTGTTGAGCTGGAGCAATCAGCCGCACACGAACGATCGGCAAGTCAATCGCGACTTCACAGTCAGCAACGGCATTGATGCCGATGGCTGGCGACGGTTGCCAGTCACGGCGACGCCCGCGCCAGAGATCTGGTTTCTGGATTGGTCGTTTACTTTCGGGGTCGGCGTCGAAGATGCCTGGCAGCCTGTCGGACTTACAGACGCGAAGAGAAAACTTCAGGGGATTTTGACGGTTTTGGGCTTCCCTGGCGAAGGTTTCCGAACTCAGGCTCGTTCTGCGTGCGTTTTTCGCGCAGCAGCCCGAAAATGACTCAAGTCCGACGGGCTGCCAGGCCTACCTTTACAGGCTTGCGGAAGAAGCCCGGCCCGCTTTTCAGGTTCGCAGTTTTGCAACGTCCGGTTGGGGTACGGTGCAAGCCTACTTTCCCTCAAGCACCAGCTCGAAAGTAGCGAGAAAGCGCCGCGCATCGTCATTTATGGGTGGATTAACCACCGTCAGCGAAATTACCTCCGACGGAGCTGCTTCGAAAAGCGCCGTGCCGAGAGCCTGGCGCGCCTCGGCGATTCCCGGCCCAATCTCTGCAAGTAATTGAATTATAAGGAATTTCGTGAAAACCGCTGGTGAGCATTCATGGAAAAACATGATATAAATCACAGCGTTATCGGCAGACCGGGGATGGTCAGCTACGCTGGAAAGGCGTCGTACCGCCAGCGAGGCCAATCTCGAAGACAGTCCTGAACGCGACGAGGCTGAATACCGGGGCACTGAAGCGTTGATTCGCGCGATGGCCGCACTCAGTCGCGATCGCGGCATTCCTTTTGTCTTCCTCGTACTTGACCCCACTGGCGAGCGCATTCTGGATGCGCTCCGCGAATATCCGGGCCTGCATATCCTGGACGTCAGCCGGCGCAGCACGGTATTTCATCCGAACGAGGGCCACCCTGCCCCGGCCTGACACCAAGCCATTGCCCACGACAGCGCCGCCAACCCGCTGCTGGCGCAAGTCACCGGTCTGCCGCAACTGCAATCATCGGACGCGATAGCGGATTTGCGGATTGGCCAATGACACGCAGGGAGAACCTTGGCCTCTGCGGCGAAGTGAGACTCACGCCCGAATGGCAAACGGTGAGAACCGCCTTTGCTGCTCCGCTAAGCGACACTGCCGACCGCCTGATTCTTGCAATGGCATCAAGTACCGAGTCAGTCGACGTGGCTGGCGTGAAGCTGCTGGTTGACCACGCGGATCTGTTGTCGACGCCGTGATCGCCCGAAGGTGTGCGGCTTGTTGGCCTGCAAGTCCGTGGCGAGCACCCCGGCCGGCGCGCTCGGCAATGGAGGTCATCGCCACGGCAGCGGCTACTCTTCCGTGATGCTGCTGATCCGCGGTCACTTTCTGGAGCTTGGCCATGACCACCCCCATCCGCACTGCCGTGATCGCTGGAAGCAACGGCTTGGTCGGCCGCTGCGTGCTCGCCCAGTTGTGTGCCAGCACCCACTACCAGCGTCTGGTCCTGCCCACCCGTCGCGCCCCGAGCCTCAATGACCCGCGCATCAAGCTGCGCGCCGCCCGCTTTGACATGCTGGACGATGTCCTTGCCGACGCGAGTGGCCCGGCCCTCGACGTCTATTGCTGCCTCGGCACCAGGATCCACAAGACGGCCGGCTCGCAAGCCGCTTTCCGCGCCGTCGACTTCGCCGCTGTTGTCGCTCTGGCCGAATGGGCCCGCCGCGCCGGCGCTCGCCGTTTTCTGCTGCTCAGCGCCATGGGTGCCGATGCACGGAGTTGGATCTTCTACAACCGGGTCAGGGGCGAAACCGAAGATGCCGTCTGCCGCAACGGCCCGGCGTCAGTCGTGGTCCTGCGCCCAGGCCTACTCGACGTCCGCGACGAATCGCGCCCCGCCGAACGGCTCGGCCTCGCCCTGGCCCGCCCGATCTGCCCGCTGCTACCGGCAAGCCTACGCCCGATCCGCGTCGAGGACGTCGCGGCCTGCATGATCGACGCTGCCCGTGCCGAAGAGCCGCCGAAAATCATTGTCTCGGCGGCGATGCATGGACGTGCTAACCGCTCCTCAGTGCTGCAGAGCGGCGACTCATCGCGCAAGCTCCCAAGCAGTTCGGCAAGCATGTCTCAATCATTGAACAACATTGATTTCTCCAGCCATGTTACGCCCGAGCGCACCAGCTTCGCCTTGCGATTGACCGTTGTAGCGCTGGTGGTGCTCGCCGTCATGCAGTGGCTGATGCCGTTTGCGGGAGGCGCGCTCTGGATGCGCGTTCTCAGCATTGCGATTTTTCTTGGCAGTGTCGTGGTCGCGATGGCGCCAATTTCTGCCACCAGGCGATTGAGTGCATTGATCGTTCTGGGAGCACTGGGATTCGGCAATCTTGCCCTCCACGCAATGACATCCACCGAAGCGTTCGCCATGCGACTACTCCTGATAGCGACGCTGATGGGATATGCCAGCCTTGCTCTGGTTGGACTGACGGCGCTGGTGTCGCGCCGCAGTGCTGCAGACATGATGATCTTGGCATTGGTCACGACTGCGGGGCTGACCGCGATTGAGGCAGTCATCGAGCACACTTCTCCTGCCAACGTCGTGCGTTGGGAAGGCGGCACCCAACCGCATCCTGTCCTGGAGGAATCCTATCCGCCCAACACGGTGGCGAGAACGATCTATCAGTCCGACCCGCGCAATTACTTCAACAAGAGCGACCCCCGGACGCAACAATGGCGCCTGGAGTCCAATCATGCGGGCAGCGCAGCGCGTCTGCTGTTTCCCGATTCTCCGGGCTTCGATGGCGTGCGGGTCGAGATCGATCGGGCCGAAGTGCCGACACCCTGGCATATCCAGCTGAGCGGCAAAGGACTGAGTGTGCGCAAGGGCGAGCGCTACACGTTGAGCCTCAAGGTGCGCGCCGATCAGCCGCGCCCGTTTTCCTATGGCGTCAGCCAGGCTCACCCGCCCTGGGACAATCTCGGCTGGTACCGTAACATCGAGATCGGCACCGATTGGATCGACATCGTGGGTACCTTCCGAGCCAAGGCGAGTGATGATCTGGCGCGACTGACTTTCGATCTCGGGGCGCATACCAGCTCCGTCGAGATTCGCAACCTGCGAGTTCAGTCGTTCGACTCGAAGTTGAGCGTGATGCGTGAGCCGACGCCCGAGTTCTCGGTCAGCTACCGATTCAACGATCGTGGCTGCCGTGGCCCGAACCATGCCGTGCCCAAGCCACCGAACGTGCGGCGCATACTAGTTCTAGGCGACTCTTATGTCCTCGGGGTTGGCGTGCACGAGGAAGACACCTTCACCTCCCGCCTGGAGGCGATACTCGCTGCCGACCCGAGCACATCCGCAGGCGTGCGCCATGAGGTCATCAACTGTGGCGTAAGCGGTTACTCGACGCTGCAGGAGCGCCAATCGTTCGAGATTCTGGGGCCGGTGTACCAACCCGATATCGTGATCGTCGGGATGGTCCTGAACGACGACAGTTCCTGGCGCTCCGATGTCGCGAACGGCTATTTCCACGTGCCCGGTCGACTGGAACAACTGTCGCTGATCATGCGCGCATTCCAAACCGCACGACACGAGGGCCGCAAGCCCCCGTCGGACTTCTCGTCCAGCCTGAAGGAGGTGTTGACCCTGCAGAAGCTGACGGAGGAACTTGGCGCGAAGCTGGTGGTGTTCTCGTTTCGCAATCACCCATTGAAAAACAGTCCCTGGGAGACACTCGCGTCGACCATGTCCAAAGGTCTCGCCGGCACCGGAGTTCCATGGCTGGATGTGGGCGATCGCATCGTCGATGAGGAGACATGGAAGAGCTTGCTGGTCCACCCTGACGGCGACTGGCATCCGAATGAAATCGTCCATCAGTCCGCTGCCGAGCAAGTGGCCCAGCTCCTGCGTGACCATGGCTTCCTGCACTGATCGGGAGACGCTGCCGCCAACAGCCGCCTGCGGTGGCATGGTTGGGTGCGGACTCGGTCCGCTGCTGTTCGATCGCAGCCTCGCGCGAGGTGCCGTTTGAATCACCTGTTCCTGTGTCGCGAGTTCCCACCTGCGCCGTACCCGCCGGGTGGCATCGGCACCTACGTTCGTCATATCACCCGTTTGCTGGCAGACGCCGGCGAGACCGTACATGTGATTGCCCATCGTTGGGCGGGCGCATCACGCAGTCGCGAGGAAGGAATCGATGGTCGCCTGATCGTTCATCGCATCGCTTTGGACCGATCGATCCCTGACGACGCGGCTGACTCGCAGCGCGACCTGCAGATCAGCCGGGGCTTGCTCGCGTCGTCGTTTCCATCGCAGGCGTTCGCCTGGCATGCCGCGCGTCTGGCGGAGCAGCTGATCGAAACAGCAGGCATTGACGTTGTCGAAGCGCAGGAATGGGAGGCCCCGCTGTATTACCTGCAGCTGCGCCGGCGCCTGGGCCTGGGCCCGCAGCGCCGCCCGGCGTTTGTGGTGCATCTGCATTCGTCGACGGAACAGATCTTCGCCGCCAACCATTGGGACACCTCGGTGGCCGACTATGCGCCGGCGGCTACGCAAGAAGCATTCTCGATCGCCGCTGCCGACGCGTTGATCGCGCCGAGTCAGTTCATCGCCAGACAGGCTTTGGCGAGGCATGCCGTGGATCCCTCACGCATCCACGTGATTCCGTACCCGATCGGTGACACGGTCAGGGTACAGCGCAGTGACGACATCTGGGCACGCCGGTCAATCTGTCACATCGGCCGACTGGAGCCGCGCAAGGGCGTTTTCGAGTGCATCGATGCCATCGTCGCGCTTGCGGCCGACTATCCGGATCTGCGTGTCGACCTGGTCGGCGGCGACACACCGATCCAGGTGACCGGTGGTCCTTCGGTCGCCGCTACATTGCGCCAGCAGGTTCCGAATTCTGTGCGCCACCAGATCCGATTCCTCGGCAGCCACGATCATGCCGGTGTGTGTGACGTGCTGGCGCGGGCAAGCGCGGTCGTGGTGCCGTCGCGCTGGGAGAACTTTCCCTACAGCTGCATCGAAGCCATGGCCAGCGGCCTGCCTGCGGTGGTCTCGCCCAATGGCGGCATGCGCGAACTGGTGGACGATGGCATCAGTGGCTGGATCGCCGACAGCGGCACGCCTGCGGGACTGGCTGCGGCCTTGCGCCGTGCGCTGGACACGACCGGAGAACAACGTCAGCGCATGGGGCAAGCTGCGCTCCAGAGCGTGAACGGCAAGTGCGCCAACGCATCCATCGTGCGCCAGCATCTTGCGCTGAAACGCGCTGTCGTGTCGCGCGTGCCGCCGCCACCGGAGACCTCTACGGCCCTCGGTGCTGCAGCAGACCGACTGCAATCGTCAAGCCGGCTTGCGGTCGTCGTGCTGGGCGCGGCGGGACCAGCTCAGCTCGAAGGCGTTCGCCGCGGCGTTCGCGCGCAGATCGAGCCACCCGCTCGGGTCATCGTGGAATGCGCAGACCTGAAGCCAGAGACCGTCTCCAGCGTGCAGGCCGATGGCTGGGAGGTGGCTGCCGGATCAGACGGGGGTCTTGGACAGCGACCGTCTGCAGCCACTGTTGCATGCTGCCGCCACCAGGATCTGCTGGGGATCGTACTCGTCGATGCCCGTGTGCAGCTGGATCCTGCCTCGCTGCGTATCTGCCGGATCGCGTTCGAACGCGATGACAGACTGGCACTCCTCTCGGGGTGGACGCTAGCCACGGCATCGCCGGAGCGGGTCCAAGTGCACGCCGATCCGGGACGGCCGGATCGACTCGACGCCGCTACGCCGGCCGCGATCGTCGCGGTGAAGATGAGTGCCCTGCAGGCCATCGGCGACGATCTGGATGACCTGCGCGCGCCGACCTGGGACGACGTGTTCGAACGCATTCTCCGGTCAGACCGGAGTGCCTTTGTCTATCCGGCGATCCTGGGCTCGACCGCCGGAGCGCTCGGCAGTCTGCACGCGCCGCACCACGCCGTGCGCTACTCGTCGATGGCACGCGCGGTGCAGCGCCTGCATACACCGTTGCTGAAATGGCTGATGGAAGGTCCTCGCGAGGATCGGCACCAGCTCGTCAAAGATGCCTTACGCAGCCCGCTGCGGACGCTTCAGTGGCTATCGAGACGGGCACTTTTCGCGCTAGGCCGATGGGCGACGTGGCAACGTCGGTCACCCGCGCGCGCTGCAGAGGCTCCCGGCAAGCGATGATGCACGCAGCGCTCGATCGCGACCGCCAGGATCATTCCGCTGCGGCACCGCTGGTGTCCGTCATCGTCGCCGCGTTCAATGCCGAAGCGACCATCGAGGAAACCTGCAGGTCGGCTCTCGCTCAGACCTACGCGTCGCTGGAAGTCCTGGTGGTCGACGATGGATCGACCGATGCAACGGCCAGCCTGGTCGCCGGGCTTGCCGCGACGGACCCGCGCCTGCGCCTCATCCGGCAACAGAATCTGGGGGTGGCCGCGGCCAGGAATCGAGGCATCGCCGCGGCGCGCGGAGACTTTCTGGCGCCGCTCGATGCCGACGATCTGTGGGCACCGGGCAAGATCGCAGCACAGGTTCTGCGGATGTTGCAGGCCGGTCCGGCAACCGCACTGGTGTATTGTTGGTGGGCCTGGATCGATGCAGACAATCGCGTCATCGATCGATCGCCACGGTGGAACATCGAAGGTCGCGTGCTGCAGCGTCTGGTCGAGATCAATGTCACCGGAAGTGCCAGCGTGCCGTTGTTCCGGCGTTCCGTCGTGGTGGATCTTGGCGGCTATAGCACCCAGTTGCGTGACGCGGGTTGCCAGGGTTGCGAGGACTGGGATCTGGCGTTGCGGGTGGCGGAACGGTATCGCGCTGCCGTGGTGCCCGCGGTGCTGGTCGGCTACCGGCGCAGGGCCGACAGCATGTCCACTCACGGCGATGTGATGTGGCGGTCGTGTGCCGCAGTGGTGCGCGCCGTGGCGGCACGCAACCCGTCGATCTCAGCGGCGATGCTGCGGCGCTCGCAGGGGCAGTTCGCGCTGCACGTCGCCGGAGTCGCCTTCTGGTGCGGAGATTATCTCGGAGCGTGCCTCTGGGGCCTGCGCACGCGCCCGCCCGGACTGGGGGTCGCCGTCTTGCCGTACATCGCAAAGCTGCTGTTGCAGCATGCGTTTCGCCGCCAATCCGCGAGCACCCGGCTGGCTGCAGACAACGACCGATTCGATCAGTGCTGCCCGCCACAGCCGCTGATTCCTTATGACCGTATCCATACCCGTCACTGGCGGCACTACGATCGCGAGTCGACCGATGGCTAGTCTCAATTCATTGTTGCGACGTTTCGCGCACGAGGCATTGCTGGCGCGCCTCTGGCTGGAAGCGCGTTTGGATACATCGGGTACACCGCGGGTCATGGCAACCGCGTGCTGGACCTTTCCGATCTACTCGCAGACCTTCGTCCACCAGGAAGTCCTGGCATTGGCAGAAGGCGGCTTTTCGGTGCGATTCCTCTATGCGCAACGCGGACCGCGATCGGCACTGGCGCAGACGTGCGCCGCGCTATGGTCGCGCAAGCGGCGCGTGCTGCTGCATGTCGAGACCGGCGCCGCCGATCTCGCCCGGTTCAGAAGAAGCCACGCTGCGGTCGTCGAATCCCTGCTGGCGGACATCGCCCAGGCGAGTGGCATGTCGCCGGCGCAAGTCGAGAGCCACGAACACTTCCTGCACGCGTTTTCGTTTGCGCGCGCCGTCCAGGCCTGGGGCGCGGACTATCTGCACAGCTATTTCTTCTACGAACAGTCGCTGTTCGCACTGGTCGCCGCGCGCCTGCTGGGCATTCCCCGCGGCATCAGTTGTTATGCCGACCACATGCTGGCGGACTACCCATTGAAAGTGGTGAAGCTGCAGTTGCAGGACTGCGACGTGCTGGTCGCCACGTCGCATCGGATCGCCGGCGAACTCGTGGCCATCCACGGCGCACCACTGTCATGTCTGCTGGTCAAGCCGAACGCGATCGACACGGCAAGTTTCACGCCGGTTCCGCCGGCTACGCGGTCCCGGGGCCAGGCGTTACGCGCGCTCTGCGTCTGCCGCATCGATCCGAAAAAGGGCATCGAATACCTGATCGACGCAGCACAGCAGGTGCTGGATAGCGGTCTGCGTGTGGAGGTGCGCATCATTGGTGCGCCGGATGCTCATTCCGACACGGCGCAGGCCTATGCCCGCGCACTCCAAGCGCAGGTGGACCGGATCGGCGTCCGCCACGCGGTGCACTTTGTCGGGCAACGCAGCAATCGCGAGATCCGGGCAGAACTTGCGCGCACCGATCTGTTCGTCGCACCGTACGTGGACCTGCCCAATGGCGACAAGGATGGAATCCCGACCGCCGTGCTTGAAGCCATGGCGGCCGGCCGCGCCATCATCGCCACCGACGCCGGATCCCTGGCCGAGATCATCGACGACCATGTGCATGGTGTGAGGGTGCCGCAACGCGATGCGCAGGCGCTTGCCGATGCCGTGCACCGACTGGCGCGGGACGGCGCACTCGCGGATCGCCTCGGCGCCAACGCGCTGGCGCGGGTGCGAGCCGAGTACGACATCGGCACGTCCGAAGTCCTGCTGCATCAGCGTGTGCGCGAGGTCGTTGCCGCGCGCCGATCGGCGCCGAAGCTCCAGACCGCGCACCGATGAAGATCGCCCTGCTGTCGTTCGAGTATCCGCCAGAGACCGGCTTCGGCGGTATCGGCAGTTACACGTGGCACCACGCCCGCGCGCTGGCACAACTCGGGCACGAGGTGCATGTGCTGTGCGGCGCGGTCTCGCCCACCGGCATGCGATCGACTGAAGATGCAGGAGTGCGCGTGCACCGCTACTGGGCGGACGGCACGTTCATGTGGGCTGCGGCCCAGGTCGGCGCCTTTCGCTGGTGGTGGACACGCCAGCGTCTGCAGAATGCGTGGAGCATGTCTCTCGGGCTGCGCGAGTTGTTGCGGCAGCATCGTTTGGACATCGTGGAGATGCCCGAATGCGGCGCGGAGGGAGCCTGGATCACGCGCTGGCTGCAGATTCCGACCGTGGTCAGACTGCATTCGCCGTCGCGTCTGATCATGCCGTACTACGACGTGCCTCGCGCTGACGTGCTGCTGTGTTCGGCGATTGAACAGCAGGCGCTGCGACGGGCGACGGTACTGACAGCATGCTCGCGCTTCGTCGCCGAAGAGACGCGGCACAAGCTTGGCGTGGATCGCAACTGCACGGTGATTTCCAACGGGCTCGACCTCGACTGGATCGATGCCGCAGTTGAGCCGGGCGATGTGCACGCGCGTCTCGGGCTTCCGCGGCGCACGCTCACCATCGTTTTTTGCGGTCGCATGGAACGGCGCAAGGGCATCCATCTGTGCACCGCGATCGCCGCGACGATCCTGGAACGATTCGACGTCACACTAGTGCTCGCGGGCGACGATCTGTTCGGCTACGTCAGCACCACCGTGCTGCCAGCGCTGGCGGGGCGATCGCTCAAGGGCTCGCTGCACCTGACCGGCAGACTTGGAATGACGGAACTGCGCCAGCTGGTGCGCGCCGCCGACATCGTGTTGCTGCCGAGTCTCTGGGAGAACTGCCCTTACGCCTGCCTGGAGGCAATGGCGATGGGGCGCGCCGTGATTGTCGCGAATCAAGGTGGCATGCCGGAACTGATCGAGAACGGCGTCAATGGTCTGCTGGCGACCGTCGACGACGCGCCTTCGTTCATTGATGGCCTGGAGCTACTGATTGCCGACGCCAGTCTGCGCACCAAGCTGGGCACGGCTGCCCGCGCGACCATTGAACACTCCCACACCGCTGTTGATCTGGCGCGTGCGGCGACCCGTGTCTATGAGGATGCGATCGCCGGCCGATCGGCGTCGACGCCATGATTGATGCCCTGCTGGGAACGCTGCGGCGAAAGCTGTTCACGGTTGGGCAGCGTCTGCGCCTGATGGCGCGCAACGCCGCCCTAGGCCGGCGTTCTGACCCGCACGAATTCGAAGTGGTCGTTGCGACGACCAATTGGACCGTGACCGGCGTCAACGTGTTTTCGGCGAATCTGGTGCGCGGCCTGAATCAGGCCGGCGGCGCGGCGCATGTGCTGATGACCGAGCACAATACCGCGCTCATCACCCTCCACGAGGCCTGCATGCCGCGCCCCGCTGAGGTGCCTTTCGATTCGCTGCCGGTCCGCCGCAGCGACGGCTGGGGTGTCCATTGGGGCGCAACCGTACGCTGGCTCGAAGAAGCTGCGCCATGTGTCTACCTGCCGAACCACGACTGGCGCCATTCGACGGTCTGCCCGGTGTTGTCCGACCAGGTGGTGATTGTGGGGGTGGTTCACAGTGACGACCCCTTGCACTACGACCACGTCCGGCGTCTCGGCCGTTACTGGAACGTGATCGTCGCAGTGAGCAAGGCGGTCGCAGAGCGGACTGCCCAGTTGTGTCCCGAGATTGCCGACCGGATCGTCACCATCCCGATCGGTGTAAGCGTTCCCGCCAGGTGCCCGCGTCGCGCGGCTTCAGACGGCGCGCTTCGCATGATCTACCACGGCATCCTGAAACAGCACCAGAAACGCGTGCTCGATCTGCCCAGGATCGTCCAGAACGCGCTGGATCTTGGCGTGCCAGTCGTACTCGACATTGCGGGTGCCGGTCCCGACGAAGATGCCTTGCGCAGCGCCTGCGCCGATCTGGTCGAGCGCGGTGCGATCCGCTTTCTGGGCGTCACGTCGCCGGCAGACACCGCCGCGTTGTTGCAGCAGCACGACGTCTATCTGCTGGCATCGGAATTCGAGGGCATGCCCAACGCACTGATCGAAGCCATGGGGCATGGGTGTGTTCCGATAGTGAGCCGGATGATCAGCGGGATTCCGGAGTTGATCCGCGACGGCGAAAACGGCTTTCTGGTCCCCATCGGCGACTACGCTGCGTTCGCTGCCCGCCTGCAGTTGCTCCGCGGTGATCCGGCTCGTTGCCGGCGCATGTCCCGCGCTGCCCATGCCACGGTCAAGCTTGGCGGCTTCCGTGTCGAAGACATGGTCGATGCCTATCAACGAGTGTTTGCCGATGCCTGGAACAAGGTTAGATCCGGAGCGTTTGTCCGGCCGCGCGGCACGCTGTCGCCGCCCCCAACGGCGGTGGCCGGGATCAGCGTGTTTCCGGTCGAACTGCCGCATCTCGAACCCGACGTCGGGGCGTTTGCGTCAATCGAAGATGCCGAGGACTATCTCCTTGAACGTGCCCGAATCGACAGTGGAACGCGGTGCCGGGATGTCCATCGCGCACGACCGTCCATTTCGCTCGACGGACTCCCGGTATTTGTTGCGACGCCCGTCTGGATCCGCAATGGCGTCAACGCCTGGACCGAGGATCTGGTGCGTGGATTGCGCGCTGCGCGTATCGATGCCCGGATCCTGCTGACCGAAGAGTCGACGGAACTGGTGACCATTGGCGACCCCCGTCTGGCACGTCCGACAGATCTTCCATTCGAAGAACTGGCGCTGACAGGCGGCGACAATTGGGGAGCCCGCTGGGGGGCGATGATCCGGACGCTCGAGGCGGCGGCGCCATGCATCTACCTCCCGACCTACGACTGGCGCCATGCCTGCGTCATTCCGGCACTGTCGAATCGAGTGACCGTTGTCGGAACGCTACACGATGCGAATGCCCTGTACACCGAGCAGGCGCAACGCCTGGAACCGTTCTGGGACGCGCTGGTCGCGCCCAGCCATCCGATTGCCAGGCACTTCCGACAGCAGTTGCCCGGGATCGCGTCACGTCTGCAGATCGTGCCCCACGGCCTGGATTTTCCGGCAAGCACGAGCACTCGGCCGCGTAAGACCGCCGGCGCTCCGTCGTTCGTGATCATCGGCACTGAGGGTCAGGATTGCGACTGGCTCGCGCAAACGGTCGCACTGCTTGGGAAGGGTATCGCCGCGTCCCGAATCGTCGTTGTCGATGCGCCTGCCTCCTGCAGTGCCAGACTGCTCTCGCTCGGCGCGGAATTGCTGGCGGGCGCCAACCGGCAACAGTGGCTCGACGCATGTCGCCGCTGCGACTTTGTCGTTGCCAGATCCTGGGGTGTTCATCTGCGACCACTGTGGTTCGAAGCGATCGGCAACGGCTGCGTGCCGATCTGGTGCGGCGCCAACCAAATCGATGACCTGCCGATCGAAGGCGGGGTCAGCGGCATTGTCGCTGAGGGTCCCGGCGGTGCGATCCCGATCGAGCAGATCCGCGCGCTGGTTGACAGCCCTTCTCGCTACCTTCAAGTGTCCGCATGCGCCCATCAGCTTGCCTGCAGAGCGTCGCTGCGAATCGACCAGATGATCGAGAGCTATCGAGAGATGTTCGAGCGCCTGTTGCGCAGGGGCGGGCAACGCCGCGGCCAGCCAGGACCGATCCTGCCCCCGCCGGCATACGTCGCGGGTCAGTCGATTTTTCCGGTTGAATTGTCCGTGTCTTCCACCCTCGGACGATTCCCCGAGGCAGATGATGCCCGCCGTTTCTTGGAAGAGTCGCGATCGAGCAGCTCCCACTCGGGTGCCTCGGCGCGCCTGATCCTCTAAGGTCTGAATAAAGCGCCAAACCCGCCAGGGTGCTGCAAGCTACTGATTTGCATGGACTGCTTTTCGCGTGAGTCGAATCGTTCAAAGGTTCCCCAACAATGCCCCAGAGCCGAGACCCCATCAGCCTGATCGCCGTTGGCCTTGCAGAAAGGGCAGCGGCCCCGGTTCGAGCGCCGGCCTGGCTCCGGGCCAGACCTGAGCTGCAGCGTAGGCTCTGCTGGGCAGGGCTGGCCCTGCTGGCCCTGCTCGCGGCGGCAGTGATCGTGAGGGGGCTAGTGCTACTCGGTCTAGCCGAGGCGGGGAAGGATCTGCATCAACGTTTTGATGAATGGCGCCTGTTTCGCGATCAGATCTACCCCTCGCCCCACCTCGCAGATGCCGAAGCGAGAGCGTTGCCCCATTTCAGAACCACCGTCTACCTGCCGTGGGCCCTGCCGTTGTTCGGTCTGCTGTTCGCCGGTGGAGGAATGGTGCAGGGAAAACTGCTGATCAGCACCTTCAGCCTGGCTGCGCTGGCGCTGATGGCCGCCATCGGCTGGAGGACGTTGCGACCGTTGGGCCGCAAGGCGGGATGGCTCGGGTTGCTGACGCCCCTGGCGATTGCGGGCAACAGCAACGGCTTGGCCCATGGCCAGTTTTCGCTCCTTTGCATGGGGCTGATCAGCCTGCAGTGGCTCCTGCTGGAACGCCGACACCCCCTATCGGCTGGACTGTGCTGGGCCCTGGCGATGCTGAAACCGCAGATTGCCCTGCCATTCGTGCTCCCTCTTTTGCAGCGACGCAACTGGGCCGGCCTGATTGCCGGCACGGGCCTTCTGGTGGCGCTGTCTGGCGTGGCCCTGTTCCACACCCGAACAGCTGTTGGTGAATTGCTGATTAGCTGGTTTCGAATACTACCCTCGTTCATCAGCGCCGGCCACCCCAATCTTCTGGCAATGCTGTTGTCTTTGAAAATCCCCTCAACGAGGCTCATTCTGTGCGGACTGGCTGTGTTGTTGATCACCATCACTGTGGCGATCACATTGCTTGGAGATCAATTGAGATTCAGATCCTTTGCTCAACAGACCTGGCAGAAGCTGAACAACCACCCCCTCGAACTGGCTGGTGTCTGTGGCCTCGTTGGTCTGCTGAGTTTCTACCACCTCAATTACGACAACATCATGCTGTTCCCAGCCCTCTTGGCGCTCTTGAGAGCCAGCCTGAGAGAACCTTGCTGGGGCAACCTGATGATCTCCATGCCGCTAGCCCTATCGAGCTGGACTCCCCTCAGGCTGCAGGACTCCATCCCCGGCATCTCCACACTCAATGTGTTGATCTGGAGCCTGAGCGGCATCTGGTTGCTTTGGCGCATTCTGGCCTCAAATTCAGGGCCCCAGGCACCGCCAGCGCTCGATTTGCAGCACACAGCCACTCCTGCAGCGGTGCCAGCAGCTCCAGAGACAACTGGCGATGGAACCTGGCTGCGATGACCCCGGAGAGCTGGCTCTCGAACACACGGCTCAAGGGTCCCAGACCCCACTTGCGGCAAAAGTGAGCGATTCCCTGAAATCCGAATCCCTTGACCGCATTGACTGGCTATCCCAGCGGCTTGATAGGCCCTTTTTCTTCAGATCGCCGGGCTATCCTTCTTGAGAGATGACCCGATCCGTCCTCGATCCTGCTTTCCTGCCGGACGATCACCCAAGCCTTACAGACTGTTCGCCCCGCCACTGGAGTCCCCGATGTCCGCCGAGCCGCTGGTCGTTGCCATTTCCTCCCGTGCACTGTTCGACCTCGACGAGGAAAACCGCATCTTCGAGCGCGACGGCCAGGACGCCTACACGGCGTATCAGGTCGCCCACGAGCAGGACGTGCTGAAGCCCGGCGTCGCCTTCCGGCTGGTGCAGAAGCTGCTGGCCCTGAACGTCCAGTTGCGGGAGCGCGAGATCGTCGGCCAGGGCGTCGAAGTGATCCTGCTGTCGCGCAACAGCGGCAACTCGGGCCTGCGGATCTTCAACTCCATCGAGCACTACGGCCTCGACATCGTCAGGGCCGCCTTTACCAGCGGTGCACCGCCGCACGAGTACATCCAGGCTTTCGGCGCCCACCTGTTCCTGTCGGCGAATCTGGCCGACGTGCGTCGCGCACTGACCGCCGGCTTTGCCGCAGCGACCATCCTGCCCTCCAGCACCAGCGGGCCCAGCCACCCGCAGCTACGGATCGCCTTCGACGGCGACGCGGTGCTGTTCGGCGACGAGGCCGAGCGGGTCAGCACGCTGGAAGGCCTCGACCGCTTTCACGAGACTGAACGCGCCAACGCCGAAACGCCGCTCTCCGGCGGACCGTTCCGGCCGGTGCTGGCCGCGCTGCACCGGATCCAGTCGGCCTTTCCGGCCGAGCAGAGCCCGGTGCGCACCGCGCTGGTCACCGCCCGCAGCGCACCGGCGCACAAGCGCGTGATCCTGACGCTGCGCCACTGGGGCGTGCGGCTGGACGAGGCGCTGTTCCTCGGCGGTCGAGACAAGGGACCGTTTCTGGGCGCGTTCGGGGCGGACATCTTCTTCGACGACTCCAGCCGCAACGTCGAGAGCGCCCGCCAGCACGTGCCCAGCGCGCACGTGCCGCACGGCATCGCCAACGCCTGAGCAGGGGCCGTCGGACGGCTGTCACACAACCGTCGCGAGAAAGCAAAGGAGCAGTCACGGGGCCGGGCTACGGTGCCGGCGTCGAGTCACCGGCCACTGTGTCGGCCGGACGACGTCATCGCCGCATCCCAGCAAAAGGAACAACCCCATGTCGCAACGCTACGCCCCGCGCCGCGCCCTGCTCGCCAGCGCCCTGGCGCTTGCCTTGGCCGCACCGGCCAGCGCCGCCGTGATCGTCAACGAGTCCTTCGATGGCGCCTGGTTCAACCCGGAGCAGTCGGGCCGCGGCCTGCTGGTCGACGTCATCCCGGGTGCGAACGGGTCGAAGACCTTCTTCGGCGCGCTGTTCACTTACGACGCCGCCGGCAACCCCTTCTGGCTGACCATCCAGCCGGTACTCGGCGAGTTCGATTTCAGCGCGACCAACGTCGAAGTCCGCCGCTTCGCCGGCGGCAGCTTCGGCAACACCTTCACGCCGCCGAATCCAGGCGCCGGCACGGTGATCGGCACGGCCAACCTGACGGTCAACAGCTGCGGCCGCATCCAGCTCGACATCGCCCCGCAGGCCTCCGCCAACCTGCCGAACGTCAACCTCGCGCTGCAGCCGCTGAGCCCGAATCCAGCCTGCGCCTGGACGCAGAGCTTCAGCGCCTGCCCGACCGGCACCACCGCGGTCGCCGGCCAGGCCCGTACCTGCCGCCTGACGGGCACGCTGACCGGCAACACGGTGCTGACCAACGACGCCACCTACCTGATCGACGGCAAGGTGCAGGTCGGTCAGCCGATGAATGCCGCCGGCGTGATCGGCACCACCGGCACCCTGACCATCGAGCCGGGCACGCTGCTGCGCGGCGCCGGTGGCAGCTCCGACTATCTGGTGGTCAATCCGGGCTCGCAGATCCTCGCCGACGGCACCCGCCAGGCGCCGATCATCTTCACCGGCCCGACCGAAGCCGGTGGCTCGTGGGCGGGTCTGCTGATTGCCGGCCGCGCCCCGGTCAACAACGCCGGTGCCGGTCAGGTCGGCGCGGTCTTCGAAGCCGACGCCAACGTGGTCTTCGGCGGCACCCTGCCGAACGACTCCTCCGGCATCCTGCGCTATGTGCAGGTCCGCCACGGCGGCCAGACCATTGCCGCCAACCGCGAGCTCAACACCATCACCTTCGGCGCGGTCGGCGCCGGCACGGTGGTCGAATACGTCCAGGCCCACAACGGCACCGACGACGGCTTCGAGTTCTTCGGCGGCACCGTCAACGCCCGCTACCTCGTTTCCAGCGGCAACGACGACGACAGCTTCGACTTCGACACCGGCGGCTACACCGGCAGCATCCAGTACGCCTACGCCCGCCCGGATGCGCAGATCGACACGGCCGATGGCCGCTGCATCGAAGCCGACAACCAGCCGGAGAACGGCAACCTCGACGCCACCCCGCGTGGCCAGCCGAAGGTCGCCAACCTGAGCTGCATCGGCGCCACCGTCGGCGCCAACTGGTTCGAAGGCATCCGCCTGCGCCGCGGCATCACCGGCCAGTTCTGGAACGTGGTCGTGGCCAATGGCACCAACAGCCCGGCCTCCGGCGCCTGCATCCGCTTCAACAACGCCGCAACCTACAACGCCATCGGCACCCCGCCGACGGCGACCACCATGCAGGGCAGCTTCCTCGCCTCCTGCGCCACCAATTTCCGCGACGACTCGGCCGTCACCAGCCCGCCGATCACCGTGGCCAACTGGTTCGCCTCCTTCGGCAGCAACGCCACCGGCGACGCCACCGCCGCGCTCAACGGTCGCTTTGCCCGCAGCGGCGGTCCGCTGACGTCGGGCGCCGTGCAGCCGACCGGTGCCTTCTTCAACCGCACCACCCATCGCGGCGCCTTCGATGCCGACAGCCGCCTCGACTGGGCTGCCGGCTGGACCGCGCCAGGCTCGCTGTAAGCCTCCTTCGCCCGGGGCGGGCCGTTTGCCGCCCCGGGATTTTCTGGAGCACCGCACCGACCGACGCCAGCCCCTGGGCTGGCGTCGTCATTTCTGGTGCCCGGGATTTTCGGAGCGCACCGCGAGGCCGTTTCAGGCATCGGGTTTGATTGGCACGCGAAACCTCGCGAAAACCGCCTGCCCAGTCAACGCTCCCAGCGCAGCGACGGCGACAGAAAGCACCAGTCCGGGGAAATTGAGTGTTGCGATCGACAGCTCGGTCGTCGGCGCCTTGTTCACCATTTGCAGGATGACGAACAACAGCCAGGCAAGCAGCTGGATGCCTGCTGCAACCGGCACGAACTGCCGGCCCGCGCAGAAGCCACCGGCCATCGCGCCGATACCCAGGAAAACCATGGAGCCCAGCCAGATCGGCCCGGGAAAACTCACCGACTCCCCCAGCACCACCCAAACCGCCAGCATGACAACGGCGGCGATCGATATTCGCTTCATGGGCATGGCTCCGGTTCGATTTTCCAGCATAGCGTTGCCGGCACCGCGCAACGTCCGAAACGCCCCACCTACGGCGGTGGCAACAGAAAGTCCTCGGTCAGCCCGATCTTCTGCAGGATCGCCGACGATTCCGCCGCGGTGGCCAGCCGCGGCACGGTCGCCTCGATGATGAGCGGCAGCAGATCGATACGCGCCAGCGCCACAGGACTGCCCGGACCGGCCTCCCGTTGAACGGCGATCCGCAGCATCAGGCCTTCGTTCGTTCCGGGCTTGCGCTGATCAAAAATGAAGTTGCCGAGTGAATGGAAGATCCACTTGCCCCGGTAGGCCTCGATCGTCTGGATCCAGTGCGGGTGGGCGCCAATGACGATATCGGCACCCGCGTCGATCGCCCGCCGCGCGAAGTCGATCTGCGTGCGGTCTGGCCGGCGCACATATTCGCGGCCCGCGTGCATGGTCACGACCACGAAATCGGAATCCGCGCGAGCCTGACGAACGGCTCGCGGCAGTCGCTCGTGGTCGTTGATCCGGGCGATCTGATCGCTGGGACGCCGACCGCGATCATTGAACGCGGTGTAGGAGGCGCCGATGAACCCGAAGCGGATGCCGTTCGCCTCGACGTACCGGGGTTGCCAGGCCGAATCCAGATCGGGGCCGGTGCCGACGTGCCGGATGCCGTGCGCCTCCAGCAACCTCCACGTGTTCACGAGACCGTCCACACCCTGATCCAGCGCATGGTTATTGGCCAGATTGACGATCTTGAAGTCGTATTCGACCAGACCGGCAAGATGCGAAACCCGGGTATTGAAGCGAAGCCCATCGGCGATCTGCGAATCATCACCGGACACTGGCGATTCCAGATTGCCGAAATTGAAGTCGACCGCTTCCAGAGCCGTATTCAGTTGCCGAAACGGATGCTGCGGATCGCCGCTGCGCTCGATGGCCCGGGCGACCCCGCGGGACAACAGGATGTCGCCGACCGCATTGAACGTTGCCGTCACCGGCGGGTTCGGGGCCACCTCCCGCGGGCCCGGTCCCGCGCAGCCCGCAACAAGCAGCAGCGATATCCCCGTCAGACGCAGTAGCGACACTGTGCAAATCGGCTCCGTGCCCCGCCATCTCGCCGAACCCACGCCCTCGCACGGCGAAGACGGTCCCCTGCTCACGGCGCCGGTGTCACCGACGGACAGTGTTCCACCTGCTGATGATCCAGGCCCACGGTGCTGCGCCAGCATTCGCGCAGGAACGAGCAATAGCAGATGCTCGCCTCGATCCGACGTCCGCTTCCGAACACCTCGCGAGTCCGCGCATCCCACGGAATCTGGAACAGCACACGCGACTCGTCGGCGCCCAGAATGGTCCCCGCGAGGTCATTGGACGACACCTGGTCCCAGTCGTAGCCATGCTTGGGGCCCAGCAGCCGATCCAGGGCGGCCGTCCAGTCGGGCGTGAGCTGCCCGTCGATACGCAGTTCCAACTGATGCACCAGGGCCGGACCCAGCCCCTTGTTCTGCGCCACGAAAGCGAAGCCCTCGCCGGAGTAACGCGCGCCGGCACTGACATGCGGCCACACCATGGCCCGCTCCTGGTTCCGCTGGATGCTGGCCTGAAACAGCGACGTCAGCAGCGCCAGCGCGCTCACCAGCAGCGCTGCGAGCGCCATCCAGAACTCCGGATCCCGCCGCGCCACCGACGCGGCAATCGGGGCTTGTGACTCATTCGATTCCATCGCCGATACCACCAACCAGTGCGGGCAGCGCATGGTAACCGCGCGCCCGACGGCGCCCCCGGCCTGCCAGTGTGATGTCCCCAAAGCAATTCGACTGATTTCCGATGGATGGGGTCCCGAGGCAAGGCGCGAGAAGGAAGCTGTAGCAGCGCTACAGCGACGCCGAGCAACGAAGCATTCGGGACCAGAGACGCGGAAATACTTCCAATTACTTTTGGGACACCACACTAGCTGCCGACCAGCCGCGCGCGCCACCAGGGCGTGAGCTGACCCGCCTGATCGAGTTCGGCGGCAGCGGCTTGCCCGCATTGCCGGTACGACGATGGGTCCTGCGCAAGCGCGGGTTGTCGGGCGGCCCATAGACAGGTCTGCGCCAGCAGCGCGCGATTCATCAGGTCGGCGGGGGTGTTGTCCGCCCGGGTCTGAAGGGTGGCCAGGGCCTGCGTCAGGGCCGCGCGGGCGGGGTCCGCCTGTCCGCGGGCGAGGTGCAGCCTGGCGCGGAGGATCTGGACGTCGACGAGGTCCAGCGCGGCACGCGGATCGGCGGCGTTGTCGGTGGGGAACAGCGTGAGCAGCTGCTCGGCTGTGGCGAGGTCGCCGAGCGCGAGGGCGGCTACCGCCTGTTCCAGCACCACCTGCTGGTGCTGGAACCAGAACACGCCGTCGGCCGGGGTGAAGGCGCCGCTGACCGCGGCGACCTCGGCCATCCGCAGCGCCGCCACGCGATGCGCCTCGGGGCTGCCGAGCCGGTTGAGCAGGAGTCCGGTGCGCCGGCCGACGTTGGCGTAGCGGGCGCGGAACAGGGCGTCCTGTGGATCGGCCTCGTGGGTGCGCCGGGCGAGATCCAGCGCTTCCAGCGCGGTCTCGCGGGCGGCGTCCAGCTGCAGCAGGTGCAGCTGGATCTCGGCGCGGTTCGACAGCGCGGTCATCACGTAGACCGCCGCGCGGCCGGTCGGGGTGTCGGCGTACATCGCCCGGCTCAGCGCCAGTGCTTCGGTGTTGGCGGCCAGCGCCTCTTCGGCGCGCGCCACGGCGAGCAGCCGATTGCTCAGGAAGTCCTGGGCGTCGCGCAGATTGGCGCGGCCGTTCGGCACGGTCGGGTCGGCGGCCAGTTCGCGGGCCAGCGGCAGGTTCTGCTCGGCCATGCCGAGCCCGGCGGCGTAGGCGGTGCCGTTCTGGCGCAGGCTGAGTCCGGCGACGCGGTGGGTCAGGTTGAACTGCAGGCGGACGACCGCGGTGCGCGACGCGTCGCCCGGGGCCAGGCCATCCAGCACCGCGGCGTTGCGCTGGCGGGCGGCCTCCATCTGCGTGATGGCCTCGGCGGAATTGCCGGCGGAGAACAGGTTGTCGGCTTGCAGCATCTGGTTGTGGGCCTGGGCGCTGCAGCTCGGCACCTGTGCGGTGTCCAGCGCGACGCGCAAGGCCGGCGCGGCAGCGCAGACCTGCTCGCGCAGGGTGTGGGCGCGCAGGTAACTCTGCCGGGCGTCCTCGACGCGGCCGAGGTTGCTGGCCGACACGCCGCGACCCTGCACATCGCCGATCGCCTCGAAGCCGCGGGCGATCTCGCTCTTGAGGCCAAGATCGGCGCCGGCGTCGGCGAGCTGCGCCTCCAGGTAGTTCAGCGCGTCGGCGACCAGCATCTGCCGGACTTCCAGCGTGCCGTTGATCGGCTCCAGCGCGCGGTTGTAGTCGTACACCACCCGGTTGGCGATGCCGCGCACCGACTGCAGGCGCTTTTCCGCCAGCGCGCCCTGCTCGCGCGCCACGGCGGCGCTGTGCAGCGACCAGCCGCTCAAGCCGAGGATGGCGCTGAGGCCGGCGGCCGAGGCGGCGACCGCCAGCCGGTGGCGGCGCAGGAACTTGCCGGCTGAGTAGTGCCAGCTCGGCGCCTGCGCCTGCACCGGCAAGCCAACCAGCCAGGCCTGCAGGTCAGCGGCGAAGGCGTCGACCGAGCCGTAGCGGCGCTCGGGCGCCTTCTCCAGCGCCTTCAGCAACACCGCCTGCAGGTCGACCGGCAGCCCGGCCGTGCGCATGGCGCCGCGGTCCACCTCGCGCTGCAGGATGGCGTTGACCGTCTCCAGCACCTGCCGCGCGCTGTCGATGCGCTCGGGGACGAAGGGATGGCGGTCGGTACAGAGCTGATACAGCAGCACGCCGAGGCTGAAGAGGTCGCTGGCCACCGTCGGGGTGTCCCCGCGGATCTGCTCGGGGCTGGCGTAGGCCGGCGTGTAGAACATGCCGGAGGCGGTCTGCGCCTCCTCGGTCTGCAGCAGCTTGGCGATGCCGAAATCGAGCAGCCGGACCTGGCCGTGGACGTCGACCATCACGTTGGGCGGCTTGATGTCGCGATGCACCAGCAGGCGGCCATGCGCGAAAGCCACCGCGCTGGTCAGCTGCAGGAACAGCCGCAGCCGCGCCTCCAGCGGCAGCTCGCGCGCGTGGGCGGTGATCGACACGCCCTCGACCAGCTCCATCACGAAGTACGCGCAGCCGTGCTCGACACCGGCATCGAGCAGGCGCGCCACATGCGGGTGCTCCAGCTGTGCCAGCAACTGCACCTCGCGGGCAAAGCTGCGGCTGCTGCTGGCGCTGGCCAGCAGCGGCGGCAGCACCTTGATGGCGACGGCCTTGTCGAAGGCGCCGTCGGCGCGCCGGCCGCGCAGCACCACGCCCATGCCGCCGCGACCGAGTTCCCCGGTCACCGCCCACGGACCCAATCGGCTCGGCAGACCGCCTTGCAGATCGCGCAGCAGCTCCGCCGGAGCGTCGAGCCCCGGCGCCGTGGCGGCGACATGCAGCAGCAGCGAGCGCAGTTCGGCCGCCGAGGGCGGATCCGAGGCTTCGATCTCCGTGAGCCGCCGCTCGCGTTCGGCTGCGTCGGCGTCCATCAGGGTCAGCAGCTGGTCTTTCAGCCAGTCGGAGGGCGCGGCGGGTATGGGCGTCATGGGGTTCGTCGCAATCGAATCGGGGCGTCGGTCCGGCACGGGCAGTCGATCCGGGGTGCTCACCCGGAAAGTTCGCGCGCCAGCCAGACCTTTGCATAGGCCCAGTCGCGCTTGACCGTGGGCTCGCTGACGGCCAGCACCGCCGCGATCTCCAGCGTCTCCAGGCCGCCGAACACCTTCAGCTCGGTCACTCGCGCGGCCCGCGGATCAACCCGCTCCAGCGCCTGCAGCGCCTGATGCAACCCGAGCAGCTCGGCGCCGGAATCCCGCACCTCGCGTTCCGCCGCGCCCGAAAGCGTGATGTGCACCGCGCCGGCCCCGCGCTTGTCGGCTTTGCGAGCCAGCGCGTGGTCGACCAGGATCCGCCGCATCACGCCGGCGGCCAGCGCGAAGAAATGCTGGCGGTCGCGGATCCGGGCTGGCGCGCGATTCGCGTTCAAGCGCAGATAGGCCTCGTTGACCAGCGCGGTCGGCACCAGCGTGTGGCCGGCGCGTTCCTGCCTCAGCAGACGTGCCGCGACGGCGCGCAGCTCCCGGTAGGCCTCGGGCCAAAGCAATTCGAGATCCCCGGCTTCGTCGATCGGTGGCGCGGCAGACGGGGACTCGGGCTCGCTGGCACTCATCGGGGGTCGCTGTCGGGATCCGCAAACGAAAGCGCGGACGACGATCCGGGATCGTCGTCCGCGCGGGCTTTTTTCTGCGGGAGAGCTTACAGGTCGAGCGCACTCCGCAGCGCCGCCGCTGCCGCCTCAGGCGCGATCGGCGGCAGCGGGTTCTCGAAGCCGTTCCGGAAGATCGGCCCGCCGCTGACCATCTGCACCGTATGCGTCGAGCTGTTGTTGCCCGGGTTCGGGTCACTCAAGCCGGCCGGCGCGGCCACCGTCGCCGTGCTCTGCACCGAGCTGCCGACCGCCGCGGTCACGGTGGCGCTGTAGTCGTAGCGCAGGTGCGTGCCCGCCGGCAGGTTCACGCTGACCGACAGCGCGCCGGTGCCCGATCCGCCCGCCCCGGCCGGACAGGTCGCGGTCGAGGCCGCCGGCACGCACTGCCAAACCACGTTGCTCAGGGCCGCCGGCGGCGTGGCCGACAGGATCGCTCCGCTCGCCGCGTTGGGCCCCAGGTTCGAGAAGATGATGGTGTAGACCAGCGTGCTGCCGGACTGCGCCTGCGTCACCGGCGCCGACTTCGCCACCTGCAGGTCTGCGCCGCTGGCTGTCGCCACCGTGATCACCCGCGTCGCCGTGGCGGCATTGAAGTTGGCGTCCGCCGCCTTGGTCGCGGTGATCGTGCAGTTGCCGCTGGCCGTGCCCGTCACCGTGCTGCCCGACAGGCTGCAGGAGGCGGCGCCGGCGGTGATCGCGTAGCTGACCGCGCCAGTGCCCGAGCCGCCCGTGGTGCTGAGTGCGCTGGTGCCGCCGACCGTGATGCTCGCCGGCGTGGCAGTCACGGTCAGCGCCGCCTGATTGGCGCGATTGACCGTCACCGTCGTCGTTGCGGTCGTCGCGTTGAAGCTCGCGTCGCCGGCCTTCGTTGCGGTGATCGTGCAGCTGCCGACGCCCGTGCCGCTCAAGGTGCTGCCCGACACGCTGCAAACGCTGCCGCCAGCCGTCACTGTGTAGCTGACCGCACCGCTGCCCGAGCCGCCGGTGGTGCTCAAGCTGCTGGTGCCGCCGAAGACGATCGTCGACGGGTTGGCCGTGACGGTCAGCGGCGCCTGATTGGCCAGGCCCACCGCCACGGTGGTGGTGGCGGTCGTCGCGTTGAAGTTGGCGTCCGCCGCTCTGGTCGCGGTGATCGTGCAGTTGCCGCTGGCCGTGCCCGTCACCGTGCTGCCCGACAGGCTGCAGGAGGCGGCGCCGGCGGTGATCGCGTAACTCACCGCGCCGGTGCCCGAGCCACCCGTGGTGCTGAGCGCGCTGGTGCCACCGACCGTGATGCTCGCCGGCGTGGCGGTCACGGTTAGGGTCGCCTGATTGGCGCGGTTGACCGTGATCGTCGTCGTGGCGGTGGTCGGGGCGAAGTTGGCGTCACCGGCCTTGGTCGCCGTGATCGTGCAGCTGCCGACGCCTGTGCCGCTCAAGGTGCTGCCGGACACGCTGCAGAAGCCGCCGCCTGCGGTGATCGCGTAGCTAACCGCGCCGGTGCCCGAACCGCCGATCGTGCTGAGCGTGCTGGTGCCACCGAACACGATCGTCGAGGGTGTGGCCGTCACCGTCAGTGGCGCCTGATTGGCCTGGCCGACCGTAATCGTGGTGGTGGCGGTGGCCGGGGCGAAGTCGTTGCCGCCGGACTTGGTCGCCTGCACGGTGCAGCTGCCCGCGGCCACGCCGGTGACCGTGCTGCCGGACAGGCTGCAGCTGCTGAAGCCGGCAGTCAGCGCATACGTCACCGCGCCGGTGCCGGAGCCACCGGTGGTGCTGAGCGCGCTGGTGCCGTTGATCGCGATGGTCGACGGCGTCGCCGTCACCGTCAGTGCCGCCTGATTCGGCAGCGCGCGGCACCAGGTGAACTGGATGACGCCGCTCGCCCCCTGGATCGGCGTCGGGTTGATGAAGACATTGGTCACGTGGGTGCCGTTGACGCCCGAGCTGCCACCGCCCCCGCCGCCGCCGGCGCCCTTGTCGTTGCCGATGCACGAGGTGTTGCCGATGGCACCCCCGCCGCCACCGCCGCCGCCGGTCAAACCGCCGCCACCGCCGCCGCCACCCGGAATTACGCCCGGACTGAGCAGACAGCTCGCCGCCGTCGCACCGGTGCCGCCGTTGCCCCCCTGCCCCAGCCCACCGAACAGCCCGGCCGCCCCCGCCTGACCCCCGCCCGGCGTCGCGCATCCGGCCCCTGCGGCGCCGGGAGTTCCGTTCCCGCTGCCGGCGGCGCCACCGCGGCCACCGCCAGCGAGGGTGCCCTGTCCCACCGAGGAGTTGATCGCCGTATCGCCGCCGTTGGCCCCCGCCTGACCGCCGCCGCCGCCGGCACCGCCGCGACCCGCGCTGGCGAGATCACAACCGCCGCGACCGCCACCGCCGCCGCCACCGGCCACCAGGATCCGGTTCGACAAGGCCGTGCCGTTGAAGCGCACATCGGTAGCGCCACCGCCGCCGCCGGCATTCTGGTTGCCGCCATTGCCGCCGCCATTCCAGCCGCCGTTCGGAACTCCGCCCCGGCCGCCGACATTGACTTGCAGCACGCTGCCGACCGGGATATTGGCCAGCACGCCCTCCAGGTACTGGCCGCGGCCCGCGGCACCGCCGGTCACCGCCGCGGTCGCACCCGCGGCGCCCGCGCCACCGCCGGCACCCTGCGCCTGCACCAACACGCCACCGACCGCCGCCGGCATCGTGAAGCTCTGCGGCGCGCCGGTGAAGCCGAACTGCTCGACCACTTGCTGCTGCCCGACCGGGCACTGCGCCTGCGCGCCCAGGCTGACCATCGCCAGGCTGGCCAGCACCAGCCGGCGCCAACCGCCACCACCACGTAATGCACTCATCGTCCTGCTCTCCGGGATTCCCGCGCGCTGCTTGGCGCGTCGAGACCCACAGCCGGAAAGCAGGGTCTCGCGGATCACGTCGCCGGACTTGTTGGCACTCATTCAGGTCCAGTTTGCGGCGGAATCCGCGGGGAAACCCGCAAGTCCTCGCTGAGCCGACGCACCCGCGTTCGGCCCCGCTTTCGGCCCTGCCGCTATGATCCTGCCCCGACTTCCGTTCCGGAGCCTGTCCCCGATGCCCGCCCCCCGCGCCCGATCCGTCCCCGCAGCGCTTGTTCGCCTGCTGGCCCTGCTCTTCCTGCTGGGCGGTCTGGCCGGCTGCGGCTTCCTCGGCGGCCGTGATGATCTGGAGCGCATGGAAGCCGAGGAGCTGTACGCCAGCGGCCGCAGCGCGATGGAGAACGGCGCCTTCGAGCGCGCCGAGCGGGTGTTCAAGGCGGTCAACTCGCGCTTCCCCTTCGGCACCACCAGCGAGAAGGCCCAGCTGGCACTGGCCTATTCGCAGTACCGGCTCAGCAAGCACGAGGAGGCGCTGGCCACCGCCGACCGCTTCATCCGTACCTACCCGACCCATCCGAAGGTCGATTACGCGCATTACCTGCGCGGCCTGATCAACTTCGAGCGCGACCAGACCTTCGTGACCTCGCTGCTGCCGCAGGATGCGTCGAAGCGCGACCAGACCAGCAACCGGCAGGCCTTCCGCGACTTCGGCGAGCTGGTCAAGCGCTTCCCGGATTCGCAGTACGCGCCGGACGCCCGCGAGCGGATGGTGTATCTGCGCAACACGCTGGCGCAGGCCGAGATGGATGTGGCGCGCTACTACCTGCGCCGCGGTGCCTGGGTGGGTGCCGCCAATCGGGCGCGCTACATCCTCGACAACTTCCAGGGTGCACCGCAGACCCACGACGCGCTGGCGGTGCTGGTCGAGGCCTACCGACAGCTGGGCGAGACCGATCTGGCGAACGATTCGCTGGCCGTCCTGAAGCAGAACGCGCCGGAGCATCCGTTCCTCACCGGCGCGCCGATCGAGGAGCGCGGTTTCTTCCAGAAGCTCTGGCCCTTCGGCAAGTCCGACGTCGCCCCCTGAGCCGCTCCGGCCTGACGCGGCCGGCGATCACCTCCGCATCGCCGCCGGCAGCCCTCCGCGCCGGCGGCTTTTTTGTCACCCTCGCCCTTTCGTTCTGAGGATGTTCTCCCGATGAGCAACCGCTACGTCGCCGCCGACATCGAGGTGTTGCAGGGCCTGGAGCCCGTGCAGCGCCGCCCGGGCATGTACACCGACACCACCCGGCCGAACCATCTGGTGCAGGAAGTCGTCGACAACTCGGTCGACGAGGCGATGAGCGGCCATGCCAAGCACATCGAGGTCCGGCTTGCCGCCGACGGCTGGATCGAGGTCAGCGACGACGGCCGCGGCATGCCGGTGGACATCCACCCGGAGCACGGCGTGTCGGGCGTGGAACTCATCATGTGCCGGCTGCACGCCGGCGGGAAGTTCTCCGGCAAGAACTACCGCTACTCGGGCGGCCTGCACGGGGTCGGCGTCAGCGTGGTCAACGCGCTCTCGCAGGTGGTCGAGGTGCGGATCCGCCGCGAGGGTCAGGAGTATTCGATCAGCTTCGCGCACGGCACGCCGACCTCGGCGCTGACCGTTGTCGGCCCGGTCGGCAAGCGCAACACCGGCACCCGCGTGCGCTTCCTGCCGGAGCCGAAATACTTCGACAGCCCGAGGATCGCCCTGCCGCGGCTGAAGCACCTGCTGCGCGCCAAGGCGGTGCTGTGTCCGGGGTTGACGATCACGCTGATCGACGAGGCCAGCGGCGAGCGCGAACAGTGGTGCTACGCCGACGGCCTGCGTGACTATCTGAACGGCCAGCTGGCGGGCGCGACGGTCCTGCCGGATCGGCTGTATGTCGGCCAGCACCGCAAGGAAGGCGAAGAAGCCGACTGGGCGCTGGGCTGGCTCGCCGAGGGCGAGGTCATCCAGGAGAGCTACGTTAACCTGATCCCGACCGCGCAGCACGGCACCCACGTCAACGGCCTGCGCAGCGGCGTCACCGAAGCCGTCCGCGAGTTCTGCGAGTTCCGCAACCTGCTGCCGCGCGGCCTGAAGCTGGCGCCGGAGGACGTGGTCGACCGGATGTGCTTCATCCTGTCCTTCAAGCAGCAGGAACCGCAGTTCTCCGGCCAGACCAAGGAGCGGCTGTCCTCGCGCACCGCCGCACCCTACGTGCAGGGCGTGATCCACGACCATTTCTCGCTGTGGCTGAACCAGCACGTCCAGGTCGGCGAGCTGATCGCGCAACTCGCCATCGAGCGCGCGCAGACGCGGCTGAAGTCCGAGAAGCAGGTGATCCGCAAGAAGATCACCCAGGGCCCCGCCCTGCCCGGCAAGCTCGCCGACTGCACCCTCACCGACCTCTCGCGCACCGAGATGTTCATCGTCGAGGGCGACTCCGCCGGCGGCTCCGCCAAGCAGGCCCGCGACAAGGACTACCAGGCGATCCTGCCGATCCGCGGCAAGATCCTGAACACCTGGGAGGTCGAGTCCACCGCGGTCCTGGCCTCGCAGGAAGTGCATGACCTCGCCGTCGCGATCGGCCTCGATCCGGGCAAGGACGATCTGTCCGGGCTGCGCTACGGCAAGATCGTGATCCTCGCCGACGCCGACAGCGACGGCCTGCACATCGCCACGCTGCTGGCTGCCCTGTTCGTCCGCCACTTCCCGGCGATGGTCCGCGCCGGCCACCTGTTCGTCGCCATGCCACCGCTGTTTCGCGTCGACGTGGGCAAGCAGACCTGGTACTGCCTCGACGAAGCCGAGAAAACCGCACTGATGGAGCGACTGGTCCGCGAGAAGGTCCGCGGCACCCCCAGCGTGCTGCGCTTCAAGGGCCTCGGCGAAATGAATCCGAAGCAGCTCCGCGAATCCACCATGCACCCCGACACCCGCCGGCTGGTACAGGTCACGCTTGACACCGACGACAACACCACGCAAAAGCTGCTCGACATGTTGCTCGCCAAAAAGCGCGCCGGCGACCGGCGCATTTGGCTGGAGCAGAAGGGGGATATGGCTTCGCTGGAGGTTTGAGGGGTGATCAGCTGACCCAGTGCAATTCGGTTCTGACCACCCGCCAACCTGACACCGACCATTCCAATTCCACGAAGCGGCCGTGACCGCACAAACCGCCGCAAACCAAGCCCATGTAAATCACCGCGCGGCGACCGGACAAGCTCAGCACTGGAACCGAGATTCCGGCAATCCCGGCTGATTCCGGGAAAGTGGCGTAGAAACCCTCCCAGTCCATGAGATGGGTACGCCAATCCAATGAACCGGCGCAGCGGTAATGGACTCCGTCTTCGCACGGGAATGCTCGCACTTTCTGATTGGCTCGCCAGAGCGCGCGCTTCTGTTCGGCGCCGATTGTCGATAGACGGTTGCCGGGTCTGATCCGCTGCGGACCGGGCTCCCGGTCAAGCGGAGCGGTACACCGGGGAGACCGAAAACTGGGTGACTGGTGTCCGTCCGTGCAGAAGGCCTCGGTCGACGTCAGTAATAGCACCGGACAGCGCCGCTCGCGATTTCTCCCGCACGATAACCGAAGCGATGCCAGCGCAGCGTCTGCAATCTGCAGCATCTGCGCATCGGTTGCTTCATTCTCGAAGATCTGTTGGCCTTCCTGGGTGGTGAGGATCAGAAGCAACAGCCCGAGCAGCGATGGCGGACCCCATCTCTCGACGAACTCAAGCATTCCGAATACTCCAGACGTGCAGCGCAGATCAGCTCGGTCGTAACCCGACGCGCAAACAACTGCAGTGGTCAGCTCCGCTTCCCGCCCCGCCAGTCGTACTCGTCAGTCTTGCGAAGCTCCATCCTCCTCACCGCACCACCACACTAGATCATGTCCACCGGCGGCAGCACGCCCATGACTTCCTCGATGGTGGTGATTCCGGCGGCAACGTGCTGGGCGGCGGCGAGGCGCAGGGGGCGCAGGCCCTCGCGGATGGCGGCTTGCGAGAAGGCGGTCAGGTCGAGGTCTTTCTGGATCATCCGCCGCAGTTCCGGCGAGATCTTCAGCATCTCGTAGATGCCGGTGCGGCCGAGGTAGCCGGTGTTGCGGCATTCGAGGCAGCCGACGGTGCGGCCGATCTGTTTGGGGGCGCGCACGGTCCAAGGCCAGCACAGGGCCTTCCACTTGTCTTCGTCGACTTGATCAGTGAGTTCCTTGCAGTGTTTGCAGAGGGTGCGGACCAGCCGCTGCGCCATCACGCCGGTCAGCGTGGACTGCAGCAGGTAATGCGGCACGCCGAGGTCCAGCAGACGGGTAATGGCGCTGGTGGCGTCGTTGGTGTGCAGCGTGGATAAAACCAGATGGCCGGTGAGGCTGGCCTGGATCGCCATTTCGGCGGTCTGCAGGTCGCGGATTTCGCCGACCATGATGATGTCCGGGTCCTGGCGCAGCAGGGTGCGCACACCCTCGGCGAAGCCCAGATCCAGCTGCGGCTGGACCTGCATCTGATTGAGTTCCGGCGAGACCATTTCGATCGGGTCCTCGACCGTGCAGATATTGATGTCCGGAGTCGCCAGCAGTTTCAGAGTTGAATACAGCGTGGTGGTCTTGCCCGAACCGGTCGGCCCGGTGACCAGCACGATGCCGTGCGGCCGGTTGATCATGTCGCGCCAGATTTCTTCCTCGCGCGGATTGAAGCCGAGTTTGATGAAGTCGTTGGCGACCACGTCCGGGTCGAAGATGCGCATCACCACCTTTTCGCCGAAGGCGGTGGGCATGGTCGACAGACGCATTTCGACTTCGCGGCCATTGGGGGCACGGGTCTTGACGCGGCCATCCTGCGGTCGGCGCTTCTCGGAAATGTCCATGCGGCCGAGGATCTTGATGCGGCTGGTGACGGCCAGCAGCACCGGCGGCGGCATGTCGAAGGCCTTGTGCATCACCCCGTCGATGCGAAAGCGCACATGGCCGAAGTCCCGCCGCGGCTCCAGATGGATGTCGCTGGCGCGTTGCTCGAAGGCGTACTGCAGCAGCCAGTCGACGATATGCACGATGTGCTGGTCGTCGGCACCGATGTTCTCGATCTTGCCGATTTCCAGCAGTTGCTCGAAGTTGAGGATCCGGCTCTTGCCGTCGGTGGAGTCCATCCGGCTGTCGCGGGCCTTCTTGACCGAGCGGGCGACGTTGTAGAACTCGACGAGGAAGCGGCTGACGTCGCCCGGGCTGCTCAGCACCACGCGGATTTCCTTGCCGCGCAGCACGTGGGCAAGGTCGCGCTCCCAGTCGCGCAGGAACGGTTCGCTGGTGGCCAGCGTCACGAAATCGGCGCCGACATCGACCGGCAGGATCTTGAAGCGCTGCGCATAGGCCTGGCCGACCGTCTCGGTGACCTCGCCGACGCTGATCTTCATCGGCTCGACCTTGAAGTAGGGCAATCCCACCGCCTGCGCCAGCCACTCGGTCAGGCCCTCCATCGTCAGGGGCCGACGCCGCGGGTCGCGCTGGTCGGTCAACTTCATGCCGGACAGCAGCGACAGCGGATGCAGGTCGACGCGCGGCGCACCGCCGGTCTGCGGCTTCACATCGACGCGGGCACGGTCGCCGTCCTCCCGGCTGAGCAGTCCGTCCTCGACCAACGCCTCGACCAACTCATTGATCTTCAGGCGGTGATTCGGCGTGAAACGCTGGCGGACCGGCTCGACCACCGGAAACTGGGCACGTGCGGGCTTGTTCATGGACGGAGCCTGGCGGGAGTCGGCGCTATGCTACCGTGCATCGGAATCTTCACATCGTGCCGCCCGTCCATGTCCAGCACCGCCCGCCCCAGCTTCCAGGACATCATCACCCGCCTTCACGCCTATTGGGCGGCGCAAGGCTGCGTGCTGATCCAGCCGCTCGACACCGAAGTCGGCGCCGGCACTTTCCACCCCGCCACGTTCCTGCGCGCGCTCGGTCCGGAACCCTGGAACGCCGCGTACGTCCAGCCCTCGCGCCGTCCCACCGACGGTCGCTACGGCGAGAACCCGAATCGTCTGCAGCACTACTACCAGTACCAGGTGGTGATGAAGCCGGCGCCGGACGACATCCTCGAACGCTATTTCGATTCGCTGAAGGCGCTCGGCATCGATCCGACCGTGCACGACCTGCGGCTGGTCGAGGACAACTGGGAATCGCCGACGCTGGGCGCCTGGGGTCTGGGCTGGGAGGTCTGGCTCAACGGCATGGAAGTCACCCAGTTCACCTATTTCCAGCAGGCCGGCGGCTTCGAGTGCAAGCCGGTGATGGGTGAGATCACCTACGGGCTGGAGCGGCTGGCGATGTATCTGCAGGGCGTCGACAACGTCTACGACCTGGTCTGGACCACCGGCCCGCAGGGCGTGGTCACCTACGGCGACGTGTTCCTGCAGAACGAGATCGAGCAGAGCACCTACAACTTCGAAGAAGCCGACGTCGACGCGCTGTTTGCCGCCTTCGATGCCGCCGAGCGCGCCGTGCTGAAGCTGACCGATCGTGGCCTGCCGCTGCCGGCCTACGACCAGGTCTGCAAGGCCAGCCACAGTTTCAACCTGCTGGACGCCCGCCGCGCGATCAGCGTGACCGAGCGGCAGCGCTACATCCTGCGGGTGCGCACGCTGGCCAAGCGCGTCGCCGAAGCTTGGCTGGCCCAACGCGAGAAAGCCGGCTTCCCCGGCCTGAAGCAAGCCGCCTGACGCCCTGCCCCCCGTTTACCGCGATTCCGGATCGACGATGTCCACAAGCACCGCCCCCTTGCTTTTCGAACTCGGCTGCGAGGAACTCCCTGCCCACGGTCTGGGCGCATTGGCCGAGGCCCTCGGCCACGGCATCCTCGACGGACTCGCCGCGCAGGGCATCGTTGTCGCCCGCAGCACGGTCGAGGTCTGCTGGACACCGCGCCGCCTGACGCTGATCGCCCCGGACGTGCCGCTGGCCGGCCCGGCGCGCACGATCGAGAAGCGCGGCCCCGCGGTCGCCGCCGGCCGTGACGCTCAGGGCGCGCCCAGCCGCGCGCTGCAGGGCTTTGCCGCGAGTGTCGGCGTTGCCGTTGAAGCGCTCGGCACGGTCCGCACCGACAAGGGCGAGTGGTTCGTCCACCGCGAGGAAAAGCCCGGCGTGCGGACCGCCGACGTGCTGATCGGCGTGATCGAGGCTGCCATCAAGGCGCTGCCGATCCCGAAGCCGATGCGCTGGGGTGACGGCAAGCACAGCTTCCTGCGTCCGGTGCACTGGGTCCTGCTGACGCTGGACGACCACATCGTGCCGGGGCAGCTGTTCGACATCGACACTGGCAACACCACGCGCGGTCACCGCTTCCACGCGCCCGATGCCATCACCATCGCCGACGCTGCCGACTACGTCCAGCAGCTCGCCGATGCCAAGGTGCTGGTGCGGATGGCCGATCGCGTCCAGAAGATCCGCGACGAGGCCCGCGTGCGCACCGTGCGTACCGGCGGCGTGGTCGACCTGCCCGAGGGTCTGGTCAACGAAGTCGCCAACCTGACCGAGTGGCCGGTGCCGATCCTCTGCGAGATCCCGCTGGATTTCATGCGGCTGCCGGCCGCCACGCTCACCACCACGATCGAGACGCACCAGCGCTTTTTCCCGGTGCGCAACTCGGACGGCTGCCTGCTGCCCTGGTTCGTCGGCGTCGCCAATCTGGAGAGCAGCAATCCAACCGAGATTCGCAAGGGCTACGAGCGCGTGGTACGGCCCCGCCTCGCCGATGCCGCCTTCTTCTACGACCTCGATCTCAAGACGCCGCTGGCCGAACATCAGCAGCTGCTGAAGTCGGTGGCCTTCCAGGCCAAGCTCGGCACGCTGTGGGAAAAGTCCGAGCGCATCGCCAATCTCGCCGAGCTGATCGCACCGACGGCTGGCGCTGCGGCCGCCGACGCGCGCGCCGCCGGTTTGCTGTCGAAGTGCGACCTGATGACCCGCATGGTCGGCGAGTTTCCCGAGCTGCAGGGCGTGATGGGCCGCACCTACGCCCTCGCCCAAGGCGAGCCCGAGGCCGTGGCCGACGCGCTGGACGAGGTCTACGCCCCGCGTGGCGCCGGCCAGCCGATCGCCGCGAGTCCGCTGGGCCGGGCGCTGGCCATCGCCGACCGGCTGGACACGCTGGCCTGCAGCTTCGCGATCGGCGCGCGGCCGACCGGCACCAAGGATCCGTACTCGCTGCGCCGCGCCGCACTGGGCCTCGCCCGGACGCTGATCGAGGGCGGCGTCCGCGTCGACCTGATGCAGGTGCTGGAAGTCGCCGTGCTGCAGGTGCCGGCGCAGACCGCCAAGGACTACCTCGGCAAGCTCTCGCAGGTGCTGCCGGAATCCGGCTGGCTCGCCGGCATCAGTCGGCGGATGCGTGAGCAGGCCACCGCCCCGGCGGTGCTGGAGCTGTACGCCTTCGTGATCGACCGGCTGCGCGCCTACTACGTGGACCGCGGCGTACCGGCCGAAGTCTTCGAGGCGGTGGCGGAGAAGCATCCGCATGACCTCGTGGACTTCGATCAGCGCGTCCACGCCGTCGCCCGCTTCCAGCAGTTGCCGGAAGCCGCCGACCTCGCAGCGGCCTTCAAGCGCGCCCGCAACCTGCTCAAGAAGACCGAGGGCGAGCATCTGCCCGAGCGCCCGGACCCGGTCCGCTTCGAACACAGCGCCGAGCGCGACCTGTTCGCCGAGCTGGAGCTGACGCATCTGGAAGTCGAGCCGCTGATGGCTGCTGCCGACTACGTCGGCGCGCTGGCGCGACTGGCCCAGCTGCAGCCGCGGGTTACCGCCTTCTTCGACGGCGTGATGGTCATGGTCGACGACGTCGAGCTGCGCAGCAATCGCCTCGCGCTGCTGCACGAGCTGACCCGGCAGTGCTCGCAGATCGCTGACCTGTCGACATTGGCGCAGGGTTGATTCGTCTCCGGATCGGGCTGACAACCGTTCGGGCGTGCGCCACACTGACGGCGCCCGGCCTGATCGCGTCGGGCTGCCCAACTCGACGGAGCTCAACCATGCACTTCTTCAAGACCGCCCTGCTCGCCCTGGCCGCCAGCGGCCTGATCGCCACCGCCCACGCGGAGGACTACAGCTTCACGGTCAACAACAATTCCGACTCGAAGATCGTCCGCATCCAGGTGTCCGAAGACGGCAGCGACTGGGGTGATTTCGACATCGGTTCCGGCATTCCGGCAGGTGCCTCGGTGGAACTCACCTGGGCCGAACACACCAATGATGCGGGTTGCGTCTGGCAGTTCGCCGCCACCTTTGCCGATGGCACGACCTCGGACTCGGTGGCCTTCGACTTCTGCGAGGAAGACCTCGAACTCGAGTTCGAGTAAGCCTGCAGGAATCGGCCAAAGCGACGGGCCCGGCGTGAACCGGGCCCGTCAGTCATTCCGGACCTCGACCGCGGCTCAGTCGCCGGTCTGCAGCTCGCGGCGGACCTCCCCGATCGGCAGCCCCGCGAGCCGACGCAGCTGGACCAGCCGTTCGGCGGGCGGCAGAGCCTCCATCCGCGCACGCAGGGCTCGACGCTCGGCCGGCTCCAGCTGCTGCCACAGCCGCTGCATCGGCTCGCGCAGTTCCGCCGGCAGGCGCGGCCCGCGGGTGGCGTCGGCAGCGCGCATGCCCTGCAGAAAGGCACGACGCTCGGCTGGGCTCATGCGGGCAAAGCGCTCGCGCAGTTCGGCGCGCTGCTCGGGCGGCAACTGCTGGAAGCGCTGCCAGACTGCCCCCAAGCGCGCGCGCGCCTCGGGCGGCAAGGACTGGAACTGCGCCCAGCGGCGACGCACCTCGGCCCGCTCTGCCTCGCCCATCGCCTGCCAGCGGGCCAGCCGTTCGGCCGCCTGCTGACGCTCCGCCGGACTCATCCGGGCCCAGCGATTGGCACCGTTGCGCAAGCGCTCACGGACCTCGGGCGAGAGCTGCGACCATTCGTCGGCAAAAGCGGCCAGTGCCTGCTGCTCCGCTGCCGGCAGATCGGCAAAGGACGCCGCATACACCGGCACGGCCAGCCAAAGCGCAAGCCCGCAGCACAGGGCCTGCAGCCACAGCCGCGCGGTCGCCGGCGCGAATCGGTGAGAGCGAAGTTCAGCGTGGGCGGTCATCGTCGGTCTCCGCATCGGGATCGGCGTCCTCGGGATCGGCAGGTCGGTGGGCTCGGTCGAGTTCGGCGGCCGCGGCGGGGCTTGCCAGCCACAACGGATCGATGGGATCGCCGTCCTCGGAGGCCGGTTCGGCGTCGGCGAACTCGGCAAGAAACTCCAGCAGCGCACGGTCCGGTGGCGGTGCGGGCGGTGTCGCGGCGGCGGCCGACCACAGCAGGGACAGAGCCGGAAGCAGCATCGCCTCAACCTTGCGCCGGCACTTGCTGCTGCTGGTCGAGCCAGGCGTAGAACTCCCAGTCATCGATCAACTCGCTGGGCGCATCGCTGGCCAGCCATTCGCTGTCGACCGCCGCCGGCTCGATCAACAGCGCCTCGACTTCCGCCAGTGCGGCGTCGCCGGTGGGTGCCGGCGTCTCGAAGCTCGGCACCAACCAGATTGCCAGCAGCGCCAAGGCAGCCGCTGGCATCGCCATCGCCCAGCCACTCCACCAGCGCGTGCGGGGCCGCAAGGCCGACTCCAGCGCCGACTGGCGTGCACGATTCAGCCGACTCAGCGTGGCGGCATCCAGCGACCGCGCTTCCGCGTCGAGCAGTTCGCGCAGTGCGGTCGCCTCGCCCGTCGACAGGCCATTCGGGGGGTCTTTCAGGTTCATCGCCAGTCCTCCAGCGTCTGACGCAACTGCGCCAACGCCCGATGCAAATGAGTCTTCACGCTGCCTTCGGAGCAGCCCATCACCGCGGCAGTCTGGGCCACATCGAACCCTTCCCAGAGGCGGTAGAGAAAAGCCTGCCGCTGTCGATCACTGAGCTGTCCCAGAGCCTGGATCAACGCCTCGCCGGCCCGCTCGCCGCACAGCCGCTCCAGCGGCGTGAAACCGGCATTGTCCACTGCTTCGGCGATCGGATCGAAGGCATCGTCGTCGTCGTCCCCACCGCGGCGTCCGAACCACCAATACCGGCTGCGGACCTGTTGCCGCCGGCGCCAGTCATTCAGGCGGCTCTCCAGCACCGCGTAGAACAGCGGCGGCCACTCGGCGGCGGGCTTGTCGACGTAGTGACGGGCGAAACCGAACATCGCCTCCTGCACCAATTCCAGCGCATCGTCCGGATTGCGGGTGGCGAGCTTCGCCATCGTGTAGGCGCGCCGCTCGACACCGCGCAGAAAGGCATCCAGCTCACGACGGAGCGGATCAGTGCGCGCGGGAGATTCCGTGGCCGTGGCTGGCATGGGCTTTACCGTGATCATGTCGGCGCAGAACGCGGCCGGTACGCATCGGTTGACACCTGCCGCCCGTCACAACGGGCACCGCCGTTCAGCCGATGACCGACCCGGGGCTCAAGGCAGCCGCGTCCAGCCGCCGGTCGCCAGCTCCGCCTGCACCGCATCCGCGCCGGCATCGCCAAGTTCGCGCTTCAACGCCGCAATCAGCGCCCGCTGACGGGCCAGTGCACTCGGTGCGCCGAGCGCGTCGACCGCAGCCGTCCAGGTGGTACGCGCCGCGGCGGCATCGCTGGCGGACTGCGCCCTTCCGAGCTCCAGGTTCGCCAGCGCCCAGTCGACCATGCTGCCGTCTTCGCGCTTGGCGCCGGCCAGAAGCTCGACCGCGGCACGGGACTGGGTCAGCGCTTCGGCGGCATCGCCCTCGGCGCGGGCGACGGCGGCGAGGAACAGCCGCGGTCCGGCCAGACTGGGATGGGCATCGCCATTGGCCTTCTGCCGGAGCGCGAGGGCCTGGGTCAGCGCCGACTTCGCCGCATCGACCTGGCCGGCGGCCAGTTCGATCTGGCCGAGCTCGACCAGGCCGCGAGCGAGGATGGCGTGCTCGGCGCCGAAGATCTCGCGCTGCACGTCCAGTGCCTCGACCAGCCGCTCGCGGGCGAGCGCGTCGTTGCCGCTCAACCGGGCCATGACGCCGAGGTGGATCAGCGCGAAGGCGCGCACCGGATGGACCTTGCCGGTCAGCGTGGTCAGCGTGGTGAGCGCCGCCTGCAGACGCGGCTCGGCCTCGCTGAAGCGGCCGAGTTCGCGCAGCGACACGCCGATATTCATCTCGGCGATGGCGGTCTCGATGTGCTCGGCGCCCAGCGTTTTCAGGCGGATGGCGTGGGCCCGCTCGTAGATTGGCAGGGCCTGATCGGGCCGGCCGGTCTGCTGCAGGATGAAGCCGAGGTTGTTGTAGGTGATCGCCAGTTCCGGGCTGCCGGGCAACACCTGCTCACGGATCTGCATCGCTTCGCGGATGGAGGGCTCGGCGACCAGGAACTGGCCGAGATCGTTGTGGATCGAGCCGATGATCGACAGCGGCGTGGCCAGCGGCGCGCCACCAACCCCGGCCGCGCGCAGCCGTCCGACCATCGAATTCAGCAGCGCCAGCGCTTCCTCGTTGCGACCGAGGTCCGCCAGTGCGCGGGCGTATTCGAGATCGATCTCGGCGCGTTCGGTGACGCTGGCGTCGGCGGCTTCGGCAATTTTCGTGCTGGACTGTTCGAGCGCCGTGACTGCGGCATCCAGTGCGCCGATCTGCCGGTAGCTGCGGCCCATCAGGTTGAGCAGCCGCGCCTGCACCAGCGGCTGGTCGGCCAGTTCCACACCGACGCGCGGCAGCGACTTGTCCAGCACCTGGCGGACCGTCACTTCCTGGCCCTTGGCCTCGTTCGGGTCGGCCTGACGGAGGATCTCGCCAAGGAAGCCGGACACCCGCGTGGCGGTCTGCGCCTCGCGGTTCGCCCGCTCGGTGGTCACCGCCAGTGCCTGCTTCTGCTGCCAGGTGACCGCGCCGAGCACCACGGCGACCGCCAGCAGGCCACCCACGGCAACCAGAAACTGCTTCAGCCGCTTCGCCGAGCGCTGTTGCGCCTCGGCGAGGCTTTCCGCGGCCTGGCGGGCGCGGCGCTGCTCTTCGGCCAGCGCCTTCGCGCGCTTCAGTTCCTCCTGCCGCCGCGCCTCCTCGGCCAGCGCCGCCGCATCGCGCGTCGCCAGCGCCGCGTCGAGATACTCCCGCTCCAGCGGCGCCAGCACGACGTTTTCGGACTGCTGCAGCAGCGTCAGCTGCTCCAGCTTCGAGCCGCTGACCAGGAAACTCGGGTCGCGATCGGCCGCCTGCCATTCCAGCGCGGAAGCTTGCAGGCGCTGACTGGCGCGCAGCTCGTCGCGCGCTTCGGCCAGCCAGCTGCGCAGTCGGGTCCAACTGCGGATCAGCGCCTCGTGGGCGACGTCGACGGTGGGCGTGCGCGTGAAGGGGTCGCGGTCGAAATTCAGCAGCCGCGAGCGCCCGAAGGCATCCAGCGCCGCTTCCATTGCCGGTCGCGAGTCGCCGGCGAGCGCCAGCAGGTGCAGCCGGCTCTCACGCCGGCGAGTGTCCTCGGCGCCTTCGCCCAGCGTGACCAATCGCAGCATCAGCTGGCGGGACTGCTTCTGTGCGGCCGAGTCGAGTGCGCGGTAGACCTCGTCGGCGCGCTGGGTCAGTGCGCCGCGCACGCCACCAATCGCCTGATAGGCCGACTGCTTGAGCGCCAGGCCCTCGCGGCGGGCGAACAGCTCACTCAGCGCGAACTGCATCAGCGGCAGCGCGCCGGGTTGGTCGGCCACCTCCTCGATGATCGCGTCCGCCAGTCCGCGGTCCAGCACCATGCCGACGCGACGGGCCGGGCCGCTGATCGCCTGTTCCAGCTCGTCCGGCGTGAAGGGCAGCACGTACTCGCCGCGCTGCTGCAGCAACTCGCCCAGGTCGGCGTGAGCGATGGCCGGCTCGATGAAGTCGGCGCGCAGCGTGACGATCACCCGCAACCGGCTCTTGGCGTCCAGCACCGCACAAGCCAGCGCGTCGAGGAACAGCTGCCGCTGCGCTTCGTCGCCGACCTGGGTGAAGACTTCCTCGAACTGGTCGATCAGCATGCACAACTCGACGCCCGGGTCCGAGGGCAGGATCCGTTCGGCCGCCTTCAGCAGGCCCTGCGGCGAGCTGCGCAGCAGGTGGCCCAGATCCCGCGGCGGCTTGACTGCGACCCGCAGCAGCGCCTCTTCCAGCGACTGGAACGGGTCGGTGCCGGGCATCAGATCGACGAAGAACCAGTTCTTCGAGCCCGGCAGCGCGTTGCGACGCAGCTTCGGCCAGACGCCGGCGCGCACCACCGAGGACTTGCCGCTGCCGGAGGCACCGATCACCGCGAGGAAACGGGACAAGTCGTGGGTCTCGCCCATCCGCTCCAGCAGCCGGCGGATCAGCGAGTCGCGGCCGAAGAAGTTGTCGGCATCGGCTTCGCTGAAAGCGCGCAGGCCGAGGTAGGGATTGTCGCGATCGTCGATACCGAGCGGCTGGGTGGTCGCCGGCGCCTGCGAGACCGGCGCCAGCGCCTGCGTCGCCGCATCGGCAGTGCTCGGTGCAGCGACCGTGGCCGCATCCGGCGACAGGCCGGCGACCGGTGCCGCCACGCGCGCCGAGGCCGCCGCCCGCGCCAGATCCTCGACGAACAACCGCACGTCGCGGTAACGCTCCTCGACCCGCTTCGCGCAGGCACGGGCCAGTACGCGATCGACCTCCGGCGGAATGCCGGGCACGATTTCGGACAGCGGCGGCAGTGGCGCGTACATCTGCAGCTCGACCAGCGCCTGATGATTCGCAGCGCGGAACGGCCGGCGGCCCGCGACCAGTTCGAAAATCGTGATGCCGAAGGCGTAGACATCGGTGGCCGGTACCGGCTCGCGACCGCCGAGCAATTCCGGCGAGGCGTAGGGCACCGAGGCGAACACCTGATCGCCCGATTCCTCGATCAGCGCGGATTTGGCCACGCCGAAGTCGGCGAGATACCCGTTGCCGTCATTGTCGAGCAGCAGGTTGGCCGGCTTGATGTCGCGATGGACCACGCCGGCCCGATGCGCGGCATGCATCGCATCGCCCAGCTGGCGCAGCACCGGCAGCAGTTCCTGCAGCGCCAGTGGCTTCTCGGCGAGGCGCTCGTGCAGCGAGCCGCCGCGCAGGAAGCGCATCACCAGGAAGGCGCCGTTCGGCTCGCGCCAGTAGTCGTACAGCGGCACGATGTGCGGGTGTTCGAGCGCCGCGACCATCCGCGCCTCGGCCTCGAAGCGGCGGACGAAATCGGCCTTGTTGGCGTGCTCCGGCAGAATCAGCTTGATCGCGACCTCGCGGCCGACGCTTTCCTGCCGCGCCCGATAGACCGCGCCGAATCCGCCCTCGCCGAGCAGCTTCTCGAAGCGGTAGCCGCGGCGTTCGCTGCCTTCGGCGATCACCGCCTCGGCGGGTGGCGTGCTGTCTTCCGCGCCGAGCAGGCCGGTCACTGTTGTCAGCGTGGTGACCAGTTTCGGCGGCGGCAGGCCGAGCTTCTCGGCAATCCGCTCGGCCAGTCGCTGCTCGGGGATGACCTCGTCGCGCTCCAGCATGCGCAGCAGCAGGACGGAACACCCCGCTGCCCGCGCCAGATCGGCCTGGGAGAGTTGTGCCTGCCGGCGTGCGGCCAGCACCTGGCTGCCGAAGCTGCTGGTGGTGGCAACGGTGTAGGAAGTGGTCACGTGCATGCCCCGGAGCTTACCCGGATCTCCGGGCGTTGCCGTGGCACGATCTTTCGTCGCACGCGGCCGGGCAAAAATGCATGCGCAGCAGGTAGCCTTCCCGTCAAGCCCGGACTCGAGAACGCTGACCATGCGCGCCACCCTTCGCCTGTTCCTGCTGGCCGCTGCGCTGGTCACAGCGCACGAATCCCACGCGACCCTCTTGGCGATGGCCGACTTCGACCGCGACGGACGCGTCGATCTGGCGCGAATTGGCGACACCGGCCGCATCGAGCTGGTCGCTGGCCGTGATGGGCTTCCGGTCCGCGATGCCGCCGAACTGGCAGCGCGTCTGGCCGGGGCGCCCGCAAGCGCCCTGCCGATCCGCGCCGAACTGCTGGTCGCCGGGGACTTCGACCACGACGGCCAGTCCGATCTGGTCACTGCCCGGCGCGGCGAGTCCCGTCTGACGCTGCACCCGGGCGACGGTCGGGGCGGCTTCGGCCCAGCACAGTCGCGATCGCTGCCGGGTGCGCTGAGCGCGCTGGCCGCCGGCGAAGTCGATCGCCGCGATGGCGTGGCCGAGTTGCTGATCGGGATCGAGGCCGCCGATGGTCCGGCCGTCCTGCTCTGGAAGGATGCCCGCGGCGCCTGGGCCGCCAAGGGCGAGCGGCAGCCGATGCCCGGGCCGGTCCGCGCGCTGGCCATCGGCTTCCTCGACGTCGGCGGCCGAGGTGACTGGCTGGCGCTGGCCGGCGAGCAGTTGATCGTCGGCCGTGGGCGCGATGGCCGCACGCCGGGGCCGATCCAGCTGAGCCGGAAAACGCTGCGGCCCGGCGCGCTGGACGTGGCCGTGGGTGGCTTCACCGCCGGCCACGGCAACGACATCGCGCTGCGCTATGCGGATGGCATCGAGGTCTGGGCCAGCGCGGAGTCCCGCGCAGCCCTCGACGCCAGCGCCAAGGGCATGGTCACGACCGACGCCGCCGCACTGGCGGCCAATGCCAAAGCTCGGGTGGCGAGCATCAACAGCGCCGGCCCGATCGCGCTGGACGGCTGGCAGCGCAACGCCTCGCCGAAGCAGACCTCGACCCACTGGCCGCCGTATCCGCAACGGCCGCGCGCCAAGGCCTCCCGCGCGCCTCTGCCCACCGCCGCGGAGCGCATCCGTGCCGCGCGCGCCACCTTCACCGTCACCAGCACCGCCGACAGCGGCCCAGGCTCACTGCGCGCGGCGGTAAGCGCGGCAAACGGTTCGCCGGGACTGGACCTGATCGCCTTCAACATTCCCGGGCCTGGTCCGCACCTGATCAACCTGACCAGCAATGTGCTGGATATCTCCGACCCGGTAGTGATCGACGGCTACACCCAACCCGGCGCCAGCCCGAACACGCTGGCAGTCGGCAGCAATGCAGTCATCCAGATCCGTATCGACGCGATCAATCTCGCCGGTCCGCTGATCACGCTGGGCTTCCATTCCGGCAGCACCATCCGCGGCCTCGCCATCAACCAGTTGATCGGCGGACCGGGCATCTCGATCAACTTCAATGCCAGCGACCACATCATCGAGGGCAATTACATCGGACTGGATGCCGGCGGCAACGCCGTGGTCGGCAACAGCGAGGCCGGCATCGAGATTTTCAATTTTTCCAGCAACAACCGGATTGGCACCGACGGCAACGGCATCAGTGACCTCGGCGAGCGCAACGTCATCGCCGGCAATCACGACTGCTGCGGCGTGCAGGCCTCCAATGCCAACATCCTGATCGGCAATGGCTCCAACGGTAATGTCATCGCCGGGAATTACATCGGCGTGTCGGCCGCCGGCACCAGCCTTGGCGCCAACGCCGGCGTACGCGGCATTCATATCCTGGCCGGCGGCATCAATCCGCCGCTGGACACGCGCATCGGCGGCAGCTTGCCCGTCGAACGCAACATCATCTCCGGGCAGTTCCATGCCGGTATCGACATCATTGATGCCGATGGGACCCTGATCCAGGGCAACTGGATCGGTCTGGATGCCAACGGTGTGGCGAATGGCAATCGCGACTTCGGTGTGTTGCTGCGCGGGCACGCCAACAATCTGACAGTGAGTTCCGGCACCATCATTGGCACCGATCTGGACGGCATCGACGACGCCACCGAGGGCAACGTCATCTCCGGCAATGGCGGCGGGCTCGGCCGCGGCATCGAGCTGCGCGGTCAATCCGGAACGACCAATGCCGGCAATCTGATTGCCGGCAATCGGATTGGCACCAATCCGGCCGGCACCGCGGCGATTCCAAATTCGGTCGGTGTCTACATCAACAACACGAATTTCAACCCTTCCGGCGTGAATCTGATCGGCAGCGGGATTGCTGGCGGCGGTAACCTGATCTCCGGCAACAGCACCCGCGGCATCGACGGCAGCGGCAGCTTGCGGAGCATCGTACAGGGCAACCGAATCGGCACCGACGCTGCCGGTGCTGCCGCGCTGGCCAACGGCGGCGGCGGCGTTCGCTTTGCGCTCGGCCAGATGAACCAGATCGGCGGCCCCAATGCCGCGGACGCCAACCTGATCAGTGGCAACACCGGCGCCGCGGCCCTGCTGCTGGACAACGAGCAGAGTGCCGTCGTCATCGGCAACCGGATCGGCACCAATGCCTCCGGACTGGTTGCCCTGCCCAATCAGGTGACGCATGCCGTCAGCATCGAGAACTTCGGCTTCGGCACCTCGGATGTGGCGATTGGCGGGATCCAGGCCGGCACCGGCAACACGATTGCCGGCAATCAGACCCCCGGCGGATTCAACCTGAAGGTCAGCGGCACCGGCACCGATGTGCTGGGCAACCGGATCGGACTCGGCGGCGATGGCGAGACGAGCCTGCTCAATACGGGCGGCGGGATTCTGGTCGATGACCTTTCCAGTCTCGCGCTGATCGGCGACGGCGTCAGTGCCAATCTGATCGCTGCACACACCGGCCCCGGCATTCGGGTCGACGGTCCCGGCGCCAGCGCCACGGCCATTCGCGGCAACCGCATCGGCCTGACCACGAACGGTGCACCCGCCGGTAATGGCGGCCCCGGCATCCTGATCAACAACGCCGATTCGGTCAGCGTCGGCGAGCCGGGCGGACTGTTGAATCCGGCCAGCCAGCCGGAGGGCTTCGATGCCGGTAACGATATCGCCTTCAATGGCGGCGGCGGCGTGGTGGTGCTCGGCAGCAGCGGCCACCGGATTCGCAGCAACCGCATTTTCGGGAATACCGGGCTCGGCATCGATCTGGGCAACGACGGCGTGACCGCCAATGATCCCGGTGATAACGACACCGGCGCCAATGACCTCCAGAATTTCCCGGTCTTGTACGGCGCCTTCGGCACGATCGGTTCTTCAACCTGGGTCGGTCAGCTGAACTCGCTGCCGAGTCGGAGCTACGAAATCCAGGTCTACAGCAGCAGCACGCTCAATCAGGGCCAGACCCTGCTCGGCAGTTCGGTGTTCGCCACTGATACCAATGGCGTCGCGACCTTCAATGTGTCCGGCCCGAATCCGCCCGGCGGTGAGAACTTCATTACTGCCATCGCGATCGATCTGACGAACGGCCATACCAGTGAGTTTTCGGCAACCTGGGGCCTGAATATCGAGGTCCCGAACGGCAACAACCAGTCCACCCGCGTCGGTCTGCCCTTTGCCAATCCGATCCAGATTCGCGTGCTCGACACCCGCAACCAGCCGGTCTTCGGCTTGCCGATGACCGTGGAAGCGCCGCAGAGCGGCGCCAGCGCCTCGCTGACCGGCACACCGGCAACCACCGACGGCAGCGGCCAGTTCTCGATCACCGCCACCGCCAACACCACCGCCGGCACCTACCAGCTGCCGGTGGTGACCAGCAATGGCGGCTATGGCCCGGCGCCAGTCCTGAGCCTCACCAACCTGCCGGCCAACCTCTCCATCGGACCGGCCTCGGTGGTCGAAGGCAACGGCCCCGGCACGCTGGTCTTCCCGATCACGCTGACCGCGCCCTCGTCCACCGATGTGACCGTGCAGGCCAGCACCACGCCGGGCAGCGCCGGCGCCAGCGATTTCACCGCGCTGTCGAACACGCTGGTCACCATCCCGGCCAACAGCGTCAGCGGCAGCGTCGTGGTGCAACTCACCGGCGACACCGTGGTCGAGGCCGACGAGACCTTCACGGTCACCCTGAGCAACCCGTCGGTGCCGTACACGCTGGCCAGCAGCAGCGCGGTGGGCACGATCCTCAACGACGACAGTGCGGTGCTGAGTCTCAGCGGCCCGCCGGACGCGGACGAGGGCAACGGCACGATCGTGCCGCGAGTCTTCACGGCCACGCTCAGTGCACCCGTCGATGTCGCGGTCACCGCGCTGTTCAACACCCAGGACGGCAGCGCGACCGCGCCGTCCGACTACAGCGCCAGCAGCAACGTGGGTCTGTCGATCCCGGCCGGACAACTGACTGCGACCACCAGCGTCAACGTGGTGCCGGATCGCGCGATCGAGCCCGACGAGAGCTACGCCGGTCTGCTCTCCGGCCTGTCGGCCGGCGGCCGCGCGGTCACGCTCGGGACGGCGTCCGCCAGTGCATTGCTGTTGAACGACGACCGCTCGGTGCAGATCACGATCATCGACAGCCCCGATCCGTCGCTGGTCAACCGGCCGTACTCGGTCGAAGTGCGCGTGGCCGCCGTCGCGCCGGCAGTCGGCACGCCCGGCGGTACGGTACAGATCACCAGCGGCGAGGATTCCTGCAGCATCAATCTGGTTGGCGGCAGCGGAAGCTGCCTGCTGACTGACTCGACGACCGGCGCCAAGACGCTGACCGCGACCTACACACCCGCCTCGCCGAACGACTTCTTCCTTGGCGGCAGCGCCACCGAGGCGCATCAGGTGCTGGCCCCCGGCACCTGGGTGCCGATCGGCCCCTTCGGCGGCGATGCGCTGCAGGTCGGCATCCATCCGACCAACCCGCAGATCGCCTTCGCGGCCTCGGCCACGGCGCTGTTCCGCAGCAGCAACGGCGGCTCGACCTGGACGCTGGCCGAGGGCGGCATCCCGCAGTCGCGCGGTCTGGTCAGCTTCCTCGGTCAGGAGCGCAGTCCGGCACGGCGCTTTGCGCAGTGCCTCGGTCAGCCGGAATGGCTGTATGCCGCGACGGTCGAAGGTGTGGCCGGCGGCGGCGTGGCCCGCAGCGTCGATACCGGCGACAGCTTCACGCCGACCAGCCTGACCCGGCCGGGTGACGTGGCCGCCCTGTCCTGCTCGCCGATCAACGAGCAGGTGGTGGCGGTGGTGGTCGGCAGCGAGGTCTGGCGCAGCACCAACGCCGGCTTGAGCTGGACGCAGCTGACCGTGCCGGCACCGGGCGTGCCGGTGCAGGTCGCCCAGCTGGCCGATCGCACCGTGATCGGCGTCGAGCTGGCGATACCGGGCACCACGCTGGTCTACAGCGTGCCGCTGGCGGGCACCGTGGCCAGCGCCGAAGCGCCGCTGCCGCAGCCGGCCGCTCGCGTGCGGCAGCTGGTGGCAGCGCCGAACAGCGGCCAGCTTTACGTGCAGACCGACGTCCAGACCGTGCGCAGCCCGATTGCGGGCGCACTGGCGTGGACGGCCACGGTCATCCCGGCCGATGCCGCGCTGGCGGTCTCGCCGGATGCGGCAGGTCAGCTGCTGTGGTCCACCACTGCCGGCAGCCGCGAATCCGCCGACTTCGGCGCCAGCGGCACGCTGGTCAGCGCCGCCGCGCAGTTCGAGGGCGCGCCGGTGCGACCGCTCAGCGTGGCGCTGCCCGCCGGCTACGACTCACGCAACCGCAGCTTCCTGCAGGGCACCGCCGGCACCGGCATTTATCGCGGCGAGCGGATCAGCGGCGGCGCCGCGCCCTTGCCGGCCAACGCCGGCTTCCAGGGCATCGTCAGCCAAGCCTTCGCGATGAGCGCCGACAGCCGCCAGATCGTGGCGGGCCAGGCGGCAGCCACCGCGCAGGCACCGAACCGCACGCTGCAGCGCTCCACCGATGCTGGCGGCGGCTTTGTGACCGCGCAGTCCGGCTACCTGCCGCTCAACGTCGACGCGTTGGCGCAACAGCCCGGCAATCCGCAACTGCTGCTGGCAGCCGGTGACGGCGCCAGCGCGCCGGTCTGGCGCAGCGCCGATGGTGGCCAGAGCTGGAGCCCATCCAGCGCCGGCCTGCCGACGACCACGCTGATCGACGGCCTGCGCTTCCACCCGAACCAGCCGGCCACGGTCTACGCCTTTGGCCGACCCGGCAGCGGCGCGCGGCTGTATCGCAGCAGCGACGCCGGTCTGAGCTGGACCGCGGCCGATACCGGCATCGCCGCCGGCACCCCGCCGCTGGCGGTCACCGACCTCGGCTTCGATCCGGGCAATCCGCAGGGGGTCTACGCCACCACCGCAACGCTGCAGCGCGGCCCGGCGCCCGGCAGTGCCGCGCCGGCGCTGTATCGCAGCAGCGACGGCGGCCTGAGCTGGACCGCGCTGGCCGGCACCGGCCTGCCGCTCAACGGTCCCGGCCGCGCCGACCTGCGCGCCGTGCTGGTCGACCCGAACAACGCCAGCCGGATCTGGGTATCGGCCTACGGTCTGGCCAGCAATCCGGCCGCGCCAATTCCGACCAGCGCCGGCGTGTATCTCTCCACCAACGGCGGCGCCAGCTTCGTGCAGAAGCTGCCGCAGGCGCAGATCAACGACCTCGTGTACTTCGACCCGGCGGTCACTGTCGGTCAGGACGAGGCCCGCATCTACGCGGTCAGCCAGCCGGCCGCCGGCCTGCGCGCCGATGCCTTCTTCACGCTGGCCAACACCGGCACCACCACCATCCCCGGCGACATCTGGGATTCGCTCAGCATCGGTCTGCCGAACCTGCCGATCGAGTCGATCCAGGTCGCCAGCGCGCTGAGCGGTCAACCGGAGGACGTGCTGGTCGCCGGCACCCGACTGGGTCTGTACCGGCTGGTGCTCGCCGAGGACCGTGACCTCGACGGCGCCACCACGCCCACCGAGAACGGCGCGCCCTTCAACGGCGGTCTGCCGGTCGGCGACGGCAACGGCGACGGCATCCTCGACAGCGCGCAGCCCAATGTCGCCTCGGCCTCGGTGGGCTCGATCGGCGCCCTGCCCGCGCGCGGTCGCTCGAACTACATGAGCGGCGGCGCCGGCGGTGCCAATGCCATCGAGACCACCGCCTGCACGCAGTTCAACAACTTCGTCGGCCTCGACGCCGAAGCCAGCTTCGAGCCGGACCTGATCGCGCCCAGCCTGCGATTGAAGCGGCAGTACCCCTTCGGTCTGGTCAGCTTCGCGCTGCCGGAGTGCGGCAGCGCCCAGGTCGACATCGTCTTCCATGACGCCGACTTCGATCCGGTGTTCTGGAAGTGGCGCAACTACGGCCCGAGCACGCCGGGCGACAGCAGCACCAACCTCTGGTACGACTACACCAGCGCCACGCTGATCAACAGCAAGACCTGGCGGCTGACGATCAACGCTGGTGCGCAGGGCAACTGGCTGGCCGACGCCAGCAGCATCCTGTTCTTCGGCGGCCCGGCCTTCGTCGAGCCCGAGCAGGATTACGGCGATGCGCCGGAGTCCTACGGCACGCTGCAGGAGGACAACGGCGCCCGCCATCTGCCGAACGGCCCGACGCTGGGCGCCAGCCGCGATGCCGAAGCCAACGGTCAGCCTGGCGCGTCCGCCAGCGGCGATGGCGCCGACGAAGACGGCGTGACCCTGCCCGTCGGGCCGCTGGCTCGCGGCCAGCCAATGGCGATCACCGTGCAGGCGCCGAGCGGCGGCGTGTTGAACGCCTGGGCCGACTGGAACCGCAACGGGCGCTTCGACACCAGCGAGCGCGTGCTGAGCAACCAGACCCTGGCCGTCGGCGCCAACCCACTGTCGATCCCGGTGCCCGGCACCGCCGAATTGGGCACCAGCTACCTGCGCTTCCGCCTCAGCGAAGCTGCACCTGCCGAGGCGCGGCCGATCGGTCGCTTGCCGAATGGCGAGGTCGAGGACTACGCCATCAGCATCGCCGCCAACGGCGAGTACACGGTCAGCGCCGGCGGCAGCGTCGCCGAGGGCGATTCCGGCAGCCGGACGCTGAGCTTCACGGTCACCCGCAGCGGCGGCAGCGGCGCGAGTTCCGTGGCGATCGCCACCCGCGATCTGTCCGCGACTGGCAACACCGATTACACCGCCGTGTCGCAGCGGCTGAACTTCAGCGGCCCGGGCAGCCAGACCGTCAACGTCACGATTGCCGGCGATACGCTGGTCGAGGCCGACGAGACCTTCGAGCTGGTCCTGAGCGAGCCGGACAACGGCGCGGTGATCGGCGCCGGCAAGGCCGGCGTCGGCACGATCCAGAATGACGACGCCGCGGTGCTGTCGGTGCAGGGCGCCACGGTTGACGAGGGCAACTCCGGCCAGACGCCGCTGGGCTACACCCTGACGCTCAGCCGGCCGGTCGACTTGGCCGTCCGCGTGCGCTTCGACAGCGTCGACGGCACCGCCACCGCACCCGGCGACTACACGGCGGTCAGCCAGCGACTGGTCGAGATCCCGGCCGGTTCGACCTCGGTGCAGACGCTGGTGCTGGTCAACGGGGACACCCAGGTCGAGATGGACGAGACGCTGGGCGCGCGGCTGTCCGACCTGCAGACCGGCGGCCGCGCGGTCACGCTGGACCCGGCGGTGCGCGGCAGTACCGTGCTCGCGACGATCCGCAACGACGACAACACCAGCGCGATCGTCAGCGTGACGCCGACCAGCCTGAGCCTCGCCGAGGCCGGCGAGACCAGCAGTAACGTGACCCTCACGCTGAATGCCGTGCCGACCGCCGCGGTCAGCATCGGGCTCAGCTACGACGCCAACCTGCAGGTCAATGCCGGCAGCGGCTTCGGTGCCTCGCCGCAGACGGTCACGATCCCCGCCGGCCAGAATAGCGCGACCCTGGTCGTGCGCGCCGTCGATGACGCCATCACCGAGACCAACCCGCACGGCGCGACGCTGGTCACCACCGCCACCACCAGCACCCAGCTGGACTTCCAGGGCATCGCCGTGCCCGACGTCGAGGTGTCGATCGCCGACAACGACGCCGCCGGCATCAGCGTGATCGAGAGCGGCGGCAGCACCAGCGTGACCGAGGCCGGCGCCAATGATGGCTACAGCGTCGTGCTCGCCAGTCAGCCGCAATCGACCGTCACCGTCACCCTGTCGCCGAATCCGCAGCTCGCGGTCAGCCCGACCGAGCTGCGCTTCGGTCCGGGCAACTGGAACGTGCCGCAGAACGTTGTGGTGAATGCCGCCGATGACGCCGTGGTTGAAGGCAATCACAGCGGCACGCTGGGCTTCGGCGTCGCCAGCAGTGATCCGGCCTACGGCCTGATCGGCCTGCCGACCCGCACTGTTACCATCGTCGACAACGACAGCGCGGTGGTGAGCTTCACGCCCGCCACCCTCAGCCAGTCGGAGGGCAGCAGCCCGATGCTGTTCACCGTCACCCTGAGCAATCCGGTGCTGTCCGGCGTCACGGTGTCGGTCAGCAGCGCCAACGGCACGGCCCTCGCACCGGCCGACTACGCCGCGATCAGCGCGCAGACGTTGAGCTTCGGGCCGCTCAGTACCACGCCACAGACGGTCAGCGTGGCAGTCGTCAACGACACGCTGGACGAGGACAACGAGAGCTTCACGCTGGCGCTGTCCGGACTGGTCGCCACCGGCAACGTCACGCTGGGCCCGGCCGCCACCGGCACGATTCTGGACAACGATCCGCCGCCGGTGCTGAGCGTGGCGAACGTCAGCCAGGCCGAGGGCAACGCGGTGAACACGCTGAACTTCACCGTCAACGTGAGCGTCGCCTCCGGCCGCGCGGTCAGCTTCACCCGCGCCACGGTGGATGGCACCGCCGTGTCCAGCGGACCGGACGCCGACTTCATCGCCCTGCCGCCCGCCACCGTCACGATCCCGGCCGGCCAGACCAGCGTCGTGATCCCCGTGACCGTCAACGGCGACACCACCTTCGAGGCCGACGAGAGCTTCAGCCTGAGCCTGTCTGATGTCGTCAACGCCAACCCCGGCACGCTGACGGCCACCGCGACGCTGGTCAACGAGGATCCGCAGCCGACCACCACCACGATCACCGGCGACCTTCCGGACCCCAGCGTGGTCGGTCAGCCCTACCCGGTCAGCGTGGAGGTGCGTGCCCAGACCCTGTCGCCGCCGGGCAGCGTCACCATCACCGACGGCACCGGCGCCAGCTGCACCGCGCCGCTGACCGCCGGCACCGCCCCGCTCGGCAGCACGAGCTGCACGCTGACCAGCACCAGCGCAGGCAGCAAGACGCTCACCGCCAGCTACGCGCCGTCCATCGCGGACTTCCTGCCCAGCAGCGGCACCGAGGCGCACCGGGTCGATGCGGCCACCACCGCCCTCGTGCTGCTCGGCCCGGCGCGGTCGCGGATCAACACGGCGGCAACCTACACCGCCGAGCTCACGGTGACCGCTCCAGGCGCCGGCAGCCCGACCGGCACCGTGACGGTCAGCGATGGAAGCAGCAGCTGCACGATCAGCTATCCGACCACGACGCCCAGCTGCAGCATCAGCTTCCCGACGCTGGGGACGCGCGCAGTCAGCGCCAGCTTCGTCCCGGCCAACGCCGACTTCCTCGGCTCCAGCGCGACGCCGGTGCAGACGCTGGTCTTTGCCAGCGCCGATCTGGCCGTTAGCAAGAGCAACGGCGTCGGCAGCTATCGGCCGGGTGATCTGCTGGTCTACACCGTGATCGTCCGCAACCTCGGCCCCGATGCGGCGCCGCAGGTCCGCGTGCGCGACCTGGTGCCGGCTGGCCTGGTCAACGTCGGCTGGACCTGCATGGCCAGCGGCGGCGCCATCTGCCCGGCCGCCGGCGGCACCGGCACGCTGGATCAGACCCTCGCCATCCTGCCCGGCGGCGGCGTGCTGACCTACAGCTACGCCGGCAACGTCGACGGCCGTCCGCTGGAGATCGTCAACACCGCCGAGGTGATCCTGCCGGCCGACACCACCATCGAGGACCCGGCACTCGACAACAACAGCGCCACCGACATCGATGTGCTGGACGATCTGCTCCGCAACGGCTTCGAGGCCCCGGGCATCAACGCGGCGGCGGGCAGCTTCCGGCTGCCGGCGGCCTCGCTGCGCGGCACGCTCGATGGCGCGGCGCGGGTCGCCCATGCGCTGGACGATGCGCTCGGCACCGCTGTGCGGGTCTACGCCCGGGTGATCGACGGCGAACTGCAGGTCGCGCTGGCGACCCGCGGCGCCGACGATCGCCTGCGACTCGGCGAGTGGCGCACGCTGCTCGGCGACCCGACCCTGCGCTGGACCGCGACCGAAGACCGCATCGGCTGGCGACTGGCCAGCGCCACCCTCGACTGAAACCCCGCCCCGCCGTATCCGGCGGCGGGGCCCCCGAACCAGGAGCTGTCATGTCGCCCGCCCTGCGCCTTGTCGTCGGATGCCTTGCCGGCATCCTCGCCGCGATGCTGCTGATCGCCGGTATCCAGACCATCGGACACCAGATCTTCCCGCCGCCCGAGGGACTCGCCGACGCCAGCGGCGACCAGCTGGCCGCGCTGATCGCGGCGATGCCGTTCGAAGCCTGGATCCCGGTGCTGGCGAGCTACCTGCTGGGCGCCGAAGCCGGCGCCGCCATCGCCGGCCTGATCAGCCGCCGACCCGGTCTCACTGCCGCCATCGTCGGCACCGTCCTGCTCGGCGCCACCGCCGCCAACCTGACGCTGCTCCCGCACCCGACCTGGTTCGCCATCGCCTCGGTGATCGTTGTGGTGGCCGGCAGTGTGGGGGGCGGATTTACGGCGTGGGCGCTGGGTCGGGCGCGCGCGGCCCAGCGAGCGGGTGGTGCCTTCCGCTGAGCGGCGATCCAAACTTCGAATCACATCGCTTGACCAACCATGCCGCAACGCGATTTCTGTCCTGCCATCGAGGAATGATTCTCAGCGTGCTGCCGCAACAGCGCTATTCGCCGATTCCAAGACAGCGCCATCAGCGGTGTTGTGCGGATCGCCAAGGCAGACCCCGCTGTCACTTCTCGTGTAACGTGAATGCCCAGTGGTATGCGATGGATCGCAATCAGGCCGAGCACCGCGGCCGTTGAATTTGGTCAATCCCGATCGGACAGCGAACTGACTGCCGACGATCTGCGTCAATGAGGCTCTGTCATGACCCTGGAAGACTCTGGCAACGAGAAGTATCGCTGGCAGCTTGGCGGTGGCCTAGCGGAATACGATGAAGCGGCGGAGCTGCTCAGCGTGCGTGGTGAACCGGTGCCGCTGGAGCCCCGCAGCAGCCAGCTCTTGCAGCTGCTGCTGCGTCGCCATCGCGAGCTGGTGCCGCACGCCGACATCCTGAAGACGGTCTGGCGCACCCCGCACGTCTCGGAAAATGCGATTGCCAATATCGTCAGCAAGCTGCGCGCCGCGCTCAAGGGCATCGGTGATCTGAGCCTGGAAAACGTGCCGCGCCGGGGTTATCGCCTGCTCGGCGACGTCCATTGCAGCGTGGTCAAGGTGGACTTCAGCCGATCCACCCGATTGCTTGCAGGCCAGATCCTCGCCGAACGCCCCGACCTCACGCTCACCGAAGCGCTCGCCGCCACCGCCGATGGCGACGTCTGGACGGCAAACGCTGCCAACGGCGCGGTCTGCGTGCTCAAGCTGCCACGTAGCGAGCTGGGCCTCGCTCGACTCCGGTTTCAAGCCGCACAAGCGCACCGACTGGCGGATCGACTTGGCGACCGTCCCGATCTGATCGACTACCGCGCGCTCCACTTGGCGACAGCGCCCTACTTCGCCGAAGTCCGCTACGGCGGCCTGAACCTGCGCGCGTGGTATGCCGCGCAGGGCGCAAGCCATGACCGTGCCGCCCGCATCCAGCTCATCGTCCAAGCTGCGACCACACTCGCGGCCGCGCACGGTGTCGGCGTCCTGCACCACGGTCTGAAGCCCGAGAACGTGCTGATTGCGGGCACCCCGGATGCATGGCGAGTCAGCCTCGCCGATTTCGGGATGGAGCGGGTCTGGCATCCCGATGCGCCAGCCACCGAGGCACAGGCGCTTGCGGGGAACACGCTGTACCTCGCACCCGAGCTGCTCGCCGGCGCGCGCGCCTCGGCCGCATCCGATGTGTACGCCCTTGGCGTGCTGCTGTATCAACTCGCGTTTGGCGATTTTGGCCGGGCGCTGGCGCCGGGCTGGGAACGCGACATTGATGACGAACTGCTGCGCGCCGACATTGCCCACGCGACCGACATCGATCCCACACGGCGCATGGCCACCGCCGAACAACTGCTCCGGCAGCTCCGCACCCTGGACGAACGCCGCCTCGCCTTGCAGCAACAGCGCGCCCGCGACGCCGAGCAAGCCGCCATCGCTGCAGCACTGGCGCGCGCTCGCGCGCGACGGCCCTGGCTGGTGCTCGCCGGCCTCGGCTTGCTCAGCATCGCCGCAATCAGCTTGATCGAGTACCGCGCCGCAGAGCGGGGTCGACTTACTGCCGAACGCAGCGCAGCGGCCGCAGAAACCGCACGCCATGCGGCAGTACAGGCCAATCTCGAAGCCGAGCGTTATCGCGACAGCACCGCTGCCGTGCAGGATTTCTTGCTCAGCGAAATCCTGGCGCAAACCGATCCCACCGATCCGCGCTACCAATCCAAAGCCGACCAACGCCAGATCATCGACAACGCAGCGGCGGCGATTGAAAAGCGCTTTTCCCAGGATTCACTGGCGCGCGCCACCATGCATCAAGAGGTCGGCAGCGTTTACAAGGCGCTGGCGCTACGCGAAGAAACCCGCAAGCATTTGCGCCGCGCCATCGAGCTTTTCACCGAGGCACTGGGTGCCGATCACGATCGCACCCTGGGTGCTCGTTATAATCTGGCTCACGCCGAATCACTGGAAGGCAAATTTGCAGAGGCCGGGCATCTGCTCGATGAAACTGACCAATTGGCGGGCGCCCGGTTGAATTCCCCGACCCGCCTTGCGGTATTGGCCGCTGCAGCACGGGGCGAGGTCGCCACCATGCAGTTCAAGCCCAGCGAGGCAGTTCCGTATTACGAAAAAGCACTGGCACTGGTCGCGCAGGGCGCAGTCATCGATTCGCATCGCCTAGAAGTCGTTCAGGATGGCTTGGCAGACGCGCTGACCCGACTGAACCGTCAAGACGAAGCCCTGCAAATATTGAATGACATGCTCTCGCGTGAAGCAGAGCTGCGACCGACAACCAGAGCAGACATCCGGCGACAGCTGACGCGCATCCATCGCAATCAGGGCAATTACGCGCTCGCCTTGATTCATGGCGAAAAGGGAGTCCAGCTGAGTGACGAAATCTATGGCCCAGAACACGTCAATGCAGTTTTCATGCTCAGCACCGCCTCTTACCTCCACGAAGTGGTCGGCGACTGCAAGAAGGGATTATCCACAGCCGACGACGTTTACCGCAGGATTTCCCGGAATTACAGCGAAACCGAACAAATGGTGCTGATCGAACTCGGCAACCGCGGTTCCCGTCGGGTGAATTGCGGCGAACCCGAATCCGGCATTGCAGACGCGCGACGCGCTCGCGATCTACTCCGCAAACACTACGGTCCGGACAACTTCGCCGCCATGTCCTTCACGCTCGCCTACATTCGCGGATTGGGCAAGTTGGGCCGTTTCGACGAAGCCTTCCCGGAACTCGCCACACTTGAAGCCCAGGCCGCTGGCCTGCCCACCACTCCCGGTGGATCAGTGGCGTGGGTTCCGCAACTCTTCGCTTTGTACCGCGCCGAATTGCTGCGTGGGCAGGGCAAACACCTTGAAGCCCGCGCCGTGCTGGAACCCGCCATCACCCAACTGCGCGCCAGTGGTGTCGACCCGAACCTGCTGGCCGAGAGCGAAAAGCTGCAGCGCGAGCTCGCCCTCGCTGCAGCCGAGCCCCAGGCACCTCGCTAGTGCATTGATTTGTATAGCTGAGAGCCTTTTGGTAGCCGGCGAGGCTTGCGTCGCTGGCGGGCCCTTGACTAGGGTGTCTGAGGCTCAAACTCAGGTGATCCGCCATGCGTACCTCGTTCCTGGTCTACTTTTTGCGGCTTGCCACCTGCGGACTCCCACACGGCGATCCAGCTCCTCTGGCCCCTGAAGCATCCATGTCTATTGGCTGCCGACCCTGATTGACGATACTGACAGCGAATACACAGATGCGGGAGGATCCATGAAGCAAATTAGGACTCATTATGACAATTTGCAGGTTAAAGAAAATGCAAGCGATGAAGTCATTCGGGGCGCATATCGATATCTGTCTCAAAAATGGCATCCGGACAAAAATCCCGGCAACCAACAAGAAGCCGAGCGGATTCTAAAAATAATCAATGATGCCTATGCAGTTCTTTCCGATCCTGCCAAACGTAGGGAGCACGATGCGTGTATCGCTCGTCAGAATTCGGATAGTAAAAATAAGCCTGATGAAACAAGCCCAAATGATAGGGCAAAAATCCATTCAATAAACTGGTGGTCTCTGATCTTCGGCACAGCCATTATCTGCCTCTGTATATCGGGGATCTTTTATGTTCCAAATAAAGGCGTCGTCGTATTTCCATTGATTTATGGATTATTCCTGTTAAAGGATAGCAACTTTTTTCACGCTTCAGCACTAAACCTTCGATCCAAACCAGGAGCATCCAACATGCAACCAGACCAGTTTGAATACGCAGGATTCTGGTCACGCGTCGGCGCAGGCATCATTGACTTGATTCTTCTCCTGGTCGTGACAGTTCCACTGTTGATCGCATTTTATGGGAAAAATTATTTCTCCGAGCAGAACACATTGATGATTGCCGGTCCCGCAGACCTTTTCATCAATTATGTGCTTCCAGCCGTATGCACCATACTTTTCTGGTGGCATAAACAAGCCACCCCAGGAAAGATGGTCATTTCCGCTCGGATCGTAGATGCAAAAACAGGCTCGAATCTCACGGTCGGCCAGGCGATTGGTCGCTATTTTGCATACTTCGTCGCAACTTTGCCGTTGGGTATCGGCCTGCTCTGGATTGCCTTTGATGCTCGTAAACAAGGCTGGCACGACAAGTTGGCAGGTACTGTAGTCATTCGACCAAGGCATCGGGGCCCGGATCCCGTTAGGTTCGGCGACTAGCCCCAGCCTTGATGAGGTTGCTAAAGGCTGATGGTCGAAGACTGACTTCAGCCGACACCACACAGGGGGTATCGCAATGAGCAAATTCGACAGTGGTTACTTTCAAGGTGACCGTAGCACTAGCGAAGCACGCGCTGGAGACGATCACCGGCAACGTGAGGAGCGAGAACGCGCCAGAGAAGAACAATCCCGCAGGCACCGAGAGCAGCTTGAGGCTGACGCTGCCTATGAGCGCGCGCAGCAAGAACGAATTTGGGAAGAATCAGCGCGTCGGCAGCGAGAAAGTAATGAGCTGGAACGAAAGGGGGAAGCTCAGCAACAGCGGGAAGCACACCGACAGCGAAGTGACGATGTCGCGAAGGCCAAGAGCAAGACATTGCCTGCTCCAGCGGCAGGCAGTCGCGCGTCCACTTCAACCATCAAATCTGACAAACGATCTTCCGCTGCCGCATTATCCGGAATCATCGGCATGATCGTGGTTTGCATGACCATTGCTGCGGTGCAGCCAAACGCCGGGCCAGGGCTTTATGCGGCCGGCGCCTTGACTGGCTGCCTTGTATTTGGATTGCTCTATCGGTTTTTGCTGGGTGCAGCAATAGGCGCAATGGTGACCAGCGTTGCGTTGACTGCGATGTTTCCAGACCTTAGCGACAAAATTCTGCTGACTGCCGTTGCAATTTTGAGCTTCTGCGCTGGCTTGGCGCACCGACTTGTCATTTCTGGAACCAAGGCAACCGGTCGGATCCTTCTGTTTATCATGAAGTCGATCTTTGTGATTGGATTTATAATGCTCATCGCGACATCACTTTTGAGATAAAAATGACGGAAGCGATGATTCTTTGACCAGTCAAGATACAACCCAGGCTGATTTGACCCGGAATGAACCAAAGGAGCTCAGACATGGAAGCGATCTCAAGAATTGAGGGAAAGCGCACCTGCCGCATCCAACATTTTCACTTCTGGCTCCTTGCGTTTGTGTCATTACTGTTTTTCAGCGGCTGCAGCACCGGGTTGCAAAGCAATACTCCCCTCATCGCCGAAGACGCAGGGGACGACTTTTCTAGCGGCGTCGGGTTCTGGCATGTTCGCAGTAGCGATGGGACCAAAGAATTTGTAATTGAAATCGAAGATCGCACATCAGGCATGATTTTCAAGGATTATGTTTACTCACTCTCGGTACTGGCTCCGGTCAAAATTCAAGTAGCATCAGCGTTCACCCTCAGGCTACGGAACGACGTGCAAGGCTACTCGATTCAATCCTGTCCAAACCCGAACCCGGCCAAAGCAGAAAAAGCCAAATGCACTTATTTGATTGGCAAATGGGGCCCAACCCGAGACAGCTTCGCTTTATTCCAGACTACTGAAAAGAACCTGACCAGCGCAGTGGCTGAACAACTCGGCAGTGAGTTCATGATCTCGGGCAAGAAGGACGACTTTGAGATATCGGATATCGTCGTCGGCAGCAAAGGCTCGCTGATCATGGAGCTACTGGCACAATCATTCAACCATCCAGAGTTTTCGCCCATCAACCCGATCACACTGGTCCGTATCGACCGCGAAGGCGCGCTCGCGCTGATCGAGTTAGACAAGAAACGAGAGCAGCAGCTCGCATTAGAAGCCGCCGCGGCAGCTGCCAAACGCGAACGCGAAGCCCAGGAGGCTGCAGCCAAACGTAAACGTGAAGCCGAGATGGCGAATTACGGATTGGAAATTTGCAATCAGAGCGTCGAAGATGCCTACTTGGTACTCGGTTACCAAGACACGGCAGGCTGGGAAACCCAAGGTTGGTATCCGGCTAAAGCCGGCGAGTGCAACATCCTGATGCAAGGGATGGCCATTGCCGGAAAAACCTTCTATCTCCGGGCGGAAGGCGTCAGAGGCTCAAGCTGGGGGGATAAATTCAACTTATGCCTCAAACCCGGCGAGAAATTCAGAGCGGTCGGCTTTAATGAGTGCGAATCACGAGGATTCAAAACAGCCACTTTCGCTGAAATCAAGATTCCTGACGGTCAAAACCGATTCCGCCAAGAACTCAAGGGCGGAAAGCCCTCGAAAATTGACACCCTTGCCGTTGGCGATGGCGTCTATGTCTCCGGCTTTGTCTCTGACGAACTAGCAATGGTTGTTGCCATTGACAAATCTCAGGGAAAAGTCAAGGTTCGCCGTGGCCGGGATGGAACAACGATCTGGGTCGATCCAGACAAGGTCATTACTCGAGAAGAGTCGACCGGCAGGGATATCGGCCGTGGCGTCGTGGCGTTGGGCGTGATGTTCTGCTTGTTCAGTCCGGAGAGTTGTTCCGGAAATTGATTGGTTGATCCTGATTGAACACGAATCCAAGATTTGCCATCATCAAGCTGAACTGACGAGCCCGAGTTGTTTTGCGCTAGCAAGTTGAAGTCGAAGCAAGACCATGATAACCAAGCCGCACATCTCCGATTGAAAAGGACTCCTTCATGAACACGCGAACACCAATCACGAAGCTCTTCACGGCAGATTTGCTGTGTTTGCTTTTTGGAATGGCATTTGCCTGCGCCCATTTGTCGGCATTTGCCAATCCGAACGTTAGCGGAATCTGGGAAGGATCAAGCAGCTGCGCGGGCTCCAATGTTGACTTCAAGGTCGAGATCAGCGGCACGACTGGCACCTTGCAACTGACTCTTGTTGACAAAAGCCAGGCGGGACGCCCCATCACGGTTGGCTCCTACCGAAATAGCAAAGGCTTGTGGATCACATTGCCATCTCCGAATGGTGAAGGTCCGCTCAAGCATCTTGAAGGCTTGTTATCAGCCGACCAGCGTTCCATTCAGTTTTTCCAGGGGTTCCCACTGGAAGACTGCATGAGTTTCACCATGCGTAAACGAGCTACATCGGCGCCTCCCTTGGAGCAAGTCAACCGTCCGGCGCCACCGAACCCCGAGCGACGGGCACCAACCAGCGACGAGGTACTGTCTGCGCTGAAATATGCTATAAGCGGCGGCGACAGTGCCGCAACCCAAATCAACAATCCAATATCCGGAATGACTATTTCGATCGAAAACTTCGAACTGCTCGGCTGCGAAAAAGCAGCGAGCGCACCAGGCTATATTTGTGATTTTATGATTAACACCGACATGAAGATGCATTCGAATGAAGGAACGAGCGCTGGAGATTCCCATGCCCATGCAATGAACCAGTTGATTTCCGCACTCTCCGCGGCTCGGCCAGCGCAACCCGAAAGAGGGCGATTTGTGTATGTGGCTGGCAGGAAGCGCTGGATGAAGATGACCAACTAGGAATACATCCGCAAGGACATTTTGCCGCTGTTTTCTGGCTGCACAATAACCACCAGCACTTTGGCAACCTCCGGAAAACCATAGAGATGCGCCTCGCATACCGAAATGCCGTAATCGCCCTGGCCGTCCTACTGACTGCTGCTTGCAGTGAACCCGGCAGTCAGCCGCCGACCGACGATGAATTGCTGGGGGCCTTGAAGTACGCGCTGAGCGGGGCGGACAGTGCGTCGACCGAGATCAACAACCCGATATCGGGCGTGAAGATCGAGATTCGCAGTTTCGAGAATCTGGGCTGCGAGAAAGCCGAGGGGGTGCCCGGCTATGTGTGCGATTACATCGTCGACGCCTCGGTCTCCATGCACTCGAACGACGGTTCCAGCGCCGGCGCGCAGCAGGCCAACGCGATGAATCTACTGATGCAGGGCCTGATGAACATGCAGCCCGCCGGCCCCCGCCCGGCGCGCGCCCGCTTTGCCTACGTCAAAAGTCGCGACCGCTGGATGAAGATGGATGACTGAATTCTTTCGCCCGGATTCCCGCAATTCCGCTCCGCGCGCCCGCCACGAAGCGAGTTCCCTGCAGGGTGGAACCCGCACACGACCGACCGTGCGGATTCCACCGCCACGCCCGGCACGACGGACGCTGGTGTGTCGCGATCCGGGTGGCGGAAACTGCGCGAGTGGGCCACGGCATGGGCATCATCCACGGCGCGCGGGTTCCGCCCTACTGGTCCTGCAACTTCCATGATGTTTTCTTGAAGATCGCGAGGTGGCGCATGAGGCCCGCACCAGCGTAACCTTCGAGGCAACCTGGCGCCGTCAACAGCGGCGTGACCTGATGCTGGCAACCAGACTCGGCGCGGGTATCGATGTTGTGGGCACAATCGCCTGACGATAAGAATTGGAAATAGGACGAGGTCAATGATGCGCAGCTGGATGGTGTGGCGGTTTTTACTGGTGATGCTGAGCCTCGGGTGCGTGAGTCTCCCGGCACAGGCGTCTTTACAGGTGGCGATCGAGGTGTCCTCCAGTCCGGCAGTACCCAACGAGTTGTTGTTCGTTAGGCTGACGGTCGCCAACTCGGGCGCGAGCACGATGTCAACCGTACGTCTCGAGGTGCCTTACCCGAACGGTTTTTTTTCGCTGGCCACAGCGTTGATTTCGGACGGTGGATCCTGCTCGGGCAGCAGTTGCGAAGCCGGTGAAACCATGAGTTGGAATCTGGGCGACCTGCCAGCCGGCACCGGTCGCTCGGTCTACTTCTCGCCGACAATTTCCAGCAGTGCCGCCAATAACAGCACGATCAGCCTGCTGGTACGTGCACTGGAAAGCACGATTCTGCGAGATCAGGCCACCCAAGTGGTGACCGTGAACTCGGGCCGCTTGCTCAATGTCGCAGCACGCGCGTTCAACGACCCCGTCGCACCAAACAGTCAGTTGGTTTATGAGATCGTCTACGGCAACCGCGGCGGTGCTGGCGTGGAGAACAGCACTCTGCGCTTTCCGATCCCGGCCGGTGCCACCTTCGTCTCTGCGAGTGACGGCGGCAGCCTGAGTGGCAGTGAGGTGGTCTGGAATCTGGGATTGCTCAATGCCGGGGACAGTGGCCAGCGACGTGTGACTGTACAACTGGGCGGCACTGCGGTGGTGGGCAGTCTGCTGGAGGTTGATGGCATCAATCTGGCTGGAGTCTCGGACGGGTTTCCACAGACGGCGCGGGTGGCATTGGCCGCCCGGGTAGAGACTGCGCCGCAGTTGGATTTCGTGATTGTGACTAGCAATGAGCCAGCTCGCTCCGACGAGTTCCTGCATACCTACTTGACAGTAACGAATCGAGGCACTTCAGTCTTGACGAACGTCAGATTGGCGATGTTTTATAATAGCGGACTTGAATATCTGGACCACGACGCCATTTCAGACGGCGGTGTTTGCACAACGGTCGTCTCTGGCGGCTACTGCTATGCAAGCGAAACACTCAACTGGAATCTCGGAAGCTTGCCGCCAGGGACTGGCAAGACTGTCACGTTGACACCGCAAACCTTGTCAACAAACCCCAACGGCCGCCTGATTCCACTGGTCGCCCGAGCCTTCGCCGAAGGCGTCAGAGACCGCTGGGAGCGCCGAATCGTCACCACCCGTGCGGATCGGCCTCTGGATCTCTCCATCCATGCTCAACAAGATCCAGTCGCCCCGTCAAGCCAACTGACCTACGAACTGGTCTACGGAAACCGTGGCGGAGCCGGAACTGCCAACACCGCACTGCGATTTCCGATACCACCAGGAACTACTTTTGTTTCCGCCACCGACGGTGGTGGATTGAGTGGCAGCGAGGTGGTTTGGAATATCGGCTTGCTTAACGCCGGCGAAAGTGGCCAACGACGCGTTACGGTGCAGTTGGGTAGCGCCGCTGTCGTAGGGACACTGCTGGAGGTCGACGCAGCCAGCATTACTGGCGATGTCGATTTTTTCCCTCGCACAACACGGACTGCTTTAGCGACACGCATAGAGACCGCACCGCTGTTAGATTTTTCGATTGTGACAAGCAATGGGCCGTCGCGGCCTGACGAGTTTTTGCATACTTATTTGACGGTGACGAACCGAGGCACTTCAGTCTTGACGAACGTCAGAGTGGCGATGTTTTACAACAGTGGACTTGAATATCTGGACCACAACGCCATTTCAGACGGTGGTGTTTGCACAACGGTCGTCTCAGGCGGTTACTGCTATGCAAGCGAAACACTCAACTGGAATCTCGGAAGCTTGCCGCCAGGGACTGGCAAGACCGTCACGTTGACACC
>Ga0075154_10000073_pt1 | contig 77547 bp, 76 predicted proteins | sample JI71714BDNA_FD_70965 | JGI IMG/M metagenome (GOLD analysis project Ga0075154, IMG submission 70965) | Wastewater effluent complex algal communities from Wisconsin, to seasonally profile nutrient transformation and Carbon sequestration -... | ecosystem: Engineered > WWTP > Effluent > Algae... | reverse complement strand
TTTCCGCGTCTCTGGTCCCGAATGCTTCGTTGCTCGTCGTCGCTGTAGCGCTGCTACAGCTTCCTCCTCGCGCCTCGCCTCGGGACCAGATCCATCGGAAATACTTCCAATGACTTTTGGGACACCACACTAGAACCATGGGGCGGGCTCCGAAAGATGATGGGGGGCGGCGCACAGGGCCGGAATCGAGTGGCGTGGTGGGTGCCTCGGTGCGAGCTGCAGCAGGACGGGCAGGGCAAAGCCGAGCGGGACTGGGTTCCACCAAGGTGGTGTCGGCGAAGCACGGACCGGGCCAGCGTTGTTGCCAGCGGCGTGCGGGTCGGCGCTGCTCGGGTTTTGGGGCGCCGGTGTCCGCAATCGGACGCGACTGTCCGGAAGCGTGCGATCGCCGGGTCGTCGACGAGCGGCGCGCTCACCCCGCTGGCGTCGGGTCCTCGACCCGCATCCCCGGATCGGCCGGCGGCGGGTTGTCGGTGGCGCCCTGGTGGTCGGGTCGTCGGGCCATGCCCGCGTGCACCAGATACACCTCGCCGCGCGCCTCGGGAATGTTCTGGAACCGGTCGAGTACGGCGGCCAGTTCCTCCTTGAGTTGCCGCGCTTGCGCCGAACTCAGACTCAGGATCCGCCAGCTGTCCATCGGCGAGGGGCGCGCATTCGGTTTCTCGACCCAAGTTCCGCAGACGCGGCCATCGGGGTCGAGCGCAAAGACCATGCCCTCGATACTGGCCGCGGCATCGCGGTCGATGGCACTGCGCAGCTCCTTGGCCAGGCCGCGACTGAAGGTTCCGGGTGTCGCTGCGGCCGGGATGAAGTAGCGATCGCCGGTGCACTGGTACAGCTTGATGCTGCGGCCGGTGCGCTGGCGCTCCTCGACGATCTGCACCAGCCCGAGGCGATGGAAGCGGGTCACGAAATGATGGAGCTGCTTCAGATCCATGCCGATATCCCGCGCGACCTCCGCCAGTGCGCGGGGCTTGCGGGCGAACTGCAGCAGGATCCGCCGCGAATGCGAGTCGGTGAACACGATCGCCGCACGGGGGTCGCGGATTGTCACCAGGCTACTCAGGGATGGGCTTTGCATGCGGAGTAGCTTACTCCCTAGCCTGCGATTTTCCCGACGCCGGAGCCCCCATGACCCGCCTCCACCGAGCCCTGTTTCTCGCCATCGGTCTGACCCTCGCTGCCGGCACGGCGGCCGCATCCTTCGAAAGCGACATGGCGCAATGCCTGGAGCAGCAGATGCAGCCGATCGCCTTCAGCGGCTTCGTCGCCGCCCGTACCGACGGCGGTCGCTTCGAGCAGGCCCACGGCTACGCCGATGCCGACGGCACGCGCGCCATCACCCGCGACACGCCGTTCCGGCTCGCGTCGGTGGGCAAGGTCTACACCCGAATCGCCGTCGGCCTGCTGGTGGACGCCGGCAAGCTGCGGCTGGACGATCCGGTGCGCCGCCACCTTCCCGAGCTCCCCGAGTCGTTTGCGGCGATCACGGTGGAGCACCTGCTGGTGCATCGGTCCGGCGTGGCGCCGATGACCCGCCCCGACATGGCCGATGGCCCGGCCATGGCGAAGGCCACGACTGCCCGCGAGCTGGTGAGCCTGGTCGCCAGCAAGCCGATCAGCTTCGAAGCCGGCAGCCGGGAGCAGTACTCCAACGGCGGTTACCTGCTGCTCGGCGCGCTCATCGAAGCCGTTTCTGGCGAGGGCTACCGCGACTTCATCACGCGCCAGCTGTTCGACGCGGTCGGCATGCCGCAGTCGAGCTTCGACCCGGGGGCTGGCGCCGCCACGCCGTTGACGCGCCTCAGCCCGCCCGGCCAGCCGCCAGCGCCGACCCCGCAGCCGCGGATCGAGTTCGCCGCGCTGAAGGCATCGGCAGCGGGCGACGCGCTGAGCAGTGCCTCGGATCTGGAAGCGCTGGCCCAAGCGCTGATCGGCGACGCGTTGCTGAGCGCGTCGACCAAGGCGGCGGTGTTCCCGCGCGGCGCGACGCGCTGGCAGCTCGGGCAGGCCGGCGGCGCGGCCGGCAGCAACGCCGGGTTCTGGGTCTACCCCGAGGCGAACGCATGGCTGATCGTGTTGTCGAACTTCGACCCGCCGGGTGCCGACCTCGTCAGCGAAGCGCTGAAGCCCGTGCTGCTCGGCGGGACCTGCGCGATCCAGGTGCCTCCGGCGAAGCCGCCGCGCTGACCTTCGGGGCGCAGCCGATCGGTGCGACGCCTGCCTTCCGGCACGGTTGACGCCCGTGTCGGGGTCGCGAAATATAGTGCGAATCGTACTATCTGGAGACCCCGCATGCAGACCCTCGCGACCACGCTTACGGGCGCAACCGCAAGTTGCGCTTCGCTCGATACCCACCTCCGGCAAGCGCCCACGGCCGGCGATTCGGCCGTGAAGGCAGTCCGGTTCAAACCGCAACAGACAGCCCCGCGCGCGTCGTCCCGGGTTTCAAGTCGGCACCTTGGAGAACGGTCATGAGGCGCCTGGTCGCGCTCTGCTGCGCATTCCTGATTTCTGTCGCCCCCAGCGCCTGGGCAACTCCTCCGGCACTGGGTGCAGCCGAGGTCGATCAGGTCATTGATCGCCTGGGCTCGGAAATCGAGAAGCTGTACGTTTTTCCTGAAAAGCGCGCTGAAATCCTGCAGGCCCTTCGTACGAAACAGGAGGAAGGCGCATTTGCGGGGCTCACCCCCGTGGAGTTCATGCAGCGCCTGAATGACGCATTGCTGGCGGCGTCCAATGACAAGCATCTGAATGTGGTATTCGATCCCGCCCGCTCGACGGCGCTGGAAGAATCCCCCGACCCGGTGGACAGCAGCTTCATGGATGCGCAGGGGTTACGCCACAACCAGGGCTATGTGCGACAGGAGATTCTGCCCGGGAATATCCGCTATGTGCGGATCCAGTTGTTCTACTGGAACGAAACCTTGACCGCGCCGGTGATCGACGCCGCCGCGCAATTCCTGTCCGGAGGGTCGGCAGTCATCATTGACCTGCGTGGTAATGGCGGCGGGCATGTGGAGGCCGTCCAGCGCTTGATCAGCTATCTGATGCCCGCGAAATCCGTTCCGCTGATGACTTTCTATGATGGGCGCAGCGGCGAATCGACAACCACAAGATCCACGGCCCGGCTTCCCGCTGATCGGATCACGGATCGTCCGGTCTATGTGCTGGTCGACCGCGGCAGCTTTTCCGCAGCCGAGGAATTTGCCTATCACATTCAGCAATTCAAGCTCGGAACGCTGGTCGGGGAAACCACCCGCGGCGGCGCCAACAACAACCTGTTCGTGGCGCTCCCGGCAGGATTTGTCGCGAGCATCTCCTACGGGCGCGCGATTCATCCGGTCAGCAAAACCAACTGGGAGGGTGTCGGAATCACGCCGGACATCGAGGTCCCAGGTCCGGCTGCACTGGATGCGGCGCTCATCCGGGCAATGGAGACGCTGGCGCTCAGCCCGGATCCGCAGATCAAGGCGGAGATGGCGTGGGAATTGCCGCTGATCCGGGCGCGGCAGTCCCCGGTTCGAATGAGCGTGACGGACCTGCGTGCCTTGGTCGGCACCTATGGCGAACGGCAGGTTCGCATCGAAGGTGAGCGACTGATCTCGCAGCGCAGCGGCATGCCACCGCTGGAGTTGGCGCCGATCGGGGACGATCTGTACGCCGTGGTCGGTATCGACGATGTGCGCATCGCCTTCGTGCGTAATCCGACTGGCCCGCTGGTGATGGAAGTCCGCTATCGCGACGGCAGAAAGAGTGCCTCGGAGCGGGAATAGCGCCAGCGGTCGGACGAGGGACGGCTCGACCGATGGCTAATTCGAATGCTCTCGCAGTACTGCACTCAGGCGGTGTAACAAATCGGCGCGGTTCTTGAGAACCGCGTCATGGATTGCGCGGAGCCTGGGATTGTCTGGCCATACCACCTGCTCGGCCTGGGCCTGCATCGCAGTCTGCACCTGTTCGAGCCACTGTTCGAGAGCCTCGGGGGAGACCAGACGCATGTGGACTGCCCGCGTCCGCAGCGGATCAAACCCGAGTCCGCTGGCGCGGTCGGCATCCAGCAGCCACGCCTGAAGTGCCGCACGCCCCGCGTCACTGAGTGCATATCCGGTGTGGGCGCGGCGCCCGCGTGAGCCCGCATCGGCAACCAGCAATCCGCGCTCCATCAATCGCTTGAGCATCGGATAAACCGCACCCGCCGAGCCCGACCAATACTCCGAAGGCGATTCCCGAAAAGCCCGCGCGACGGCATAGCTGGTCGCTACCCCGCGCCCCGCGATCTCGGCCAGGGCCGCACCCTCCAGATCCGTCAGCTGCATCGGACGCTCCGCGCTCGGGGTGAACAGGTTCAATCATGAACGCGCATCGCACGAGATGACGCCGCGGCTTTCATGGTGGCCGACGAAGCTAGCACACGCCGGCCACGTCGCTATGGCTGGACGTCCGTGGCGATCCGCCCGTTTTTCAGGGACGTGAGATGCAGCGGATCGGCGTGCCGGCCAGAGGCTCAGGCTCGCCGCCAGTGCATGACCCAGTTGTGCGCCCAGGTCTGACCATCGTCGCGGGACACGGCCTGGCGCCAGCGGCAGCTGTTGCGGCGGATGCGATCCCAGATTCCGGCGGCGAGCAGCGGCTTGCCGTTTTCCTCCTCGCGCGAGACGAACAGCCCGACGCCGTGCTCGAAGCTGCCTTCGAGGCCGGGCGCGGTGACCACGCCGCTTTTGGCGTTCACCCAATGGTCCGACCAGCGTCGACGCTCGATGTCGAGCAGGCGCAGGCCCATGCCGCTGAACTGGCGGGCCGGAATGCGCAGCTCCTCGACGCTGCCGATGCCGCCCAGAATCGACCAGCAGGTCGCCTCGCCCTCGAAGTGATCCCAGTCGGCGTCGGGCGTCGGTTTCCGCCAGTGGCGGATCCGCCATTCGCCGTTGAGGAAATCGAAGTCGCCCGGCGTTCCGGCGCTGGGCGTTGCCGGCAGCGGCGGCACGTCGAGGTCGGTATCGGGTCCGGCGTCGAGATCGGCGTCGAGATCGGCGTCGAGATCGGCGTCGAGATCGGCGTCGAGATCGGCGTCGAGGTCGCTCCCGGCGCTGGCGCCGGCGTGGCGGGACAGGATCAGCGCGGCGGTGGCGCCGAGCAGCAGGCGACGGTGTTCGTCCATGGAAGGCTCCGGTCAGGCGGGGACATCCCGCCCGGTCATGGAACGCGCGGTCACCTGACACCTGCTGTCAGGTATTCGTGCTCAGATGCACGGCATGCGCGCCAGTCGACTGCTCTCCCTCCTGATCCTGCTGCAGCTGCGCGGCCGCCTCAGCGCCGACACGCTGGCCCGCGAGTTCGAGGTGTCGGTGCGCACGGTCTACCGCGACATCGAGCAGCTGAGTGCGGCCGGCGTGCCGGTGTATGCCGAACGCGGGCGCGGCGGCGGCTTTGCCCTGCTGCAGGGCTACAGCACCCGCCTGACCGGGCTGACCGCCGCCGAGGCCGATGCCGTGGGCCTGATGGGGGTGGCGCAGGCGGCGGCGGAGCTCGGTCTCGGCGAGCACGCGCAGACGGCGCGCCACAAGCTGCTGGCCAGCCTGCCGGCGGCAGCCGGGGCCGGGGCGCAGCGCGTGGCTGCGCGCTTCCATCTCGATCCACGGCCCTGGTACGGACGCCGGACCACGCCGCCGTGGCTGCGACCGCTGGCCGAGGCGGTCTGGGCCGATCGCCGAGTGGCGCTGCGCTACCGCAGCTGGAAGGGCGAGGTGGTCCGCGAGGTCGCGCCGCTGGGCCTCGTGCTGAAGGCCGGCGAGTGGTACCTGGTGGCGGGTGTCGATGGCGGCCTGCGCACCTATCGGGTAGCCGCGATCCAGTCGATGACCATGCTGGACGGGTCCAGCCCGCGACCGGCGGGCTTTGAGCTGGCGCGGCACTGGACCGAGTCGGTGAGCGCCTTCGAAGACGGCCTGCGCACCCGCATCGTCCGGGTGCGGCTGTCGGCGACCGGCTGGCGGCTGCTGCATGAGCAACAGCCGCAACTCGCCGCTACCGCCGAGCGGGGTGCCGGTGCAGCGGACGCCGAGGGCTGGCGCGAAGCCGACCTGCCGGTCGAGTCCGGCGACCACGCCGTGCGTGAGCTCTTGCGGCTCGGCGCCCACGTCCAGGTGCTGGCGCCCGCCGACCTGCGCGCCGCGCTGGCTGCCGAAGCGACCCGCATCGCGGCGCTGCATGCCGACCCCTGGGGGTGACGTGATCGGCAGGGCTCCGGTCACCAGAATGGGCGCATCCAACCCCGGCGCATGCTGGCCACGAATCGAGCAATCAGCGGCGGATGCGATCAGACGTCGGTGCGCCGTCGGCCGTCACCAGCCCGCGCCACCGGCGATGTGACGGCAGCGCGTGTCGGCGGGATACTGCCGGCATGCATCCCGCTCTCCTCCGTTTGCGTGCCCAGGGCTGGTCAGTGGTCGCCGATCCTGCCCTGACGATTCCTGCCGCGATTCTGGCGCGCCATGGCCCGTTGCCGGCGGCGTGGACCGCCTGCTTCGCCACGATCGCCCTCTGCGCCGACGCCAGCGAGCAGTCCTGGTTCGTGACGCCGGCGCTGATGCGCGGCGTGGACGATTCGGCCTACGCCTGGAACGAACCGGAACGGCAATCGCTGGAAGCGGCCGAGGGCGATCCGGTCTGGACCGCGCAAATCACCGAGTACTGGGATGCCCACCTGCCGCTGCGGTTTTCCGTGGCCAGTGGTTACGCCTCCTGGGCGCTGTGCCTGCGCGGCCCGCGGGCGGGCACGGTGGTCCACGCGCTTGCTCCGGAGTTCGAGGTCGACAGCGTGGTCGCTGCCGATCTCGACGCTTACCTCGCGCAGCTGGCGGGCTGATCCGGGGGCCGCACCGGGCCCACCGCGCCCGATCGCTCGGCCGGTGCGCGACGCATCGAGGCCGCGCCGGTCAGGATGCGCCAGAGCTGGCGGAAGCGGCGAAATACGCCTTCTTCGACGTAGGGCACGCCGTGGCGGGCGCAGATGGCTTTGACGCGGGGCGCAGCCTGCCGGTATTTGCGCATCGGCAGATCCGGCCACAGGTGGTGCTCGATCTGGTAATTGAGATAGCCCATCAGAAAATCGGCGCGGTCGCTGCCACCAGGATAATTGACCGAGCCGGTGACCTGACGCAGATAGAAATCCGCCCGATCCCGACCCGGCGCATCGAAGCGCCACAGGTCGTCGCCGGCGTGATTGGGCGCGATGATGAAGAAGGAATGGGCGTTGGCGTACAGCTCGGCCAGCAGGCTGTTGATCAGCACGGCGGCCCAGGCCCAGGTGCCGAGCGGCAGGAACAGCGCCGGGATCAGGCCGAAGCGATACAGCGCGTACGGCAGCACGCAGCGGCCCCAGAAGGCGAGGCCGCGACGGGTCACCGGCAGCAGCAGGCGTTCGCCCGGATAGAACCAGCGCCGGACATGGCCCGGGGTCGGCAAGGGCGGCGCGTCTGGCGCCTGCGCCTTGCGCAAGTCCCGCTGCTGCAGCGCCCAGAGGGTGTTGGGCGCGTAATAGGTCAATTTCCAGGTCAGCATCAGGATCAGGCCCAGCAGCCATTTCAAGGGCCGGGGCATGGCCTTCGCGCGGAGGATCGCGGCGTTGTGTTCCACCAGATCCGGGTCGTCGATTTCGCCGGTGTGGAAATGGTGCAGCTGATTGTGCTCGTAGGCCCAGGCGGCCGGATCCATCCAGTCCGGCCAGTCCAGCCAGCGGCGCCAGCCCTGCGCGTAGCGGCGACTGGTCAGCCGCTCCGGCACGCCGGGCACGCGGTCGTAGCCGCGATGCATCACGTGGTGGGTGATCATCGTCCAGCGCGCGACATTGCCCATGCCGATCAGGAACACCGCGACCGGATTCAGCGGCAGCCAGGCGCAGGCGTAGCCAGCCACCGTGCAGAGCCGGCCCCAGCGCTCCATCCGCTGCAGGTGCTGCCAGTCCTCCGCGTCCAGATCGGCCATCAGCTCGCGGCGCAGCGCGTGGATCTCCGCCGCGAAGGCCTCGCGGTCGATGTCGGGCAGCGGCGTTTCGACGGCGGGTGGGGGCGTTCGCATGGGTTCGGCTCGGGAATCGGGGATGGCGACGGCGTTCCGGCGCTCAGCGGAGTTCGACCTCGGCGAGGTCGCGCGGCGCAATCGGGCCAGACAGCCAGACGCCATTGTCGGCCTGAAAGAAGGGCTGGCCGTCCCGGTGTAGGCGCAGGGCGTCGATCCGCAGGACGGCCGGCTGGCCGTGGCGCCGGCCGACGGCGATGGCGGTGTCGATGTCGGCCGACAGATGCACGTGATGACGTCGGCCGGGACGCAGACCCTCCGCCCGGATCGACGCCAGAAAGCGGGTGGCGGTGCCGTGGTACAGCACCTCGGGCGGCACGCGGGGCGGATACTGGAGGTCGACGACCGGGGTCGAATGGCCCTGCACCGCCCGGATCCGGCTGCCATCCTCGGACAGGGCGAAACGCTGTTTATCGTTGCCGGCGACCACCGCGCGGACACTGTCCGCGTCCAGATCCTGGCCAGCCGAACGGGCGGCGGCGATCAGCGCCTCCAGCGAGGCCCAGCCATCGCGATCCAGCGTCAGGCCGATGCGCTGCGGCGCATGCCGCAGGACGTAGCTCAGGAACTTGCTGATCTCGATGTGTCGGGGATCCATGGTCCGCGGGTCGTGGCTCGAAAGGTCGCGCATTGCAGCATGAGCACCGCGCGCACCGACAGCCAGTCGGGCTTCGCACCGCGGAGCGCGATGTGTAACCCGTCTGACCGCAGGGTGCGCGCGTGGCCCGGAGCCTCGCTACGCTCTCCACGTGCGCAGTGATGGAGACGCCTCATGGCCAAAGCCGCTTTACCCGACAGTGACACCCCCGATTCCGGCGCGCTGATTCAGAGTGCCCTGGTGTGGTGTGGTGATGGCTGGACGGCACGGGTCCTCAAGAACGAGGACGACGAAGGCTGGGCCGTGGCCATGACCCTGGACGGCGAAGCGGAACCGGCGCTGGTCGGGCCGTGGACGATGGGCCGCGACAAGAAGAACCCCAAGCCCCTCGATGCCAATGCCTTTGCAACGCTGGTCAAGACCGCCAGTGAAGTGGTCCGACGCCATCAGCAGCAGGCGCATGCCGCGCTGCACAAGAGCACCCGGGTGGCCACCGCGCAAGGACGGATCCGGGTCACCTTCGATGTGGTTCCGGACGAGGACGAGCCCTACGCCGAACTGGCGGCGTTCGACGACACCGGCGTCGAGCTGGCGCGCATTCGGGTCGCCGCCAACACGCCGTTCAACCATGACAGCGCCAGTGCCTGGGTGCGCAACGGTTTCTCCAGGATCGAGTCCGGCGCGGAGTAGTCGGCCGATCCGCTGAGTCACCGCGTGTTTGCCGAGGGTAGGCACGCCGATCGCGACCAGCCTCGGGGTCCATCGCGCACCCCACTGCTGGCACATCCGCGTGAAGCCCGTCTTCACTAGGCTGGTCGACTTTCACCGGGCGGGACGGGCCATGGCGGTATCGCTGCGATTGGACGGGGTGCAGTTCCGCTATGGGCGCAAGCCGGCGACGCTGCACGGCATCAGCCTCGCGCAGGGCGCCGGGATTCTGGGCCTGCTGGGGCCGAACGGCGCCGGCAAGTCCACACTGATGCGGGTGCTGGCGACGCTGACGAAGCCCAGCGCCGGCACGGTGCACTGGAACGCCGTCGACATCGCCCGGGACCCGACGCCGCTGCGCCGCGAGCTGGGCTATCTGCCACAGGCTTTCGGGGTCTACCCGATGCTGACCGCCCGCGAGTTCCTCGCCTATCTGGCGGCGGTGAAGGGCCTGGGCCCCCGCGAGGCGGAGGCGCGGGTCGAGCACGGGCTGGCCGCGGTCGGGCTCGCGCAGGTCGCCGACCGGCGGCTGGCCGACTTCTCCGGCGGCATGCGCCAGCGGGTCGGCATTGCGCAGGCGCTGTTGAACGACCCGAAGTTGTTGATCGTCGACGAGCCGACCGTGGGCCTCGACCCGGAGGAGCGGCTGCGCTTCCGTCAGCTGCTCGCCGAACTGGGCCGCGACCGGCTGGTGATCCTGTCCACGCACATCGTCTCCGACGTCGATTCCAGCGCCGACGCGATCGCGGTCATGCGCGGCGGCCGGCTGCTGGCGCACTGCACGCCGCAGGTGCTGATCGAGCGGGCGCGCGGGCAGGTGTGGGCCTGCGCAGTGGCGGATGCTGAGCTGAGCGGGCTGCGCGAGCGCCATCCGGTCAGCCACGTCGAGCGCGTCGACGGTGGCCTGCGGGTGCACGTCATCGCCCGCGCGGCGCCGCTGGCCTCGGCGGTGGCGATCGAGCCGGCGCTGGAGGATGCCTACCTCGCCTGCCTGCATCTGACGGAGGCCGGCTGATGGACACGCTGCGCCGCTGGGGCGCGATGGTGGCGACCGATCTGCGCCAGCGCATCCGCCCGCCGCGCTTCGGCTGGCTGCTGGCGTTCCTGATGGTCGGCGCGTGGTTCTGCCTGCCCGAAACCGGTGGCAACGGCATGCGGGTGACCGTCGGCGAGGCGCGCGCCCACTATTCCAGCGCCTGGATCGGCATGGCGCTGGCGCTGAGTGGTTCGACACTGCTCAGTCTGATCGGCTTCTACGCGGTGCGCGGCAGCATTGCCCGCGACATCGACAGCCGCGGCTGGGAACTGCTGATGGCGACGCCGATGACCCGCGTCGGCTACCTGCTGACCAAGTATCTCGGGATTCTCGCGGTGTTCGGCCTGTTTCTCGCGGCCATGGCGGCGACCGGCCTAGTCGCGCAGACGGTGCGCGGCGAGGTGCCGGACTGGCAGCTCTGGCAGCTGCTGCAGCCGCTGCTGTGGGTGATGCTGCCGGCGCTCGCGGTCACGGCAGCCGCGATCGTCTGGTTCGACCTGCTGCCGTGGTTGCGCGGCACCGCCGGCAACGTGCTGTTCTTCTTCGTCTGGGTGGCGATGCTCGGCGCCGGCACGGCCGCGGTGCTGGAATCCGAGGCTGGCCGCCAGCCCGGCTTTGGCGCGCTGGTGCTGGACGTCTCCGGCGTCTCGGTGATGCGGACCGACGTGATGCCGGTGCTGGCGGCCGAGCGACCGGAGCTGGCCCGCGACAGCTTCAGCATCGGCGGCGGTGGCGTCGACGATCCGAGCCGGCGCTTCCATTGGACGCAGTGGACGCCGAGCGCCACCTGGCTATCGAGCCGACTCACCTTGCTGCTGCTGGCCACCGTGCTGGTGCTGGCGGCGACCCCGCTGCTCGACTGGGCTGCCGCGCGACCGCGGCAGCGCCACGACGCGGCGAGCCAGCCCGGCTTCCGGCTGCGCTGGCTGGATGCATTGCTGCGGCCGGCCGAGCGGCTGCCGATCGGGCGGCTGGTGGCAGCCGAGCTGCGGCTGGCGCTGCGACCGCGCGGCTGGTGGTGGTGGCTGGCGGCGCTGGCCGTATTGATCGTGCAGGCCACCGCGCCGGGCAATGGCCGCCTCGCCGGCTGGCTGATCGGCCTCGGCCTCGCGCTGCCCTATCTGGCCCATGCACGGATCCGCGATCGCGAGACCGACACGCTCGACCTGCTGGCGGTGAGCCCGCAGGGTGGCGGCACGCTGGTGTGGGCCCGGCTCCTCGCCGCCGGCCTGCTGGGTCTGGCGCTGTCCGCGCCCAGCCTGCTGTACGCACCGTTGGCGGTCACGGCGGCCGTGCTCAGTGTGGTCGGCGTCTGCTTCCTGCTGGCCCAGCTCACCGGCACCGCGCGGGCCGGCGAACTGGTCTACGTCGGCAGCGCCTATCTCGCCTTGAACGGGCTGCCGATCTTCCAGGCCCATAGCCAGCCGGCCGTCACGGCGCAGGGTCACGGCCTGGTCGCGCTGGGGTCGATCGCACTGGTGGTGCTGCTGGCGCGGCGGACCTGAGCATGGGTGGCTTCGTGGCGTCGCACCGGGGGCGTCAGCGTGCGGCTTCGGCCTGCGGCGTCGTGCTCGGCCCGCCGGCGCGGATGTGCGGGGGCCGTCGGCGGCAGGTGGCCGCAGAGCTGCCGGTCTCGACAGGCGGCTGCTAACGTCCATGGCCGTTCGCCCGCTGCCCGCCATGTCGCCCGAGATCAGCCTCGTCCTGACCAGTTACAACTTCCGCCCCTACCTGCGGGCGGCGGTGGCGTCGCTGCTGGCCCAGCGCACCCGGCGAACGCTGGAGGTGATCGTCGTTGACGATGCCTCGCCGGACGGGTCGACGGAGGTGCTGGCTGATCTGGACGATCCGCGGCTGACGGTGGTGCGTCACGACCGGAATCACGGTTTCACGGCGAGCATCACCGAGGGCATGCTGCAGGCGCGCGGCCGCTATGTCGGGCGTTTCGATGGCGACGACGTGTGGTTGCCGGATGCGGTGGAGCGGCTGGCCGCGGCGCTGGACGCGAACCCGTCTGCCCCGGTCGCGTACGGCGATGTCTGCACGATCGACGCGGAGGGCCGCATCGGCGGTACGGGCATCAATCGCCCGCCCGGCCCGTTGCTGCGTGACGAATTCGGCCTGCTGCTCGAACGCCACTACACCTGCGCCCCGGCGATGCTGGGACGGATGGACGACTGGCGTGAGTTGCTGCCCTGGCCCGAGCGTTTCCGCACCGGGCTCGGCGACTGGTACTTCAACCTGCGGTTGGCGCGCCGCGGTCCTTTTGTCCACGTGCCGGAGGTGCTGGCCCATTACCGGGTCCATGCGCAGGGCATGCACAACACCCTCATCCGGGACCGCTCGGGCGAGGCCAATGCCCGTGGAATCCTCGACGAATTCCTGCCGCTGGCCACGCCGGCGCAACTGGGTGGGCAAGCGCCGGCGCGCGTGTACGCGCGCTGCCTGCTCGGGTTCGCGCGCGAATACTTCGGGGCCGGCATGGAGCCCGACGCCCGCCGGCTGTATCGGGAAATCCTCGGCCGCCAGCCCGGCCTGCTGCTCAATCGTCGCGATCTGCCGCCGGCACTGGCCGCGCTGACCCTCGGCAAGCGTCGCTACGACCGCCTGAAGTCGCTGCTACTCGGGCAGCGCGCCGCCTGATCCCGCCCGACGCCCACCCGCGCGTCCACCGGATCGGTGCTCCACGACCCGCCCCAGCGGGACAGTAGCGGCACGTTGCCCTCACTGCTTCCGCCGGAGCTTGCGCCACCACAGGGCCGCCTGCGTGCGCAGGACCTGCGCCTGCAGTTCCCAGTAGGACATCGGCATCAGCTCGCCGTAGCGGGTGCGGGTGACGGTCTCCAGCACGGCCTCTTCGAGGTAGCCGGCACCGCGGAACAGCGGCAGCCGGTTGACGAACAGGCCGACCGCCTCCGGGTCCAGTCGCTGCAGCTGGCGCTTGCCGCGCAGCAACTCGCCGCGGGTGATCGAGGCGGCCTGCACGACCAGGAAGACCTGACCGACGGCTTCGATCAGCAGCTCCGCGTCGGCGGCCTGCAGCAGCGGCGGCAGGTCGACCAGCACGAAGTCGTGGTCGGCGCCGAGCTGCTCCAGCGCGAGGCGGAAGCGGTCGAGCCGGCGGATGCCGCGGCTGGGCTCGCCGATGCCGATCACCTGCAGGTGGCTGCCCTGCCAGTCGAAGGCCTGCGGCAGCGCGGCGAGGTCCGCGCGCTCGTCCAGCCAGTCGCTCAGCCCCGGCTTCAGCGTGGCCAGCGCCTCGGAGGGATCCCAGGCGTTGGCTTCCAGCACCAGCACGCGCTGGCCGAGCTCGGTCAGCATCCGCGCGGTGTCGAGCAGCAGCGTGCTGACGCCGGCGCCGGACTTCAGTGCCGAAAAGGCGTAGGCCTGACGCTGATTGCGGCCGCGCGAGCGGATCAGGGTGGCGGCGAAGCGGCGCAGTTGCTCCTCGCCGAACAGTCGGGTGGCCTCGTCCTCGCGTTCGATCTGCCAGCCGGCGGCCGGAATCTCCATCAGCTTCTCGGCGTCGTTGACGCTGAGGATCCGCCGGTCGAGCAGGTCCAGCGCCACCGGCGTGACCAGCGCGGCGCCGAAGGCGGCGATCAGGATGGCGAGCGCGAGCTTGGTCTTGCCGAGGCCCATCGGCAGCTCGGCGGGCAGCGCGGGGGTGACCAGCCGGACGAAGCCCAGCGCATCCGCCTCGGTCTGCAGGAAGTTCAAGCGGTCGCGGACCTTGAGCAGTTCGGCCTCGCGCTTGTCGATGTCGGCGGTGATCCGCATGGCCCGCTGGAAGCGGCGGGCATAGTCGCTGGCCTGATCCTCCAGCGTCTTCAGCATCGTGGTGGTCTCGCGCTCGACTTGCTGCCGCATCGCCAGCGCAGTGGCCAGCCGCTGCCGGAAGTTGGCGCGGGTGGTCTCGTCGAAGGCGGTCTCGGCGGCGGCGAGCCGGCCGCGGATCTCGGTGATCTCCCGACTGGCGGCGGCGTGCGCCGGATGCTCGGGCGTCAGGCCGGCCAACGTGCGACCGAGTTCCTCGGAGCGCTTGACCACCTCGTTGCGCAGCGCCTGCAGGCCGTTGTCCTGCAGCCGCATCTCCATCAGCGAGCGGCCGAACTCGGTCGGCACCTCGCCATCCTGTTCGAAGGCGGCGAGCGCGGCCTCGGCGGCAGCGCGCATCAGCGTGGCCTCGGTGGCCTTCTCCCGCGCCTGCGCCAGCACGGCATCGAAGGGGTTCTGCACGTTCTCGGCGAAGGTGGTCAGGCCCAGCGCATCGGCAAGCTCGATGCGTTCGGCCTCCAGCGCGGCAATCTCGGCGCCGAGCCGCTCGCGGGTCTCGCCCAGCACCTGCAGCCGCTCGGCCGAGCCGTAGATCTGCTCGGCCTTGCTGGTGGCGTAGAAGCTCGCCAGCACCGCATTGATCAGCGAATGCAGGTAGCGCTTGTCGGTGCCCTCGATTCCGACCTTGACCATGTAGGTGTCGGCCACCGGCCGCACGTAGATGGTGCGCTGCAGGGTCTCGATCCAGCGGCGCCGGGTCAGTGCCGGCGGCTTCGGGTCGATGCCCTCGGCGTCGAGCGTCTTCAGCGCCTGCTCCAGCACGTCGTAGCGGATCACCGTCTGCGACAAGTGGTTCACGTACTCGCGGTACTGCGAGTTCGACTGTAGCTCCAGTTCCTTGTCGGCCTCCAGGTTCTTCATGTAGGTCGGCGAGACCTGGAAGATGCCCTCGGCGCGATAGAGGCTCTGACCCTTGAGGAACACCACCGGGATGCCGAGCAGGACCACCAGGATCCCGACCACGATGCCGATACGCCAGTGTCGCTGCAGGCTGAGCAGCGGCTTGATGCCGATTCCGGGCAGCGACTGGGTTTCCATGCCGGACCGTGTCGCTCCTCGTCGCTGGTGTCAGCGGCCGAGCCAGGCGACTGCCGCGGCGCGGTCGTCGAGCAGGTCGACCACCTCGTGCAGCCGCACCCGCTCCATCGCATCGCGCAGATAACCGCGTGCGCCGCACAGCACCACCCGACCGCCGGCGGAAAGCCGCGTGCGGGTCAGCCAGGCCAGCAGCCCGAGTCCCTTGCTGTCGATGAAGCTGACGCCGCTCAGGTCCAGCAGCAGCGCGTCGGCGCGGGGCGTAGCGAAGGCGGCGCGGAAGTCGGCTTCGGCCGCCGCATCGATGCGGCCGGACAAGGTCCACACCTCGTGGCCGTCGGCGGGCGTATGCGCAAGGGTCAAGGCCATGGCGAGAACTCCGGAAGCGGCGTCAGGGGGTCGGGCCGCCGCGCAACCACTGCAGCATGCGCGACAGCGTCAGCATCGGGCCGGCGTCGACGATGAAGGCCCAGCGCTCGGCCTCGGCGTCGCCACCCAGTTCGGCGATCACGCCGCAGACCTCGTCCAGCAGCGCCGGACTGCCGACCGGCTCGGTCAGCGGCAGCCGGGTACCGAGCAGCGGCAGCCGGTTGGCCAGCACACTGAGCAGCCACGGCAGCCGCCGCCAGTGCGGACGGGCCGTGCCGGTGAGCGTCCACAACGTGATCGGCTTGAACAGCAAGCTGCCATCCAGCGCGCGACGGTCGGGCAGCTGGCGGGTCTCGCGCTGCCAGGGCGCGCGGCCCCGCAGCAGCGCGACCAGCGCCTGCAGCAACAGCGGCAGCGCGGCGAGCAGCAGCGCGGCGATCGACAGCGCGCCCTCCAGCAGGAAGGTCGCCGGCGTGCGTCGATACGCGGTGCGGCTGCGGGCGGCGAACAGCGCCGGGTCGTCGATGTAGACGCAGACGCCGCTGTCGATGTCGATCACCCGGTTGCCGTCGACGATCTGCCGGCTCAGCGTGCTGCCGGGACCGAGGTAGCTCTCCTCCAGCACCAGACAGGCGTCGAGCTGGCTGTCGGCGCCGACCGCGACACCGCGGCCGAGCAGGGTGGCCGGCCCGATCGAGGCGCCGCCGTCGACCCAGGCGTGCTCGCCGACCAGGCACGGCGCGGTCAGCCGGGCGCTGGCCGCGACGCGGGCCGGATTGCCGACCAGGACGCCCGGCGCCAGCGGCCGCTCCGGCCGCGGCCGACCGTCGAGGGCGGTCAGTGCCTGCTGGTTGAGCCGCCAGAGCGCGGCGGGCGAGTCCAGCAGACCGTCGACCGCGAGGGTCTCGGGCGTGTCGGCACCGAGCAGCTCGCCAGCGGCATCAAAGCGCGCCGCCTGCAGCTGCCCGTCGGCCGATACCAGCGGCACGTTCGCGCCCGCGGCCAGCCAGCGCGCCAGCCGCTCGGGCGGAACGGCCAGCGAGGCGACGATGCCCGCACCATTCAGCACGGCGGCGGCTCGGAGCGGCTCGGCCAGCAGGGCCGACGGCTCGCGGACGCTGTGGCAGCGCAGCCGCAAGCCCCAGGCATGGCCGTCGTCGACGTAGCGGCGGACGCGGCGCGGATCGCCGTGCAGGAACAGCTCGGCGGCGGGCTGGCCGGCCTCGGCCAGCGCACGAAACAGCGCGTCGAGCAGCGGCCGATTCGTGACCGGCAGCAGCGGAAAGGGTCGCCGCTCCAGCAGCGGCGCCAGCGACGCGGTGGGCGCCGGTTCGATCAACAGCAGTCGCGGTGCGCTCATCAGTAGGCGCCCTTGCCGAGCACGATCGCCGGCACCGTCTTCAGCATGATCCACAGGTCCAGCCACAGCGACTGCGACTGGATGTACTGCACGTCCAGCTTCACCTGACCCTGGAAGTCGATGTCACTACGCCCGCCGATCTGCCAGTAGCAGGTCAGCCCCGGCTTGATCATCAGCCGCAGCCGCTCGTCCTGGGTGTATTGGGCGACCTCCTTCGGCACCGGCGGCCTGGGGCCGACCAGCGACATGTCGCCCTTCAGCACGTTCCAGAACTGCGGAAACTCGTCGATCGACAGCTTGCGGATGATCCGGCCGACCCGGGTGATCCGCGGATCGCGCTTCATCTTGAAGATCACCCCGGCCTGCGACTCGTTCTGCGCCGCCAGCTGATCCTTCAGCGCCTCGGCGTTCTTCAGCATCGAGCGGTACTTGTACATGGCGAACGGCCGACCGCGCAGACCGACCCGCTGCTGCACGAACAGTACCGGCCAGCCGTCCTCGATCACGATGGCCAGCGCGACGAACAGCAGCAGTGGTGTCAGCAGCAGCAGCGCACAGCTCGCGCCGAGGATGTCGACCAGCCGCTTCAGTCCGTAGCTGCCGCGCACCACCGAGCGCCACAACCAGAGCTTGCCGTGCTTCGACAGCGCCTCGCGCCAGCGGCCAATGCGTCCGCCGCGGGCGCTGTAGCGGGCAATCAGCGCCGAGCGATCCTCGGGGTCCGGCAGAGCAGGGCGATCGTCCATGACGGCGCGTTCGATTCGAGCAGGGCGATCCTGCAAGTTGTACCGCAAGCGGATGCCGCAGTCGGCCGGCGCGGCAATCTTTCGCAGCGCCGGACCGCGGCAAACGGCCCCGTGATGCCGGAATCCGGCCGCGGCAGCCCGGCTTCCGGAGACGGGCATCCGTCCCGCCTCGACGCGATCGGGGCGTTGCCGGCCGGCTGAGGGCTTGTCAGCTGAAGTGCTGGTCGAAGTGGCTGTCGATCTCCTTCTCGATCACCGGCTTCAGCCAGCCCAGAAAGAAGCCGAGTTCGGCAGCGACGTGGATTTCTTCATGGCGTACGGCGATCGAGCCCTTCACGCCCGATCGGCTGAACTCCAGCGTGTCGCGATTCCAGCGGGTATCGATCTGGAACTTCTCGCTGAAGTGCTTCGCGATGTCCTCGACGCGGGCACGGGCGTCGGCTGGAGTCAGCGCGTGGGCTTTCTTGATATCGATGTGGGCCACCGGTCCCTCCCGGAAGTGGATCAACGGCGTCGATGGTAGGCGCTTCGGCATGCGGACGCCGAGCCGTCGTCACGGTGAGCGGCCTATGATCGGGCTGCCCGCAGACTCGGCGATGCGCCCATGAATGGACCGATTTTCCGGCCGGCGACGGTCGTCTGGTTGTTGGCCGGCTTGCTCTGGCTGGTCTTGACCCCGGCGACGGCCACGACGCTGACGCTGTCGGGCACGTTGAAGCTCACGGCCGAGGGCAAACCACTGCGTGCCGAAGAAGCCGCCGAGGCGGTGGTCTACTGGCGACCGCGGGAGCCGCAGGCCGTCACGCCGCCCACCGAGCCGCTGGTGGTCACCACGTTGCGCAAGGCCTTCGTCCCACGCACGCTACCGCTGGTGGTCGGCAGCCGTGTCCGCTTTCCGAATGAGGATCCGATCCTGCACAACGTGTTCTCGACGGCCGAGGGCAATGCCTTCGACACCGGTCTGTACAGCAAGGGCGAGGGCGAGACCGTGACCTTTGCGCAGCCGGGCCTGGTGCGGATCTACTGCAACGTCCATCAGGCGATGGTCGGTCACATTCTGGTGCTGGACACCCCGCACTACACGCGTCCCGATCGCGGCGGCCGTTACCAGCTGACCCTGCCGCCGGGCGATGGCGAGCTGTTCGTCTGGCACGAACGCGCGACCCTGTGGCGCAGACCGATTGCACTGGAGCCCTTCAGCACGGTCGACATGACGCTGGATCTCTCGCGTCGTCGCGTGCCGGCCCACGTGAACAAGTTCGGCAAACCCTACCGGCGCGGCGGGAGCGACTACCGATGATGGCCCGCTCTCAGCGCGGGGCGGCGTCCTCGCTATTTGTCCGCCTGCTGCTGGTGACCGCGCTGCTGGTCGCGGTGCCGCTGGCGGCGGTGATCGTGGCGACGCTGTCGCAGGGGACGCGGATCGGCAGCCGGCAGATTGCCGACGATCTGGCGGCCATCGCCGCGGCGCAGCAGCGCATCGAGGAACAAAGCCAGTATCGGCTGCAGCTGCAGACCGATTACATCGCCGCCGATCGGGCGGTGGCCGAGTACCTGCGTGCCGCCACCAGCGACGATCTGGGCGGGCCGTCGGTCAGCATGGACGCGCAGAAGGCCTCGATCCGCGACCTGCTGGCCGAACGGCAGCAGACCCTCGGCTTCGACCTCGGGATCCTGACCGATCACGCCGGCATGGTCCTGGCCCGCACCGATTCCACCGAGGCCTTCGAGGAATCTCTGGCCGAAGATGGCTTCATGCGGCCGGTCATCGAAACACTGGAGCCGGCCGTGGGCTACTGGCGGCAGGCGGCCGGGCTGTACCTGGTGGCGGCCTCGCCGGTGGTGCTGGAGGGCGAAGCGGTCGGCTTCCTGCTGCTGGGCGATGCGGTTGATGCCGCCCAGGCACGCGCCGTGGCGGAGCTGTCGGGCGCCGATGTCGCGTATTTCCTGAAACGCGAGAGCGGGGCCGAGCTGCTCGCGGCCTCGCTGGATCGAGCGCGCGCCGAGGCCATGCAGGAGGCCTTCAATGCCAATGCGCAGGCGCTGATGGCGGTGTTCAATCGCCAGCCGGTCGAGAAGATCACCCTGAGCGCGGCCGGGGAACAGTGGGCGGGCAAGCTGACCCCGCTCAGCGGCTTCCCTGACGGCGCCGTGCTGGCCCTGTCGCCGATCGAGCGCAGCGTCGCGCCGTTCCGCGAAATCCAGTGGATGACGGCCGGCGTCGGCGTGCTCGGTCTGCTGCTGGCGCTGGCGGCCTCGTATTTCCTGAGCCGCTGGCTGCTGAAGCCGCTGGAGGAACTGATCGCCGCGACCGGCAAGGCGGCAGCCGGCGACTACCAGACTACCCTGGACCGTCGCGGCGGCGACGAGATCGGTCGGCTGTCGGAGGCGGTCGATCGACTGCTGTCTTCCCTGCGCGAGAAGAGCGAGATGGAGCGCTATGTCGCCGGCTTGTCGCAGCTGCTGCCGGAGGTCGAGACCGCCGTGGCAGCCGCGCCGGCCGTCGAGTACGCGCAGTCGCGCACGCTGGCCCTGCTCGGTATCGAGTTGCGTGCGCTGGGCGCGGTCCCGCCCGCTGCCGGCGATCCGCTGCAGCCGCTGGCCGTGTTGCTGGCGGTGGCGACGCGACTGGCCGAGTCCCAGCAGACGACCTTGCTGCTGCGCAGCGGGCCGGTGCTGGTGTTCGGGATCGGCGGCGAGCGGCGGATCGAGCGGGCGCTGGCGCTGCTCGACGGCTTGCTGGCCGAGACGCTGACGCCGGCTGGCGTCGGGCTCGCCGTGGTCGAGGGCGAGGTGATCAGCGGGGCGCTGCCCGGCTCTCCGAGCGAGCGCGGCAGCCTCGGCGTGCCGTTGCTGAAGTTGCTGCGGCTGCTGGTCGAGGCGCCGCCCGGGCGCGTGTTGCTGGCGCCGGACCTGGGCCCAGCCGTCGCGCCGTTGCTCGGCGCCGCGCCGGGCGTGGTCGAGGGCGCGTTGACCCGCAAGCGCTACTACGCACTGGAGCCGAGCCAGCTTTCGCGCTTCCGCGCCGCCGCGGTCGAGGTGCGTGACGATGCCGCGACGCGGGTGATCGGTCCGCAGAGCACACCGACGACCGCGGCGATCGGTACCGAGAGCTCGATCGCGATCCTGCCCGGCAGCCGTCTGAGCGGTCGCTTCGAAATCCTGACCACGCTGGGTGCCGGCGGCATGGGCGTGGTCTACAAGGCCCGCGACCTCGAATTGAACGAGGTGGTCGCCCTGAAGATGCTGAAGCCGGGCCTGCATCTGGACAGCGAGACGCTGGAGCGGCTGAAGAGCGAATTGAAACTGGCGCGACGCATCACCCATCCGAACGTGCTCCGGACCTTCGACTTCGTCGAGTTGAACGGCATGCCCAGCCTGTCGATGGAGTTCGTCCGCGGCGTCACGCTGCGCTACGTCCTCGCGCAGTCGGGCGGGCTGCCCTATTCGGCGGGTCTGCGGATCGCCCGGCAGATCACCGCCGGGCTTGCGGCGGCCCATGCGGTCGGCGTGCTGCATCGGGATCTGAAGCCGGAGAACGTGATCATCGAGTCGAACGGCAACGCCAAGCTGATGGACTTCGGCATCGCCCGGCCGATCCGCCGCAACGACAGCGGCATCACCGGTCCCGGCATGTTCGTCGGCACGCCGGGCTACACCCCGCCAGAGGCGCTGGAGGGCAAGGAAGTCGACGCCCGTGCCGACCTGTACGCGCTCGGCGTGATGCTCTGCGAGATCTTCTGCGGCCAGAAGCCCTTCGCCGCCACGTCCGGCATGGAGCTGTACCTGGCGCAGATGCAGGGCGAACTGATTCCGCCGCGACGGCTGAAGCCGGAGTTGCCGGAGCAGCTGGATGCATTGATCCTGCGCTGTCTGTCGTACGATCCGGTCGGTCGACCGGCAAATGCGCAGGCGGTGCTCACCGTGCTGGATGGATTGCGGGCCTGAAGGAGTGTGCGATGCGAATCCCGAGTGTCGTCCTGGGACTGATCGGCGTGCTGGCCGGGTCGTTGCCGGCCGCGGCTCGGGATTCGATCGATGACGCCGAGGCCGAATCGGCCGGCAGTGGCGTACCGGTGCTGGAGGTGCTGTTGCGGGTCGAACGCACCAGCGACATTCCCGGACGCCTCGACGCGCTGGAGCGCTTCCGCAGTCGGGTCCGCGCCGGCTATCGCTACTTCGGCGACGGCGGCACCGAGTGGGGCGTGGTGGTCGAGGGCGCCCTCGGCAGCGACGACAACCGCAGCAACATCGAGAACAACGACAACGAGAAGTCGGATGGCGCGGGTCTCGACGAGGCCTATGTGCGCCACCGCTTCAGTGAGGGCGTCGCGCTGCAGCTCGGCAAGGCGCCGCTGCCGCTGGAGCTGACGCCGCTGACCTGGGACCGCGATCTGCGGCCGCTGGGCGCCAGCGTCGAGTTCTCCGGGGATGTCCGTGATTACGACCAGTGGCTGCTGCGTGCCGGCGCCTTCCGCACCGACCACCTCTACGACGAACGCTCGCGACTGGTCGCCCTGCAGGCCGGTTATGCCTGGATGGCCGGGGCACCGACCAACGTCCGGGTACTGGTCAGCTGGATGGGCTTCGATGAGCTGGTCGAGTTGTCGCGCAGCGGACTCGGCCGCACCAACCGGCGCACGCCGGCCGGCTACGTCTCCGATTACCGGTTGCTCGACCTGCAACTGATCGCCGAGACGCCGCTGGCCGGTCGGCCGCTGGTGGCGCGCATCGACGGGGTCCGCAACCTCGGCGCCGAGGATCTGGATCGCGGCGCCCGCGGCAGCCTGGTCTGGGGCAATGCCGGGCAGGGCGGTCTGGAACTGGGCTGGTCGACCCAGCGAATCCAGCGCGACGCCGTGCTCGCCGCGGTCAACGAGGACGACTGGTGGTTCCACAGCTTCGCCAATGGCTGGATGCCGTGGGTGGCCTACGGTTTCGAAGGTCCCGCGTGGGTCGGCGGGCACTGGCGCGTGCAGGCCGCGGCCTTCATCGAGCGCCGCGACGGAGCGCCGCGCGACACCCGCCGCTTCCTGTTCGACGTCGCGGCGGAGTGGTGAAAAGCGTGTGCGGACGCGTCTTTCGCGACGGCCCGCCTTTAGGCATCCTTCAGCAATGACGAGTGCCTGCCGCGCCCCCTCCTGTCGCTTCTTTTGCACCGTCCCGTGCGGGCGGCCATCGTGCCTGCGTCCGCATCGGAGCTGATATGCGCATCCATTTTCCGGGTAACGAGCACGCCGACGTCAGCCTGCACGAGGGTGCGCTGCGCATCGGCTCCGGCCCGGAGGCCGATCTGCGGCTGCCGGCGCTGGCGCCGCTGCACGTCACGCTCGGTCTGGAAGATCGACGCGGCCTGCTGCTGACGGTGGCCAGTGCGGCCAGCGGCGTGTTCCTCAACGGTCGGCCGATCCGGGAGATCGCGCTGCCGCGGCTGGGCGATCTGCTGGTGCTCGCCGGCGTGCGCCTGCTGCTGAAGCCGGACCACGACTGGATCGAGGCGCCGCCGCCCAGCGTGCCTGGCAACGCGGCGGCGGTTGTGCCGCGGGTTGCCTTGCGCAGCATGAACGGACCGCACAGCGGTCAGGCGTTGCCGATCGGCGCGAACTGCGTGCTGGGTCGGGATGCCGGCTGCGATATCCGCCTCGATGACCCGGCGCTGGCATCGAAACAGGCCCAGATCCAGAACACCGGCATCGGCTTGTTCCTGCGCGAACTGGGCGAGCGCGCGCAGATCCACATCAACGGCATTCCGGCACGGGCGGCCGTGCTGAAGCCGGGCGACCAGATCGCCTTCAACCAGAACCTGCGCTATGTGGTCGAGGCGCCGGGCTATCACCTGTCGGAGGCCGTGACCGACCGGCAGCAGGTGCATACCGGCGTGATGCGGCCGATCGCGATGCCGCCGCCCGGCGCGCCGCCGATCCCGCGCCCTGCTGCAGCGTCATCGACCGAGGCCGCCTCGATGTCGCGTGCGGAAGCGATCCTGATCCTGCTGGCGGCGGTGTTCGCGCTCGGCGCCATCTCGACCATCGTCTATCTGCAATGGTTCGCCGCCGCGCCCACGCCTTAGTGTGGTGTCCCGGAAATCACTTTTGGGACACCGCACCAGCAGGCTGTCGGGCTTGGGCGTTGCCGCTTTTCCGCAGCAGATCCGTTCCGGGTCCGTCAGACTGCCGAACTGGGTGAGTTGCTCGTGAACGGCTGTGGCATCTTCCACGGCCCAATCGCTGCACCGCAGCATCCGAGCAGACACCCGTGAAGCGCGTCCACAATTTCAGCGCCGGCCCCGCCGCCCTCCCCGAAGCCGTCCTCGAACAAGCCCGCGACGAACTGCTGAGCTGGGGCGGTGTCGGCGCCTCGGTGATGGAAATCAGCCATCGCGACAAGAAGTTCATCCAGATTGCCGAGGCCGCCGAGGCCGACCTGCGCGAGCTGCTCGGCGTGCCGTCGAACTACCGGGTGCTGTTCCTGCAGGGCGGAGCGACGCAGCAGTTCGCGCTGCTGCCGATGAACCTCGCGCGGGCGGACCAGCCGGTCGATTACGTGCTGTCCGGCCAGTGGGGCCAGAAGGCCGCCAAGGAAGCCGGCACGCTCGCCAAGGTGAACATCCTGGCCAGCAGCGAAGCGAACGGCGGCTTCGTCACCGCGCCGGAGCTGTCCGGCCTGACGCCCAGCGAGGGTTCGGCCTACGTCCACATCACGCCGAACGAGACGATCCACGGCGTCGAGATCTTCGAGGATCCGTCCTTCGGTGACGTGCCGGTGGTGGCCGACGTGTCGAGCAACATCCTGTCGCGGCCGATCGACGTGTCGAAGTACGGCGTGCTCTACGCCGGCGCGCAGAAGAACATCGGTCCGTCCGGGCTGGTGGTGATGGTGATCCGCGAGGACCTGCTCGCCCGCCAGCCGCGCAAGCTGCCGGCGATCCTCGACTACGCCAAGCACGCCGCGCAGGGCTCGATGCTCAACACGCCGCCGACCTTCGGCTGGTACATGGCCGGCCTCGTGTTCCAGTGGCTGAAGCGCGAAGGCGGTCTGGCCGAGATGGCGCGGCGCAATGCGGCCAAGGCCGACAAGCTCTACGCCTATATCGACGGCTCCGGCTGGTACAGCAACAAGGTCGACCCGCGCTTCCGGTCGCGCATGAACGTGCCCTTCTTCCTGCCCGACGCGGCGCTGGACGCCGACTTCGTCAAGGCTGCCGAAGCCGCGGGCCTGTTCGCGCTGAAGGGCCACCGCGACGTCGGAGGCATGCGCGCCAGCCTCTACAACGCGGTGCCGGAAGCGGCGGTCGATGCGCTGATCGCCTTCATGCGCCACTACGCCGCCCGCCACGGTTGATCGCCGCGCCGCACCCTCGCACTCCCCGGGATTCCGCCATGTTCCGCATCAAGACGCTCAACAACATCTCCAAGGCCGCGCTGCACCGCTTCCCGGCCACCCGCTACCAGATCGGCGACGGCGTCGACGAGCCGCATGCCTTTCTGGTGCGCTCCGCCGACATGCACGCGATGGCCTTCGAAGACGGCCTGCTCGCGGTCGCCCGCGCCGGCGCCGGCACCAACAACATCCCGGTCGCCGAGCTGTCGAAGCGCGGCGTGGTGGTCTTCAACGCGCCCGGCGCCAACGCCAACGCGGTCAAGGAGCTGGTGATCTCCGGCATGCTGATCGCGGTGCGCAACCTGCGCGAGGCGATGGCCTTCGTCGGCGGCCTGGATCCGGCACGGCCGGATCTCGACGCCTATGTCGAGGCCAGCAAGAAGAAGTTCGTCGGCACCGAGCTGGAAGGCCGCACGCTCGGCGTGGTCGGTCTGGGCGCGATCGGCGTTCGTGTCGCCAATGCCGCGCGCGCGCTCGGCATGCGGGTGCTCGGTTTCGATCCGCACATGACCGTCGAAGGCGCCTGGCGCCTGTCCAGCGACGTGGTCAAGGCCGGCTCGCTCAACGAACTGTACGCCGAGAGCGATTTCCTGAGCTTCCACGTGCCGCTGAATGCGCAGACCCGCGGCAGTTACAACGACGCCGCGATCGCCGCGACCAAGCGCGGCGCGATCGTGCTGAATTTCTCGCGCGAGGCGATCGTCGATGAAGCGGCGATGGCCCGCGGTCTGGCCGAGGGCCAGATCGGCCGCTACGTCAGCGACTTCCCGAGCGCCCATCTGCTGGGCAGCCCGCGGGTGATCGCGCTGCCGCACCTGGGTGCCAGCACCGCTGAAGCCGAGGAGAACTGCGGCCTGATGGTGGTCGACCAGCTCCGTGATTTCCTCGAGAACGGCAACATCGTCAACAGCGTCAATTTCCCGAGCGTGCGGCTGTCGCGCGAGGGTCGTGCGCGGGTCTGCATTGCCAATCGCAACGTGCCGGGGATGATCGGTTCGCTGTCGCTGGTGTTCGGCGCCAAGGGAGTCAACATCGCGCAGATGCAGAACGCCTCGCGCGGCGACTACGCCTACACGCTGGTGGACGTCGATGCCACGGTGTCGTCGGAGCTGACCGAGGCGATCTCCGCGATCGACGGAATTCTGTCGGTCCGGGTGATCTGATACGGCGTCACGGCGCAGATCAAATCTGCGCCGTGATCCCGTGAAGCAGTCGACAAGGCGGCGCAGGATTCCTAAGATGTGGGCCGGGTCAGTGCAGGATCGTGGTCATGGACGCAGCGCTCAGCGCCGAACTCGCGCAACGATATGACCAATGGGCACCGCGGTACGTGTCCTATCCGGCGGTACCGCAGTTCGTCTCCGGCTTCGATGGCGCAGCATTTGCTGATGCGGCCCATGCCGCGGGTTTCCCGGCGCTTGGCGCAGGGCGACCGGTTGCGGTCTACATCCACGTGCCGTTCTGCCACGCCCCCTGCTTCTACTGCGGTTGCAGCAAGGTCACCACGCGCGACCCCGGTCGGGCCGACCCCTATCTGGAGTTCCTCGGCCGCGAGCTGGCGCTGAAGACCGCCCTGTTCGGCGCCGGTCGTCGACTGAGCCAGCTGCATCTGGGCGGCGGCACGCCGAACTTCCTGGAAATGCATCGCTTCGAACGGATGTTCGAACTGCTCGGACGGCATTTCCGCTTGCCGCCGGTTGGCGAGCGGGATTACTCGATCGAACTGGATCCGCGCGTCGGCGAGCCCGGGCTGATGCGGACGCTGGTCGCTTTCGGCTTCGGCCGCGTCAGCATCGGCGTGCAGGACTTCGATCGCGAGGTGCAGATTGCGATCAACCGGCTGCAGAGCGCCGAACAGGTCCGCAAGCTGATGACCGAGGCGCGGGCCGCCGGCATCCGCTCGATCAATCTGGATCTGATCTACGGCCTGCCGAAGCAGACGCCGACCGGCTTCCTCGCCTCGGTGGAGGCCGTGATCGAGCTGAAGCCGGATCGCGTCGCGCTGCTGGCCTATCAGCACATGCCCGAAATCTACCGCGCCCAGCGGGTGATTCCGTCCGCCGATCTGCCGGACGCCGCGTTGCGCCGCGAGTTGTGGCTCAAGGCCACGGCGCGTCTGGAGGCGGCCGGCTATCGCTACCTCGGGCTGGACCACTTCGCGCTGCCGCATGATGCCACCGCCATCGCCCACGCCGAACAGCGGCTGCAGCGGGACTTCCACGGCTATGCCGCGGGCGGCCCCGACGAGGATCTGATGGGGCTCGGCGTCACGGCGATCAGCAAGCTCGGGCCGATCTACGCGCAGAACGCCCACGAGCTGCGCGACTGGGAGCGTGTCCTGCAGGAAGATCGGGTGCCGGTGGTGCGTGGCTGGGTCGGCGATCGCGAAGACGAACTGCGTCACGAGGCCATCCAGCAGCTGCTCTGCCAGGGCGAGATCGACTGGGACCTCTTCAGCGAACGCTACGGTATCGACGCGCGCCAGCATTTTGCGACCGAGCAGACGCGTCTGACTGCGCTGGCTCGGGACGGGCTGGTCGAACTGGATCCGAAGCGGGTCAGGGTCACCCGCCGCGGTCGTTATCTGCTCCGCGCCGTGGCGATGCAGTTCGACCAGTACCTCGACGGGCGGCGCGCTTCGCGCAGCGCCGCCGACTGAGGATTCCGGCTGCTCAGAGCCTCGACAGCGGGATCGGCTGCGTCGGCACCTGCTGGCCGCCTTCGCCGGCCTGGGTGAAGCGCAGCACGCCCTGATCGCCGTTGCTGAAATCGATCACGAAGCGTCCGGCCGACGTGACGCGGCTGGAGCGCACGGCCGCGAAGTCGCAATCGGGATTCGGAAACTGGGTGGTACAGGCGTACGGCGTCGCCGCGGCCAGATAAGCCGTGCCTTCCAGGCGGGTCGGCGTGGTCCAGCTGGCGCCATCCAGCAGATACCAGCGCGTGCGGCCGTCCATGTCGAAGTTGAACCAGGCGCCGAAGATCCGCTCGGACTCCAGACCGCGCTCGTGGTTCAGCAGGAGCCCCGAGCCGGAACGCTCCGGCACATACCAGGCGCCGTTGACATCGAAGCTGCCGACCTTGGCGGCATCGGTGGCGGCGGGTTGCAGCGACAGCGTGTGCTCGCTGATCCACTGCTCGCCGGCGTCGATGACCGCGACCCGCAGCTGCTGGCCATCCTCGACGGTCAGCGGCGGCAACACCAGCTCGAAAGGCGTCAGCACCTGCGCGCAGATCTGGCCCGGATTGCCGGAGAGCTTCAGCAGGCGGCGGTTGCCGGTACCGGTCCAGCCGACCACGCCGGGCAGACAGGCATCGCGCCAGTCGCCGCTGAGCTTGAGTCGCAACTCGCTGCCGGCGCGCAACGTGGCATCCGGGTTCTGCGGCGCCAGCGTGAGCTCGGCGGCGCTGGCGCCGAGCGCCAGGCTCAGGCCGAGCAGCGCGGTGGTCAGGGATTGGGTGACCATGATTCGCTCCGGTGAAGTGTGTCGAACCACGATTTGTACTCCCGCCCGATGAAGATGGGCTTCATGGACCCTGAAGCCCCGTCACAATGTGATGACCGACCTACTTCCGCCCGGCCTTCACCGCTCGGGCGCGGCGGGCGTCCTTGGGGTCGATGGTGAGCGCTCGGTAGATCTCGACGCGGTCGCCGTCGGCGAGGGTCTGGGTCGGCGGGCAGGGCTGGCCGTGGATGCCGACATGGCCGGCCAGCGCCGGCAGGTCGGGGATCAGTTCGGGCAGGCCGCTGTGCAGGACGGCGTCGAGCACGCTGGCGCCGGCGGGCAGGATCAGCGGAATCAGCCATTGCCGGTCGGGGAGGGCGTAGGCGACTTCGATCCGGATGGTCGCGCTCACGCCGGGGCTCCGAGGTGAGCGGTCAGCGCTGCGGCCAGCGCATCGAAGGCGGCCTCGTCCGGGCCTTCCGGCAGCACGCCCAAGCACGGCGCCGGCAACAGGGCCTGCAGGGTCGCGAGGTTGCCGGCCAGCGCCGGCATGTCCGGCTCGACCGGGTTGCCGACCCAGCCGACGAGCCGCAGACCGTCGTGCTGGATGGCCTCGGCGCTGAGCCGCGCGTGGTTGATGCAGCCCAGTCGCAAGCCGACCACCAACAGCACGTCGGCGTCCGTGTCGCGGGCCAGTTCGGGGAAGCCGTAGCCTGCGGCCAGCGGCACGCGCCAGCCGCCGGCGCCCTCGACCAGCAGCAGGTCGCAGTCGCGGCGAGCCTGCTCGACCGCGGCGGAAAGCACGGCCGGGTTGACAGGTTGGCCGGCGGCTTCGGCCGCCAGATGCGGGGCGATCGGCGGGGCGTAGCAGTACGGGTTGATCGCGGCGTAGGGCAGGGGCGGCGCGCTGGCGGCGGCCATCAGCGCCCGCGCGTCGTCGTTCTGCAGGCCGGCGGGCGTGGCTTCGGCGCCGCTGGCGACCGGCTTGAGGCCGCGGGCGCGAATGCCGGCGCGGCCCAGGGCTTCGAGAAGGCCGACGCTGACCCAGGTCTTGCCGACGCCGGTGTCGGTGCCGGTGACCAGCAGCGCCGGCGCGCGACCGGCCTCAGCCACGCGGGTTGTAATGGCCGAAGTGCTCGGCCAGCTGTCGGTACAGCGCCTCGTCCTCGGGGCCGTGCACCTGCGGAGCGTGGATCTCCAGCACCACGTACAGATCGCCGCGGCTGCCGTCGACCGGGAAGCCGCGGCCCTTCAGCCGCAGCTTGCGGCCGCTGTTGGAGCCCGCCGGCAGCTTCAGTTCGATCTCGCCGTCCGGCGTGTGCGCCTTGACCTTGGCGCCGAGCACCGCTTCCCACGGCGTCACCGGCAGCCGCAGGTACAGGTCGTCACCCTTCAGTTCGTAGCCGCTGGCATCGCGGAGCTTCACTTCCAGCAGCAGGTCGCCCGGATTGCCCTGACCGGCGAGCCGGATGACCTTGCCGGTCCGGATGCCCTTCGGAATCGAGATTTCGAGGGTGCGGCTGCCGTCGGGGCCGGGCACCAGGACGCGCTGCTTGCCGCCGGTCAGCGCGAGGTCCAGATCGACGTCGATCACCGCGCGCTGTTCGGGCGTGGCGCGCGAGGCGCCCGGTCCGGCACCGCCGGGCCCGCGCCGCGCGCCGCCGAACATCGACTCGAAGAAGTCGCTGAACTGCGGTCCGCCCGCACCGGCACTGCCACCCGCGCCGCGGGTACCCGCTCCGGCGCCGGCTCGGCGCAGGATGTCGCCGAGGTCGAAGTCCTGGGCGCCACCGCCGAAGCCGCCGCCCGGGGGCGGCATCTCGTCGCCCGGCCGGAAGCCCTGCGCGCGCAGCTGGTCGTACTGCTTGCGGCGTTCGGGGTCGGACAGGGCTTCATTGGCTTCGTTGACTTCCTTGAAGCGCTCTTCGGCGTTGGCGGCCTTGTTGCGGTCCGGGTGCAGCTGGCGGGCCAGCTTCCGGTAGGCAGCCTTGATCTCGGCCGCCGTGGCCGTGGGCGACACCCCGAGGATCTGGTAGTAGTCCTTGAATTTCATCGCTGCACGGTAACTTGCGGGAGTCGGATCCGTCCATGCAGACGGGCGCCGTGATCGCTCACGACGCCCGTCGGTTCAAGGGGCGCTGCGCGGAACCGGGGGCTCAGCCGACGGTGATCTTGCGCGGGCTGGATTCCGGCTTCTTCGGGATGCGGATTTCCAGCACACCGTGCTCGCCTTTCGCGGTGATGCCCTCGGCGTCGGCGGAGTCCGGCAGCGCGAAGCGGCGGTAGAACTGGCCGTGGGTGCGCTCGATCCGGGTGAACTGGGCGGCTTCTTCCTTGTGCTCCGCCTTGCGCTCGCCCTTGATGGTCAGGATGCCCTTCTCCATGTGGATGTCGATGTCCTTCGGCTCGACGCCGGGGATGTCGGCGTGGATGTAGAAGGCGTCCTTCTCCTCGCGGATGTCGACCCGCGGCGTCCACTGCGCGGTGACGACGCTGCTCTGGTCGGCGGTCTCGGGGTTCAGCAGCTTGTCGAAAACCTGCTGCAGTTCGTTCTGGGTCAGACCCCAGGGCTGGTAGCGTTGAATGGCCATGATGCGTGCCTCGATGCGGGATGCGGCGTCTGCCGCGATGCATAAGAGATGGCATCCGGTCGCCGACTTTCAAGGGCGGGCATTGGGCAACGGTGCAGCATTCGGTTGCAGGGATCGGTTCGCGGCGTCGATGCGTTGGGCCGCCAGGCCGGGCCGGCGCCGTATGCTGCAGCGGTCCGGCCGATCCGGCCGCTGCAGCCTCTTGACGTCATGAGCGAACCCGTCATCACCGCCCCCGCCGATGCCGCGATGGCCCGGCAGTGGTTCTACCCGTACCGGCTGCCGGATGGCCGCACGGTGCCGAGCACCCACGACCATCGGCTGGACGCCATCCACCACACCCGCTCGGCGCTGCTCGCCCGCGCGCTGCGCCAGCACTTCCCGAACGGCGTGGCCGGACTGCGCGCGCTGGATCTGGCCTGCCATCAGGGCTGGTTCTCGGTGCAGCTGGCCCGCTACGGCTTCGCCGAGGTGGTCGGAGTCGATGCGCGGCCCGAGCACGTCGCCGACACCGCGCTGATCGCGCAGGCGTTGAACCTCCCGCAGATCCGCACCGTGCAGAGCGACGTGCACGCGGTCGCCGGCCTCGGCCTCGGCGAGTTCGATGTGGTGCTGAACTTCGGGCTGATCTATCACTTGGAAAACCCGGTCGGCGCGCTGCGGGTGACGCGCGCGATGTGCCGCGGCATGGCCGCGGTGGAGACGCAGGTGGTGCCGCACCTGTCCGGCAATGTCGACTGGGGCCACCACACCTTCGTCAAACCGCTGATGGGCTGCTTCGGGATCATCGACGAGACCGAGGAAACCCACGGCCCGGAAATGAGCACCACCGGCATCTGCCTCGCGCCCTCGACGCCGGCGCTGATCTGGATCCTCGAAAAGTGCGGCTTCCGCGACGTTGCGGTGGTGCCGCCCGACGAAGACGCCTACGAGCAGCACCGTTACGGCAAGCGCGTGGTGGTCGCCGGACGGGTCTGAACCGCCGGCGGTCGGCGGTCGCCGGTCTGCAGAGGCGGGGCTACACTGCCGACGTGCCCTCTGTGGACTGCGACAGCTGCCCTGCTGTTCACCTTGACCCTAATCAACGACTCCGGGTGCGTCACATGACGCCGCTGTTGTGCTCATCCGCTCCTTGCGGAACGCCTGAAGTGGCTGCGACGCTCCCACCTGATCCCCGGGATCAAGGTCGTATGGACAGCATCGGGTCTGGCGGAGGGCCCCTTTCTCCGGATGCCGCGCGCATCGAGCGCGATGCGCTGCGCCTCCGGCTTCGGGCCTGGCGGCGTGCGCTGCCGCCCGAAGCGCGCGCGGCTGCTGCCGACGCACTCGTGCAGCAGGCGCTGCGTGATCCGCGGGTCACCAACGCGCGTCGGGTCGCGCTGTATCGCCCGGTCGGCGCCGAGCTGGATCCGCTGCCGCTGGCCCGAGCGCTGGCCGCGCGCGGCGCCACGCTGTACTGGCCGAAGCTGGTCGGCGCGCAGATGCAGTTTCTGGCCGCCGCGCTCGATGCCCCGACCGCGCCGAACCGTCACGGCATCGCCGAGCCGGTGACCGGCGACGTGATCGATCCGGCGCAACTGGACCTGGTGCTGCTGCCGCTGGTGGGCTTCTCCGCCGACGGCCAGCGGCTGGGCTCGGGTGCAGGCTGGTATGACCGCTGCTTCGCCTTCCGCCTGCAGTGCGCCGCGCCGCCCTGGTTGGCCGGGGTCGCCTACGCTGGCCAGGAATGCCGACTCGCGGCCGCGCCGTGGGATGTGCCGCTGGATTTCATCCTCACCGAGTGCGACCACCGTGACGCCGCCGCGTCACCGGCAGGCGCATCCTTCGACGCCCCTCACGTGCTGGAGCCCGCTAGATGACCTGGTGGTTGATGAAGACCGAGCCGGACGAGTTCTCCATCGATGACCTCGAACGCGTCGGTGTGGAGCCTTGGACCGGCATCCGCAACTATCAGGTTCGCAACTGGATCCGTGATCGCATGGCAATCGGCGATGGCGTGCTGATTTATCACAGCAACTGCGCCGAGCCGGGCGTGGTCGGTATCGGCGAAATCTGCTCCAGCGCCTTCCCGGATCTGACGCAGTTCGATCCGGCCAGCGATTACCACGACCCGAAATCCACCCGCGCCGAACCGCGCTGGCTGGCCCGCGATGTCCGCTTCGTCCGGCGACTGACAAAGCCGGTGACGCTGGCACGGATGCGGACCACCCCGGCGCTGGAGGGCTTCCAGCTGCTGGCTCGCGGCAACCGCCTCAGCATCCTCGACGTCACCCCCGCCCAGCTTTCCGTCCTACTCGACCTGGAGCAGTCATGAGCAACGAAGACCAGAAAAAGGCCTCCGCCGAGGCCGCGCTGCGGCTGGTCGAGGCCGGCAGCACCATCGGCGTCGGCACCGGCTCCACCGTCACCTGGTTCATCCGCGCGCTCGGCCGCAGCGGACTGAAGCTCGCCGGCGCCGTGTCCAGCTCGGAAGCGACGACGCGGATGCTGAAGGAGATCGGCGTCGAGGTGATGGACCTGAACCACACCGGCGACCTTGGCCTGTACATCGATGGCGCCGACGAGTGCGACGGACATCGGCGCCTGATCAAGGGCGGCGGCGGCGCGTTGACGCGGGAAAAGATCATTGCCGCGGCCAGCCGACGCTTCATCTGCATGATCGACAGCAGTAAGCGCGTCGACGTGCTCGGCCGCTTCCCGTTGCCGGTCGAAGTTGTGCCGATGGCGCGCAGCTACGTCGCCCGCCAACTGGTCGCCCGCGGTGGCCGTCCGGCCCTGCGCGAGGGCTTCGTCACCGACAACGGCAACGCGATCCTCGACGTCCATGGCCTGACCATCCTCGATCCGGTCGCGCTGGAGACCGAGCTGAACCAGATTCCCGGCGTGGTCACCGTCGGCCTGTTCGCCCGTCGCGGTGCCGACGTGGTGATCTGCGACGGCCGGACGCTGTAAGTCGGGTTCCATGACCACGACCGCGCCGATTCGCTGGTACTTCGATGTGCTCTCGCCCTACGCCTGGCTGCAGTGGCCGGCGGTGCGGCGCTGGGCCGTGTCTCGGCCGGTCGAGCCGGTGCCGGTGGTGCTGGGCGCCTTGCTGGGCGCGGCCGGGCTGACCGGCCCCGCCGAGCATCCGGGCAAGCGGCTGCAGACCTATCGGCAGGTGTGGTGGCGCGCGCGCAGCCGCGGTCAGACCCTGCGCTTTCCGCCGGCACATCCCTTCGACCCGCTGCCGGCGCTGCGGCTGCTGACCGCGCTGGACGGCCATCCCGCTCGGCTGGAGGCGGTCGAGGCCGTGCTGGCGCGCTGCTGGCAGGAAGGCCGCGCGATCGACACGCCGGCGGCGCTGGCCGACCTCGCCCTGCGCTTCGAGATAGCCGACCTCGGCGCGGTGATCGGCGATCCGGCGGTCAAGGCCCGGCTGCGGGCGGCCACCGAGGACGCGAGCGCCGCCGGCGTGTTCGGCGTGCCCACCGTGGCGCTGGACGGCGCGCTGTACTGGGGCGAGGACCAGACCGGGCTGGTTGACGCGCTGCTGGCCGACCCGGCGCTGGCCGCCGACCCCGACTACCGGGCGCTGGCTGCCGTGCCGGTCGGCATCGAGCGGCGGCGCTGAAGTCGCGTCCCCTCACGCTGCGCCGATGGCCGGCTCCGGGCGAAACGGCTAGGCTACGCGCGCCTCGCGGGAGAGTCTGACCCGCTGGCAGCCCGTCGATCCGGACCGATCTGCGCGTTTCCGCAGCACATTCCGTCCCGACCGGCTGCCCAGGCCAGCGCCGAAGGAGCAACCGCCCCGGAAACTCTCAGGCTGCAGGACCGCGAGGCGGGATGACTCTGGAGAGTGGAGCCGGCAGCGGCTCCCGCCGACGGGATAACGCTCTCAGGCGCAAGGGACAGAGGGGGCCGACTCCGCGCGTTGCGCGGTGCTGGTCATGCATTCCGCGCGTCATGCGCGGAGCCCCTTGTCCCCGCTGGTGGAACGCCCATCCCATGAATGCCCCGGTCACGCTGAAGACCCCGCACGTCGCCCGCACCTTTGCCGATCGCCACATCGGTCCGGCGCCCCACGAGATCCGCGAGATGCTGACGGCGATCGGCGCCGACAGCCTGGAGCAGCTGATCAGCGAGGCGCTGCCCGCCGACATCCGCCAGGCCCAGCCGCTGTCGAGCATCGGCGACGCGCTGTCGGAGACCGAGGCGCTGGCCCGCCTGAAGCAGCTGGCCGAGCGCAATCAGGTCATGACCTCGCTGATCGGGCAGGGCTACCACGGTACCCACACGCCGCTGGTGATCCTGCGCAACGTGCTCGAAAACCCGGCCTGGTACACGGCCTACACGCCGTACCAGCCGGAAATCAGCCAGGGCCGCCTCGAAGCCCTGCTCAACTACCAGACCATGGTCTGCGAGCTGACCGGGCTGGACGTCGCCAACGCCTCGCTGCTCGACGAGGGCACCGCCGCCGCCGAGGCGATGGCCGTCGCGCAGCGCTCGGCGAAGAACAAGAAGACCGCCTTCTTCGTCGACGCCGGCTGTCATCCGCAGACCCTCGCGGTGATCCAGACCCGCGCCGAGCCGCTGGGCTGGACCGTGATCGTCGGTGCGCCCGAGACGCTGGACGCCTCCGCCGTGTTCGGCGCGATCTTCCAGTACCCGGGAAGCCAAGGCGAAGTCCGCGACTTCCGTCCGCAGCTTGCTGCGCTGAAGGCCGCTGGCGCGATCGGCATCCTCGCCGCCGACCCGCTGGCGCTGGCGCTGTTGACCCCGCCGGGCGAGCTCGGCGCCGACATCGCGATCGGCTCGACCCAGCGCTACGGCGTGCCGATGGGCTACGGCGGCCCGCACGCCGCCTACATCGCGGTCCGCGACGCGCTGAAGCGCTCGCTGCCGGGCCGACTGGTGGGCGTCAGCGTCGACCGCCGCGGCAACCGCGCCTACCGCCTCGCCCTGCAGACCCGCGAGCAGCACATCCGACGCGAGAAGGCGACCAGCAACATCTGTACCGCGCAGGTGCTGCTCGCCGTGATCGCCTCGATGTACGCGGTCTACCACGGCCCCGAGGGCCTGCGCGCCATCGCCGCCGACGTCCACGCCAAGACCGCGACGCTGGCCGCCGGCCTGAAGCAGCTGGGCTACACGGTCGAGACCGCCCAGTTCTTCGATTGCATCACCGTCGACGCCGGCAGCCGCGCCGCCAGCGTGATCGAGCACGCGCTCGCCGCCGGCATCAACCTGCGGCAGCTGTCGGGCGGTCGCGTCGCGATCAACCTCGACGAGACCACCACGCCCGCCACTGTCGAGGCGGTCTGGGCGGCCTTCGGCGGCAAGTTGGGCTACACCGCGGTCGAGGCGGTCAGCCCGCTGCCGGAGTCGCTGAAGCGCGTCGGCCCCTGCCTGAAGCACCCGGTGTTCAACCGCTACCGCAGCGAGACCGAGATGCTGCGCTACCTGCGCAAGCTCGCCGACCGCGACCTCGCGCTGGACCGGGCGATGATCCCGCTCGGCTCCTGCACGATGAAGCTCAATGCCACCGCCGAGATGATCCCGGTGACCTGGCCCGGCTTCGGCCAGCTGCACCCCTTCGCCCCGGCCGAGCAGGCGCACGGCTACCGCGAGATGTTCGAGGACCTGAAGCAGTGGCTCTGCGAGATCACCGGCTATGACGCCGTCTCGCTGCAGCCGAACTCCGGCGCGCAGGGCGAATACGCCGGCCTGCTGGCGATCCGCGGCTACCACCTGTCGCGCGGCGACACCCACCGCAAGGTCTGCCTGATCCCGTCCTCCGCGCACGGCACCAACCCGGCCTCGGCGCAGATGGTCGGCATGGACGTGATCGTGGTCAGCTGCGACGCCGACGGCAACGTCGATGTCGCCGACCTCAAGGCCAAGGCCGAACAGCACTCGGCGAATCTGGCCGCGCTGATGGTCACCTACCCGTCCACCCACGGCGTCTTCGAGGAGCGGATCCGCGAGATCTGCGACATCGTCCACGCCCACGGCGGTCAGGTGTACCTCGACGGCGCCAACATGAACGCGCAGGTCGGCCTGTCGCGGCCCGGCGACTACGGCGCCGACGTGAGCCACCTCAACCTGCACAAGACCTTCTGCATCCCGCACGGCGGCGGCGGCCCCGGCATGGGCCCGATCGGCGTCAAGGCGCACCTCGCGCCCTTCCTGCCCGGCCACCCGGTGCTGGACGGCGGCAAGGCCCCGGTTGGCCCGGTGTCGGCTGCGCCCTACGGCTCCGCCTCGATCCTGCCGATCAGCTACGCCTACATCCTGATGATGGGCGGCGACGGCCTGGCCGAAGCCACCCGCGTCGCGATCCTGTCGGCCAACTACATCGCCGCGCGGCTCGCCCCGCACTACCCGGTGCTGTACCGCAACCGGAACGGCCGCGTCGCCCACGAATGCATCATCGACCCGCGGCCGCTGAAGGACGTTGCCGGCGTCAGCGTCGACGACCTCGCCAAGCGGCTGATCGACTACGGCTTCCACGCCCCGACCATGAGCTTCCCGGTCGCCGGCACGCTGATGATCGAGCCCACCGAATCCGAGGCCAAGGTCGAACTGGACCGCTTCTGCGAGGCGATGATCTCGATCCGCCACGAAGCCGCCGCCGTCGAACGCGGCGACTACGCCATCGAAGACAGCCCGCTGCGCTACGCCCCGCACACCATCGAAGACCTGGTCGACGACGTGTGGAACCGCAAGTACCCCCGCAGCCTCGGCGTCTATCCCCCGGGCGTCTCACGCCTCGACAAGTACTTCAGCCCGGTCGGCCGCGTCGACAACGTCTACGGCGACCGCAACCTGGTCTGCACCTGCCCGTCGACCGAGGACTACCGCGAGCAGGCGGCCTGAGGGTTTGATTGGTCTTCCGACCCGCGCCGCCTCGGCGGCGCGGGTTGGGTCGGGTCGTCCTCTTTGGCTGGGAGGACACTCGCAGGTTCAGGCTGGCGGATGGCGCGAGCGCATGACGACGCGGCTCTGGTATCAGCCGATGCCGAAGGAAGTCCTGTTCTCCGTCATGGGAACTCGATCGCATGTCGTGTGCGAGAGTATGGGCACGACGACCGCGACGGCCATCCATGATCGACCCCGACCTCGGCGGGGCACGCCCCTCGAATGCTGGCGACGAGTTCCACGAACTGTGGGCACTCCGCCGTGCGCTGGCGCTGCTTGACCACGAATCGCCGCTCCGAGCTGTTGCCGTTGAAGGTCTGCGGCGTGAGGACGAGACAGGCACGGATCCTGCGATCTGGGAAGGCGTGGACTGCGCCTTCTATTTCGGTGGCGACACACTCGATACCGCCACGCGCATCGAGATCGCGCAGCTGAAGTACTCGACGGCGGATCCCGGCAAAGCCTGGACCGTGGCCCGTCTTTGCGAAGCCACCAACAAGAAGAGGGACAACGCCGTCATCGCCCGGCTTGCGGCGGCCTTCGCGGAAATCCGGAGGAAGCGTCCCGAGCTTGTCCCCGGCATCAGCCTTGTAGTGCGGCTGGTCTCCAATCAACCCGTCGATCCGGCGGTCAAGGATGCGTTGGCGGGTGCTCCAGGCACGGAGCACCAGAGGCTGCGTTCTGCAAGCAAGCTGAAGCCATCCACGTTCAAGGACTTTGCCGCGGCGCTGGAATTGCCGCAGACCGGCGAAGCTCCTCGTTACGCGCTCGATGACGCAGTCGTCGCAGCCATTGCAGCGTTCACCGAGGCAGACGCCCGCAACAGCCGCAACGAGCTGATGCGCTGGCTACGCACCCGGATGGTGATGCCGGACCGGCCCCGCGACCCGATCACCCGATCGGACCTGCTGATCCAGCTCGCCGGCAGCGCCAATCCTGCCGTGCTGTTTCCCTGCGAACCGGCGTTGGTACGGACCGTTGATTCGATCCCACGGGCGGCGGCAGAAGTGGTGATTCAGCGCATGCTGGCCGGCGCGCAGAAGCTGGTTCTGATCGGTGAGGGCGGCTGCGGCAAGACCACCGCGTTGTTCCAGATCGAGGCAGGGCTGCCGGCGGGTTCTGCGATGGTGGTGTACGACTGCTACGGCGCCGGACGCTATCTCGATTCGGATGCGGAGCGCCATCAGCCGCGGCATGCGTTCCTGCAGATCACCAATGACCTCGCCCGCCAGCTCCGGTCGCCGTTCCTGATCCCCGGATTGACTCAGCGCATCGAGCCGAGCACCTTCAATCGTCGTCTGGAACTGAATGCCAGACTGATCGCTTCCCGGGACCCGCAGGCCCTGTTGGTCATCGCCATCGATGCCGCCGACAACGCGGTGATCGCAGCCGAAGAATACCCACACGGCGGTCCGAGCTTCGTGCGGGAATTCGCTCGACTTGGTGACCTGCCGGCCAATGTCCGTCTGCTCGTCACCGCACGCCCGGGACGCCAAGCCACGCTCGATCTTCCGCTCAAATTCGAGCGGCTCGACATCGGCCCATTCACGACCGAGGAGAGCCGTGCGTACCTCAAGCAACGCTGGCCAGCAGCCCCGGCGACTTGGATCGAGGATCTGCATGCGCTGTCCGGCGGCAACCCGCGTGTGCAGGCCTATGCGCTCGATCAAGCGGGTTCGGAGGTTGAACGCGCCATCGACATTCTGCGTCCTGACGGCAAGCGCCTCGAGGTCATCTTCAACGAGAGCTTCGAAGCAGCCCTGAGCAAAGCGGGCCGGCACCAGGACGTCGCGACCCTTTGTGCCGCGCTGATCGCTTTGCCGCGGCCCGTACCTGTCCGCCACCTTGGAGACGTGACAGGGCTGGGTGCAGCGCAGATCCGCGATCTGGTCGCGGATTTACGAACCGGCGGGTTGCGCCTTGACGGTGATGCGGTGGGCTTTGCCGATGAGGATCTTGAAGCTTTCGTGCGAGGAAAAGCCGGTGAAGCGCTGCCCCAGATGCTGGCGCGGATCGCCGGCCTTCTGCATGCGCGGCGAGCGGACGATGCCTACGCCGCGACCCATGTCGCGGTCGCGTTGCTCAAGGCCGGTCGACGCGCGGAGATCATGGCGCTGACTGGGGATGAGACCTGGAGGCGCGTGGTCTCGGACCCAGTCCAGCAGCGCGCCGTACAACTCCAGCGCCTGCGCATCGGCATGAAGGTGTGTCGCGAGGCGGGCGACCTGGTTGATGCGGCCCAGATGATTCTCGCCGGTGCTGAAGCGGTCCGCACCAATGCAGCGTTGATGGCACTGCTGGACGAGCATCCCGAATTGGCAGTGCGTTTCGCGCCGGACAACGTGTCGCAGATCCTGCGTGATCCGGAGAGTCTCCCTCTGTACGGCTCGTACCTGATGCATCGGATGGCCGAGGATGCACGAGCGGGCGACGCGGTTGCCGTTCGGGAGGGCTTGCGGCAACTCCGGGCCTGGCAGAAGCGGCATGAGGACACATACAGCGATGCAGATCCGCAGCAACTCTGGTCGCCATCGATGGAAGACCACGCCGCCGTCGCGGAGGCGATATGTCGTACCGATGGGCCTGCTGCGCTACAACGCCGACTCCGGCACTGGTCGTATTCGTCATTACTGACATTGGCTCTGGTCACCAGTCGCCGAACTGCAGCGGCCGGCGATGTCTCACTGCTCGCGGATTGGCTGGCTTCGGCACCGCCGCCGCGTTCATTTCGCTTCATCCCGTTGACCCATCTCGCACTCACTGGCCACGCCATCGACATCGAGATGCTGCTCTGCTCCCTTGAGCGCGGCATTCAGGTCGGCGTGATTGACCTCGAGAAAATGGGACGCGACCGTCATGGCGACGGCCTAGACGCCGAACTCCACGAACTGTTCGTCACGGGCTGCGAGATCGCCATCCATCGCGGCGTTCCCGCCGAGCGAGTCAGGGCGTTACTGGATCGGCTCCGGCCGCTATCGCTGCGGCAGCGCCGTCAGGCGGTCAACGTCGACCCGCTTGCACTCGCAATCCGTGCCCATGCGCTCTGCGAGGCGATCGACGGGCGCAGCCAGGCTGCCGATTCCTTTCTGGTTGACCCGCCGGATTCGGAGGCGTCGAAGTTCGACGCTCGATCGGAGATCGTCGAGTTGCTGGTCAAGGCGGTGATGCGGGTTTTTTCCACTCGGGCGCATGTTCTGCTCGGCACCGCAAGGCTGGCGGACCTACGGCTACCCTCCGCGGCTGACAGCTATCGCCTTGATCCCTTCGATCGGTCGCACGTTCTGGGTCGACTCTGCAGTCGTACAGCCGTGGCCTTGGCACGGCTCTGTCACGTCTCCGGGTACGCAGCACCTGAGCTGGCTCAGCATGTGCTCGCCTGCGCCAAAGCCGCGCCTTTCGGTCCGCTTTACGCCGAGACACTGCATCTCGCGGCACTCGCATTGCGACCCGAATGGCATGACACCGTCCTCGACGAGGTCACCCGACGCAGCACGGCGATCCTGGAGTTGCGCGCGACGGCCAGCGACAAGAGCGGCGCGCTGCTTCGGTTGGCACAGATCCTGGCCCCCGTGAGTGCAGCGGACGCGGGCGCCCTGTTCGCGGATGCGATCGCTGCTGCTGGCGAGGCTGACCGCGATCTGGTGCCCGCACTGAAGACCCTGTCGAGGGTGATTGCCGGCCTCGGCGGGTCCGAGCACCGGGACATCGCCCTGAAGCTCATCGTTGCCGCGGGCGACATCGGCGTGCGCCTCGGCGGCGAGATGCCGTGGGAGCAAGTGATCGAGGCGCTGGTCCGCCTCGATCCCTGCCTCGCCCTCGCTGCACTGGCGCGCTGGGATGACGAATCGATCGTCCATCGTCGGGAGAATCTCACTGCAGCCCTGACAACCGGTCTTCGCACCGGCGCCCTCACCGCCGAACGTGCAGCGGCCTTGACGGCACTGATGGAGCACACCGCGCCCGACCTGATCGCTGCCATCGTTACGGCCGCCCGGCGCAGCAGGCCGGAACAGCGACGCGCGCTTGCCGAGGAGCTTGCCCGCGACGAGTGCCTGTTTCACGGCAAAGGCGCGCGCGACGAGGTTCTCCACTCCCTTCAAGATCTCGCGGGCCCGACGACCGCCGACAGCTGGGTTGGCGCGCTGCGTGAACTTGTCCAAGTGCACCAAACCTGGCTGCCCAAAGCACCTCTGCCGTCCAGCACATCCGAGCTGCCGGAGGCGCCTGACGTCCTCGCGAGCATCAACTGGCGATCAGCACGCTGGATCACGGCGGATTCCATCGACTCCGAACTCGACCGCTTGTTGGCACAGCGAGCTCCCGGTGCACGCTACTCCGCCGGTGATGTGCTGGATCGAATGGCGGCAGTCGTCGCCGTGGGTGATCGCACCGCCCATCTGGCCGCGATGGCTGCATTGCGTACCGAGCATCTGAGCGACCGCGAGCGTTGCCGCGTTCTGCTGCGGCGGCTCGATCAGTGGCGAACGCCAGCGATCGATCGCTGGCGACGCGATTGCCTGCTGCAGGTCATCAGGGACGGGCTTCCGAGCTACTGCGTCGGCCTGATTCACGGCGGAAGACAGCTCGCCGAGCTTCTGAAGGCGACGGAGGCCGGTGCTGCGGAGATCAGCGACGCGCTGCTGGACGGTATCGAACGGCACGTCGAGCGCTTCGATGCGCCGACTCTCTATGCGCTGCTCGGGGTGATCGCCGAGTACGCCCCGCGCGAGGTCGCCATCGGAATCGCCCGCGGTTTCGCGGCGCGGCTGGTCGCGACGATCCCGGCGGCTCAGCGGTCTTCGATCGCGGGCGATGACCTCCCGAAGGAGCCTGCAGAGGCAATCGCGCGCTTTCTCTATGCGTTGATGAGCGACGTCGAGGTTCCTCTGCGCTGGCGCGCCGCTCATGCCGTTCGTCGCTTGGCCCGCCTCGGCGATACGAACGTCATCGATACGCTGGTCGCGCTCCTTGATCGCCGAGAGGAGGCGACCTTCCGGGCCGCAGATGCGCCCTTCTACTGGCTCTCCGCCCGGCTGTGGTTGCTGATCGCGCTGGATCGAGTGGCCAGCGAGGCGCCACAGGTGCTGATTCCCCATGCGCAGCGATTGCTCGCAGCTGCAACGGATGAAACGCTGCCACATGTGCTGATACGCGCGTTCGCGGCAGCCGCCGTGCAGAAGCTGATCCAACAAGGTCTTTACAAGCCCAGCCCGGAACAGGCGTCTGCACTGGCTGCCGTGAACGCGCCGCGCCTATCGGCGATCTCGCCACCGAAGGGCTTCCACAGGGGCTTCGGGCACCTTCCCTTCGAAGTACTCCGGGCACGACGGTATTCCTTCGACGCTATGGACACGGTGCCGTATTGGTACGGACCTGCCTCGAAGCCCTTTGCCGACGTCGACTCGGACACCTTCCTCAACATCGCGGAAGGCTACATCCTGGATCAGTGGAGCGAGGACGGTGTCGAGCGCGCATGGGATCGCCAGCCGCGTCGCGATCGCATGATTCGCGAGGATTATTCGAGCAGCCATCGCCAAGGCGTGCTTCCGTCCCTCGAACGCTGGGATACGCATCTTGAATGGCACGCGATGTATTGCACCGTTGGCTTACTGCTACGAACCCACGCACTGGCGGAACCGGGCAAGTTCGACGAGCTTGATGATGATCTCTTCGACGGGTGGCTAAGCCGCGAGGGGCTGACCCATCCACCGGAGTGGCTCTCCGATCGGCTCGCGCCGATCCCGGCGGAGCCTGCGCTCTGGCGTGCGCCCGCGAACCCGGACGCCTGGTTGGCCGAGATCACCGATGAAGCACTGGATGCACTCATCGGGCTGGATACCGAAGACTCGCTTGCTGTAGCCGGCAAGTGGCATGGCAGTAGCTCGCGAATCAGTTGGACAGCGCAAGTCATGAGCGCGCTCGTGCCACCTCACGAAGTCGCCCTGCTCGCGTCGCTGTCCTCGCTTCCAAGTCGACACGACTACAGCGTCCCGGCAGAGGACGAAACGCCGCAATTCGATGACCCGTCGCGTCGATTGAGCGGCTGGCTACGCCGTTCCAGAGCGGACCTCCGGCTCGATACGCACGACCCGCTGCGCAATGGCATCAGCAATGACGCCTACGTGCCGGGGAGCGAAGTTCAACAGGTACTGGGCTTGACCCGAAGCATCGTTGTTGGGCGCCCGACTTGGCAGTGTGCGGACGGTAGCGATGGCTTCGTATCCGAGTCATGGGGCGATCTGGCGGGTGACCAGGACGCGAGACGAATCACCCTTCGCGATGTGCTCAGCACGGACGGTTACCGACTGTGGGTGGCCCGGCCGGCGCTACTCGCCTTTCTCAAGGCGTCGAATCGCGACCTGCTGGTGGAGGTCACCCTTATCAGGCGCCGAGTCGCTAACCGCCAACAACTCCACGATGACGGCAGCAGGCATGAGCGGACGCGCCTCTACCTCTTGCGCCCTGACGGCACGATCCAGACGGTCGAAGGGGAAGCTGGGACTTGGATAGCGTCGCCCTGACCAGCAGCGGCACCGTTCGAGGACCACGGTGGCGTACAAGGTGCCGCGGGCGCCAAGGTGAGCCTCACCCCGCCAACAGCCCCGCCGCACGCTCCAGCCCGCGCAGCACGGGAGCCGCGACCTCCTCCGGGAATCCGGCGGGCAGGCTGGATTCGACTTCGGCAAGCAGGCGAGGCGTTCGGGCAATCGCTGGCGTTTCGGCGTTGGCCAAGAGGCCCATGATCCGCTCGATGCCCGGGCCGCCGTCGGATTCGTACTTTCGATCCGGTGGCGTACCGGTGGCTTGACAGCAGTCTTCCTGCGGCAGCCGTGCGAGCCAGCGACCGGATGGCGCGGTGCGGTCCGCCAGCCGGCGTCGTAGTCGAGGAGGTCGACGCCTCCGGCGTCCTGGCGCCAGATACCGACGAAATCGCCATTCATCCAGAGGCCGCTGGCCGGCGTCACCACGCGTCGTCCCCGCTGTCCGGCGTGGCGTCGTGGTTGCGCGCGTGCAGCACCGTCTCCACGCCGAGCAGGCTCAGCAGTTGCAGCAGTCGATCAGCGCTGACCTTGTGCGCATTCCGCTCGAGCGCGGAGAAGGTCTGCTGGGTGACGCCGAGGCGCAGGGCCAGCTGGCCCTGCGTGAGTCCGGCCTGCTTGCGGAAGGCCTTGAGCAGGGCGGGCAGTTGCTCCGGAGTTCGAACTGGGTACCGGTTCACTTCACGCATTCTGAGCTGTATTCGCGCGAAACAGCTTACAAGCTGTAACTCGACAGCACACCATCGTGGTGGTGTTTTCTGCCCCCGCAACTGCACTCACCCGAAGGCGTCAAACCGCGCCTTCAGCTGCAGCGCCGCCCGGCGGCTGACGTCGACCGTCGTGCCATCGGTCAGCGTCGCGATCAGGCCGCTGCCGACGTCGGCGTCGAGGCTGCGGATCGCGTCCAGCCGCAGGATGCAGCCGCGGCTGACCCGGCAGAAGTGCTGCGGATCCAGTCGAGCCTCGATGCGCGCCAGCGGGCTCAGGACGTAGGCGACGCCGTGCTTGCTGTGCACCGCGGCGTGGTTGCCGATGCTGAGGATGCGGTCGATTTCGTACAGCCGGATGATTCGCGAGCGCTCGCCGAATTTGAGCAGCAGGCCGTGGTCCATCGGCAGGACCGGCGCGCTCAAGCTGTCGCGGCGGGCGCTGACGCGTTCCAGCGTGCGCGCCAGTCGCTCGGGCACGACGGGCTTGACGAGGTAATCCAGCGCCTGCAGGCCGAAGGCGTCGATGGCGTAACTGTCGTAGGCGGTGCAGAACACGAACTGGCAGCGCGTGTCGATCTCGGCGGCCAGTGCGAGGCCATCCATGCCGGGCATCCGCACATCGAGAAAGGCCAGATCCGGCTGCTGCGCGCTGATCAGCGCCAGCGCGTCCTCGCCATTCGTCGCTTCGCCGACGATCTCCACCTGCGGATGCACGGCCAGTAGGCGGCGCAGCTCCAGTCGGGCGAGGCGTTCGTCATCCACCAGCACCGTCCGGATGCTCATTCGCGCGTCCTCGGCAGTTGCAGCTGCACGCCATGGTGGCGGTCGCGTTGCAGCACGTCGAGGCGGGCACGCTCGCCGTAGCTGAGCCGGAGCCGCTCGCGCAGGTTGGCCAGCCCCATCCGCGCGCCCTCGGCGGCTTTGTGCGGGCCGGCGGGCACGCTGTTGCCGACCTGCAGCTGCCACGCATCGCTGCCCTCGACTTCGACGGCGCGGACCTGCAGCGTGCCGCCGCGCGGGTCCGGGGCGATGCCGTGCTTGATCGCGTTCTCGATCAGGCCGAGCAGTGCCAGGCACGGCAGGGTGTAGTGCAGACAGGCAGGCTGCAGATCGACCTCGACGCGGAGCCGCTCATCCAGCCGCGCCTGCTCGATGGCGAGGTACTGCTGGCACAGCCGCCATTCCTCGGCGAGGCTCTGGCTGAGCCTCGCCGAGGTGCTCAGGTGGAAGCGGAACAGCTCGGCCAGCTGGGTGAGCAGGTCGGCGGCGCGCTGCGGATCCTCGAAGATGCTGCCGCGGATGGTGTTGAAGGCGTTGAACAGGAAGTGCGGATTCAACTGCAGGGTCAGCTGCTGCAGGCGGGCCTCGCGCAGCTGCTCCTGCAGTCGGCGGCGGGTGCGCAGCGCGACGCCGCCCAGATACAGCGCGACCCAGACCATGTAGCTGATGAAGGTGTTCAACCACGCGATCGCATAGAGCTTCGAGCCCTCCAGCTGCATGCGCAGCTGTTCTTCGCCAGCCTGGAACTGCACGGCGGTCACGGTCTCCATGTCGAGCAGCCTGAGTTTGTCGAGCAGCGCGCTCAGCCCGATCGCCAGCACCGCCACCAGCATCAGCCACAGCGCCAGACCCAGCCATTCGCGCCAGCGCACGCCGGTGCCCAGATAGCGCAGCACCAGCACCGGCCGCACCAGGACATGGGTGATGCCGATGAATAGCAACGCGTCCAGCGCCGCGCGAACGATGAAGGCCCACGCCGGCATCGCTTGACCATCGTCAAGCCGCTCGACGAAGGCCGCGCCCGCCAGCACCGACAGCAGCAGGATCACGACCTGGATTGCCCAGTAGCTCGGCGAGGCGCGGGTCAGCGTCGCCCGCCACTGCGTCATCAGGCTGGTGTTCGCGGTGGCATCACTCATAGCGCAGGGCCTCGATCGGGTGCAGACGGCTGGCCTTGATCGCCGGCGCCAGGCCGAAACCGACGCCGATCAGGGTGGTGAAGCCGAAGGCCAGCAGCACCGCCCACAGCGGCACGCTGGCGCCGCTCATGCCGGGCACCGCCGCGGCCACCAGCAGCGCGAAGCCCCAGCCCAGCACCAGCCCGATCAGCCCGCCGCACAAGGACAGCACCAGCGCCTCGACCAGAAACTGCAGCAGGATGAACTGCGGCGTCGCGCCCAGCGCCTTGACGATGCCGATCTCGCGGGTGCGCTCGGTCACCGAGACCAGCATGATATTCATCACGCCGATGCCGCCGACCAGCAGGCTGATGCTGACCACCGCGCCGGCCACCAGCGTGATGCCCTGCATGATGCCGGCGAAGTTCTGCTTGGTCTTCTCCGCGGTCTGGAACTCGAAGGGATCCGCGGCCCCGGCCGGCGTGGCGTGACGGGCGCGCAGCACCTGGCGCACCTGCTGCTCGATGGCGGCCAGGTCCGCATCGGCGCGTGGCCGGAAGTAGATCTGCACGTCCTCGGCCTCGTCGGCCGGGGCGAGCGACTTCAGCGTGCTGAAGGGCGCGATCACGAAGTTGTCCTGATCCAGCCCGAACAGCGAGCCGCGCGTCTCGGCGACCCCGATCACCCGGAAAGCCTCGCCGCCCAGCTCGACGAACTGGCCGATCGGGTTCTCCGGCAGCTGCAGATTGCGGCGCACGGTCTGGCCGAGGATCACCACCCGCCGGCGCCGCGCATCGTCGCTGGCCGACAGGAAGCGGCCCTGATCGGTGTAGACCCGCACCACGTTCTGATAGCGGCTGTCGGTGCCCATGATCTGCGCGACGCTGCGCTCGCCGCCGCTCTGGATCACCCCGCCCATGCTCAGCGGCAGATACAGCACCGTGATCTCCTCGATGCCGCGCACCTGATCGCGCACCGCGACGTAATCCTCGGCGGACAGGGTGTTGCGCAGCCCGATCAGCAGCTCGTCCTGCGGCGTGTAGGCGGTGATGAACACCATGTCGGAGGCCAGATCGTCCAGTTGCCGCGTCACCGTGCTCGACAGCCCCTGCATCACCGCCACCACCGCAATCACCGCCGCCACCCCGATGATGATGCCGAGCGCCGTCAGGCCGCTGCGCAGCGCATTCGCGCGAATCGCCCGCAGGGCGGCCGCACTGCCCTCGACGACGGCGTGGAAACCGTCACTGCCCACGCCGAGCGCACCGACCACCCGCTCAGACGCGCGCATGGCGACCTCGCGGGTCCGGGGCGATCCGGCCGTCGACCCCGCGCATCCGCGAGTCTCCGCGGGCGAGGTCGGCCTCGTGGGGCAGGGTCTGGCCCTCGGCGTGCAGCGGGACAGTCGATGGCGCGTTCATGGCGAGGTCTCCGGGAATGGGAGCACTCTGGCCGGGGGGCGCGATGTCGGCGGGGACTTTGTGACGAAGCGGCGGATTGCCGGGATGAGGCTGGGGAAATGCGGGATGGGGGCAGCAGCTTCTGCGCGCTGGTGATTCGGCTGATCGTTACGGCACCTGCCGGCGGATTCCAGCGTGGGCTGTGGGCGGCGGTCGGGCGTCAAGCTCCCGAGCCAGCCGAGGCGCTGGCATGCTCCTCCAAAACCCAGCGGGAGAACGCGCATGTACCTGCGATCTCTGAAATTGCACAACATCCGTGCGATCGAGACCTTTGCCCTGGACTTCGATGAGGCCGAACTGCCGGGCTGGCACGTCCTGCTCGGGGCCAATGGGGCCGGAAAGTCCAGCGTGATCCGCTCGCTGGCGCTGGTGCTCGCGGGCCCGAAGGAGGCCGCGGCGTTGCGCCAGCCCTGGGCAAACTGGGTACGTCGCGGCAGCGATGCTGCGGGAATCACCGCGACCATCGAGTGCGATCCGCTGGATGTCTTCACCGGAACCGGAAGACGGACGCGTTCCGTCGAGCTGGCACTCGACTTCACCCCGATCGACACCGATCTCCCCGGGCAGCGTTGGGATCTGCGTCCAGCGTCCGAAGGTCGCGCGAAAGCCGAACGCACCGCGTGGGGCACCAACTCGGGCTGGTTCTCCGCGTCTTTCGGACCCTTCCGACGCTTCACCGGTGGCGATCAAGCCTATGACCGGTTGTTCCTGTCGAATCCGCGGCTGGCCCCGCATCTGTCTGCTTTCGGCGAGGACGTGGCCCTCACCGAGGGTCTGCGCTGGTTGCGCGAGCTGCGCGTGCTGCAACTGGAAAGCGCAGACGCCGCTTCGGGCCTGCTGGATGAGGTCGTGAACTTCATCAACGCCTCCGGCCTGCTGCCGCACGGCGCAATGATCCTGGAAGTCACCAGCAGCGAGGTCCGCGCGGTGGACGGCGGTGGATCCGTGCTGGCGGTGGAACAGCTCAGCGATGGTTATCGATCAGTGCTGTCGATGATCTTCGAGATCCTCCGCCAGATGGCTCGCGCCTACGGGCCGGAGACCTTCATGAAGGGTCTACGATCTGCACCCGGCACCGTCGATCTCCCGGGCGTCATTGCGATCGACGAAGTGGACGCCCATCTCCATCCCTCGTGGCAGAACGACATCGGCCCGTGGTTCACGCGCTGCTTCCCGAGAGTCCAGTTCATCGTGACCACGCACAGCCCGATCGTCTGCCGGGCCGCCCGCTCGATCTGGCGATTGCCGGCACCCGGCTCGTCAGAAGCCGCCGAGCGGATTTCCGGCGCGGACTTCGAGCGCCTGACCAAGGGCAGCATCCTCGACGCCTACGGCACCGAGCTGTTCGGAAGGGATGTGTCGACACCCGAGGCGACGAAGAAGATCCGCTCGGAAGTGGCACGACTCAATCGTCTGGCCCTGCGCGCTGCGCTGTCGGCGAGTGATCAGGGGCGTCTGGAGGAGCTTCAGCGCGCCGTTCCGACGTCCGCCGCATCGCTGGATTGACCGCAATGCTGCCGTTGGCGCAAGGCACGCTGCAGGCTCCGACGTTGCTGACGCTGGCCACGCTGCAGGCACAGGTTGCTTCGAGCGGTGAATACGCCGCTCGGGTCGCCGAGGGCAAGCGGCTGTGGAACTCGAAGACGGGTACGAAGGCCGGCCAGTCCGCCTTTGCCGATGTCCGCGACACCTTGGCCCGCATGTGTACCGGGCCACGCCGTTGTCACTATTGCGAGGACTCGCAAGCCGACGAAGTCGAGCATGTGCGCCCCAAGGACCTGTTCCCCGGACAGGTCTTCGACTGGAACAACTACCTGTACGCCTGCGGCTCCTGCAATCGCCCGAAGAGCAACCGTCACGGCGTGGTTCGTGGCACGCAGGTCGAGGAAATCCGTCGCCCGCGTCACGCGCCGCCAACCCCGCCGCCCGACCTGCCCGATGCGCTGATCGACCCTCGGCGCGAGGATCCACGCCATTTCCTGGAACTGGATCTCGGCGGCGAAGCACCGAACGGGCTGCAGGTCGACGGAACCTTCGAGTTCCTGCCGTTGCCTGGCCTCAGTGAGACGGCGACCGCCCGCGCCGCCTTTACCATCGATGTTCTCGGTCTCAACCGGCAGGTGCTCATCGATGCGCGCATCAATGCCTACTCCGGCTTCCGCGCACGCCTTCGGGAATACCTGGCGGAACGGGCGACGGTCAATGACCCTGCCGCCCTGACGACACTGCGTGCCGCGATTCTGGCGACGCCGCATTTGACGGTGTTCGACGAAATGCGCCGCCAAGCCGGGTTTCTCCCGTTCATGGCGCACGCACTGGCTACTGCGCCGGAAATCGCGAGCTGGTCGGTAGTTCCTGTAGTCAGGGCTGGGGTGTAGCTCGGCCGCCTGTCATTGCTGGGAACTGCGCTCAGCACACCCTTCTGGCTCGGCCGCCCAGCGCGGAGCTTCCGCCCAAGCTACATCCGCTCCGCCAGCTGCTGCACGGTGTTTGCACCGCGGAAGGTCATTTGCAGTTTCAGCTTCCGCTCCAGTTTGCCGGGCTCGAATTCCGACTGGCTCTGCTTCACAGCGCACAACCAATAAAGCTCGCGGCCGTCGACGATGAAATCGTCGATATCGGAACGGAACGCACTCAAATGGCGCTCCAGATCGGCTACCGGCGCATGCAGAAATCCCACGTTCAACGCGGTCACGTTGGGTCGCGTCGACAGCTCGCCGAGTTTGGCAGACACGGCGCGCATCTCTTCGCTGTTGCGCAAGAACGTTTCGACATCGAAACCCAGCGCCTTGTGCAACGCCGCTTCGATACGCGTGCGCAGCAGCATCGCGGCCTTGGCGTTGGAGTCGAACAACACGTTGCCGCTGGCCAGATAGGTCTCGATGTTGTGATATTGAAGCTCGGCGAAGATCGGCTTCAGTACATCCATCTTGACCGTGCGCCCACCCACATTGATGGCGCGGAGCAGAGCAACGTAGCGCGGCATGCTGGCCTCCGGAGGCGACTTCGGTGTGGGCAAGCATAGTTGGCGCCGATGCCGATCACGGTGGCGGAGTCCATCGAACTGGTCGATGACACGGGCGGCAGGTCTGGAAAGACAAGCTTCGGTGCGATCCCGGCCGACGAGCCGAAGGCGCTGCAGAAGTTGGGCCTTAGCCGCCTTAGCCCGAATCAATGGACGGCAAGAGCGCGGGATCAGGATTCTGGCGGGTGGTCGGCGCGGCGGAAGCCATCGAGGAGAAGGCTGTGACGATGCGGCAGCAGTTTCTGCGCGGCATCGGCTTCGCGCGGGCGCTGGCGACCGGCTGAGCGTCGCGGAGCGGGGATCTTTCGGCGTTGCGGCGCCTGGGTGCTGGCGGAATTCTGGCGTGTGGCCGTGGGCTGGCTACGAATGTCGGCTGCGGTGCTGGATTCGGGGTGGGCAGCTGGCGGTTGCTGCGGTGGGGTTTTCGGCCTGTCCTTGTCCGCGCGTTCGTTGACCCGTTGCGCGAGGTCGCTTGTCGCTTGCTGGGGTGGCGATGTAAGCTTCAGGCTTCATACGCCATCGAATGACACGAACTCAAGGGCCGGAGATATACGCCATGAAGTTACTTCAAATCGCAGTCACAACTCCTTTATTGTTGTTTTCGAATGTTGCCTTCGCGCAGGCTCTCCTCGAAACCGATCCCTTGGCTGCGGGTTCCAATTGGATGCAGCCGGACCAAACCGCGATTGTACTGGCAAACCAGCCGAACACCGGGGGCACCGAGGGTGTGATTAGCTCGGTATATTCCGCCTCGCCGGGCAATCCGATTACATTGGTGATGATGGATTTCGACGTGCCAGCCGGCAGGAACGTTCGTTTAAGCCGTATTGATGCCGACGGTTTCGTGTCCGTGAATTCACCAGCGGTCTCCGCATCTGCAGGCGTAGAGTACTTCGTCTGCTCGAATACGGTCGATAACCTACCAGCTTGTGCCAACCCGGATCAGACGACTGGCCGGTTGTGGCGTTATCTGGCGCCGATCGGTTCCCCAGGTCTGACGATCGGTGGAGCGGATAGCTCGGATCCTTCACTGAACTTGGTGGCCGCCAACCAGATGGTGCCGCTGACGCCGGGCAAGTACTGGCTCGGCGTGGCGGTTCGATGGAACGCCACCGATCCGGGTGCCAATGCGATCAATGGTCGCTGGAACTGGATCCAGGCCGGGACTGGAGGAATTTTTTTTGGTCGGGTGTCGCATCTCTTTGCTCCAGCCTTGTTCAACGTGAACACTTGGACTCCCTTTGTCGTACTGGGTTTCAACTCGCAGGATTCGGCCGCGCGGATTGAAGCGCTGCCCTTCGACGCCAGTACAGTGGTGTCAAGTCCGGTTCCGGTGGATTCGCGCCTGGCGGTGGGTGTGTTGAGCCTGCTGCTGCTGGCCGCGGGCATCGCTGCCACCCATAGCTACGCCCGAGCCTCGGACCTTGTGTAGGACGATTTCGGCGTTTTCGGCCTGATCTTGACCGCAAGCCCGCCCCGAGCAGGTTCCCACCAAACCGCTGCGTCACCCCGAACCCGACTCCACTACATCCACACTGGCCCCAGTAACAGCCAAGAAGTTGACGACGGCGCCGAGGTGGCTGATCGCCGGGATGTTCAAATGGGCGCGGTTGCGTTGGATCCAGGCTTGGCCTTTCTGTGCGCCCAGCGCAATGACCAGAAAATCGGGTTGGGCGGCGTTGATCGGGTCTAGCCATTCGGGGGTGCTTAAACGCTCGAACGGTTCGAAGCCGGGGGAGGCCCAGCCGACGCAGTGCATGCGGCCGCCGTCGTCGTTGGCGACCGGCGGCGTTCAGCAGGCACTCGAAACCACAACATGATGCCGAGCGCCCGACGATAGGGTGGAAGCCGTTACACGCCCACGCCGACCACTATCACGTCACCCCCACCCCCGCCGATCCTCGACAACCCGCCCATCCACCAGTCGCACCCGCCGCCGACACCGCGCGGCGATGTCGGCTTCGTGGGTGACCAGGATCACGGTCTGGCCCTCGGCGTGCAGTTGATCGAACAGGGTCATGATGTCTTCGGTGGTCTGGCTGTCCAGATTGCCGGTGGGCTCGTCGCCGAGCAGGATGCGTGGCTCGGTGACCAGGGCGCGGGCGATGGCGACGCGTTGGCGTTGGCCGCCGGAGAGCTGGTTCGGCAGGTGGTCGAGCCGCGCCTGCAGGCCGACGCGGGTCAGGGCGTCGATGGCGCGGCGGCGGCGTTCGGCGGCGGGCATCTGCCGGTAGATCAGCGGCTGCATCACGTTGGCCAGCGCGCTGGCGCGCGGCAGCAGGTGGAAGCTCTGGAAGATGAAGCCGACCGAGCGGTTGCGCTCCTGCGCGAGGGCGCGCTCGTCCAGCTGCGCGACGTCGCGGCCCTGCAGCAGGTAGCGGCCTCCGCTCGGCACGTCGAGGCAGCCCAAGATGTTCATCAGCGTCGACTTGCCCGAGCCGGACGGCCCGATGATCGCGACGTAGTCGTTCGCCTCGATGGTGAGATCGATGTCGCTCAGCGCCGCGAAGTGGGTGTCGCCCATCGCGTAGCGCTTCTGCACGCCCTCGCACTGGATCACCGCGCTCACGAGGCCACCGCCGGCTTCAGCCGCACCCGACTGCCGGCGGTGAGCGTGCTGGCGACGCGGCCCGGCCCGACCACCACCGTCTCGCCCGGGCGCAGGTCGCCGGCCACTGCCTGATCGTCGTCATTGGCGATGCCCGGGGTGACCGCGACGCGATCCAGCCCGCCATCGGCGCGCACCCGCCAGACGTAGCTGCCGGCCGCGTCCTGCCGCACCGCCGCCACCGGCACGTGCAGGCTGTCGGCGCCCTGCTGCGTCTGGATCTCGGCGCGGCAGCTCATGCCCGGAAACAGCGGCAGTGCGCTGGCGTCGAGCGCCACCCGCACGCGGAAGGCCAGCCCCGGCTTGTTGCCGATCTGCCGCGCCGATCTGCCGATCTCCAGCACCTTGCCCTGCAGCGGCTGGTCCGGATGCGCTGCGGCGTAGACCGCCACCGGCTGCGCCGCGCCGATGCGGGCGATGTCGGCTTCATCGACGCGCAGTTCGGCGAGCAGCTGGCGCGGATCGGCGATCACCATCAGGTCCGAGCCGACGATGTTCAGCGTGCCGGCGATCACCGTCTCGCCGGGCTTGACGTCGACCGAGACCACCAGCCCGTCGATCGGCGCCAGAAAATCACTGCGCCGCAAGCGGTCCTCCGACAGCGCCCGCTGCGCACGGGCCTGGGTCACCGCGACCTCGGCGCTCTGCACCGCGATCTGCGCGATCTGCACCTGGCTTTCCAGCTGGGTGAAACCGTCCGCGCCGATCAGTCCGCGCGCCTTGAGCAGGCGCTGCCGCTCCAGTTGCTGCGTCAGATCGGCGAGGCGCGCTGCGCGGCTCTGCACCTCCAGCGTCGCCGCCTGCACGCCGGCGCGGCTGACCTCGAGGTCGGCGAGAAATGCCTCCTGGTCCAGCTGCATCAGCAACTGCCCGCGGGTGACCCGTTCGCCCTCGCGGACCAGCACACGCGCCACCCGGCCGGTGACCTCGGAGCGCAGCTGGATCTGCTCGGCATACACCAGACTGCCGGACGCCAGCGCGGTGTCGGCAATTCGGCCCTGGCCGACCGGGGCGCCATCGACGTCGAGCGGCTGGCCGCCGCGGGTGGCGGCAAAGCCGATCAGCGCGGCAAAGCCGGTGAGGAGGATCGCGGCGATCAGGAGGCGGCTCATGGCTCAGACCGTCGCCGCCCAGATGCCGAAGAAGCCGAGGTACGGCAGCGCCGCCAGCAGCACGCAGCGACCCCAGTCGTAGCCGGTGTAGGCCCGGCTGCCGATCGCCGCCAGCCCGATCGACCACAGGTAGAACAGGTTCAGTGCTGCCGCCAGCCCCTGACCGCGCTCGCCCGGACTCAAGCCCAGCATCAGCGCGTTGAGGCTGGCGTAGTTGGCCAGCTGCAGCGGCTTGTCGCCGCTCTGCAACAGGCTCAGCACGATCAGCCCGAGCGCGTTGACCAGCAGCGGCATCATCGACAGCGCCGCCAGCGCGAACCACGCCGCATAGCGCTGCCGACTGCGCCCCAGCAGCCGCTCGGCCAGCAGATACACGGCCGCCAGCAGCGCACAGAAGATCGGCAACACCAACACCTGCGACACCGCCCCCAGGTGCACCGCGTACGGGGCGACATCCAGCAACGCCGTGCGCGTCACCGCCAGCTCGTCCGGCTTCAACTCGCCGACCTCCAGCAACTGCTGCGACACGATCCACTCCGGACTCGCGCCGCCGAGCAGGGCATACACCGACAACGCGGCGACCCCGCCGATCGCCAGCAAGGCCCAGCCACTGCTCGCCGGCCTTTCGCGCACCGCGCGAAAGGCCTCCGCTGGGGCCAGAAAGGGGTCGATCAGGACAGTCCGCAGCGCGTTCATGGCGAGGTCTCCGTGGGGGATGGGAGCACTCTGGCCGGGGGCCGCGACGGTGTCGGGGACTTTGTGACGAAGCGGCGGATTGCCGGGATGAGGTGGGGGATTCGCGGGATGGGGGTGCGCGGACGTCCGATGACCTGGTTCTGCATCGGGTTGTGCGGATGCCTATTGATCTGCATGCTGGGCAGCGTCAGCCCGACTGCACGCAGCGATGAAGCCGACCTCCAACATCAACCGCTCGGCTGCTGACGACGCACCGCACATCATGGCCCGGGACTTCGAGCGAGCGCATTACCGGGTCGGCGGCCAGCCGGCGACCCGCGAAGCGTGGCAGGCGGCGGCGCGCGCACAACTCGCCAAGCAGCGGATCACGATCCTGATCGACGGCGACGTGCTGGCCGCCTTCAAGGCGAAAGCCGGTGAACGCGGCTATCAGACTCTGATCAACCAGACGCTGCGCGAATCCCTGGAGCGCGAGTCGCTGGAATCCACCTTGCGGCAGGTCCTGCGGGAGGAGTTGCAGGCCATTTACCCTTGAAAGGCACGGATGGGTTCCCATCATGGATATTCTGGAAGCGGTCATGGACTGGAACAAAGATACGCTCAACCCAAGAGTTCTTCTCGGCTACTTCGACAGCGCTCCGAGTTTGCAGCATGTGCAATTGCATCGCGTATCTTTGTCGCGCGATGGGCCAGTCGCAGAGATTGTATTTGATGTAGGCGAATTCCCTCAAAAGCCCTCTCCAAGGTGGCCGGCTGGCGCAAACACCTGCCAGATCACTCTCCATGCCATCGGTCTCGAAGAAGTGGAACTCACTCAATGGGGCACAGGGATTTCCGGCACGATCGATGTCCGGCGGGTCGAAGGCGGGGTAGAGATATCCTTCACAGGGGAAGGAAAGTTCAGATTCCGGTGCTCTCACCTGGCTGTTTCCAATGTGTCTGGCTATATCAAGGGCGTCCATTGAAAAGAGCAGTTTTGGCATCAGCGGGGGAGTCATGAGAATACGCACCTTGTCCTTGTTGGTTTTCGCCTTCCTGCCGTCGATCGCCTGGGCAGCAAGCCCGGAACAGATCGAGCGGCATCTCGTTGGAACCTGGCTGGCGGTCTTCGAGGCCGAGGATGGCCGGCATGAAATCGTGATGTCCTACGGGCCGGATGGCGCCGCGTCCATGCAATTGCGCGCCGGGGTATCGCCCCGACCGGGCAGCGGTACGGTGAATTCGCTGACCGGCCAATACCGGATCGTGACCGACGGCGTCGAGACCACCACGTTGACGAGCAGCGATGCCGAGCTGTTTCCAGTCGGTGATGTCACTACCGATCGGGTCGTGGAAATCGACGATGATCGGATGAAGGTGGAGACGGATGGGACCGCCCTCACGGCCATCCGGGTCTCGGCAGCACCGGGAGATCCGTCATGCCTCACGGGAGCCAAGACGGCGCCCTGCGTTCGCGCGCTGCTGGACGTTCAACCGGAGATGCGCGACAGCATGGCGGTCATGCCGGCCGGAAGCGTCGTCCGGAGTCCGGACGGCAAGCTGCAGGCGCGCGTGCCGACGGCGTATTGGCGACAGGTCGACAAGGTTTCCGAGGATGTCCTGAGCCTGATTCTGGTTCCGGCCAGTCATCTGAGCATTGCGCGGCACGGCACGGCTGCCTTCGAGGGTCAGCAGCAGATGGCGGCGCAAATTCGCAATGACGCCCGGTTCGAGACGGTCAAAACCACCGAAGCACTGGAGATTCCGTCCGCGGGCGATCAGCCGTGGCGGGTACGGATCGACGAATTGAAGCTGGTGGATGCCGACGCCACCGTGGCGCTGATCGAAGCGGAAATCGACGGGGAGGCACGGGCCTTCGGCGTGGCGGCGACTTCCGCCAGTGCCAATGACCTCGATGACCTGCTCGGATTGTTCAAGTCGGTGCAGGCGGACGACGATTCGCAAGGGTCGCAATAGGGATTGCTTCAATCACGTCATCGTCCGGCAGCCACTTGCGGTCACCTTTGAACTCGACCGTCAACATTTCGGCGGCGGGAGGATTCAGGGACTGTCGCCAGCGGGCGCAGGGGCTGTCTCGCTATCCGCAGATCACTCGGTCAATGGATTGCGGGTGCGCAGGCCCGGAAAGCGGGAGAAGTCCCGATCCGCGGTCCACAGCTCGCTGACGTCGTGATCGAGGCAGGTGGCGACGATGCGGGCATCGTGGACCTGTCCACCAACGGCTTGCGAAAGCAACAGCGTCTGGCTGAAGTGGGCAAGGTGGCGAGGGTTCGCGCCGAGAAAACGGAAGTTCGGCGCGCGCTCCCAGCTGCGGAGGATCGCCACGGCCCCCGCGGCATCCAGCGCGTCAGCGCGCCACTTGCGGTTGGTGATCACCGCACAGAATTCGTGCGCGCAGGGCCACGGCACTGCCCATGCCGCACCCGAATTGGCCAGACGCTCTACGGCCGCCAGCGCTCGCGGATGCTGGGCAAAGCTCGGGACATGGGCATACAGCAGGATGTTGGTGTCGATGGCAATCACGACGGCACTCGATCCGCCCACGTCGGCAGCAGACGATCTTCGCGGACCGAATCGATCAGCGCATTGACGTCCTCATCGCCCGGCGATGCGAGCCGCAGCGCATCCCGGATTACCGGCAGGCGGTAGGGTGAAGCCGTTTCTCGGCGCCCGTCGTCGGTCAGCGCATGGCGCAGCCCGGCCTCGATCAACGCCTTCAAGGTGGTACCGCGCTCCAGCGCGTGCCGCTTGGCGAGGCTCAACAGCTCCTCCGGGAGCTCGATCGTGGTCTTCATATGGGTTTATGGGTCGATAAATGTGGGAACCCATATCTTGCCATGGACTCGGTTCTTGCAGCCGCCCGGAGTAGCACCGGCCCGCTACGGCGCTCAGCCCCGAACCCCCAGCAACACCCCGCGCCGCCGCAAATCCCCGAGCAACCCCGCCGCCGGCGCCATCAGCGCGTCGGCATCCAGCCCGCCGGACTCGGCGAGTCGCTGGACCAGCGTGCGCCCCGAGGCTGGCGCCTCGCGTAGCGCAGCCAGCAGCGCGTAGCCCAGCGGATCGAGGCGGGCGAAGCGGACGTGGTCGGTGGCGTCGCGGTGCAGCAGCAGCAGGGTCGGCGTGTCGGGTGGGGTGTCGGGCTGGAAGTCCGGGCGGATGCGGTCGACTGGCCATTGGTAGGCCAGCGGCCAGGCCAGCGGGCTCAGGACGGGCACGCCGGTGAGCAGGTCGCCGTCTGGGTCGATGCCGGTGGCGTCGAGGCTGTCCTCGGCGATGTCCAGGCCCAGCTCGGCCCACTCGTAGTGGGCGAGTTCGGGCAGGAAGGGCGGGTCGCCGCGACCCGCGTCGGCGCGGACCGCGAGGTAGTCGACGAACTCGAGGCCGATCTCGGTGAACAGTGGGGTCTGGGCGCGGTGCTCGCGCAGGAAGTCGTCGACCAGCGTGTGCCAGGCGGCGTCGCCGCGCAGGCCGCGGATCACCGGAAACTGGGCGGCCAGCAGGCCCTCGACGTTGTTGCGGACCAATTCGCGATAGACGGCAAGGCGTTCGGGCTTCAGGCCCGGCGGCGGCGTGTGCGCAGCCGGGTCGCGGATCCAGTGGGCCAGCTGCAGCTGCTGGGCGCGCAGCGTGTCAGGCGCTGCAGGCATGGGCAGGTTCCGCAAGGGCGTTGCGACGCGGCGCCGGGCGGGCAGGGTGGCGGGCCTGGATCGCGGCGATGCGGTCGATCTCGGCCAGCAGCTCGGCCAGCGGCGGGAAGTTGAAGTCGCGTTCCAAGAGCGTCGGATGCACGCCGCAGTGCGCGTAAGCGGCGTCGAGCAGTCGCCAGACCGGGTCGATCACCGCGGCGCCGTGGGTGTCGATGATCAGGTCGGCGGCTTCGACGTAGTGGCCGGCGACGTGCATCGCCACCACCCGCTCGGCGGGCAGCGCGTGCAGGAAGTCGAGCGGGTCGTAGCCGTGGTTGATGCTGTTGACGTGGATGTTGTTGACGTCGAGCAGCAGCCCGCAGTCGGCTTCGGCGAGCACCGCGCGGACGAAGTCGATTTCGGTCATCGCCGGATGGGGCGCGGCGTAGTAGCTGACGTTCTCGATGGCGATGCGTCGGCCGAGCGCGTCCTGCACCTCGCCGATGCGCGCGGCGACGTGGCGCACGGCCTCGTCGGTGAAGGGCAGCGGTAGCAGGTCGTAGAGCTGGCCTTCGTCGTTGCAGTAGCTCAAGTGCTCGCTGTAGAGCGGGCAGCCGAGGGTGTCGAGGAAGGTCCGCAGCCGGGCGAGGTAGTCGCGGTCGAAGGGTTCCGGCCCGCCCAGCGACAGGCTGAGGCCGTGGGCGTAGATCGGGAAGCGCTCGGCGAGAGCCTCCAGCGCGGCGCGGCGCCGGCCGCCGACGCCGATCCAGTTGTCCGGCGCCAGCTCCAGAAAGCCGACGCGGCCGGCCGGCATCGTTTGCAATTCGTCCAGCATCGGGCGGCGCAGGCCGAGGCCGCAGCGGCTCAGATCCATGGGCGTGGTCTCTGCGAGAAGTCGGTTACCAGCAGCGCGCCGGAGCACCGGCGCGCGCCAGCAGTCAAGTCAGCGTGCAGTGCTCAGGCCGCGCCGCCGCACTTGCCCTCGCCGCACTTGCCTTCCTTGCCCTTGCCTTCTTCCTTGGCGCCGCACTTGCCCTCGCCACACTTGCCTTCCTTGTCCTTCTCGGCGCCGCACTTGCCTTCGCCGCACTTGCCTTCCTTGTCCTTGCCTTCTTCCTTGCCGGCGCCGCACTTGCCTTCGCCACACTTGCCTTCCTTGCCCTTTTCCTCGCCGACCAACTGGTAGCCGGTGCCGAGGTCCTGCATCTGGAAGGCTTGAGCAGCCGGGATGGCGATCAGGCTGGCGGCGACGACGGTGCCGAGGGCGAAACCGAACTTGCGGGTGTTGCTCATGGGTGGTGCTCCTGGACTGCGTGGGCGGGTGGGCCCGGGTGGAAAGCCCGCAGATGCGGGACGGACAAAAGCATGCGGATTGTTGACGTCGTTTGCATGGCACATCGACGATTGAACGGGCGTCGGCAGGGTGGACTTAACGGCGTCCTGCGGAGCTGCCGAGCTCTGCAGCGCGATCCGGTGCCGTCCAGACGGTTCCGCGTTCGGCAAACCGGGTGACCTGCTCCAGAGGAATATGGTCCCCCGCATCCGCCCCGTAGTAGGTCTCGACAATCTGCCCGTGTTCGTCGATGAGAAAGTCCGCCGGCATCAGCGTGCCGGTTCGCCCGCCGCGTCCGCCAGCCTCGGACAGGCCGATAAACAGGGCGCGCATCCGCTTCAGCATGGCAAGCAGCTTGCCGCGCATCGAGCGTTCCACGCCGAAAGCCTGATGGGCTCGGCCTTCGGGATCGGCAACCATGCGGAACGGGCGGGGCTGTCGGGCAACGAAGCGGCGGACCTCTTCGGGCGAGGAATGGAAGACCGCGACCACATCGATCCCCAGCGTCGCGAATGTCGCAGCGTTGTGGGTCAGCTCGTAGACCCGGAAATTGCAGAACGGGCAGCTGGCCTCGCGAAACAGCGACAGCATGACCTTGCGCCCGGATCCGAAGCGCACGGGCTGTCCCGCGATGTCGGCCATCGGCAGCTGCGGCGCGGACTGCGAAGGCGTCAGCCGCATGTCAGCGATTCGCAGTCTGCCCGCGAAACGCTCGCGTCAGCGAGGCGCCGACCAGCGCACCGCCGAGCAACACCGCGGCATAGCCCGGCAGCGGCAGCACCTGCGCCAGCGGCAGGCCGACGATCAGCAGCGACAAACCCAGCGCGGCGGCATCGTCGACCGGCTCGGGCTGCACCGGCAGCGCAGCGCGGCGCGCGATCAGCGCGTCCAGACTCAGCCGACCCGGACCGATGCCGACCAGCGGCAGCAGCATCAGCGCGAACAGCAGCGGCAGCTTGAAGTTGCCGTGGCCTTTATCGGTGATCGCGTAACCCTGCCAGAGCTCGGCGAGGCTGGACCAGGCGTCCGGCCAATGCACGCTGACGATGGCCACCCCGGTCAGCACCAGCAGCACGAAGGCCGACAGCCGCGTGGCCAGCCCGAACAGCAGCAGGATCGCCGCGAGGATTTCGGTCCAGGTCGCCAGTGCCCACGACAGGTCGGCCGGCACCAGCGAGAGCGGAAACGGAAACTTGTCCTGCAGGTGGGCGAACCAGTTCTCGCCGCGCAATTTCTCCAGACCGGCCTCGCCGAACTCGTAGGCCATGATCAATCGCAAGCCGAGCAGTGAGAAGTCGCTGCCCAGCCCGGCCAGTCGGGCGCGGAGGGCCTGGATACCGTCGATCAAGCGTTGCTGCACGATGTGCTCACTTTCTGGCGCCGCGATGCCGGGCGGTTTGTGCATGATTCGTCAACGCACACGCGCTGGATAGTCCCGGATCGTCCAGATTCCACGCCTCATCGTCCGGCGCCCGGCGCCCTCAGGACGCGCTTTCCGGCTCCAGCGGGCGGGCCAGCGTCCGGCCGAGGAAGCGCGCGAGGCTACCGAGGAAGCGGGCGACGCCGGTTTCCTCGGCGCCGGCTTCTGCCCAGGCGAAGGCCAGCAGCCGGTCGTTGCGGCCCTCGGTACCCTTCATGCGCACCAGCGCCAGCGTGCGCAGATCCCGCCGCGACAGCTCGCGCAGCAGCCGGCCCTGCGCCTGATCGAGCGTATGGCGACGCACGTCCGACCAGAGCGCGCTGTCGCGCCGGTCCAGTCCCGACTCCTTGAAAATCATGGCGAGCGAAAAGCGCCGGCCGGCGCCGGCGAAATCGATGCCGGCGGCCTCCTGCTGCAACAGCAGTTCGCCGTCCTGACTGCCCGGGCTCAACTCGAACAGGCCCTGCCAGCGATGCCCCAGATACTCGCGGGATTCCTCCCAGAGCAGCGCGAAGGCCTGCGCGGCGTCGGCGCCCTCCGGCAACCGGTCCAGCACCCCGAGCACGACGCGGGTACGGGCGGAGAGCTGATTGAAGGCGCGGGACAACTCGCCCAGCTCGTCATTGCCGTCGCTTGGGGCACGCTGGCCGAAGGCTCCTTCCGCCACGGCCCGGCAGGCCTGTGCGACGCGCCCGATTCGCCGAGTCACACGGGCCCAGAACCAGAACGCAGTGCCGAGCAGGACCAGTCCGCTGATCAGCCAGGTGTAGCGGGTCAGTCGGCGGGTCTGGTCGAGGTGCTGCGCCACCAGAGCGACGGTCGCGGTCGACAGTGACTCCGCCGCCTTCAGCAGCTTCGGCGACTCGGCACCCAGGAATTCGGCGCCCCACTCGAGGCGCGGTTCGTCCGGGTCGTTGCCCAACTTCTCGGCCAGACCGTCACGAAAGCGTCGATGCTCCGTGGTCAGCTCGGCCAGCAGGGCATGCAGCTCACGATTGTCCGAGGCGAGCAAGGCGGCTTCGAGGTCGGCCACCGAACGATCCAGCGCCCGGAGGTCCTGCTGCCATTGGGTATGGATCACCACCAGATCGCGGTTGTAGCTCTCGTAATCCCGCGGTGCGACGGCGGCATACCCACGACCGCGACGCTCGATGTCACTGATCCGCGTCTGCAGGGCGCGAACCTCGGCCAGCATGGCCTGGTCCGCCACGGCTTCGTCAAAGGCGCGGTTCTGCAGGGACAGGGCCACCACGAACAGCAGCGCGAGGGTCAGCAGCGCCAGCGTGATCTGGGCGCGCAGGGAGATCCGCATGACTCAGCTCCCGACACTGGTGCGGGCTGCGAGAGCGCCGCGCGTCCTCGGGGCAACGCCGGGCGACGTCGCCGGTTGCAGGGTGTGGGTCATTCGGGACTCTCCTGGAGATGCGGTGGCGCGGCGGGGCTCACATGATTGATCCGACCCGCCCGGCCGAACGTCCAGATCTGAGGTCCGATCATCCGGAAGCCTTGGGTTCTTCCCGATGGCCGGCGCGTGGACCTCGATGCCGGTGATGCTGCAATGTGCAACGGGGCCGTCGAACTCCGCCGCGAGTCCGATGGCGGTCCGGGCGCGCCCGCACCGCACTGCCTCCAGAAGCCGCCGCCGGGCGTCCAGCGCGGGGGACAGCCGGCCGATGTGGGCGTAGCGTGAAGGCACCGGGTCAAGCCCGACCCGGTTCGCCTCGGAGCACGTGATGAATACCCTCAAGCGCAGTCTCGAACTGGCCGCCTTTGCCGGCGCCCTCTCCCTGTCTTTCAACTGTTTCGCCGCCGAGTCGCCGCAGGGCAGCAGCGGTGCCGCCATCGGTGCCGACGACACCGTGCACTGCTACGGCGTGACCTCCTGCAAGGGACAGAACGATTGCGGCACCACCGAATATGCCTGCAAGGGCAATGCCGCCTGCAAGGGCCAGGGCTTCAAGGCGCTGAAGGCCAAGGATTGCCTCGCCAAGGGCGGCACGATCGCCGACATCAAGCCGCGTTGACGCGGCCTCGGGCCCGTCCGCGCGGGCCCGACTCTTCTGCGGAGATCCCGGCGTGTCGACCGTGACCCACCCCGGCTTCGGACTGGGCCTGCGCCCGGTGCACTACGCCGAGCTGGCGGCGGGTGCGCCGGCGGTCGACTGGCTGGAGATCATTTCCGAGAACTTCATGGTCGACGGCGGCCGGCCGCTGGAATGGCTGGACCGGCTGCGGGCGCGTTACCCGATGGTGATGCACGGCGTGTCGCTGTCGATCGGCAGCGCCGAGCCGCTCAATCGCGAGTACCTCGTCCGCCTGCGCCAGCTCGCCGAGCGGGTGCAGCCGCTGTGGCTGTCCGACCATCTGTGCTGGTCCGGGCTCGGCGGCGCGCACAGCCACGATCTGCTGCCGCTGCCGATGACCCCGCGCATCGCCCACTGGGTCGCCGACCGGATCGCGGCCGTGCAGGACGGGCTCGGCCGACCCTTTCTGATCGAGAACGTGTCCAGCTATCTGGACTATCAGGCCTCGACGATGCCGGAGGCCGAGTTCGTCGCCAGCGTCTGCGAACGCGCCGACTGCGGCCTGCTGCTGGACGTCAACAACGTCCACGTCAACGCAGTCAATCAGGGTCTGGACGCGCTGGCCTACCTCGACACGCTGCCGGCCGGGCGGGTGCGGCAAATCCACCTCGCCGGGCATACCGACCGCGGCGATCACCTGATCGACACCCACGATGCGGCCATCGCCGAGCCGGTCTGGCAACTGTATGCCGAGGCGCTGCGCCGCTTCGGGCCGGTGCCGACGCTGATCGAACGCGACGACCGGATTCCGCCGCTGGCCGAGTTGGTCGCCGAACTGGACCGGGCCCGATGCGTGGCGGCGCAGGTCGTGCACCCGGATCGCCTCGATGCTGTGCCGGTTTCCCGGGTGACGAGCCGGGCAGGTGGGCCATGAGCGAGCCTGCGCCGCCCGAGTTGCTCGCGCTGCAGAGGGCGTTTCTCGGCACGCTGAGCGGCGAGGACGATCTGCTGCAGACCCGGGTGCGCAGCGGTGGCCTGAGTGCCGAACTGCGCGTGCAGATCTATCGCAACGCCTACGCCAGCCGACTGGTCGAGGCGCTGCAGGCCCTGCTGCCGCAGACCGCGAGCTGGCTCGGCGCCGAGGCCTTCGAGGCCTGCGCCTCGGCCTATGTGGCGGAACATCCGCCGGCGCACTGGCGGCTGGATGCCTACGGGCTGGACTTCGGCGACTGGCTGGTCGGTCAGGACCCGGACTGGCGGCCGGCCGCCGATCTGGCGCGACTGGAAGCAGCCTTGCGTCGTGCCTTCGACGGCCCCGATTCGGAGGTGATCACGCTCGAGTCGCTGGTGACACTGGACCCCGCCGACTGGCTGCGCCTCGGGGTGCGCTTCGTGCCGGTCTGCGAAACGCTGACCGTGTCGGCCGGGACGATGGCGGCCTGGCACCAGCTGCGCGCCGGCGAGCGGCCGGCCACGCCGCAGACGGATGACCCGGAGGTGCGCGTGATGGTCTGGCGCCGCAGCGGTCAGTCCTGCTTCCGCTCGCTGGAGCCGGAACTCGCGGCGCTGGCCGACGCCCTGCAGGCCGGCGAGCCCTTCGTGGCCGCCTGCCTCGGCACCGGGCTGGATCCCGCCCGCGGCGCGGCCGCCCTGCAGGACTGGATCCGCGAGTCGCTGATCGCGTCGATCGAGGTCGATCCGGACGCGTCCGCGTCGGGCTGAGGTTCGGCGACGTGCCGGCGACTGCAGCCCGCCGCGCTCCCGCACAATCCGCTGCCGCCAGACCGCAACGCCGGACCCGCCATGAGCCCGAGCCCCGCCCCAGCCCCGCGTCCGTGGTGGCGCCGCGCCCTGCGGGCGTTCGCGTGGCTGGCCGTCGGCTTCGTGCTGCTCAGCGCCGGCTGGGTGCTGGCCTACCGCTGGTGGGACCCGCCGCTGAGCGGGCTGATGCTGGAGCGGCGGATCGAGGCCTGGTCGGCCGGCCAGCCGTATCGCGAAGACCGCTGCGCGCTGGCGGCGCTGCCGGAGACTCTCGCGCTGGCGGTGGTCGCCTCGGAGGATCAGCGCTACTTCGAGCACCACGGCTTCGACTGGGTCGAGCTGAGCCGGGCGGTAGACACCGCGCGGGACGGTGGCCGGTTGCGCGGCGCCAGCACGCTGAGCCAGCAGCTGGCCAAGAACCTGTTCCTGTGGAGCGGCCGCAGCTGGCTGCGCAAGGGATTGGAAGCGTGGTTCACCGTGCTGGTCGAGGCGCTGCTGCCGAAGTCGCGGATCCTCGCGCTGTATCTGCAGGTCGCCGAGTGGGGGCCGGGCGTCTACGGCGGCTGCGCCGCGGCGCGCCGGTATTTCGGTCGGGCGGCAGGGGCGCTGAGCACCGAACAGGCCGCGCGGCTGGCCGTGCTGCTGCCGGCCCCGCGCCGCTACCGCCTCGACCGGCCGAGCCCCTATCTGGCCCAGCGACAGCGCTGGGTCCAGCAGCAGATGCGCCAGCTCGGCGGCGTGGCCTGGCTCAGAGCGCGGCTGCGCGACTAGCCGCGCCCGTCACGCGGTCGCGTTGGTCCCGCTCAGCGACGCCCCCAGCGCAGCGGCGGACGCGGACCCGCGGGAGGCCGCGGGCGGCTGCGGATCGCCGCGATGCAGGCCAGAGTGTGCGCGTGGAAGGCCTGGTCGCGGGAACTCAGGAAGGCTGCTGCCAGCTTGTCCTGCCGTTGCGCAGGAACCGGCTGTGCTTCCAGTTCGGCCATCAGGGCGTCGGTCCACGGCGCCTGGCTGAGATGGGCCGCCACCAGCGCGTCCACCGCGGCGGGCAGGCCGTTGAACCACGGCGAAAAGTCGAGCCGCCGCGGATACAGCGCCACCGCCAGCGCCTGCACGCTCTGAAAAGCCGCGAGCATCGGCGTCAGGCGCTCGCCGATCTGCGCGTCCAGCTGCGCCAGACCGCGCTCCAGCTGATCGAGGTCGTGCATGACGATTTCGCCGCTGGTGCCGCCGGTCAGGCCCGCCGGATCGCTCATCCAGCGCCGGGTCCACATCCCGGCCGTGGTCAGCGGCTTGGCGTCGACCGGCACCCGGCCACCGTGAAACACGTTCAACCGCCAGCGCGACACCGGCTCAGCCAAGGCCTCGACATACACCTTCAGGCACACCGCACCCGGCCGCTTGTCGAGGGCCACGACCAGCAGGCGAACCCAGCCGATCGGCGTTGGCTGCTGCCACTCCTGCTCGGCATAGCCGCGATCGGTCTGACCCCGCGGATCGCGGCGCAGGATCGAGAAACCCAGCTGTCCCAGCCGCGGACCGAGCACGGTCTCGACGCGATCGAGCAGGGCGTCCTTGTCCGGCAGCGCGTCGCCGCGCGGCGGCGACCGGAAGACCCGCGGCTGCTCCCCCGCGTGCGCATCGATGACCACCCCGTTCGCCAGATGAGCGCAGCCGTCCTGATCGTCGAACACGCTGAGCCCGAGCTGCTGCGCGGTTTCGCACACGAACGGCAACACTTCGTCGAGGCGATTGCTGGCTACACCGATGCCGTAAACCGCCGTGTCGCAGGATCCATCCAGCGGTCCATCCGACCACGCCAGTTCGGACTCGTCGAGGTCGTCGGCCTCCGGCGAGCTGATGCAGGGGAAGCGTGCGGTCAGCCGCTGCGCCAGCGTGCGAAAGCGCGGCTCGCTGGCCGGCCGCCGGCCGAGGAGGTCGAGCATGGCCAGCACTTCGGCCATCGAGCCGGGATGCCGCCATTCGACCGGCGGATACCAGAACTGGACGACGTAACTCACGGCCCGACTCCGTCACCGCCTTCGAGGGGCTGAGTATCGCCGGCCCGCCGCCACCTCCGGACCCTGACCACTGGCCGCTCCGCGAGCTCACTCGACGCTGGCAGACTTCGCCGCCTCGCGCACGGGAGAACGGGCATGTTGCGGAAGACGCTGAAATGGAGCGGCCTCGGGCTGCTGGGACTGTTGCTGCTGGCCGGCGCCTTCCTTGCCCACAGCTGGTACTTCAAGCCGGTCAGCGTCCGCATCTTCTACGAGCGCGTCTTCCTCGAGTACGTGGTCGACGACCCGGAAATGCTGACCCGCCTCGGCCTGCTGGACCCGCTCGGCATCCGCGCCCACAACCGCAAGCTCACCGACGCCTCGCCCGCCCGCGAGACCTGGGCCCGCGAGAAGCTCAAGCGCGACCTGGACACGCTCAAGTCCTACGACCGCGCGTCGCTGTCGGAAGAGGACCAGCACAGCTACGACGTGCTGCTGCACTTCCTGCAGGTGCAGGCCGACGGTGATCGCTGGGCGCACCACAACTACCCGGTCAACCAGCTGTTCGGCGTGCAGAACAACACGCCGGAGTTCTTCGCCACCATGCACCCGGTCCGCGACCGCCGCGACGCCGAGGACTACGTCGTCCGGCTCGGCCAGATCCCGGTCAAGTTCGACCAGGTGCTCGAAGGCCTGAAGCTGCGCGAGGAGAAAGGCATCCGCCCGCCGCGCTTCGTGATCGAGAAGGTGCTGACCGAAATGCGCGCCTTCCGCGCCACCGCGCCGGAGGCCAGCGTGCTCTACACCGCCTACGCCGATCGCGTCGGCAAGCTGCCCGCCGAGGCGCTGGACGAGGCCACCCGCAGCGCGCTGCTCGCCGACGTGGCGAAGGCCATCAGCACCGAGGTCTACCCGGCCTACGACCGGCTGATCGGCTGGTTCGAGCAACTGGCACAGGGCGAGCTCGGCAACCACGGCGTCTGGGCGCTGCCGGACGGCGACGCCTTCTACCGCTACGCCATCGAAGCGCAGACCACCACGAAGATGGACCCGGAAGCCCTGCACCGCATCGGCGTCGAGGAAGTCGCCCGCATCCAGGCCGAGATGGACCGCATCCTCACCGGCGCCGGCTACACCGAAGGCACGCTGGCCGAACGCATCCGCGCGCTGGCCGAAAGCCCCGAGCAGCTGTATCCGGACAGCGACGAGGGCCGCGCCGCGATCCTCGCCGATTACCAGAAAATCATCGACGAAATCAGCAGCCAGCTTGACCCGTATTTCTCGGTCATGCCCAACGCCGCCGTCAAGGTCGAACGCGTCCCCGCCTTCCGCGAAACCACCGCCCCCGGCGCCTATTACCAGCCCCCAGCGATGGACGGCTCCCGCCCCGGCATTTTCTTCGCCAACCTCCGCGACGTCGCCGAAATCCCGCGCTTCGGCATGCGCACGCTGGCCTACCACGAAGCCATCCCCGGCCACCATTTCCAGATCGCCCGGATGATGGAACTGAAAGGCGTCCCCACCTTCCGCCGCCTGCTGCCCTTCACCGCCTACAGCGAAGGCTGGGCGCTCTACACCGAACAACTCGCCTGGGAAGCCGGCTTCCAGAACAACCCGCTCGACAATTTGGGCCGCCTGCAAGCCGAACTCTTCCGCGCCGTGCGGCTGGTCGTCGACACCGGCATGCACCACCAGCGCTGGACCCGCGAACAAGCTATCGACTACATGCGCGAAAACACCGGCATGGGCGAAAAAGAAGTCACCGCCGAAATCGAACGCTACCTCGTCATGCCCGGTCAGGCCCTGGCCTACAAGGTCGGGATGCTGAAGATCCTGGAGCTGCGGGAAAAGGCGAAAGCCGAGCTGGGCGAGCGCTTCGATATTCGCGAGTTCCACGATGTGGTGCTCGGGCGGGGGGCGATGCCGCTGACGCTGCTGGAGCGGCAGGTGGAGGGGTGGGTGGCCGGGAAGCGGGCCGGCGCCTGAGTCGATGACGAGGGTGTAGTCGCTCCATCCGCCGGCGCTGGCGGCGAAGCGCTTGATTTCCCGATGCGATCCCGGAGCGGAATCATGGGGTTGGCGCTGACCGCGCCTTCGGGCAGCCGTAGTTGCAAGAGGTCGACAAACTCCTCGTCTGGCAGTTGCCAGCCGCGTCTCCAGGCCTGATATTCGCAATTCGCGAATTCCGAATTCGGCGATGGAACTCAAGCCTCAAGACCTGCTGGTGATGCTCAAGGTGGCGGCGCATGGTGCGCAGCGCTGGACCTATGCCGGGCTGGGCGAAGCGCTGCTGATGAGTGCGTCCGAGGTGCATGCCAGCGTGAAGCGCGCGGTGGCCTGTGGTCTGGCGGTGGCGCCCGGGCGCGGGAGTTGGTCTCTGGTGCGTCCAGCCCTGCTGGAGTTTGCCGAGCACGGGGTGCGCTACGTCTGGCCGGCAACGCTCGGTCCGGTGAAGCGTGGTGTGCCCACCGCCTTCGGCACTGCTCCGCTGGATGCCCGGATCACCGCGGCCCCGGGCGAGGCACCGGTCTGGGCACACGCCCAGGGCAGCGCGAAGGGGCCGTCACTGTCACCGATCTACCGGACCGCAGCCGATGCCGCTCTGGCAGATCCGGCCTTGCACCGAATGCTGGCGCTGCTGGACGCCCTGCGTTCGGGCCGTGCGCGAGAGCGGACGCTGGCGGCCAGTCTGCTGAAAGAGGAAATGGAGCGTGCCGATGCGTCGTGACGATCCGAATCTGCCGTACCTCCGCCTGATCGCCACCGCTCTCGGCGATCTGCGTGACGAGGTCGTCTTCGTCGGCGGTGCGATCGCCGGGCTTCTGATTTCGGATCCGCTCGCCGCCAGTGTGCGTGCCACGCGCGATGTGGATGCGGTCGTCGATGCAGGCAGAGTCCAGTTCCACCGGATCGAGGCGCGCGTCATGGCAGCCGGCTTCCGTCGAGACATGGACGACGGCGTGATCTGTCGATGGGTGCATCGGGACTCGGGCGTGCTGTTCGACCTGATGCCGGTCGAGCCGGAAGTTCTCGGCTTCAGCAACCCCTGGTGCCGCTATGCCGTTGACAGTGCGGAGTGGATGGATCTCGGGAATGGAATCGGAATCCGACGGGTCAGCGCCGTGGCCTTCGTTGCGACCAAGCTGGAGGCCTTTCGCAGCCGCGGCGCAGGGGATGTGCTGGCCAGCCACGACCTTGAGGATGTGCTGAATGTCGTGGATGGCCGCGAAGAGTTGACGGCCGAATTGGCCGCTGCACCGCAGACCGTGCGCGACGCCATCGCCACCGCTTTCGGCGACATCCTGCGCCACCGTGATTTCGCAAATGCGTTGCCGGCTGGACGCTCTACACCGAACAAATCGCGTGGGAAGCCGGCTTCCAGAACAACCCGCTCGACAACTTGGGCCGCCTGCAGGCCGAACTGTTCCACGCCGTCCGCCTCGTCGTCGACACCGGCCTGCACCACCAGCGCTGGACTCGCGAACAAGCCATCGACTACATGCGCGAAAACACCGGCATGGGCGAAAAGAAGTCACCGCCGAAATCGAACGCTACCTCGTCATGCCGGGTCAAGCGCTGGCCTACAAGGTCGGGATGCTGAAGCTCCTCGAGCTGCGCGAGAAGGCGAAAGCCGAGCTGGGCGAGCGGTTTGACATTCGCGAGTTCCACGATGTGGTGCTGGGGCGTGGGGCGATGCCACTGACGCTGCTGGAGCGGCAGGTGGAGGCTTGGGTGGCGGGGAAGAAGGGGTGATGGCACCATGGATATTGAGGGGGTGTTTGTAACCCCGCGGGATTGCAACGCACCATCTGCGCGAGCGTAATCGGGATCAGGAGTCATTCACAATGGCAAGATTGTGCTCGGCGAGCATCTTGTTGATGACACTTTGCCTTCTTTCTGGATGTGTATTGACTTCTGGAACAAGAGACGGCGGCGTTATTGACCCTGACGCCATGTATAGAACCGATTCGACGAAACAGCAGCGTCTGGCGTTAATCGGTCGTTGGTATCGAAAGCAGCCCACCACAGACGGCGGCATCAGCGAAGAGCTTACGCAAATAAATGCGGATGGCTCTTATCTTTTTGAATTTCGCTTTAGTCATGAAGGCGAAACGTCAAACAGATATTCAGAATCCGGGATTTGGGGCGTCTCTGGCGGTTACCATTTTACAGTTGCCCTAGCACAGGGTGCATCTGAAGAGAAAATGGTGCGCGTGAATCCTGAGGATCACAAGAATTCCTGGGTGTATAAAATCCTGGAGCTGGATCAATCTAACTTCAGGTATCAGGCGGTTGCCACCGGAAACGTATTCGAGCTGAAGAGAGTGGCCAAAGACTTTCGGCTGCCGTAAGCCGATATTCTGCTGGCGGACACGAAGAATCTGCAGCGCGAGAAATGGGACTGGGCACTGCCCAGCCGCCTGTTGCGCCGCGCGTATGGCAGCACGTATCTGGACCTCGACGAGGCCTTTCGCTGGATTCGGGACTTGTAAAGTCGCCGTTATTTGTACAATTTTCTTCTGATCGCTGCAATACTGCCGGGCGCTGTCCGCGCGCATCGTGCGGAATGCGCAAGATATGAGCCAGCGCCGACCGAGCTAGGACATGCTGGCGATTTGGGCATGAAAGCACTCTCGGACGGGAGGCAAATGGTCTATCCTTGTCCGTTACAGCATCCTTGCCATGACTGATCGGTATCGGTGCGACCGAGAAACTCAGCTGGGCGTTGGTTTCTGGCTATTGTGATGGTGATTGGTGCGGATTCGTGTTCTCGCGCGGCTGCAAATTGCGAGCGATGGCTTTTGGGATCAAATATCATCCAGTATTCTCTTCCGTTGCTGCCTGTATTCCAAATCGTTGATCAGGCCTTTCTTCTTCAGTCCATCCAGTTTTGCAAGTCGGCGCTCGGGTGGCTCTGAGCGGGAGTCAGGTGAATCGTGCTGTGTGGATATGTCAAACTCGACCACCTCATCGGCTACGCCATGCTCTGAGAATAGGTTGAAGGCATGGTAGCCTGTGATGATGAACGCAACGAGCGTCCAGAATACACCGAAGACTCCCGTGCCTGGAATGGCAACGAAGACTCCGATGCACACAAATGCGATGCCGATGATAAGCCCTAAGGCCGACATCGGTTTGCTTGGTCTAATTCGTCCTTTCATCATTCATGCCTCAATAATGAAGCTGGTCGACGACGGCCGTCAGGGCGAAAGAGCTTGGACTCTTCCATCGTGGTCACTCTTTTCAATGCCCACCGCCAAACCCCGAGCCTAGCCTACTCACCGTCCCGACTGTCGGCAAGAGCGAGGCGCGACGCCGGCCGCGGACCACCAAGCCCCTGCCGCTCCTCCTCCGCCAATCGTGCGATGTACCGGACGAAGTCCGGGTCCTCGCCGCGGGTCAGCGCCGGCAGGGCGTCGCGGAAGTCCTCGCGGCGGCACCATTCCCGCATCCAGTCTTCCCACGCGGCCCAGCGGCGGCGCTGACGGGGGTTCATGTCGTCTTCCCAGGCGAGCACGTAGGCGCGTTCGAAGAGCGAGACCAGAAGGTCGAAGAGCACCAGTCGGCGTTCGCGCTGCTCGTCGGTCAGGGTTTGCGGGACCGAGCGGGAAACCAGGCCGAGGTCGGCGTTTTCGAGGACCAGGCGCATGAAGCCGGTATAGGAATCGGCCAATTGCTGGTGGATTTCTTCTTCCTCGTTGTCACGTTCTTTGCGCTGTTCGTGCAGGAACAGAAAAATCGCCAGCGGCAGGCCGATGACGGTGACGATGTAGCTGAGCAGTTCCCAGAGTTCGAGGGTGGTCACGGCGGGCTCCGGTGCATTGGCGTCATTCCGCGTGGTCGCGGCCGCCGGCGCGGCAGGAAACCAGCACGCCCAGCACGTAGAGGGCGTACAGGATGGCGGTGACGCGGCTCCAGATGGTCAGGCCGTGGCTGTTGCGCAGGGCGGGCAGGTCGGCGTGGAGGGCGAGGAGGCGGCCTTCGGCGCCGGGGGCCAGCGTTCGGCCCTGCGCGCGGGTGGCGGCCAGGGCCTCGGGCAGCGGGCGGGTGCACGGGGGGTCGGCGTCGTCGGTGGCGGCCAGACGGACCAGCACCGTGCCCGAGGTGGTCGGGGTGCTGTAGCCACCGTAGCAGTGGAAGCCGATGACCGGGGATTCGGGGTCGGCGGCGAGCGCCACCGCGACCTGGTAGTGCTGGGTTTTCTTGGAGTTGATGCCGGAGGTGCTGGTCCAGCTGGCCGCGCCGCGCAGGGCGGGCTGGTGGTGGACGCCAGGCACGCGGATGGCCTGCGCGTCCGCGGGCCACTGGGCGGGGTCGGCGACGTCGACCACGGTCAGGCCCTGGACCGTGCGCGCCTCCGGCAGCGTGTAGGCGAAGCCGATGCCGACCGAGGTGGTCAGCAGTCCGATCAGGGTGCCGACGCTGCCGAGTCGCCAGATCGTCAGCGGCAGGGCGACCACCATGCCGACGACGACCGAGCCGATCAGCCCTGCGGTCGTACTGAGCAAGCCGAGGCCGCTACCGACCAGCGCGCCGGCCGCGAGGGCGAGGCCGCCCATCCAGGTGGCGCGCCAGGCCCAACGCCACGGGGTCAGTACCTCGCGGGCCTTGCGCATGGGGGTGTCTCCGGGGGGCGGTGGCGATGCGGATCTTCTCAGCTTCGCGCCTCGCGGCCGCCCGGCGCCGACCCGGGCGCGTGACTTGCGCGCCCGGGTCAGTGATCGCGGTCCCCGACGCGGAGCCAGCGCCGGGGCGGAAGGTGCTCAGGGCACCTGGTTGTTGAACAGGCCGGAGATTTCCTGCCAGATCCGCGAGATTCGGGTGGCGCCGTTCGGGCAGGGGCCGCGGAAGTGCAGGCCGATGACCTTGTTGTTGCTGGACGCGATCACCGGCGAGCCGGAGCTGCCGGGCTCGGTGTCGCAGTAGTAGCTGAAGCCGTCGCCGACCTGGGTCTGGAAGACCTTGCACTTGCCGCCGGTGTCGCTGGAGGAGTTGACCGAGATCTCTTTCAGGCGACCGCCCGGGTGCTGCGGGATGTAGATCTGTTCGTTGGCGCCGGGCATCCGCGGATCGATGCTCAGGAAGCCGAAGCCGGACACGCTGCTGGCGTTGTTGATGGTGAACAGCGTGTAGTCCAGCGGCGCGGAGGTCCGCAGCAGCGAGCGGCCGCTGACCTTGGTGACGGTGTTGGTGGCGGTGCCGGAGCAGGCGCTGTGCTGGAAGTTGAACCAGACTTCGGTGGCGGCGACGTCGGCGGCGCTGCCGATGCAGTGATTGTTGGTCATCATCCGGTCGCCGGTGCCGATCCGCCAGCCGGTGCAGGAACCGCCGTTGATCAGCAGGCGGGCCACCGCGCGCGAGCGGTTGAAGGCATTGCCGCTGTAGCAGGCCGGCCGCTGCTTGTTGTCCACCCCGCAGATGGCCCGGTTGCCCGGTTCGCCGCCGGTGAGCAATCCGGTATCGCGGACCTCATCGAGCACCGCGTCCGGGTAGCCCTCCATCACGTGGGAGATCACCACCTGCGGCTGGGTGCGCGCGGCGGTCGCGTCGCGCGGTGGCAGCAGCTGCACGATGGCGTGGTCGCCGGTGATCGACATCGCGGCGAAGCTGGTCACGCCGTTCTGGCCGATGTCGGTGTCGACCGTCCGCTCGCCCTGGCCACGGCCGTCGTAGACGTAGCGCTCGCCGCTGTCGCGGTGGCTGACGACCAGCTGCCAGCCGGCCGGCAGGTCGACGTGGTCGAAGTACACCTTGACGAAGGCGGCGCCGCTGCGCTCGATGACCGTGGTGGTCTGGCGGGCGCCCAGCGTCGCGGCGTGCGCGCTCCAGCCAGCGGTGCGGACCACACCGGGGGCGTGGGTGGGCAGTTCGTAGCGGACGCCGTACGGGTCCGCGGCAGCGGTTTCGCGGGCCGCGAACGAGGTCAGCGGCAGGAGAGCAAGCAGGGCGAAGGCGAGGGCTTTCATCGGGGGCTGGACGTTGCGTTCGCGCCGGATTGACGCGAGCGCAACCGTAGTGCCCGACCTCGGCTTCAGTCTTTCAGGGATTTCGCGGCCGCTTTACAGAAATTTGCATCCCGGGCGCAGCGGCCGGCCCGTCAGACCATCCGCATGGCGCCGTCGAGCCGCAGCGCGGTGCCGTTGAGGAAGCGGTTCTTCAGCGCGAAGGCGACGGCGTCGGCGAACTCGGCCGGATCGCCGAGCCGCGAGGGGAACGGGATCTGCGCCTCCAGCGACTGGCGGACCGCGTCGGGCATGCCGCCGGCCATCGGGGTCAGGAACACGCCCGGCGCGATGGTCAGGACGCGGATGCCGAAGCGGGCCAGTTCGCGAGCCATCGGCAGGGTCAGACCGAGGATGCCGCCCTTGCTGGCGGCGTAGGCGGCCTGGCCGATCTGGCCTTCCCACGCGGCGATCGAGGCGGTGTGGATGATCACGCCGCGCTCGCCGTCGGCGTTCGCCGGCTCGTTCTGGATACGGGCGGCGGCGGCCTTGGCGACGTTGAAGCTGCCGACCAGATTGATCCGCACGGTGGTCTCGAAGGTCGACAGCGGCATCGGGCCGTGTTTGCCGAGCACGCGGCCGGCGCCGAGCACGCCGGCGCAGTTGAGCACCGCGTTGAGTCCGCCCATGGCGGCGTGCGCAGCCTCGACGCAGGCGACGATGCCGGCCTCGTCGGTGACGTCGGCCAGGTGGAAGCTGGCGGCCGCGCCCAGTTCGGCCACGGCTTCGGCGCCGCGTTCGGCGTTGACGTCGAACAGGGCGACACGGCCGCCGTCGGCGACGATCCGGCGGGCGGCGGCGAGGCCGAGCCCGGAGGCTCCGCCGGTGATGATGGCCTTGACCTGGGTGGCGTCCATGGGCGCGGTTCCTTCGGGCGGGAGCGGGGCCGCGATCTTAAGCCCGGCGGCCGGCGGTTCCGGCGGTCGCGCGGGTGGGCTACAGGATCCCGCCGTTGGCCTGGATGACCTGGCCGTTCACCCAGCCCAGGTCCGGCAGACACAGCGCGACGGCGACGGCGGCGACGTCCGCGGACTCGCCCAGTCGGCCCAGCGGCGTCTGCCCGACCAGCAGGTCGACCATGGCCGGCGGTGCCACCAAGCCTTCGGTGCGGGTCACGCCCGGCGACAAGACATTGACGCGGATGCCGCGCTCGCCGACTTCCCGGGCCAGTGACAGCGCGAACTTCTCGAGAGCCGCCTTGGCGCCGGCGTAGGCCCCGCTGGCGGCCTGCGGCAGGTGTGCGGCGC
>Ga0075154_10000072_pt1 | contig 78025 bp, 38 predicted proteins | sample JI71714BDNA_FD_70965 | JGI IMG/M metagenome (GOLD analysis project Ga0075154, IMG submission 70965) | Wastewater effluent complex algal communities from Wisconsin, to seasonally profile nutrient transformation and Carbon sequestration -... | ecosystem: Engineered > WWTP > Effluent > Algae... | reverse complement strand
GTTGGCCAATCAATAGTGTAGGATTCACATGATCACTACCGTCTTCATGGTCATCTATGACCAATTTGAGAGATTTTCATATTGCTAATCATAGAGTGAGCGGCATTATACCTACTACATGGTCATCACTAACTCAATTGAGAAACATTGTCTTACATAATAATGAGCTTGATGGTCTGATACCTACCACAATACAGTCATGGACACTACTGAATACTAGTGGTTTTAATAGTGTGATATCAAGTAACTGTATGGGTACATGAGTAGCTGCTTGACTGGTGACATGGCTTGATTCACGCTTTAGGTGAGATAATACTACATTATGGAATAATGGTGCATTTTATGGGTGGAGAACTCAAAAAGCTTGTGCTAATGATATTGCTGTCACCTCCGCTACAATTACTGCATGAAATCTGACCACGTCTAATAGTGCTACTTATAGTATTACAGTCACTAATAATGGCTCTCGCTGGGCATATCGTCCAGTAGTGTCAATCTCGATGTGAGCAGGACTGACTCCAAGTGTATCAAGTTTGAGCTATGGTGTACTAGCTCCTGGAGCAAGTCAGACTCTTACATTTACTGTGACTAAAAACAGTCCAGCAGTGGGTACCAATAATAGGACCAATACATTTACTGTCTCTGATACTAGTATTACTGATACCAATGTTGCCAATAATACTCTTACTCATGTAGTATCAGTATATGGTAGTCCTCATACAATCTGTAATAATAGTGCTCTCACTGTGCCTATCAATGAGTGTGAGATATTAAGTGATTTTTATACATTTAGTACATGATCTACATGGACTACAAGGACCAACTGGACGACAAGTGCCAATATTGGCACATGGCATGGTGTTAGTGTAGTATGAGGTCGTGTGACTCAGATCAATTTGCCATCGAACAATGTAAGATGAGTATTGACAGGCGGATTGTGATCATTGACAGAGCTGACGTGACTGATATTGAATAATAATACTATTGGATGAGCTTTGCCTACTACTCTTGGCTCACTCAATAAACTAATTACACTACGCTTGGACAATAACTCATTCAATGGTTCTATCCCTACAACATGGTGATCGAGTATGTCTGCGCTCAGATTTCTCCATCTGAACAACAATGCACTCAATGGTTCTATCCCTACTCAAATCTCATTGATACCAGTACTGGAGCAGCTATATCTAAACAACAACGCACTGGCTCGACCGACTGCCACACTCAGAAATACTAATAATACACTGAGAATACTACACTTGAATAATAATTCGCTCACGGGAGTGATTCCGACATGGGTCTTTACGTTGACCAATCTGACAGGACTATTGTTGCATAATAATACAATCGCTGGCACAATGAGTTCGATCAATTCATTGACTAATCTTGTTACACTCAATATTTCGAATAATGTATTTAGTGGCACATTACCAAATATTACTATTACTACTCTACAAGAATTGATCGCAAACAACAATGTTCTCACTGGAACATTGCCTACACTGCCATCATCGATCAGAGTGATCAATCTATCAAATAATACATTAGGAGGTACCTTGCCTTCATGGCCAACGAGCCTGAGAGTAATCAATGTGGAAAATAATCAATTAGTAGGTGCTATTCCTACTACATGGTCTACTATGACTAACCTGACATGATTGAATCTTGCGAGCAATACGATTGAATGATCAGTTCCAATGACAACTCTACAGTCAATGACGTCGCTAGCTACCAATAATGCTGCAAATGCTTTGGGTAACAATTGTTTATTTACTGGTGCTCTTGTGACATGAGATATTACGTATCTTGATGCAAGATTTGGTCACTATACGGGATCTTCGCTACTGGCATGGCGTAATCAAAAGCTATGTGGTACTGATCTTGAGGTAGTGTCATTGACACAGACTGGCACACTAGATGGATGAAGAGAGATATACTATACCATAATAGTTCGTAATAATGGTCCTCGTTTTTCTTATGATACAAGACTTACTATTACTTTGAGTAATGGACTTCAGTTTAGTGGTAATACCAATAGTAGTCAGACGATAGTATTATGAGAAATGTCTCCTGGTCAGACTGCTACTCGTACGATTATTGTCAATAAATTATGAGTCGGTAGTGCAACTATCAATTATACTAATACATTTCAGGTAACTGATACTGCAACCAGTGATGCCACAGCAGGCAATAATGCTCGTACTCATACATGAGTGGCAAATGGTAGCCCATATAGTATCTGTCTCAGTCCTGCTACTACTGTCATTCAATGAGATTGTGAAGCACTTGGAGACCTATATAGTAGTACCAATGGTGCTAACTGGACTAATAATACCAACTGGCTATCTAATACAAATGTATCAACATGGTTTGGTGTAACTGTAGTGGGTAATCGTGTGACTCATATCTGTCTTAATCGTACAAGTGCTAATGCTGCCTCATGTAGTGAATCACAATGAGCTAGCGCTACCAATGCTAATAATGTTAGTGGTACTATACCTGCAAGTATTGGTAATTTAAGTGAATTAACATGGTTGTTCTTGTCCCGTAATATATGAATTTCTGGTGCATTGCCTGTATCGATTCAGAATTTAGATAAGCTGACTCACCTGTATATCAATCACACATCTCTCAATCTCCCAAGTACTGGTGATGGTCTAGCAATGTTGCAGTTTTTGGTTGCATATAACGCTGCTTTATTATGACCTATGCCATCATGGCTTAGTAGTTTGCCTGCATTAATTCAGCTTCAACTTCAGTCTAACACTATTACGAGTGTACCAGATTTGTCTGCTTTGGCAACTAATTTGAGAATCTTATATCTACAAAACAATAGTATTATATGAGATATACCTGCTCGGATTGGTAATTTGACCAATCTTACTCATCTTGGACTAAGTTCCAATCCATTTACTGCTGGATCATTTCCTACTGGTGTATGCTCGATATCTAGTATTCAGTATATCTTCTTGTCATCTACCAATCGTACATGACCAGTACCAACTTGTATTTCATGATTGGTTAATGTTATTCAGTTTATAGCGCAAAGTAATCAACTCAATGGATCACTACCTAATTTATCAGCATCGTCTACTCGTTTGACTCACTATTATGTATCATCCAATCAGTTTGAGTGATGATTGCCTACATGGTTCGGATCTACACCCAATCTGAGATATGCATATATGAATAATAATAGACTGACTGGCACTGTGCCTGATCAGATTACAGCTATGACGGGAGTAGGTATTATTTTTACGATTAATAATAACTTTTTGGATCGTGATCTAAATAATAATGCTATCTTCTCTCCTGTAGTACAATCATGGTGGAATGGTGTGACTGCGTATCTGAATAATACCTGAGCATATCTTGGCACTGGTAGTCAGTGAGATATCACTCATCCTCTCTTATGAGCCAATGCTCGTCGTTTGCCAGTTGTGCCATCATTTAATCATAGTGGTAAGCCCATTAGTACGGTGCGTCTTACGTGACCCAATAGTCAGTCAGTAGATACAACATTGCTATGATGATCACCAAGTCATGTATGATATGATGCGTCGATGCACAATCTTAATTTACAAAATGGTAAGACGTATACATTATCATTTTGGGCTCGTACAGTAGCTGGCAGTCGCACGATAGATCCCTCGTTTAGTGATGATGGAAACGTATGAGGCACTACTCAGTCTCATACTATTGATACGACGTGGAGATTGATTACCGTGAGACACAACTATAGTACTATTGGATCCAATCCTCGTGTCTTTATCAATAGGAGTGCAGCAGGGTCAGACTTTTATTACTATAGTCCTGTAGTGAATGAGTCTACTGATGTGCCGACAGCAGTTGATACTAATCAGATTATATATCCTCTAAGCTTGACCGATAACTCACAATGGGAGAGTACGGGTAGAGTAGTATCAGTATGAGGCGGTGGAGTATGTTCGAATCTTACCGTTTCACCAAATAAGAATAGTGATCATGGTTTATTGTGATATTATTCATTTGATGATGGGACGCCGGAAGATAAGAGTAATAATAGTAGACATGGTACACCAGCGAATATACCATGATATGCAAGTGGCGTATGATGAGGTCAATCTCTCTTGCTCAATGGCTCCAACCAAAGAGTAAGTCTACCTGCAAGTATTGCACCAGCTCAGATCACAATTAGCACATGGTTATTTAGAACATCGAGCTCTTCACAGCAAGGTATTGTAAGAAAGAACTGAGCATTTGCACTATCATTGTTTAGTAATAGAATACAGGTAGCTCCTGGTAATAGTCGATCACTTAGAAATACCAATATTGAAGTGCCACTCAATCAATGGACACATATCGCATGGACCTATGATGGTATTACAATGAGAGTATACAGGAATGGCGTACAAGAATGGTCACAAGATCTTACTGGATCATTGCCATCCAATACCAATGTTACTAATATCTGATTTGATGATAATGGTCGACGATGGTGAGGTAGAATAGATGATATGCGTATCTACGATCGTGCTCTAACTCCTGCTGAAGTAGCTCAGATGTATGGTACTACAATCACAATTCCTACACAGGGAGCATACAATGGATGTTTTATGACTGTAAGTGATCGTGCTAATAATGCATCCAATGCAGTCAGACTATGAGATTTTACAGCTACATTCTCACCATATCCAATTTGTAATAACCCTGCTCGTACGATACCTCAGGCTGAGTGTACTGCTCTCATGGATATCTATACGAGTACCAATGGTTCATGATGGGCGATCAACACCAACTGGGGCACCAATCCCGATATGTCGACATGGTTTGGAGTAGTTACTACAACAGTAGCAGGTCAGCAGTATGTATCACAAATTTGTCTCAATCGTACAGCAGCATGAGCAAGAGATTGTAGTACGAGTGGTAGTGGTAATAATCTATCAGGTACGTTACCAGCTTCAGTAGGTGATTTTTCATACCTCACTGATTTGGTAATGTCTAATAATCCAAATCTGACTTGACCATTACCTGCTAGTATTGGTGATTTGACCAATGTACGTCGTATGTATCTCACAAATACTAAGTTCAATGGTGTGTTGCCAGACAGTATGGCGAATCTCAATCTCCTCAATCTCCTCTATCTGTGGGGCAATGATTTTTCATGATCACTGCCAGCAGCATGGGGTAATGGTATGAGTGCGATACAATATATTCATCTCAGTAGTAATATGCTATCATGACCTATCCCTGATACATGGGCTAATTTTGCAGACACAATGACTGCGTTGGTATTATCTGATCAGAGATGATCTACAAGACTCAATGGTTCTATTCCATCATGGTTGGGTAATTTTACAAGAATCAACTGGGTACTGTATCTGCATAATAATCAATTTACTGGTCCTATCCCGGCAAGTCTGGGCAATCTAACAGGGGTGCAGCAGCTATTTTTGAGTAGTAATCAGTTGTCTGGACCTATTCCATCTACATTGGGTAATATGATGTGACTCACACATTTGTATCTTGGTACTAATCAACTGACTGGGACATTGCCCGATACTTTTGCTAATCTTACAAATCTGACTCAACTGACTGTGAACAACAACCGCCTGGATCGTGATCTGAGCAATAATGCAATCATTCCTGCAAGTCTCACAACATGGTACAATCGTCCAGCTCTAACTACAAGATCTATTTGAAGTCAGTCAGATGTGACTGCTCCAGTAATCTCCGGTAATCCACTTGCTGGTACTTATAGTTTTAGTACAATGGAGTATCAAGTTTCTATGATTGAAACAAGTATGATTACTACTGGGTGACAGACTATGACAGTAGCATGATGAGGTACATGTAGTCAGATATCTATCGTTGGTACTCTTACCAATGGTGCATGACCAAATACTATCACATTGCAGTTTGCACCATGAACCAATGCACTCACTAATTACTCTAATTGTACTCTCACTACTACAGATCGCGCTGGTAATGTATCCAATGCTATCAATCTATGAACATTTGCTGTTAGACTCAATCCCTTCCCAATCTGTAATAATATCAATCTGACTATTTCGCAAGAGCAGTGTACTGCACTGATGGATTTCTATACTAATCTTGGTGGAGCTTCATGGACCAACAGAAGCAATTGGTCTGCATGAACAGCTGTAGGCAACTGGTTTGGTATTACGACTCAGGATAGTCTTCGTGCTTATTATTCATTTGAAAATAATCTTCAGGATTTGAGTGCTAATGCTAATACAGGATCACTACTCAATGCTATCTTTACTGGTGGTAGAAATGGGACAGGTATCTTACTTAGTGGCGCATCAAGCGAGATTTCAATTCCTCATTCATCTTCACTGTCATTGGGTACAGATAGTTTTACGATTGCGTGATGGGCACAACATTATGATTATAATAATCCGAGATCTAATTTTATGATCAAAAAGTCAGCGTTTTGTTATCTTAATGGATCTGGCAATGCATGATTTGATATTGGTCATGGATATAGGAGTAATGGTGTTACAATTTGTATGCGTGACATCAATAATAATGTAGTCAATGCAACGGTAGCATTTGATAGTGGATATCAGCCTAGTCAATTGCTTGGTCAGCGGGTCCATTATGCATTTGTATTCAACAGACAGGAGTGAAGAGTAAGGATTTATGTTAATGGAGTTTTACAAAGTGCAAGTCTCAATATTGCTTCAATTGGTAATATTGGTAATATGAGTCCTATTACGATTGGTAGAATGTATGGATGGTTCTCGCAGGCAACCTATGATGATCTTCGTATTTTTGGTCGTGCATTGCTGGCGGAGGAAGTAGAACAGCTTGTATTAAGTAATAGAATAGGGTCTCATACTGTGACGAGATTACAGTTTACTGGAGCCAACAATATGGTATGAACAATACCCAATGTCTTCCAAAGGCTCCCAGATTTGAGTCAGTTGCATTTAGATGGTAATAGTGGTATCACTGGTCCATTGCCAGCTAGTATCAGTACAATGCTCAATCTTACAGTATTATCTATCAATGGTCTTAGTATCAATGGTAGTTTGCCAGCTACGCTTCCATCTAGTTTGCAAACTGTATCAATCAATAATAATACTAGTCTGACTCCATGACCGCTACCATCATGATGGAGTAGTTTGACTGGGTTGGGTTATTTATCACTACAAAATAATAATTTCAATGGAGCACTACCAGCATCTTGGTCAGCATTGCGTAATCTGACACGACTACATCTAGCAAACAATAACTTCAACTCACAGATACCTTCATCATGGTTGACTTGATTGACAGGAGTTGCTCAGATGTATTGGGAATGAGCAAACATTGATGGACCATTGCCAGTAGAGCTGCTTAATTGGAATACTAATACTACATATATTGCCAATAATTTGACTAATAACTGTTTTGGTACTGGTCATCTGACTCCTGCTCAGGTCAACGCATTTGATACCAAGTTTACTCGTGCAAGATGGGCTACACAAAGAGCTTGTACTACTGATCTACAAGTATCTGTCACAGCGGCAGGTAATGTGTCAACCTCCAATGCGATGTTGTATACGATCACAGTGACTAATGCTGGATCACGCTGGGCATATAGTCCTCGTGTAGCAGTATCTCTACAGCAGTGACTACAATCTGCGTGAACCAGTACGCCTACTATTATGTATGATACACTTGCTCCATGAGCGTCTCAGACGCAGACGATCACAGTAGTCAAGAGCGCGAGTAGTCCAACCACTGTGACCAACGCAACCAATACATTCACCGTGTCAGATCCCACTATTACTGATACAGTCAATAATGTAGCTACTCATATTGCAGCAGTCAGAAGAAGTAATATATCTGCGATTTGTGATCACTATGCACTCAATACTACGATAGCAGAGTGTGAATGATTGGCAAGTTTATATGCTAGTACTGCTGGTGCGTCATGGACTACTGGTACCAATTGGATCACATCACCCAATATTGATACCTGGTTCTGAGTAACTACCACTATGGATACTGATCTGATTGCTCACTATACATTTGATGCTAATGATGGAAGAGATGATAGTGGTAATGGTAGAGTTGGTACGCTTGTCAATGGTCCTACATTTGGTACAGGGAGATTGAGAAATAGTGCTATATTTAATGGTAGTAATCAAAGTATTAATCTGTGAAATGATATTGCTCCAGCTGCTATGTCTTTTGGTGCATGGATTTATAGAACTTCTACAGCAGAAAATCAGTGAATTATTCGTAAGAATAATGCATACGCATTGGGTATTCATAACAATACACTGAGAGTAGTAAGTGTGCCTTGGAATAATTGGATAGATACTTCTATTATGGTACCACTCAATCAATGGATGTATATTACATGGACCTATGATGCCACTACTATGAGAGTGTATATTAATTGATCTCAGGCTTGGTCACAAAACTTTGTATGAAATTATGCTTCCAATACAAATCCAACAATTATTGGTCATGATGTAGTAAATAATCATCCATGGTGATGACAAATTGATGATGTCCGCATCTATAATCGTGCTCTTAGTGCAGCAGAAGTATTGAATTTGTATCAAGTAGCAAATCCTACTGTGGATAGAGTAGTACGTCTTGAGTTGGGCAATGGTAGTACATATAGCAATGCATGAGGCAACAATCTCTCTGGTACCTTGCCATCGACATTATCCAATCTCACATGACTTACTCATCTATGGCTCAATGGTAACTCCAATATCATAGGTACTATTCCTGCAAATCTGTGGAATATGACAGCAATGCAAGATCTGAGACTATTTTGGACTCAGCTCACATGAGCATTACCTACATTGGGGTCAGCATATCCAAATCTGACTACGGTCAATATTTCTCACACAAGAGTATCATGATCATTGCCAGCGACTTGGTGACAAAACACAGCATTGCAGACATTATGGTTGTGAAATAATCCATTTGGATGAGAGAGGCTGTCTGGTCAATTACCAAGTGCATGGTGATCTCTGATTAATCTAAGGAGCTTGGCTGTGTATTATGCTTCTATCACTGGAGCTATACCTGAGTCATGGGGTAATATGAGACAAATGAACAATTTCCAGATACAAGGTAATCAGCTCTCATGACCACTACCAGCTACAATCGGTCAGTGGGACGGACCATTTGCATTCTTTATTGACTGATGACAGATTACTGGTAATTTGGTACAGATTTTGAGTGGATGGAACGCCAATACATTGCAATTCTTCTGAGTACAGAATAATAATTTTGATCGTGATCATAATAATCGCGCCTATGTGCCAGCAAATATTGAGGCAAGATTGACCTCAATGGTGTCACAAAATCTGACTAATCAGTGAGATATCACTCCGCCAGCACTAACACTCACTAGTATGGCCACCAATGCAGACGATGTAGTCCAGGTGACATTTGTCATGAATGAGTGATCAAGTACTACTGGTGCATCACATCTATCATGACTAGTGGTATGACTGACTGGTAGTACTGCATGTGCTAGTATTTCTACCTCTCCTACAAGATTGCTCAATCAGTGATCTCAGGTAGCAGATCTTGTGTGATCTCCTGGTACATATGCATGATGTAGTATGTTTGTGATAGATCGTGCCAACAATCGCTCTAATTTACTTGCCTTGCCTACGATTGTAATACCTAACTACGCAATCTGTGGTGTAGTGACTGATATTACGAGGTCTGATTGTAGGGTATTGGTTGATATTTATACAAATACCAATGGCCCATCATGGACTACGGGTACCAACTGGATGTGATTGTGAGATGCTACTCCTACTACTGCCTGTGACTGGTTTAATGTAGCTTGTGCGTGAGGTAGAGTAAGTTCTCTTGCATTGGGCAATACTTCTTGGCATAATTTCAACGCAAGTAATAATCTGTCTGGTACATTACCAGCATCATTGGGTAATCTGACATGACTGGTCACATTGATTGTAGCAAATAATGCTAACTTGAGATGACCCTTGCCATCTACTATTGGTGCTATGTCGGCTCTTCGTACATTGACGATTACGAATAATGGTACAACATCTTGGGGTCAGATCCCATCACAATTAAGTAATCTCGTAAATATCGAGCGTATCGTGCTCAATAATGGTTTTACTGGTACATTGGACGTATTTAGTCCATTGCAGAGATTGATCCATCTACATGTATGAGGCAATCAGTTGACTGGTCAAATCCCTGCTCAACTAGGAACAATGACTGGATTAAGAATCCTGTATCTTCATGATAATCAACTCTCAGGGCCACTACCTGAGGCATTGGGTAATCTGACATGATTGCAACATTTATTGCTTAGTAATAATAATTTTAGATGACTAATTCCTGCGTCATTCGCTAATATGACAAGTATCGTCACAAATTCTGCCAATCTCAATGCCAACTGTCTGTCAGCTTCATCAAGCTATATGACTACAGCATTATCCAATTGGCTTAGTACAAGATGAGTCAGCTATCTATCTCAAAGATCTAATTGTGCTAATACGATAAGATCTACTGTATGGGTAGATGCGAATGATGATGGACAGCGTGACATTAGCGAGACTACACAGGCATGAGTGACTGCTAGATTGAGAGTGTGTACTGATCAGACTCCTAGCAATACTGCTGAGAAGTTGCTCAATCATCAGCTGGTAGCTCATTATAGCTTTGACACCAATAACACACTGGATGATAGTGGTAATGGTTATCATATGGTCAATAATGGTGCTACATTTGTAGGTGGTAGAGTAGGGCAGGCTGCATCATTTGTATCAACATCAATGTCTGCGGTCGTGCCTAGTATTCCTCGTGATCAGACTATATGTATGCGACTTAGACCCAATAACTTTGCCACCAGACAAAACCCATATGACAAAGCATTTGGTGGAGAGTGAACATGGACTCTTGAAACCAATGGAAGTATTAACTATTATTATGGTACACATGGGTGAAATGGTAATCCATACATCGGCTTCTGATCTAATCCTCTTACTGTATCTCAACGAAATCATGTATGTTTGGTCAGAGATGTATCCAATACGCAGACTTTGAGATGGTATCAAAATGGTGTTGTGACCACATCAAGATCTACACCATATCCTACTGCTGGAGTATCTACTGGTATCACTAGACTATGATGATGATATGCGGGATGGTACAATGGTCTCATGGATGATGTTCGTATTTATGATCGTGCTCTCAGTGCGGCAGATGTCGCTCAGTTGCATCAGATTACTACTCCACAGGTTGCTACTAATATGCCAATTAGCTACAGTGGTGCTATCATAGCTACTGCTACTACTCCTGCCAATGGGTCAGTATCTTTTGCAAATGTGGCTTCTGGTAGATACTATATTGAATACAGTGACCTACCAAATGGTCATAAATTTGCTACGCAGAATATTGGTGGGGTAGTAAATATGCTCAACTCTGACGTCAATCCATGGTCTGCCAAGACTTCATGTTTTGAGGTATACAATGGTCTGAGTGAACTTAATATTGATGCTGGTATCAAAAATCTACCATACAGTAGCTGTGAAGCAACATCACCAGCAGATACACCAATATTATTGGGTCAGCCAGTAGTATTGTCAGTATGATGATATGGTGTTACTGGTCAGATACAGGCTCGTACCTCTACATGAGCACTTGTGCTCAATCAGAAAATTGCTCCAGGTGGTACTGGATGGTGACTATCCACATGGACACATAGCTGGACACCTACGGCAGTAGGTACATATGGTATCTCTGGTAGTGTAGATGGCTATGATTATAGGTTAGATTATTACAACAATCCATCATTGTCCACATTATCATGTGCATATCGTACGATCTCTGCTGGCAATTGGTGTGCAGTGCAGACAACAGTGGCTCCATTGAGCGGTACAGCATTGACCAATGTCAATCAAATTGCCACAATTCCATCTCCAATACAGTATTGTACTACTACTCAGATCAGTACGCTGCCATGTAGTACTGCCGGAGATCAGCCATCTGCTATGGTAGTACAGGTACCCAATACCTGTAATGCTACGCTACTAGTAACATCAGATATCAATGTGATGTGTAATGCAGTCACTGATATGCAGCCTGCAGAGTGTCAAGCTCTTGTGTCACTGTATGATAGTACTGCTGGTGCGTCATGGACTACTCGTACTAACTGGAGATTTATATGAGATACAACACCTCGTACTGCATGTGATCGACATGGTGTGACTTGTGCTGGTGGTCGTGTGACTCAGATCAATATGATCAATAATAATCTCAATGGTGTATTGCCAGCTCTGACTGGATTGAGTCAATTGACTAATGTTACTTTATGAATTAATAATCTGAGAGGACAGATTCCAGAATCTTGGCCTATGACGATGCCATTATTATCTACTATTAATCTATACCAAAATCAGCTCACAGGTACGCTTCCGCTATCATGGAGTAATGATACTAGCATTGTTAGTATTAACTTTAATGATAACCAGTTGACAGGAACATTACCTCCAAGTTGGTCTGGTATGACTAATATTCAAACATTATTGATTGCAAGAAACGGATTTTCTGGTGCTTTACCTACTAGTTGGTCGTCGCTCGTGAGACTCAATACGCTCAATATATGAAATAATCAACTCGTATGAACATTGCCTCCAATCTGGAGTGCTATGACGGGTATGAGAAATATTTATGCAAATGATAATCAATTTACTTGAGAGATACCACTGTCATGGTTGACGCTGACTGGCTTACAAATTTTGTGACTTGCCAATAATAATCTTGATGGTCCGATACCTACTGGTATTGTATCACTGACTAATTTGACTAATCATGTTTCATCATCTCTACTCAATAACTGTCTTGGAACTAGTCATATCTCATGATGAGTAGAGTCATTCCTCAATATTAGATTCCCTGGTAGATATGCTACACAAAAACAGTGTTGGACTGATTTGCAATTATCACTCATCTCGAGAACCGGTACACTTACATGATCTAATAATCTGACTTATGTGCTTAGATATTGGAACAATGGTGGTCGCTGGTCTTATGATACAAGACTGAATCTGTCGATGTTGTCCTGACTTGCGATCACTACTGGTACAAGCACTACATGAGTTACTATCACTGGTATCAATCTGGGTATCTTGAGTCCTGGTATGAGTGGTACGATCACCTTTACCATCAATAAGGGTACACTAACTGGATGAGTATATAATACCACTAATAGCTTTACGCTTACAGATACGACGATTACAGATCCTGTCACTGGCAATAATACTTATACAGATAGTACGGTACCAGTCTTGGTCAGTACGAGTCCAGTATGTAATCATCCATTACTCACAATACCTCTCATTGAGTGTGAAACCCTCATGACGATGTACAACACAATGAATGGATCTAATTGGTTGAGACGTGCATGATGGTCTATAGACCCCAATGTCAATAATTGGGAAGGTATTACTGTTGTGAGTGGCAATGTAACATCTATCAATATAGGTCATCCCAACAACAATATGCAATGAGTGATTCCAAATAGTATCAACAATCTTACTAGATTGATCAGATTTGGAATGACGTATCAAACTGGTGTGGTATGATCTTTACCATCGACACTTGGTCAGATATCAACTCTACAACAGATTGAAGTATATAAAAATGGACTCAGTGGTCCAGTACCATCTACTTTTGCAAATCTCACTGGTCTGACGACATTGTTCTTATGATGATGATATACTAATGGTGTGAATACGTGATTTACTTCTATTCCTAATGGTATTTATCAGCTGACTTGATTGAGGACGCTTATTATTATGGATAGTTACATGTCTGGGACGCTTCCTGCACTCACATGATTTAATGAGTTGCTTGATCTATCATTCCGCCATCAAAGATTTACTGGTACATTGCCTGTATCATGGTGATCTTTGCCCAAACTCAGAAGTATTAATGTGGAAAACAATCTTCTCACTGGTGTCATTCCTACATGATACATTAACTTATCTGGTACCTTACAATCATTAAATATTGCACTAAATGAAATTGATGGTCCAATACCAGAGTGGCTGACTGGAATGGTCAATCTCCAGTAGCTGATGCATGGTTAATATTACCTGATAGAATAGTTAATATAGGACAACAAACACTACTCATAAGATGTCAATAATCTAAATACATGAAACGCCCAACCGTATGGGCGTTTTTTGACTATTGGAGTCAAAAATAATACAATGACTGTAAGCTGGAGTATATCTACCATTGATCATACTCTGCGATAGATGATGCGTAACTATGTTGCTCGTCATCATACTTCTTATATCTTCTGTCGTGTCATAATGATTAAGACTACCCTAGTGAGATTTGTGCGTACACACCTATTATGTCCTGCAAGATTACAGTATCATATTGTATGATTACTTATTTTGCTGATATTGATGCGAGGAGTATTGCTGACTCCTGCATCTGCACAAAGTAGTAGAATTGACCAAAACTGTATGGGTACTGGTGGATTGTCTCCTCAGTTGATTTCTTTTCTCAATACAAGATTTCAGTCTTCATGGACTAATCAAAAAAGATGTCAATGAGATCTGAGTGTATCATTCGTGTCTACTGGTGATTTATTGAGTGGTAATATGATGCAATATAATATTACCGTAAGTAATCCAGGAGCTCGCTGGTCTTATGGTGCGAGAGTCACGATCACTATGACCAATGGTCTCATGACTACTACACCAATCATACAATATAATAATCTAGCTCCATGACAGAGTCAGACTATTCCAGTATGGGTATATAAGACTGTTGCTACTGCTACTACTCCTACCAGTAGTACTGTGACAATGACAGTATCTGATTCCACAATTGCTGATATCAATTCATCCAACAATACTGCCACTCATACTATGACCGTCAGATGATCGAGTCGTGCAGTGTGTCGTCATCACTCATTGACTGTACCAGTACAGGAATGTGAGACAGCAATGGATCTATATGATAGTGCCAATGGTGCATGACGACGTGTCAATACTAATCGATGATCAAGCCCCAATATGGAGAGTTGGTTTGGCTTGCGCACTACCCAAAATGACGACCTCCTAGCTCACTATACCTTTGATGCTAATGATGCAAGAGATGATAGTGGTAATGGTAGAAGTGGTACTTTTATCAGTAGTCCTACCTTTGGTACGGGTAGATTTAATAATGCAGTTAGTCTAAATTGAGCAAGTGCTATCAATATTGGATCATCTATCAACTCGCAGATAGCAACATCTACAGGATTTACTATTAATATGTGGGTAAATACAGCTAGTTCTAATCAAACATTTATGAGTATTATTGATTGAGCGTCTTCAAATTTTGTGATTTTGAGACATGACTCTAGCTTGGGTGATTTTAGAGTAAGGGCAAATGGTGTTGATACTGTGACACTATCATTTAATAGTCCAATTAGCGATGGAAGATGGAAAATGCTTACTGCTACTTATATCCCATGATGACAAGCAAGACTATATATTGATGGTATACTTAGTAATTCTACCAATGTATCTTCAAGTTTATTTAATTTGGGTAGCATTATTGGAAATATTGGAAGAGATGGAAGATGATGGTGATGAGTGAATGGTCAAATAGATGAAGTCCGTATCTACAATCGTGCACTCAGTGCTAGTGAAGTGCAGCAACTCTATACTTCCAACACTACAAGAGAACATATTCAGAGGATGTGTTTTGGTCATACCAATGAGCAGTTTGTTTGTAATATGGCTTGGGATACGGGCGGTACTACTGGTAATAATATGGTATGAGCATTGCCATCGAGCATTGGTACATTGTCAGAATTGACAACTCTCAATTTTAATAGAAATCTCATCAATGGTTCACTACCTGCATCTCTTGGTAATCTCAAAAAGCTGACTCATTTGATTTTTGATGATACGAGTGATCTGACAGGTCAAATACCTACGGAGCTGGGTGGTGCAACAGAGCTATCATGGCTGACTTTATGGGGTAACAATCTTAGTGGCCCAATACCTGCTTCTCTGGCTAATACCAAAATCACATATCTGTGACTTGATAGTAATCAGTTTACATCGCTGCCAGATCTATCTGCATTAAATCTGAGTCAACTGAGTGTGTCTAATAATTTACTCTCATGAGCGCTCCCAGCATGGATTGGGTCAGAATCTAATATGACTCATCTATCATTAAATAATAATCAGTTCTCTGGACCAATTCCAGCATCATGGTCTGGTTTGACGAGAATTGCATTTTTGAGGATGCAAAATAATTTACTTACATGATCGCTTGATGTATTTAGTGGTATGAGTATGACAGGACTTAATACGTTCCGGTTTACCAATAATCGTTTAGATCGTGATCATACTAATAGTGCATTTCTCCCTTCAAATGTACAAGCGAGAGTAGGTAGTGCAGCTATTGATGTGACCAATCAGACTGATATTACTCCACCGATTATTAGTAGTACAAGTACTATCAGTGCTACGATTTCATGATCATTCTTATTTAATCTCAATGTGACTGAAAACTCATCTACCACATGAGCTGGGTTTACAGGATGATTGCCAGTATTCTTTACTGGTAGTACATTTTGTAGGGATAATTTGATCACTACAGGGATCATTATCAATAGGATATGATCTACTACATTGTCCGTATCGGCACTTGATCTTGGTAGTTATGTGTGATGTCAGATTGGTATTCGTGATCGCGCCAATCTTGTATCCAATCTTATTGCGCTACCTACCTTCCTCAATAATGACTATGGTGTGTGTAATACGATTACCGACGTACCACAGGCAGAATGTAGGGCATTGATGGATTTATTTGTGAGTACAAGAGGTACAAGCTGGACTACTCGTACCAATTGGAGAGGTGTATGAGATACTACGCCTACTACATTATGTGATTGGCATGGTGTAAGATGTCAATCGGGTAGGGTGTCTGGGTTATTTCTTGCAGGTAATGAAAACCCTACCAATAGCTGTTGGTTTAGTAACACTAGTTCATCTGGTGTCTTTTTGCCGTGAAATAATTTGTCAGGTAGTATTCCTTCCACAATCAATACACTTACAGGACTGACTGCACTATGTGCTCCCAATAATTCGATTGGTGGAGTGCTACCAAGTTTTAGTGGTATGCAGTCACTGGGTATTTTGAGTTTGTTCAATAATCGCTTGACTGGCAGTCTGACAACACAGCTTGATGGGTTGATGTGATTGAGATGGTTGGCGCTATATAATAACCAACTCTCTGGACCATTGCCATCATCATGGTGACTTTTTACTGGTATCTTAGGTGTTGGTCTCAATAATAACCAACTCTCTGGACCATTGCCATCATCATGGTGAGGTATGAGTGGTATCCAGCATGTCCATCTATGATATAACCAACTCTCTGGACCATTGCCATCATCATGGTCTCATATGAGAATCATCAATCAGTTATTTTTGGAGCATAATCAGTTTTCTGGGCCCTTGCCTGAGGCATGGTGAGCAATGAGACCTTCTCAAGTTCGTCTTTTTAATAATAATATACAGTGACTGGTACCACAGTCTTGGGCAGATGGATGGACTGGAGTAGCATCAGTATCGATTGCCAACAACTGTCTATCTCCTTCTACAAGTTATCTATCTCCTAGTTTGCAGTCTTGGCTAACTACCAAATCTGCATGATATACTACTCAAAAAAATTGTCCTTGAGTAATCGCTGGTAAGGTGTGGGATGATCTCAATGATAGCGGACAATATGATCATCTTGAGTCGATTGTGCCTGGCACTACTGTAGTGTTGAGGGCTTGTACCGACCAAACTCCTGTGAATACGGGTGGTAAATTGCTTAATCATCAACTGATTGCACATTATACATTTGATATGTGAGATGCTCGTGATGACGGAAGTTTTGGTATCAATGGAAGTCCGATCAATACCACCTTTGGCGCTGGTATGATATGATGATGAGCCAATATTGCATCCAATGGTTATATTTCTCATCCTACTACTGGTATGAGTACAACTCATGGTACTATTGCTGTATGGATCCGTCCTACGGCAGATAGGTATGGCATATGGCAGCTTTATGATCAGAGTATTGCTAATACAGTAGATTGGATAGGAATTTTTTCATGGAGTGCTTCTACTTTATTTTTTCGTATAGGTAATGGTGTATCTGCGGCAGCCAATGATCTTGCTATCAACTCCAGTGGTAATGTGCCTCTTAATCAGTGGACTCATCTTGCATTTACATGGAGTGGTACAGCTGATGGAGTAGCCAATGATAGAATGATTATTTATGTCAATGGTACTCAAGTCAGTACAAGAGCAAATGCAAACTTCCAATCCATACTTAATCCTATGGCTCGTTTATGACAGGCGCACGGCTTTGGTGCAAGTGGTACGATGGATGATTTTCGTGCATATGGTCGTGCACTCAGTGCAACAGAAGTCCAGCAGATCTATCAGATTACTGCTCCACAAGCTGCACAAAATATCCCAATCAGTTATAGTGGTATAGTGGTGGCTAGTACTGTGAGCACGAATTCATGATATGTGTTTAGTAATATTGCTCCAGGTCGTTATTATCTTGAGTATAGTAGTGTACCTGATTGATATAGGTTTGCTACACAGAACTGGTGATGATATCACAATAGTGCCAACTCTGACACCAATCCATGGTCTGCCAAGACTTCATGTTTTGAGGTGTACAATGGTCTCAATGAGACCTCAGTAGATGTCTGACTCAAGTATCTACAATATAGTAGTTGTGAGGCTACTACACCAGAATATTCACCTGTATTGGTGTGACAACCTGTTACTATTAATATAGCATGATATGGTCAGAATGCAGGAATAAGTATTAGGCATAGTACGCAAGTGACACCAGAATTAATACAAGATTTAACAAATCAATGAAATAATTGGACTTTAAAAAATTGGAATACGACTTTTATTCCAACTAGAGCAGTAGGAAATTATATCATTTCATGAGCTGTTGATGGGAGTTCTGATAGGCTTGAGTATTATGGATCAGTGACGAGTGCTCAGGCATATAGAGTAGTAGCAGACTGACAGCGATGTGCAGTCTCTCAGTCTAATTTGGGTCCGCAAGCGACCAATCTCAACTCAATCAATCAGATTGCGACACTACCTACTCCATTGTCTTATTGTACAGCACAACAAAATACTACACTACCATTTGCTGCTGTGACCAATCAGCCACCAAGAGCCATTATTGCTGTGCCTGCATGTACAACCACTCTGGTTGCAACTGCTGATGCGTCTACCCTTTGTAACTTTATCACTGATGCTACACCTGCAGAATGTAGAGAATTAGTGAGGCTATATGATGCAACAGAATGATGGACTTATTGTACAGATCAATATGCTTTTTGTAGTTTTAGTGGTACAAGAAGAGTACGTTATGGTACTTGATGAGCATATAGATATCTGACTGGCACTAATGGTGTATCTTGTAATGTCAGTACATTTGGATCAGATCCTGCGTTATGAGTTTGAAAATGATGTCGATATGAGATTGATGGTGGTACATGGATCAATGAATCAAGATGGAGATTTGTCAATGATCCTACTCCTCGTACCATCTGTGATTGGCATGGTGTGACATGTGCATGAGGTCGCGTCACTCAGATCAATCTATCGGGTAATAATTTGCAACGTACTCTTTCTGGAGTAGTATGGTCACAGTTTGCTGCAGTATCAGTGTTGGACCTATCTAATAACAAGATCGGTGGCACACTACCAGCCATTGAATCAATGTCTATGTTGCAGACTTTGAGACTATCCAACAATATATTTACTGGTATGTTGCCTGTATGATGGTCTAATGCTCCAGTATTGCAGCATCTCGTCATGGATAATGCGTGAGAATTTACCTGAAGTATACCTGCTTGGACATGACTGAGTGATACGTTGACCATCATGAATTTGTGATCGATTATGACCACATGACAGCAGATGCCATGATGGATGAGTCAGATGACTGGTTTGCAAGAGTTGTATTTGTATGATAATCAGTTTCAGTGATTGTTGTCAGGATGATTTATGACTCTGACTGGATTGAGGACCTTACAGATTCAAAATAATAATCTTCATGGCAATCTTGCTCATCTGACATTACCAAGATTAACCTCATTATATACATCATCACATCCATGAGCTAAGTCAGCACTAGACAATAATTGTCTCTATACAGGAGCTGTATCGGGTAGTACAGGAGCATTTTTGGATGCAAGATTTGTATTTGGATCCAACCCATTGACCAACTGGCGTAATCAAAGACTGTGTCCATGAGACCTTGAGCTTACTACAATTGCAAAGGTGGGTAATCTGACTACAGGACTGGTGATGACCTATATTGTAGACTATAGAAATCTTGGGTCACTGCCATCATATGAGCCTAGATTGACGATTAGTCTTCATAGTGGTTTATTGTTGATGAGCGGCACAACCACGATAGATACATCGCTCATACCTCACGTAGTAGTACTACCACCACTCAATCCTGGTCAGACTGGTCAATTCTCATTTATGATCAATAAGATGTGACTATGATCTGGTACTGTACCTATTGTCAATCAGTTTGTGATCAATGATGTTACAATATCAGATATCAATACCTTCAACAACTCATTTATTGATAATGATATGGCTCGCGGTAGTGCATATCCTGTATGTGTGCATCCATTATTGACTGTAAGTACGATGGAGTGTGAAGCATTGTGAGATTTATATACGTTTACCAGTGGTAGTGGGTGGACTACTCGTATCAACTGGATGACAAGCCCTGATATTGAATCATGGCATGGTATCACACTCGTCAATCTGACGTGAGTCAATTATGTGCAGAGAATTTGTATGGCTACTGCAACTGACACTACTAGTTGTAGTAATGGAGGTGATGAGCAAGGTAATAATCTTTCTTGAGAATTACAAGCCAGTATTTGAAATCTACCATACTTATTTACATTAAATCTTAATGGTAATATTAACCTTGCATGAGCTATACCATTTGAGGTGTCACTATTAGATAATATTGATGAACTAAGATTGTTTCGTACGAATATTACAAATATGTGAACGGGCATAGCGTGAATGAATAATCTTAAGAATTTTCATATTAGTGGTGCTCCATCGATAATTGTGTCTCCTAACTTGTGACAGAGTCCATCTTTAGAGAGACTTACTATTATGAGGTACTCATTGACATCGCTTCCAGATTTATCTGGATTATGAGATACTCTTGTGCATCTAAATTTACATAATAATAGACTAACTAGCGTGCCGGTTTGGCTAAGTACATGATTTGTTAAGCTTACACATATTGATATTAGTTTCAATAATCTCAGTGGTAGTGTAGGAACGATATTTGATAATATGCCCAGCTTAAGTACATTATATTTAGGTTGGAATTCGCTAAATGGTCTACTGCCATGATTGAGTAATAGTACAAAGATTAATCAAATTTTATTACAAAATAATAGATTTAGTGGTTGATTACCTACTTCGTGGTCATTATTGACATGAATATCAAGAATTGAATTACCAAATAATACCGGTCTTTCTTGACCACTACCAGCATCATGGTCTGGTATGAGATCGCTTCAGATACTTAATTTATCAGGACTGAGTTTGCAAGGTACTATTCCTACAGGATGGTTTGCTGCAATGACTGGCATGAGAGAGTTTGTTGTGGGTGGAGTATGACTTGATGGTCCTGTACCAGTGACTAGCTTCCAAACATGGACACAACTCAGAACCAACCCTATTACAAGTACAGTAGCCAACAACTGTATGTATACAGGCTTGGTGACTACTCCTCAGGCGCAATGGATGGATACAAGTTGGGCATGGAGACCACAATTGAGATGTGTTACAGATTTGCAGCTTGAGTTAGTCTCGAAGTCGGCACCAGATTTTAATCCTGGTAGGAGAGTAACATATACTATTAGATATCGTAACAATGGTACTCGTTGGTCATATGAACCCAAGATCATAGTAGCACTCAATAGTGGGCTAGCATTGTCTGGTACATTCGATACGACTGGCGCGATAGATTTGCCGATGCTGACTCCTGGTCAGACTGGTGAGATCGCGATCACAGTGGATAAACGTGGTAGTGGTAGTGGTATTGTCAATTATACCAATATATTCACAATTAGTGATACGACTACTACAGATACGCTCACTGGCAACAACACTATCACCGATACTGGACTAATGAGATTATTCAAATATAATGAGTGTATTGAGGTGACTGATATCTCTCAAGTAGAATGTGAAGCGCTCATGGATCTGTATACTAGCACCAACTGACCCAACTGGATCAATAAGACCAACTGGGCTGGTGTTGGTGATGCTACGCCACAGACTGCTTGTGATTGGTTTGGTATATATTGTACGTCATGATCAGTGCGTCAGATATGGTTGAATCGTGATGGTACTGGTAATAGTTCTCTTGGTAATTGGCGAAGTAGTAATAATGTATCATGATCACTGCCACAAAGTATTGGAGATTTTGGATCATTGACTCATTTGGATTTACATAGATCTAATTTTGGATGAAGCACTATTCCTGCTTCAATTGGTAATCTATCTGCTTTACAGTGGATGAGGTGTGAGGTGTGTAACTTATCTTGATCATTGCCTTCTACAATTGGAAATTTAAGTAATTTGTCCACTATTTATCTATGATCAAACTCATTATCTGGACCACTACCAGCATCACTGACATGATGGATCAATATTACTTATATTTCTCTACCTGCTAATCAGTTTTCAGGGCCTTTGCCATTGTGGTTGACTGGGTTGAGTAGGTTACATACGGTATTTCTTCATAATAATCAATTTACATGAACTATACCAAATAATTGGTCATTGACACCGCTATTACATACAGTACGCATCAATGGTAATCAACTTACCGGTCCACTTCCTGTATCGTGGGGTAGTTGGACATGAATTAGAATGATTGCTGCATGAAACAATCAACTTACTGGTACGCTCCCAGCAAGCTGGTCTAGTATGAGATCTCTTACTGAACTTAATATCGAGAATAATCAGATTGGGGGAGAGTTACCAGTATCATGGTGATGATTGACATGATTGCAACATTTTTGGTGATGAAACAATCAACTTACTGGTACGCTCCCAGCAAGCTGGTCTGGTATGAGATCTATTAGAACCTTACAGCTGAACAACAATCAACTTACTGGTGTATTGCCAGAATCATGGTCATCTCTAATATGATTGAATACTCTCAGATTAGACTATAATAATTTACATGGAGAGCTACCATCAAGCTGGTCTTCGTTGACATGATTGACAACATTTAGAATTAGAGATAATCATCTTGAGTGATTGATTCCTACTCGATTGGAGACATCATGGCTAGGTTTAACATCCAACTCATCTATGATCAATAATAACTGTCTATTTACTGGACATATTTCATGATCAATGCTGACCTATATGAATGCTAGGTTTGGCTCCAATTGGCAATCTCAAAAAAGATGTGATGCTGACTTGATCCTACCTTCATTGACTGTTACTGGTAATATGAATCCTGGTGCATTTATGACATATACACTTGATTATCGTAATGATGGTCCCAAGCGAGCATACACTCCAGTGGTTGCAGCATCTTTGCATAATGGATTAGAGTTTGTAGCAGGTGGATCAAGTACTGGTATTTCTATTGGTATGCTTAGGCCAGGATCTACTGGACAAGTGATACTACCTATTAGAAAGGTCAAGGTATGATCTGGTACCGAGGTGTATACTAACAAGTTTACTATTAGTGATCTATCAATCACTGACAGTCCTGTTGCACATTGGTTATTGGATGGAAGTCCGCATGCAAGCATATGATGACTCACGTGAATAGCTAGCAATGTTGTAGCTACTGCTGATAGATTTGGTAATGTAAATGGAGCATATAGTTTTAATGGTGTCAATAGTAGGGTGACTGCATGACATAGTACATCATTAAATATATCTAATCAGCTTACACTGTCAGCGTGGGTTAGGCCAAATACATTTGGAGACTGGGAAGGTATTATAACTAAGTGAGTAAATGGTGGTCCATATGCAATGCAGATTTGGTCTGATGGTTCGTTAAGATTTACTGCTAACTGGAATATGACAAATGGTAGTGGTAGTAATATGTCATTTAATTCAAACACTAAGTTAACTCTTGGTCAACGAAATCATGTATCTATAACTTATGATTGATCTCTAATTCGTTTTTATATCAACTGAGTACAAGATTCAAATATTGTAAATACTAATATTATATTTGGAACTAATACAGAAGAAGTAGTGATATGAGCGGATTTACCAGGTGGTGATGAATATTTTGATTGAGCTATTGACGATGTAGTAATATATAATCGTGCCTTATCTCAATCTGAAATTATGACGATGTATCAGTCTGAGCAGTCAAATAATATTCTCACTGATACCTGAGTGATGAGACTATTCAAATATCCTATCTGTGGTCAGATTAGTGATATTTCTCAAGTAGAGTGTGAGGCATTGTGAGATTTATATACAAGTACCAATGGAGCAAGTTGGACCAATCGTAGCAACTGGATGTGATTGTGAGATCCTACTCCTACTACTGCCTGTGACTGGTTTGGTGTGACATGTGGTAATCTTATGTCTCCTATTGACTCTGCTGCAGTATGAGTACAGTCACTTGCTCCATGATTATTTTATCAGTATTGGGAGCGAAATTCTAGTGTGGCCGGATTCTTTGGGTCATCTTCTTTCACAGTATGAACTCGCCCACCAGACAAGACATGAATTACCAGTAATGCACAAAATACTAATTATCTAGAGATTATTGGCTCTGATGTTGATACTCATGTATTGAGTCGGGAATGATATATTGATATTCCAGCTAGTGATACTTATACCTTTTATACTCTCAGCGATGACAATAGTCGTATATTTATTAATGATAAGGTAGTGATACAGGATGTAGGTTGTTGTCAAGAGAGGACTGGTCCTCCCATCTATCTGACTGCATGATTACATAGATATAGAGTGGAGCATCAAGAAGGCGGATGATGAAATTATATCAATGTGAGATGGTCTAGCTCTACTATTCCAAAACAATTGATACCTGATAGTGTCTTTTATCACAATCCATCGATCGTGAGACAATATGTACCCAAAACCACTGTAGTCAGACTTTGTTTATCTCACAACAATAGTAGTCAAGCATGTAACTATGCATGACGAGAGGCTGGCGGTACTCCTGGCAATAATCTTTCATGAGTATTATCGGATAGTTTGGGTGATCTTACTTCTCTCACCAGACTTACATTTGCTGGTAATACGAATATTACTTGATCAATTCCGGCTAGTATTGGATCGTTGTCTTACTTGGATACGTTGTCGTTATTTGATGTGAGAGTGGTAGGCACAATACCACAGACATTTGGTGACTTGTTTTCATTGCGTAATTTGGGTATGGCCAACACTAGGCTAACATGATCATTGCCATCATGATTATTTATGATACCTCACTTATCAATGGTGCATTTGTATAATGCATGATTGAGTGGACCATTGCCATCACAATGAGTAAGTAATTTGACGCAATTACATCTCTTTGCTAATAGATTTACTGGACCATTGCCGGCTTGGATTACAACAAGAAATCGATCTATACTTAATTTGAATGGAAATCAACTCTCTGGTCCACTACCAACATCATGGTCATCATCAAATATGACCATGTTGTGACTATCTGATAATCAATTTACTGGCATTTTACCTACCTCGTGGAATTTCCCAAGATTGAATGAATTGAGCATTAACAATAATACATGACTTCAGACTTGAGCAATCCCTTGATGGATTGCTAATAGTACAGGACTAAGAATTATTGATATAAGTAGAACTAATCGTATCGGGTCATTGCCAACATGATGGTCTATGATGACGTGACTACAAACACTTCATCTATCTGATAATGGATTTACTGGCGAGATTCCATTATCATGGTGATTATTGACATGATTGACTACTGCTAGACTTGCAAATAATAACCTCGATTGACCTATTCCTACACGATTCCCATCGTCATGGATAGCATTGTGAACCAACTCATCTACGATCAACAATAACTGTATGTTTACGGAGAATATTTCATGATCAATGCTGACGTATATGAATGCTAGGTTTGGTTCCAATTGGCAAGCTCAAAAGATCTGTGAGTCAGATCCAGCTCTTGTATCTCTTGTGGTATCTGGGTCACTCCAGACAGAAAATACTATGATATATACACTGACGTATCGTAATAATGGTCCTCGCTGGATCTATAAGCCTACGATCTCTTTGACACTATCTACTGGTCTAGCAATTAATAATGTGACTGGTACAATTGTATCAACATTATGACCCTTATCTCCCGGATCATCTGGTACTGTATCATTTTCAATTAATAAGAGATATCTAACTACAGTCTGATTGAGTAACTATACCAATACGTTTGTTATTAGTGATTGATCAGTATCCGATCTTTCATGAGGTAATAATATGCTCATACATACTGGTATTGTAAGATGAAGTCAATATCCTGTTTGTCGTGAGCCGGATCTCACGGTACCACTGTGAGAGTGTGAAGCTCTGATGGATATTTATACTACTATGAATGGTCCCAATTGGTTTAATAGATTGAATTGGTGAGTGAGTCCAAATATAGCAACATGGTTTGGTGTGCAGCTATCAGGTGGTCGTGTGAGTCATCTTCATCTGACTAATAGCACCAATAGTACTGCTCCATGTCCTACGATTGCATCATGAGGTAATAACCTTAGAGGTCAGCTGCCTACTTCGATCGTTAATTTGAATGTCCTTACATCACTGTGTCTTGGCAATAATCAACTTACTTGACAGATTCCAAGTACTATTATGTTGCTACCTCTTACGAATTTGTCACTGCATAGCAATAGATATACTGGATTTCAGTCTATACTTACTGGTATGACTGTATTACATACGCTTGACCTATCTTCCAACTTATTTAGCGGATCATGGACGTCTCAGATTGGTAGGTTGCCATGATTGAGAAATCTTTGGATTCAGACCAATCAGTTTAATGGATCATTGACATGATTTACTCAGTATCCGTTGTTACAATCTCTCAAGATCAATCATAATATATTTACATGATTGGTGCCTACTACATGGTCTAGTCTGACTGGTATTACGGAATTATTTATCAATAATAATTTCTTAGATCGTGATCATATCAATCATGCTATCATACCATCTACACTAACATCATGGTACAATGGTAGAGCTTCTAGACTTGCTAATAATCAATGAGATGTCACAGCTCCAACAATCTCCAATATATCTGCTATCTCAGGCACAATTGTGGCAACTTGATTTGGAGTGACACTTAGTATCAATGAAAATAGTTTTGCATCATGATTGTATACGGCATGACCATTGAGTGGACAAGTTCATTCAGGTATGTATGTGGACATCTCATGACCAGCATCATGTAGTACTATTTCTAGTAGTCCTATTATGGTGATGAGCGGTATTGCTAGTTTTATGCTTTACCCTGAGATAGATGGTAGCTATGTGTCATGTCAGTTACGTATTCGTGATAGAGCTCACAATCTTTCTAATGGTCTTACAATGGGATCGTTTATATACGAACAACCTCCTTATAGGCTACACATTAGACCTTCATGATCGGGTGCTGTATTTACAGGGTGAGTTATTGCTTTGGTCAGGGATGTATCATCATTTGATCATCCTATCTCATTGAATGGGTGATCGCCATTATACAATACCACAGAAATTAATCAGCAGCCCTCATTACAATTCAATGCTTGACAGTCTTTGTGAATGCCAGGTATATTCCGTAGACAGCAATTCAATAATATGACTATTATGGCTGTTGTGAGGCCATGATCTACTCCTGCTGATCTAGTATTGGAGCAGGCATGAGCTGCAGCTCCATTATTGCTTCGTACTAATTTGTGGAGATTGGGTAATGATACACTATCATTTAGTATGCCAACTACACACCACTCTCTTATTACTGCTACACATGCGTGGTCGTGAGCTCATACACTCAGAATCAATGGTTCTACTATAAACTCAATCACTTCCACTCAGTGACTTCAGGTCTCATGATTATCCACAACATTAATTGGTTCTGGTTTATCTCAATGACTATTATCAGAGCTTATTGTATACACCAAAGATCTGACTGGATTGAGTCTGAATTATCTTGAGTCATATATGGCTCTTAAATATGGTATTACATTGCCATGATCATATACAATGCTGAATGCATCATGACAGGCTGTTACAATATGGTCTTGAGTTATATGATACCAAAATCAAGTTATATGATTGGCTCAACATCTCAATAGTCCTCTTCCAATTGATACGGTAGTGAGCACTGCTTCTACAGGATCGGTTATCATGTTACATCGTCGTGGTACATGGTCTAATGGTCAGTATATGATTGCTTGAGCATCAACAGGCGTACTTGATTGGGTCAGACCTCTTGATTGATCATTGAGTGGTTATAATGCATTATGACGTAACTGGCTTGTCAGAAGACATAATAATGCACCATGAATGGAAGTAAGTATTACTCCAAATTCAATTGCAAACTTCAATTTTGCACCAACATGGATTGTATCAAATACGCCTACATTTACAACGATTGTGGCATCATGATCAATGATATTATCTGGTACGAGATGGATTAGTTCTTGATTAGTGATCAACGATGGTCAGTATCTATCATTTGCTGTGGGTCAGAGTAATATGTGAGGTAGAGTATGGTTAGATTATAATCGTGATGGTATTCAATCACCGTCCGAGCCGAGTGTGTCATGAGCTGTTGTAACATTGTGGAGATGTCCTGCTCCATTGGGTACGGTCAATGGGCCATGGTCGTTAATTAATGGACAAACAAGTCCACAGTGACCATTATGATCTGTTGTGACTACTGCCGCGTCGTGATTCAACTATATGTTTAGTCAGCTTGATCCATGAAATTATTATATGACATATGCCTGGTCTGGTGTACAGCTTACGTGAGCAGATGGATCTGCAACTCTTATTCCTACCAAACAGACTGTCAATGGATCACTAATGGGAATATATCCTCAAGCAGGTAGTACGTGGTCTGACTATGAGCAGTATGCGTGATGGTTTGTGTCAAGAAGTCCATGGTTTGGTGCGATGAGTAGTTTATCATGAGTTTCAGTCGAGGCAATTGATAGTGATGTCATTGATCCAAATGATCCAGGTTCGTCATCTTTTGTGCAGCGTGCAAGTAAATGTTATACGATTGCTCCTGGTATGACATATCAAGATGTTGGGTTAGGGTTGAGGGTACAAAATACTACAGATCTTGCACTTACTCATACTATAAATACTGGTTCTATTCCTAATGTATCGTGAGCTACAGTATCGTTATCACTTGCAGCAATGAGTTATGGACCAGTGAGATCTCACTATACACAAATTGTAACCAAATTACCTCGTTCATTAAGGGTTGTCCAGGTGATTGATGTTGCTACATCGCAGCAGTTGCCATATATTATGTCTGGGTCAGATGTTAAAGTGTATCTATGAATATTTAATGCAAATCAGACAAGAAATTATCGTATTGATCTTCAGTATGACGGTTCAAATGATGATGCTGATACATTGACTATTGCATCATCTATTGCATCAACTACTGATGATTCTGTGATTACTAACAATACACCCACTCCTCTTTCTGTAACTCTTGTGAGAAATGGTGCTTCAGTAGGTGATACGATTTGGATTGATGATAATATGAATGGTATTCAGGATAGTAATGAATTATGACAAATTCTTAATCCTCGTCCATTTGTTACATTACATCGTGCTAATGGTTCAGTAGCGAAAACAATGAGACAGTCTTCTCTTACTGGTCAGTATCTATTTACATCAGTAGAGCCTGGTTCTTATTATATTTCTGTGACTAATTTGCCAAGATGATATACATTTACTGATATGAATACGTTTGGTGCAACAAGTCTTAATGATAATAATATAGATCCACTTACCAATACGTCAGCTATCTTCACAGTTACTGGTATGGATGCTATCACAATTGATATCTGATTGAAGAAGGTGAGTGCTTTGACTCAGTGTACTGGTGAGCCAATTGCACGTAAATTGAGACTAGGTCATTCATATCGTAACTTTGGTGATATTTATCTATCGAGCCCACTGTATGGCATACGTATTTTTGATGTTACAAGAACATGGACCGAAAAGGCTGATTATAATATGTCTACTATACTGCCAGCATTTGCAACAACAGATATTTATTCATGGACTATATGATCATTGATTCCTTGATATATTGCACCAAACAATCCACCAAGACAAACTGTCATTCCAGTATGACCAGATTATACAATTGTAAGGCGTCCTGCTCAGCGTTGATCTACTGGTCAGATTGAGTTATCATATCAATATCTATGATGCTATATCAATCCAGCAGCCCCCAATTTTTGTATGCAATACTTTAGGACTAATAGTTGTTATACATATGAAGTCACAAGTTGTGGAGATGGAGTAGTGGATAGTTTTGATCAGACTTATCTCACGCCAAGTTCATGATCAGTGACATGGTCTGAGCAGTGTGACTTTGGTGCACAAAATGGAACCGCATTTGCTAGTGGTGGCATTCAGTGTTCGAGAGAGTGTACAATTTTGACTGATAAGGTTGCAGATCTTGGTGTATCTAAGACAGATAGGTTTATTAGTATGTGTGCATTGCCTATGGGTACAGATGGTATTGTAGGGTCTATGTCATTCTCGTGAATGATTGCATCTCCTATTGTAGGATCATTAGCAGAGACTATTGTTGTTTCAAATTAATCTTGTACTGACCTTGGATTTCATTATTACAGAGAGTAGTATTTCTCTTAATGTATCTTTCATGTTCCCCAAAAAATACGATCACAAAGAAATTGAATCCAAAATCCAAAAATTATATGAAAAATATCAGCTTGCAGAGCCAGATACTGTAGTACAGATGCAGTCTGACTTGGGAGTTACTTTCCCTTGTTGATCGGATGAGACCTATGTATGTAGTTATCCACCACCAAATGTCACATGAGTGTTGCACCTTGGGCATGCTCTTACAACAACAATGGAAGATGTGATAATACGTTACCATCGTATGACGGGTAAATCTACTCTGTGGTTGCCTGGTACAGATCATGCTGGTATTGCTACTCAGACCAAGGTAGAAGCTAAAGTCAAACAAGAAGAAGACAAAACAAGATTTGATTATGGAAGAGTAGATTTCCTTGATAAAGTACGGGATTTTGCACTAACCAATAGATCTACAATCATCTCGCAGATGAAGTCGATGGGAGCATCATTGGACTGGTCTCGTGAGTCATTTACTCTATCGGAGAAGTTAAGTAGGGCAGTACGTAAGTCATTTGTTGAGTTGTATCGTCAGGGAAAGATCTACCAGTGACATCGTGTAACTAACTGGGATCCAGTCAGCCAATCAGTAATCTCCGATATTGAGGTGATTATGAAGGAACAAGAGAGTAAGCTCTACTATATCAAATATTTTGTTACTGGCGGACAAAACTCGATCACCGTAGCAACAACTCGTCCAGATACCGTGATTGCAGATGTAGCGATAGCAGTCAATCCATGAGACAAAAGATTCAAATGATTGGTAGGTAAGACAGTACTAGCTCCGATCACTAACCGTAAGATCCCAGTGATTGCAGATGATTATGTTGATCCAGAGTTTGGTACATGAGCTCTCAAGATTACTCCTACCCATGATGCTAACGACTTTGAGATTGCTCTCAGACATAATCTTCCAATGGATGTTTATGCTTTTAATAAAGAGGGTCGTTATAGTGAGCATGCAGATGAATTTGCTGGGATGCGTATCGAAGATTGATTTGATAATCTTGTTGCATTGCTGGAAGAAAGAGGTAATTTGGTCAAAGTAGAAGACTATATCAATAAGATTCCAACAAGCGAGCGTACTGGTGCTGTCATCCAGCCTATCATTACTAAGCAGTGGTTTTATGATACGACTGATTCAGCTAAAGCAAGTGATCAAGCAGTATATGATGGTCAACTCAAACTATATCCACCTAGATTCGAAAATGACTTCCACCAATGGATGGAAAAGATTCAACCATGGTGTATTTCTCGTCAATTATGGCGATGACACCGCATTCCTGTATGGTATGGCAGTGACGGTCAGATTGCAGTAGTAGATGAAGATGTCGTACTTGCATCCTGTGCTGATCAACCTAACATTCTGACTCTGATTGTGTTCAACCTTATTGCCGATAGTAGATTAGCAGCACAGTTTACGCTTGATCAGTTTGTAGAATTGATGCTTAGTGATAGTATTGTACCCACCGAAGGCCAGATCTATGAAGTATATGATAGGATCTATCGTATCAAATTTACCAATAGTCCAGTGTTGTTGGGGCAGTTAGATGCTTTATGTGCACAGTTCAAAATTCTTCACTCACAACCATCTCGTACTGACGAGATTCATTATATCAGCGAACTTCTTGCTCAAGCTACTCACTTACAGGACAATGGTGGATCATATCAGCTCAATATTGAGGTTATTGTATGATTTGATTCACCAGTGCAGGACCCTGATGTACTGGATACGCGGTTCTCTTCAGGATTGTGGCCAATGACGACTCTTGGCTGGCCAGAGCATACACCTGATTATCAGACATTCTTCCCTCAGACAGTGCTTGAGACTGGTGCCGATATTTTGTTTTTCCGGGTAGCAAGGATGACGATGATGTCCTATGATCTGACTGGACAGATGCCGTTCCATGATGTAGTATTACATGGTATGGTCCTGGATGAAAAAGGTAAGAAGCAGTCTAAGTCGGCAGGCAATGGAGTAGATCCACTTGACGTGATTGCTCAATATGGAACAGATACAATGCGTATGACACTGATCACTGGTTCCACTCCTGGTAATCCAGTGAAGATTGGTATGGCTAAATTTGACCAATATAGTAGATTTATCAATAAGCTTTGGAATGCAACAAGATATGTAGTAACTAAGATTGGAGGAGAGGATAATAAACAAGAGTTTGTCTATGAGCAACTAAGAGAGCAATTGATACGCTGACTGAGTCAGACTAATGATTTCGATCGTTGGATTTTAGCAGGGCTAGATGAGATGGTTGTGAAGCAGCATGAGTTATTTGAATCGTATCAGCTTGGTGAGTTTAGTAGTCAGTTGATGCAGTTTGTATACCATAGTTTTTGTGATTGGTATATCGAAACAAGTAAGCAGATATCGTCCCCTATGACAGATACAGTGATGATTTATACAATTGCAACATTGTGTAAGTTGCTTCATCCGTATATTCCTCATGTGACAGAAGAGCTATGGCGTCAAGTAGGTATGAGTCAGCGATTGATGATTCAGCCTGTAGCGTCTTCAATAGGTCAAATTGAATCTAATGTTCATACTGATACACTGATGAAATGTATTAGTGAGTGTCGTATATTACGCAATGAGGCTCGTGTTCCTAATCATGAACTAGTGACTATCGTTATGACTGCCAATCGTGAATTCATCCAACTTGTTCAACAGTATGAACACATGCTATGTGTTCTCGTCAAAGCAGATGCTGTCATATATCAGCCACTGATGGACTGGTCTGAGTTAGATCCAGTAATATCGACAATGATTTACGATATGAAAGTAGGCATCAAGATAAAGGAATCTCAGCTCAATCGAAAAGATCATCTTGTAAGATTGCAGTCAGAGCTTGCTGATGAAGAGCGTTTTGTGGCTGATTTGAAGCGTTCATTGTCCAATACCGAGTTTACTCAGAGAGCGCCAGAACATATCATCAATCTTAAGCGCCAAAAATTGAATGATCTCACTATTAAGATTGAGCAATTACAAATTGAGATCCAGACACTCAAAATGAAGCATAAATAGACAATATATATTATTGTATCAGCAAGTGAAACAACTTTTACCAAGGTAAAAGTTGTTTTGTATTAAGAAATATATGATGACCGTATGATAAGCCAAAAAAAGTACTAGAGTATAATTCTAGTACCTTAATCAACTACCGCGGTGCAAGCACACACGGTATGGTGATCTAGATTGTGCCTACGAAGCGAGCCTCGAGCAAATCTTTTTGATTATATTGGAAATATTGGATAGAGTAACTTAGTTAGCTACAACACCACTCATCATTATGCCACCAGTAAGAGTTTCACCAGTAAGAGTTTCACCAGTAAGCATATCTACTGATCAGCTCATCATAGCTCCACTGACTACGTCTCCTGTAGCGATAGTTGTCTCTACCATTGCGTCAGTAGTTGCAATGAGATCAAATGAGATACCTAGTTCTTCTTGCACCATTCCACCCCACTGCGTAAGATTCCATTGAGATCTTTGAATGAAGAGGTTAGCCTTGATAGATACAGTCTGTCCACTCACAGTAATTGTGGCTGGGAATGAGATTGTCTGAGTGACACCATTGAGAGTAAGATCTCCTTCTGCTTGACCATTCTCATAGCTTGTCAAGAAGAATGTTCCTGTAGGATACTCACTTGCGTTGAAGAATCATTTGAGTTCGTCTACAAGTTTTGCATTTCCTGCATCAGTAGTAGGAATATCAGATACAGTGATATTATTCATATCAAATACAAATTCAGCACCGATGACATTATCTCCAGATACAACAACGACTCACTCTGCTACAGATAATGTACCAGTATGGAATCCACCTACCTTACGACCTTCCCACACAACACTGCTTCATGATGCAACAATATATTGAGTGCCCTCAGGTAGTTCAGTGATAGCATCAGCCTTACGAGTCATAACCATCGCTACCATGCTCTGATCAACATTGTAGGTTCCGAACCAGTTGAAAGGATCAAATTTGACCAATACACCAAAGAGTACGAGCAATACTACCAAAAATGCCCATTTAAAATTGTTTGAAAACATTGATACAATAATAAATAAAATAAATACTTACTGTAGATATAGATGTGATTGATGATTTCAATACAAACTTTAAAAATAAAGCGTCAATAGGTAGTATCATCTAATGTGAGAATGTGTTATGATCCAGACTGAATAGTAGTACGGGTGTTCTGAGAGCGTTGTTTGATTGTATCAATTGCTTGCTGTATCGATGTACGATCAAGCGGCATAAATGTTGCTGTACGTGTAGATTGTTGGGGACTAACTGTGTCTGATCAGAGACCACACAATTCTCCATGGCGATTAGGATCTTCGAGGATACGTTGATATTCCTGATACTTTGTAGTAAGTCACTCTACCTCTTGTTTGAGTGCTTGTGATTGCTGATCAATTGCGATAATAGTCTCGCAGCTACCGAGGATACTAGGGTATTGATCGATAGTAGATTGATATTGTTTTTGTGTAGATCATCGTTGATTGCTATATGCAATAATAGTTGCTGAGGTTTTGGTCAAGTGCTGTGCATATTCTTGAAGACAACTTACCTTACTGGTGTTGGTTTGTAGTGTAATTACACGAGGAATTGTTGTAATTTGTTGTTGTAATATATCAAAAAGCTGACCATATGATTGCTCGATAGTATTTCGAGTTTGTCAAATGACACTAATACGGTACACACATTCACGAATTAATTCTATTTGGCTACGTTCTTGTACTTTGCGTAGATTTTTTTCTAACATTTCTCATAGGACTGTATCGGTATTTGCACTACTGGCTCGTGCAAAGTATTCCTGAGCACGCTGCAGTTCACCACTTACTCATGATTGATAGCGAGACCAAGAAGATAGTCCCTGTATCAAATAACGATAGCCACTACTATTGGTATTGGGTCAGATATATCAGTACTCATTGCGTTGTCACACAAAACGAACCAACAAAAAAACAATCAAGCCCACTAAGATGCCAATACTGATTATACCAATACTACGTTGAAGAGGTGTCATGAGTGAGCTCATAAGAGAATAAAGTTGATTGACATCAATATTGTGATAGGGTAGTAAAGATGAAACAATATTCAAGATGATATAGATTGTATCATGCAGCATTTGACAAATTAAACTATTATCACTATAATTACATCATGATAGATTGCTGATAGAGATTGTGATTTTATTTTTTTATTGTATGAACTGATGGATAATTTTGTAACTCTTGTAGTATTATTGGTAGTGTGATATGTATTGTGACAAGGAGTGTATTTGTATAACTCTGATTCCTCACTTCGTAAAAGGCTTGATCAACAGTCTATGATTGATCGTATCAAAGAGCTATGGCGCGTAATTGTGTCAAAGCATCAGTTCTGGTATAAAGACTCTCAGCTTGAAGATGCTGTTGAGGACATTAAGCAAGATGGATCCAGAGCTATTCAGCAGGCTTCAGAGACAATACAGGATGTTGTAGAAGACCTAAAAGAAGAAGCTACAGAAATAGTACAGACAGCAAAGGTCAAGTTACAGACCAAAAAGCAATCATCTTCTTCTGAACCGTCCAAGGTAAAAAAAGATAACCCCACAAACAAAAAGTCATCTTCAAAAAAACAAGCTACTAAAAAATCAAAATAATTGATGAATAATCAATTAGTCTGACTGTAGTTCCTTGAGTTGATCCCTAATCGTTGCTGCTTGCTCAAATTCCCATGCATCAATATGAGCTTTCAGTTGTTTTTGAAGTTCATGAATCATCATAGCCTTTTCTGCCTTTGTGAGACGTTTGATGCGTTTGACTTTGCCACGAGTGAGTCACTGGAAGCTTTGTGATGTGCTCAAATCTTGATCAGTTTTGACTGCATCAAGTGACTTGATATTGCTGATAGCTCTAGAAGGCGTGATTTGATGTTGACTATTGTAGCTCATTTGGATAGTACGACGACGATACGTTTCGTATAACGCTTTTGTCATACTTTCGGTGATAGTGTCAGCATAGAGAATTACTTCACTATCAGGGTTACGAGCTGCACGACCAATAATCTGGATGAGTGAGGTAGTAGACCTGAGAAAGCCTTCCTTGTCTGCATCCAAAATACCCAAAAATGTTACCTCTGGTAGATCAATACCTTCTCTCAATAGGTTGATTCATACGAGTATATCAATATCTCAGTTACGTAGTTTATTGATGATATCTCGGCGATCAGTAGTAGCAATTTCACTATGAAGATAGTATGTTTTATATCATTTACTGACCAGAAAATTAGTCACCTCTTCGGAGGATTTTTTGGTAAGAGTGAGAATCAGACACCTTCATCACTGTCAAATATGTTGATCTAATTTGCCAAACAAATGTTCCAAAAATGCTGGACCTCATTGTGGTGGATGATGTGGGTCGATTTGTAGATAATCAGCAATATTGGGCAGTTGTGTAATATGTTGTGTAGATGTTATCATAGTGAGTAGTAAGACATGAAGAGAATGTACTATATTATTTTTTGATGTACTTGCAATCATAATATAACCAAATTGATATAGTGTACTTGTATTCAAGATGTTTTTTTGTATACCCTACCATAGGGTAGGGTTATGATGATTTTAGTTTTTTTATCATGTATGAGTATGCGTCACCAGTCAGATATATTAGTATGACTCAAAAAAGCAAATGGAACAATCAACAAGGTAATGCAAATGATCGAACAAGATGTCTATTGTGCTGATATTGCAAGTCAAATCAACGCAGCTATTGGATTGCTGAAGTCAGTTAATCATAAGTTGTTAGAGCATCATCTCAAATGTTGTGGGCCACGTTTTTTGGGATCTCAAGACCAAGTAGAGGTAGATCAATTTGTCAAAGAACTGATTAGAACTCGAGATATTACCAAAAAATCCTAATGTATTATAGATATTTTATTTTGTTCATTGTGTAATATGGTAGCATTGTTTTCTCGTTATTTGGGTATGATAGGTAATGTGGTATGAATGATATTGATGCCTTGTTGTTTTCCATTTGTAATATCAGTATTGGCACGGTTTGGAATTTACACATTGACAATGTGACCCACGACACTATATTTGATTACTTGATCGGTACTTTTGATGAATATCTCTCATATTATCCAGTCTCGTCAGATTGGTATCTATTATGGTGCTATTCTGAGTGTGGTCTGTGGTGCTATGATTATCTATTATTTGTTTTTTGCTTGATCGATGTGGATGTATCATATCTGACTGATCTGACTTTTTGTCATATCGGTAGTGATGATGGTATATCGTTATCATGCCAAACAATGTATGCGCTGTTGTAAATAAGTTCATTTATTTTATTTTTTATTATATACGATGTATTATAAGCAACATTTGATTACAGTATTGGGATATATAGGTATTGGCTTTATTGGTGGATCTATTAGTCATTGATTTTTTTCGGGAACAAGAAGCGCAATTATGGCTGTATTGTGAATTGTGATGTATCTTGTGTCTGAATATTTGAAGTCGTGAGGAATCCAGGATTACAAAAAGTTGATTGTATGAGGGCTGATTTTTTCTGTAGCAATAGGTATGATTTCTGGTGGATTTCAACATTTTTTGGATAGTCCTATGAGGTCATTACGAATTATACCAGCTTGATGGATTATTTCTACTGTTATCTATCCTTATAAAGAATGAATCACTCAGGTGAAATGGTGAGCATCGTTGCTAGTCTGAATTGGTATTGCCTTGGTACTATTGTTGATCAATTGGTGACTACTTCGAGTCATCCCTGCTGAGTGGTTCATGCAGATTGGACACCACTAATGTTATCCTTTATTTTGTAATATACTATTAAGATGATGAAATTACTATTGATGCTATGATTGTTGACAATTCTTACGTGATGTACTCTTGTGCCGAGTCACCTCACATCCTCAGCTGATGATCATGCTCATACACCAGACCAACTTGCAGACCCTAATCATCATGATATGGATCATGGTACGATGACAATGGATCACTCACAGCATGGATGAGATCATAGTCATACTGATATGGTTACGTCAGTATTTGATTTTATCTATTTGATGATTCCTCATCATCAAGAAGCTGTAGATACAAGTAGACAGTTACTTCAAACTACTCAAAACCCTGAACTCATTGCATTGGCAAGTGGTATTGTGATGAGTCAGACTACTGAAATTCAACAGATGAATGAGTGGTTGATGTGACGATATAGTGGTGTAGTATATCAGGGCATGTGATATCAGCCCATGATGAGATCACTCTCATGACTGACTACTGAGCAAATCGATCAACAGTGGACCGAAGATATGATCAAACATCATCAATGAGCTGTTGATATGGCCAATAAGGTTCTTGAGTTACTTGAGACCAATACTACTGAATTATCACAAGACCAAAAGAATATAATTGACTCATTTGCTCGTACCATTATTGCAACTCAGGAGAGTGAAATACAGCAGATGCAGACTATACTTGATACTTATCAGTAGGAGGGCAGAGTACAATAACTCATTCATATACAAAATCACTTGATGATACATCACTAATCACTATGTTTAGTGGTGTTTTTGGTATATCTAGTACACTATTTAGTTATTTAGTTTTTTATTCATGACAAATCAGCCTACATCCTGAAATCAATCACTGAAAGACACATTTAGGAATTTTATGATTCTGATTGTGATATTGCTCGGTATATGGTGATGGTTTCATCTATTGCCACATCATGCGGTACAGACATTGAGTCGTGGTTATGAGCTACTGTTTGGTGTGATAGATGAGCCAACTATTCCTGACACTGATATGATTGTCTCTGTGCCTGTTGTGGTCGTATGAGGAGATATACAAGAAGATGTCACAGTGATCTGAGATTGATTGTCTAGTGGAACGCAGCAGTCATGAGTATCGCAGTGAATGATCGATGAGTTGGTTGGTGTATTGTCATGAGACCAACAGTGAACAACGCAGTGGGATGAGATTGGGATTGATGAGTTACCAAGTGATGTGATTGACAATAATATCATCGATACGGTGCCAAGTTCATGACAGACGCAGCCTTGATCTGACCCAATTGTGAGTATACAAGTATGAAGTCAAACAGTGATGATTCAGTGATATGCTTCTGAGGATGTCATTATTAATGCTAGTGGGTATCGCATTGTTGTTCAGTCTTCTCAATAAGTAGTGACAATGGAGATGACTCATGATGATATGATCTGTGTATCATTATATTTTATTATGTGATGTGATTGATGAAAAAGATACTATTGATACTCAGTATCATGATAGTGAATATGTGTGCTATGATTTCTTTTGGTGAGGCCAATAGTTCGTGAGTAACGATATCATCTGGTGCATGGGTCAATCCTACTATCAGACATCCACGGTATCGTGAGTCGAGGGACTCATATGACTTATATATCAGTAGCGGTGTGTATCTCTTTGTACTCAATCGTGGTATACAGCCAGTATGGAATGCAAGTGGTACATCTGCTAGACAGCTACAAAGTCAATGATCATATGATCTCGTACTCAATGGTGGATATTTTACCTATCATCGTGATACCAATAGTTTTCAGCCTGCATGAAGAATTGTGCATCATATGCGTGTCATCAGATCAATGGTGAGGGAGTTTTTTCATAGAAATCTAGACCCCAATCTTGCTATAGCCATTAAATATGATATATGAAACAATAAAGTCTGACTATCTCGTACTGATATCATTGTGCCTCGTGAGTGATTGTACTGATTTTATGCATGACCGCAGCTCATTCAGTCTGGTCAAATTATGTCTCATGTTAATGCAAGAACATCTCATCGACAGCGTCGTGCAGTGAGAACATTTATGATTGTAGATATGGATGGCCAGCCCCATTTGGGTATGACAATCTCTGGGTATACATTGTCAGAGTTGGCTCGTACTATCCAACAGATGAGGGTGTTTTATGGACAATATCATGTAGTCAACCTGGATGGATGAAGCTCCACATCTCTAGCTGCTGGTGCAAGATATTGGAATAGTAGGGCGAGGTTGCCATGGTTCTTTGCTGTAGGTAGGTAACCATTGCTACTAAAAAAACTGACAGGGTAGTCAGGGTTGAGGAGTTATTAGGGTAATATATTACATAGTATTTTTACTGATTTTTTCTATTCTTTTATTTCTATTAGAAACAAAACTAATATTATTGTTTCTGTATTCTAAATATTCATTAACAGACTTTGGTAGCGGACTATTTTCAAATCCATTAAATGGTAGGAAGAATTTAACTTTTCAGTAATCATTTGAAGTTAGATCTTGTAGGAAGAAAAACTCACAATATCCTTTGAAATTAGTAAATAATTTAAAATAGTCATTATATCTTAATAGAGTAGTCTTTAGTGGACTATCTTCATTGATATAATAGAGCCTTATGTACTCTAAAGTTAGATCTATTCTATCGCAGATTTTTGGATTAACGCCTCTTTCTTGATTGATGGTTGATAAATTATTTACCTTATTACTTGGGAAGAGTATAAAGCAACCAATTGTATAGCTCAAGTTTTTAAATATGTTTATTTCTTCTTTTGGTATGATTTCAATAATGTGACTCATTCTTTTTCGCATAGAATATGTATGAATGATAGAGTCACTTGATAAAAAGTATTCTCCTAGTTTTGATTTATGGTGTAGATAAATATTTTTGATATCGTCATTTAACTCAAAAAAATCCCCATTTGGTAGTTTTTTAGATCGTGATTTTTTATGATAATTTTTCAATACTGTACTGTGTTTATCTGGATCTCTTTCATCTGAGTCGCGTCTCATATCATAGGCGATGTCGATACCAATAATTTTGTCAAAAAATCAGTTATTTTTCATTGTGTATCATTGATAACCTATCTAAAAAATATCTTCTTATAAATCAACTCGACTAAAATATTGATTGCGTTGGAGGATTTTTGGCCTTTGGTAAGAGAGTAGTCAGTGTATCTGATATGGACAGGGACTTCCATATAGTTGAGTCAGTGGATCTGGTACTGGTCGATGAGTTCATTAGCGTAGCTGGTGGTGTCAGTGTGGATGATGATCTTTTGGAGTGCTGAGAGTTTAAATACCTTGTATCCATTGTGTGGATCAGTGACTTTCATTCCATTGAATAGTAGTGTGACGATATTTGCTCACCATAGAATGATTTGACGATGGAGGGGTATTGCTTCTGCCTTGCCTCATTCGATAAACCTCGATCATTGGATGACATCAATTGCGGGATGTTGTTTGATTGCTGTCTCAAATGTTTTCATATCGTTAATATCCATTTGTCCATCTGCATCAAAAAAGACAACATACTTGACTCCTAGTTGATTGCCATATCTACGGAAGAATTCAATTCCAGTTTTGTTGCCTGCTCCATGTCTACGATTGATCATATGAGATATGAGTACAATGAGGGCGTGTGGATAGTTAGTTTTGATTTGTTCTATTTCACTGATAGTGTGATCTTTGGATCCATCATTGATAAATACAATTTTGTGATATCATGCTTCAATGATTTCACTGAGCGTCTTGCCTAGTACTTGTCATTCATTGTATCATTTGACAAGAAACATGTAGTCGTCTTTTTCTCCTTGATTATGGTATGATAATGGAATAGAGGCTGACTGGAGAGCGAGTTCAGTAATCAGTCTTGTATATTCATAGCCATCTTTGGTGATTTTATGCATCAGTTCAAAGTAACTATACACCAAAAAAATAATCGCCAAATAGACAATAACATCAGTGGGAGCTGTATTACCTCCAAAAACTCTTGCTACTTTGGTGAGGAGGGTAGAATCAATAACAGATCGTCCTACTGCCAGTCCTCCGAGCCCAAACACAACAAAATGTATCAGAGTCATTTTACCCCTTTTATATGCATCAATGGCCATAAGTGCAAAGACTGATCATGACACAATGAGAATTACTTGAAGAACAGAGGGAGTCATGATGAATGTCAGATAGAATAAATGATTGTACTAAAGTTATTGTACAAATGGACTAACATCAATTGTTCCTTCCCCACTATTATCATAAAAATCTCTTACAGTAAATGAAAGTACATCAAGAGTTGGGATGACAAATACAGCAGTGTCTCCTTCAAAAGTACTGATTTGTTTGCCTCATTGGCTAATGATTCATCATTTTACACTACTTTCGAGATCAGAAAATGTCAGTGTGACTTGATATCATCATGCATTGGTGACGACACGCGTATTCGGTCTTACGATATATGGAGGCCTACTATCTGTTGCCTGAATTTTGACAGAAATACTTTGTTCGCTTGTGACACCAAGTGAGTCTGTAGCTATAACACTAATCGTATGACTGGTTCATGGTGCTGCATTTGCAATAGAGACAACTTTGGAATCGGAGACAGTGGTATCGTTATATTGATATGTACCAAATGTAGATCAATTGACTTTGAGTGTTATGCTTTTGATTGGTGTTTTGCCTTGAGCGTTGAACTGTACAGTAAAATTATTTGATACAGATGCATTATTGGTTGGTCTAGTGATTCATACTCTCATTCAAATTCCACTATCTCGTCATTGGCTTGTAGGGTCATTGAGTGATTCTCATGTGCTAGGAGCTTGTCTCTCTGGACATACCTGCTCTGGTTCAGTGGCAAATACAGTATATGATTGAGATCAGTCAGGGTTGAATTGTTTTGCTCATCATCATATATATGTAACAATATCATTGAGATCCATATTGTTTGGCATAAATGATGTGACCGGAGTAATAAATCATTCTACAATGTCTTCAGGAGGAGTTAGTTCGGATACCTTGCCGTAACATAGACTATCAACTTGGATTTGTTTTGTTCAACTATCAAAAGCAGTAGGAGCTGTGCCGATGTATGCTAGTGTGCTTACTCTTTGTGATTCGGGAGTTGATTCACTGGCCAATCTTCATGAATTTTTAGCGATTGTTACTCTTTTTACTTCTGTTTCTGGTACTGTTTCATCAGTGAGGTGTCATGCTTTTTGAAGATCGGTCCAAAACTGTCTCCATGTACTATTATTGATCCATCCACCGAATGCATTGGCATTAAGTGCCTGTGGTGTAGTATTTCATGCTCGGAATATTGTTACTTTACTAGGTGTATATGCTGCCAACCATCAGTCTTTTGGCATTCTTCTACCATCTCTTGTCCTAATATTTGATGTACCAGTTTTGTGTGCAAAATTGATAGGGAAACTAAATCTTCTGACCCAGTCGCTTGGTAGATTTTTAGGATCAGAGAGTATCTTCCACATGAGATATGCTACTCACGAAGGAACAACTTGTGGTTGTTGTTCGGTTGCTCTTCTGTAGATGATGGTACCATCCTTTGCTTTGATTTCTATAATAGGATCAATCACTCATGGTTTACCTTGAGCAGATAGATGGGCATACATATTGGCGAGCTCTAGTGTTTGCATTTCCGCTGATCCAATTGCCATCGATGGTCCATAGTTTGCATCTCTTTTCAAAGAGGTGACTCACATCTTCTCAGCAAATGTAATAAACTCATTTTGCTGTCATGCAGCAAAATACATCTTAACTGCTGGTATATTTCTTGAGTAAGCTAAAGCTTTACTAAGTGTCATAGGTCAATTAAATTTTCAGTCAGCATTTTGAGGATCATAGTCTCATACTTTGAATGGTATATCAAATATCTGTGTATCAAGAGTAAGGGGTAATTTCATAAACCCTAGTGCGTACCATAATGGCTTGATTGTCGATCAAGGCTGAATAGGAGCCCTAAGCATATCATTTTGTCATTTTATCTCAAGGTTGTTGAAGTCTGCTGAACCTACATATGCGAGAATATCTCACTTAATACTATCCAGATGAATGAGAGATGTATTGCCAGCCCCATATCAATTGATCGATTTGATGTTACTATTGACTGCATTCTCTGCCATTTTTTGGATTTCGAGATCAAGAGTAGTTGTGATGGTTAGTCATCCTCTATATAAGATTTCTGGATCAAATTTGCCCATATATTTATTGTTTGGGCTCTCGAGAAGCTCTCTCACCCAAAATACAAAATGAGGAGCGGTAAGTCAGATTCTTGCTTTCTTAAATTCATAAGTAAATCATTCAATGACTGCGTTGATTAGTTCTTCTCCACTGATGACTTGTGTGTCATACATACGAGACAATACTTCATCCTTTCTTCCAAGTTTATAGACGACAGCATATGATCCGCTGCCGTAGCTATGATCAAACGTCAGTGTATCTCTCAGATGATTGAGAGCACTTTGTGATGTAGATCAGTTGATAGTTGATTGAGAGAGGATGCTGGCAGCCTTGAGATACAGTTCCTTGGTAGCTGCTTCATCGAGTTTGACTTCCTCATTGGTAATGGTGTCAGTGACACTCAGATACCCCATTACCATATCTCTATTGGTATAGACATTGTACCTACTTGGTGCTTGTGGAATTCATGCTAGTATTGCTGATTCAATGATTCACAAATACTGAGCTGATGTTGCAAAATAATTGATTGATGCTGACTCTACTCCGTAACTATTATTACCAAGGAAGATGTAGTTGAGATATAGTTCTAATACCTTATTCTTAACTTCTTGTTGGAGTTCGGTAGAAGATAGTGATGGATTGGTTTGTCTTACTTCTGCCTCCAATACATTTTTGATCCTAAGAGCAAGAACGATTTCTTTGAGTTTTCTAATGATGGTTCTTTCATTGGTAAGATAGATGTTTTTAATCAACTGTTGAGTGATAGTCGAAGCACCACGACAATCCGGATGATTTGTTCATTTGATGATACATAGTAGTCATGCCTTCGCAAAACCATAAAAATCCACTCATGCATTACTCCAAAAACTTTCGTCTTCTGTGGCTACAATTGCATCTTGCAATACGGGAGAAATCTGGTCAATAGTAACATATTGTCTATTTTCCTCAAAGATCCTATATAAAACTTCACCATTTCTATCAGTAATTACTGATGCTTCCGAAAAACTGTTGATTTCTTTGAGATCAGCAATGTTTGGTAAATCACTAAGAATAACTACATAAAACCATGCCAACCCACCAATAAATGGGATTCCAATGAGTGGAATCAAAATTTTGAGTAGTGTATTTCATGATATTCATGATCATTTCCACATTCATCAAGCTGACCAAAATGGTTGTTTTTTTTGTGACCACCATTGTTTTCAGTTGTGTCATTTTTGGTTAAAAAACGAGCTATTGCTACGAGAAAATGATTTTTTCTTAATTCATGGTACGGAATACATGTGCCTAATAATAACGAGAGAATAAAAGAAACAAATAATGACATATTAGTTAAAAATAATAGTTATCATGCTGGTGTTTTCAAGACAAGACTACGGTATCAGACATACCAATATGTCATAAAAAAGGCATCAATAATACTATTAATATATGCAATGAGTAAAAAGAGCAATATGACAACCAATCACACTATAAGATAGAAGAACTGTGTTGTATGTAGATTCATCAGCGATGCAAGATAGATAAGGATTGCTGGTACTCCAACAAGTACGATCACATTGAAGATGATTCTTAAATTGAGTATTAGTCCCACTAGTGCAAGCTTGAGTGTAGTGGTCGGATGGGCTATAGCTAATAGTACACTTTCTTTGATGGCTGTAGCGAGTCAGTCAGACTCTACCACAAGTTTAAATTTCACATATGGCGTTACAAGAACAGTTGATAGCACAATCATGCTATAAATAATGATAACAGGTATCATCAGAGGCTCATCGACAATATCCAATAGTATGATTCTTGTCATAATGATCAACCAGCTTGAGACAGATAGAAATCAGACAATACTATTCCATTCAAACATGACAAAAAATTTTTTGAGTCCATGCGTTACCGATGATTCTACTGAGCCATTGTTGCCCATTGTTTTTTCGAGGTAATAAATCATTGCTGCCTCACCAATAGGCGGAAGAATATAGTATCCTATAGCCAATACAATACCAAGAATCACTCACCAGCCTAGTAAGTGTTGTTGCTGCATGAGCTGTTGTGCAATAGTACTAATCTCGTTCATTAGCTGACCGCCTCGTGTACGATCCACTTCGGATAAAATATAGATCAAATTATATCATACAATCACAACAAAAATCATACTATGTACAATGGTACTAATAGTAGTTAATCTCAAAAATTTGTCATGATCACTAACATATGCGTATGCTTGAAGAAGAATTGAGTTGGTTGACATGAGTATTAAGAGCTGATAGTAGTGCTAACAAACATTTTTTCATATTCAGATGCAAGAATTTTGACTGCTACATGTTGATTTCATGCAAAAATCAGTCATTCTCCAATATTCGAAGATACTAATTTCTCTTTTTCTGCTTCAGACAAACCAAATACACTTTCTAATGATTTAATACTAGCAGTAGATTGTTTGAGTAGAATCTGTAGTGCTGAGTTAGTGATGATAGGTTTACCATAATTGGATTTTAGAAAATCATCAACATCTTGAGTGATCGTAGTTACTCATAGTCAATATTTACGTGCACGTTTGATAATGCCATATAAAAACTCTGCTGATACATCATTTTGCATCATGATCCATGCTTCATCAACAACAAGCAATCTTTTACGCTTATGTGATCTTACTTTAGCCCAAATATAATTAAGAATATTGAACATCGCAGGAGTTTTGAGGCTTTCTTCCAAATCCCTGATACTAAATACAGTGAGTCAGCTATCCAAATCTACATTAGTATAGTTGTTGAATAGCTTAGCAAAGGTACCAGTTACATATTTAGCAACCCTAAGGGACAACTTTTCTCATCATTCCATTCCTTCGAGGACCTGCATCAGATCTTGCATGAGTGGTGGAGTGAGATTGCTATAGTCATCAAGATCAAATGTAATTCATTTGAGCGCATAAGTAGATTGTAATGCTTTATCAAGTAACGCCTCTTCTTCAGGGGTAATTCATCATACAAGAGTGGATATAAGTCCTAGTAATCACAAAATCTGACTCCTGAGCAAGTCTCATGGTCCATAGTCTACGTCTTCAATTCTTGGTGGTAAGTCAAATGGGTTGATAAATTGATTACTGTTGATAGCAATGTTGATATATGTGCCTCATACTTTGTCTACAAGGGGAGCGTATTCATTTTCGGGATCGATGACAAGCACATCAATATTATGTAATAGGTATCTGACAATCTCTAATTTGACAGTAAACGATTTACCAGCACCAGATGTTGCAAGAATGACTGAGTTGGCATTTGGTAGCTTACCTGAAAATCTATCATAAATAATGAGTCAGCCTGTATGTAGATTGACGCCATATAGAATTCCAGAATCATCAATTAAATCACTGGATACAAATGGAAAACTTCCTGCCAGTGAGGTAGTGATTGCACTACGCACAATACCCAAATCATCTACTGCTACCGGTAGGGTACTTGTAAATCATTGATCCATACGTTGGGTAGCAGGTTTGACTCTTAGACCAAAACCAGTGATTTTTTGTTCAAGTTTTTTGGATTCTTCATTGAGTTTTCAGGAGTCAGTATGGTATAGTGTAATATACATTGAGGTCTGAAAATAGCGCTCCTCTTTGGTAGTGATTTTTTGTCTAATGGTTTCTACATCTCTGTATTCAATCTCTAGATCTGCATCAATAGTGATTCATTTGTTGAGATTATCACTCATTTCTGCTTTAAGTTGTGTAGCACGACGTTTCATCATACCAGCAATTGTGCTTTCATCTGATGGGTAAATGAACCATGTAGCATCCCATTTACCATAAAAATTTAACACGTCCCTTGTCCATAGAAAATCAGTATATGATGGGTAGTTTTGTACATAGTATGTTTTTCCAAAGATACCAGATATTTCGACACTGCTTGCTGATATCTTTCGGTTTGATGGAGCAATATGTGACTTGTAGTCTTGCATAGCAGACAAGAAATCCTTTTCTACTTCAAGAAGATATTTTCTTAGATCTGAGTTGAGCATTGTATCTTGATAGGATTCGTCTGGTACACTCAATAGTTGTCTGACTTGTTCTTGTAGATTGTAGGAAGGAGAGATTTGTGAGCCTATTATGGTGGGATCACCATTGTTGACTCATCATGAGAGAGTAGAGGATGATGATGTTTTTGTTTTTGAAGAGCTAGGAACTTGGCTTGGTGAGGCAAAGATTCGTTGCATGATACGATCAATCAATCATGCTTTAGAAGGAGCTGACTGCGGAAGAAGGTTCTGAAAGGATGGATATCAACCACCCACGACAGATCCACTGTAGTCTGTATTGGTGATAGTATTCGTGTATGATGAGAGTTTGTTCATGGAAAAAAGCTGAAAATAAGTTACTATTGATATGATGTTGATTTTGTTTGTAAGTGCAAGGAATAACAAACAACTCTAGTTGACGATGACTTGGTATCAATTACAATTGATAAAAAATAAATTGACATATTTGTTATAAATATGTTTATTGAATATGTATAGTTGTCTACCTCGGTGCATCACTTGAATTTAGTAATTGATTGGATATCATATTATCTAGATAAATGGATACTATCAGTTTATGTGTATTAGTGTTTCCTTGACAAATATTTATTGATTTTTTTATGAAATATGATGCTATATTTTGATCGTCTTAGTCAACTCAACGAGCATACTCAGTGGCTCAATCAGCAGCTAAAAACTGATAATTACTATCTTGTAGGAGGGGTAGTGAGAGATTTACTCTTGTGAATTGATAAAGAAATTGTTGATATTGACCTGACTGGTCCGCATCATCCAGATCAGCGATGGACACAGATGAGATCAGAGTGAGTATCCAGATTTAGAACTGAGAAGTTTGGGACGATGACGATCATTAGAGATGCAAATCAGATCATTCGTGATACATGAGATGCTTCGTCTCACTGAGAATGACAGATAAGACAGTATGAAATCACTCCATTCCGTCAAGAATGATGATATGAAGATTTTCGTCATCCGGGAGAAATACAGCGGTCTGACTCGTTGCTGGATGATGCAAAGAGGAGAGACTTTACGATCAACTGTTTGTATTATAAGAGGCTGAAAGAGACAACACGAGGCTGAAAGAGACAACACGAGGCTGATAATATAGAATTTGATCCAGAAACATATGTGAAACAATGATATTGGTATGATAAGGCAAGTGAGACCTTATGTGTATGCGATCATGAATTAATTAAAAACATTGAAGAGGCTAAAAATACTGAAGAGGCTAAAGAGGTATTTTGACCTTTGATCTTTGATCTTTGACTTATCCATCTTATTGTTGATCCCTATCAGTGACTTGTTGATCTATGTGAGTGAAATCTCAGATGTGTAGGGGATCCAGACCATCGTTTTCAGGAAGACGCGCTCAGAATTTTGAGATGATTGAGATTTGTTAACAAACTCAATCAAGTAAGTCAGATTTCATGGGATTTTCAGCGTGAGACATGGCGTAGTATGCAGAAATATCATTTTCTTGTACATCGTCTTGCAAAGGAGCGTATAAGACAGGAGATTGTTAAAGTCTTCTCTATGAATGATCCATTTGGTTATGTAGCATTACTTGATGAGTTGAAGCTACTTACCACCATTTTCCCAGCGGTAGCTGCGATCAAGTGACTTGAGCAACCTGTCAGGTACCATCCTCTTGATACTTATCATCATACACTGATGACATTGCGACACCTCCAAAAGATCAATACTGATTATCGTGTCAAGCTTGCTATGCTATATCATGATGTAGGTAAGGTAGAGCAGTATAAGTTATATCAGATTGGCTTGACTAAGGAAGAGATTAGTATTGTTCATGGGAGTCGACTGAATCATACAGTATGTGGTCCTGACTATGTGCGTAGAGATTTCTCCTCGCTATGATTTAGTAGTGCAGAGATTGACTATATTGCATGGCTTGTGCAGTACCATATGTATCCATGACAGATTCTTATGGCTAAGCCTGAAAATCAGATCAAAAAGCTACGTTCCCTGTTGACAGAGAGTAGTTATGAGCAGATGTGTGATTTGATTGATGTGGTAGAAGGAGATAGATTGGGTCATTATAACCCACTACAATCACAGACAGAATTGGACTGACCTCAGCAATTGAGAATATCATTGGATACAATCTATCGTGATGAGGGTCAGATTACTCTCAAATCATTGGCTATCAATTGAGAAATTTTGATGCAAGAATTGGATATTACACCTTCTAAAGTATTGGGTGAATTATTGAAAAAGTGTCTTGAGTATGTACTTCATGATCCACATAGAAATATAAAGGAAGAATTAGTGAGGTTTGCAAAGAAGGAATATAAAAGGTTAGGGTAATGTTATTCTGTTGTCTGTATGACTGCATATCGAAATTAAAACTAATAAAGAATGACTCCAGTATATTGTTGCATTATATGATAGTAAAAAATGTTTGCAGACACTGGTTTATATTTTAGTCAGGAGTTTTTGCATAGGTATTCTCAGTTATGTTGGGTCATGAGCAACAATGAATGCTATAGCTCACAAAATATATTGCAAATGATTTGATATATTAAGTGAAATTTAACTAATGTTATAGTTCTGATAAACAAAAAACCCAATCTTTCGACTGAGTTAATATGTTGAATAGTGTTTTGTTCTTAGCAGTAATCTGCAACCTTCATAATGTGTAATGATGGAGCATGATATTCATTTCTATGAGTATCGCTGAGTACGATTACGGTGTCTTCATGAGAAAGTTTGTTCGCATTAATTAGGTGTTTGATTGCTTGTTCGATTTTGATTCCTTTATCGTCATGTGAGTCCATGAGTTCTGGATATACTCCATATGCCATATTCATCATTGCCCATGCATCATGATTTCTTGTAAATCCGTATACAGGAATACTTGGTCTATATGCACTTGCTAGTTGTGGTAATAGTCATGTTTTTGTGAAGCAAATTACCGCGCTAGCTTCTAGTTGGTCAGATAAATCAATTGCTGATTTTACAAGGTATTTGCGTTGAGCAATATCAGCGATATCTTCATAACCAACAAAGTCATAGTGTTGATACTTGAGTGTAGATTCCGCTTCAAGTGCAATACGTGACATATATTCAATACACTGTACTGGATAGTCTCACAACGCAGTTTCACCACTGGTCATGATCATATCAGCTCATTCTACTACAGCATGATAGACATCAGAAATTTCAGCTCTTGTTGGATATGGTTCTTTCATCATTGATTCCATCAGTTGTGTTGCCATGATTACAGGCTTACCAGCAAGCTTGCATTTTTGAAGCATTTCCATCTGATAGGTAGGTAATTTCTCAATAGGAACTTCTACACCAAGATCACCACGAGCAATCATGATACCGTCAGAATATTGAATAATCTCATCCAAATTATCCATTCACTCCTGATTTTCAATCTTGGAATAGATCTTGATTGATGATCATCCATTAGCATCGAGGAATTCACGAGCTTCAATGAGATTGTCTTTAGTTCTTACAAAGGACATAAAAATTACATCAAATTTGTGCTCAATTCAAAAAAGTACATCTTCTTTGTCTTGATCAGTAAATCCAGGCAATTTAATTTTAATCCCAGGCAGATTGATATGTCTATATGATTTGATTGTTGCTCATGATTGAGCTTTTACTTTGAGTGTATGAGCGTCTATTTTTTCGAGCACAGTGACATCCATGAGTCCAGATTCTACTTTAATAACATCGCCTACATTAACACTTTCAATGAGGTATGGATAGTCACAGTATAGTGCTTTGTTTACTGCTTGTTGATTAATATCGATTGTGAGAGGAAAGATTTCACCAGTTTCATAGATGAGTGGTTCTGATAGTTTACCAGTACGAAGTTCTGGTCATTTTGTATCCAGTGCAAGAGTAAATTTTGTCTTCCCTTCTTGATTGAGGCGGTGTACAAGATTTGCTACCATTTTTTTCTCTTCGTAGTCTTTATGGGAAAAATTAAGTCTGACGATATTCATGCCTGCATGATAAAGTGCCACGAGTTTTTCTTCTGTTCGAGTTGCGGGTCCAATTGTACATACAATTTTGGTTTTTTTGTGCTGATAGTTCATGGTGTAGATGGTAAAATAAAATAATATCAGATGTATAACGATTTAAGACATTAAAACAATTCAAATGCCCCAAAAATTTTCTGAAATTGATGAGATATTCTTATATATCTTGATAAAATTCGACGCAATAGACTTGATATTTGAGATAATATCGATAGTGTCAGGTTTAGATTATTTATTTATTGATATGTTTATGTCTAATATTCATTATTTTGCATTGGGAATGCTAGGTATTGTGGCCATTTTTTCTCTTGCAATGGGTATGGAGAGAATGGTTCGTATGATCATTGGTAACTATATATTAAGCATCTTATGTTTGTCATTGAGTAGTACAATTGACTTAGTATTGCAAAATATTATCCGTTTGCAGCTTGCCAAAAAGACCTCCAATTATGTATCAATGTATCAATTTTTGTCAGAGTATAAAATTATTATTATCATAGTAGTGTATTTGTTTGGGATGATTACATTGTTTACAAAGTGGAAGACAGATTTTAGTACAAATCATTTGCCTTTCCCTCGTTTTATGATGATGTGGATATTAGTGCTCATGACGGCTATGAGTATTTTGTTTACACTTGCGGTGATTGTGTGGGGTATTGGTATTCTTAATCCTCTTAATATTACATCTATTGTTGCACAATATATCACCGATCCTACTATTCTTTGATATGTTTCATATATGCCTATTTGGATGATGATTCATACAGGATTGACGATATTCTTGATTTCTGATTGGAGGAGGGCTAGTTTTGGTGATGAATAGTATTAATGATGAGTGGAGCAAAAGTGATGAGATATTGACTTGATCATGTCATATAAAAAGATACTATAGTATGTAATGAGCGACCAACAACAACACTATCGTACTGTCCGACTAGATGTTATCAAGTATCTAGAAACACAGACTGATCCTAAGAAGATTGTGTCATTTTTGGCTCAAGCATGTATTAGTGATATTGACGAGTCAAGTCTGTCGGTGATGATTTGAGTACCCAATGAGTTTATTTTGGTACAAGTACAAAAATTTTTTGGTACACTGTTGCAACAAGCTGTACAAGAAATCTATAATAGACAATATAGTGTTTCTATTAAGGTGGTTTCAACAATACACGATTTACATCCCGTAGATCTAAAAAAGATCTTATTTGCTGAAGAAATCAAGAAGGAAACATGATGAGATATGGGCCACAAGCATATCCATAAGACTAATATATTAAGTATGCCTACAGGAGTACATCGTGATACACTGACAGATTATTTTGGTGTATTATTTGATCGTAGGTTTCAGTTTGAAAATTATATTGTTTGAGCTAACAATGAATTTGCATATACACTAATGGATCGTATTGCTCAATCTCCAGGTCAACAATATAATCCGTTTTTTTTGCATTGACATGTTGGATTAGGAAAAACACATCTCCTGCAGGCTGCAGCCAATCGTATTATTGAACTATATCCTGATAAAACAGTTGTATATTTGCCTACTCCCAAGATTGTTGATGATATCATCAATGCTATCAAAAAAAATAAACTCGACCAATATAAACGTAAGTTTGATGGAGTAGATGTATTGATTGTAGATGATGTTCAGTTTTTGGCCAATAAGGACAAATGTCAGGAAATTTTTTTCACTATTTTTAATGATTTTATCCAACATCATAAACAGCTAATCTTGTCTGGAGACCGTCCTCCTCGTGAGCTTACGCTGATTGAAGCAAGACTGACGACAAGATTTGCACTGGGTACGATCTGTGAGATTAGTATGCCAGATTTTGAAACAAGGGCAGCCATTGTGACATCAAAAGCTGAGTCAAAAGACCTTAACCTGTCTTCTGATATGATTGAGTTGATTGCAAAGACGATTGTAGACAATATTAGGGAGCTTGAATGAGTTGTAAATACTCTTGCTACAAAGCATCATATTCTGTCTCGCTCGATTGAGTATTCTGACGTGATTGAGTGCTTGTCGACCTTATGATATCAGTCTAAGCAAGCATCGGTTGATCATGTTGCTACCATGGGACCTCGTTTAGATGATGTGATTGCTGCTATCTGTGAAATATGGGAAGTATCGTGGGCAGAGCTGACTAGCGATAGTAAGAAAAAATATGTCTCCGTGCCTCGTCAGTGTGCAATGTATTGCGCAAAACATCATTTTGGGTGGACGTTTGAGCGTATTGGTGAGTATTTTGGTGGTAAGCATTATAGTTCTGTGATGTATGCAATTGAAACATTTGGCAATAATATGAAATCTGACTCTGTGCTTACTCAAACATACACATCATTATGTCAATCTGTAGGTCTGAGTCGTTGATAATCAAAAAGATTTCCTCGAAGCTCGCTTCGTAGGCACAATCTTTTTAGATCACCATACCGCGTGTGCTTGCACCGCGGTAGTTGATTATGATAACATAGTGATCGATATTCCTGAATTTAATTTTTTATAGGTTATGCTATGAGTGCGCAGCGTAATAGTAGGTATCATATATTGTGGATCTGACTTGGTTTGATTTTATTTTGAGTATTGGCAGTATATAGTGTGAGTATTCATGAGTCTTTTACAACGACGTTAGGGGCAATTAGAAGATGAACGATTGATGGTGATCCAAGTAATTATTTTTACTTTATCCGTCATATTAGAAATTTGATAGTATGACTTGTGATGGGCATGATTGTGTATAAAATTCCACTTTCATGGTATAAAAAATACTATGTGATTATTTTTGTGGTAGCGGTTTTGTTTCAGTTGCTTGTATTTACTCCATTATGAGACTCATTTGGTAAGTGAGCTCGTAACTGGATCAGTGTTCCCGGATTGGGAACTGTACAGCCATCTGAATTTTTTAAGCTTGGCTTTGTGATATTTTTATCAGCTTGGCTTATCCGTAAAAGACAGTTACTTACTGAGCTAAGATGATATGTTGCATTTCTTATTATGGTTGGTGCCTGCTTGTTTGTGTATTTTTTGATACCAGATTTGGGTACGATTATGATTCTTGGATTGCTCTCATTGTTGATGTATTGGTATGGAGGAGGCAAGAAGAGGTTTGTAATTTCATCTGTAGTACTGGGTTTGTTGGTTGCTGTTATTGCTGCCACACAGTTTACCTATATTAGAGATAGATTATCATTTTTTGTGGGATGATCTGAAGAAAATTTGACCAATAGAGAAGTCTGACGTCAACAGGAACAAGCACTGATGGCTATTGGCGGTGGATGAGTGTTTGGTAAATGATATGGTAAGTGACTACAAAAGTTTTGATACATACCAGAGGCTCAGTCAGATTTTATTTTTGCAGCATTTAGTGAGGAAATTGGTTTTTTGGGTAATAGTATCTTACTGACATTATATTTTTTGTTAGTATATTCGATGGTACATGGCATGAGAAGGATTCATGATCCATATTATCGTATTTTTGGTGTGGGACTGATATCTTTGCTTACGATTCAGGCATTTGTAAATATGTGAGTAAATACAAGTATTTTACCCAATACGGGTTTGACCTTACCATTTATTTCTGTATGATGAACGGCGTTGATGAGTAATATTGTGTCTCTTGTGTTGATGCATAAGATTGTTAATGAATCTTAGGTCTGATTATTTTATATGGTTAATCATATGCTATCACTATGAAGCAGTTACGTTGATATGTGAGCAATAAGGCATTTACCAATCAAATGATAGGTCAGCAATTGATCTTATTGCTCAATAAGGAGACTGGTAGTCAGCTATCTGGTTATTTTAAACAACATAAGTTGATTGTATATTCGACAGATTATCATTGGAATCATCAAATCTTTGTTCGCAAGGCTCAATTATGCAAACAACTGGCCGATCGTATTGCTACGATGTTTGGTGTGACTATAGTAATTAAGGATATTATTTTTGTGGCTAGAACAGTAGATGTCTGATGATATGATGAATAATAGTAGCGATAGTGGTGTTAATTTTTAGTTATTATGTATGTAGTTATGGCTCAATCTAAACCTAAATCTTGTCTTGATTATGCAATGCATTATTTGTATCGTTATCCCAAAACTGAAAAGGAAATGCGTACTCAGCTAATGAAAAAGTGATATTTTTTGGAGGATATTGATCATGCGATGACATCATTGAAGCAGAAGTGATATATTGATGATCGTCAGTTTGCAGAATTGTATCTGAACTCAGAGGTAGTAAAAAAGGGTAAACCTTTGGCCCTAATTACCCAAAAACTGTATCACAAGGGAATTGATAAGGATATTGTGCGTCATATGGTGCAGCAGTTGTGAGATGGTATTGCTGATGGTACAATTGATAGAATCATCAAGGAAATTGACAAATACTCTCTCAAAGAGGTAGATCCTGTTGCAATGATTCATAAGCTCATAGCCAAATGATATAAACTTGATGATATCAAAAAAGCCCTCAAAAAGAGGAAATGATGAGAATAGTATATTAATTGAATCAAAAAAATCAAAAAACTCACCAGTTGGTGAGTTTTCCCTTATACTTTACGCTGTAGCAATGTTTTTGTTGTAGTCGTCAGTCATACGAGCAATAACAGTATCTACATCGTCGCTAGACATCAATTCTTCAAACTCGTCTCTTGTGAGGTATTCTTTGAGATCTAAGATTTTGGCTAGTTTACGAATAAGTGACTCGTCATTGTTGAGGAGAGTCTTGGCTTTGATATAGCATTCTCTGACAATCTCTTTGACTTTCTCATCAATCATGACAGCAGTAGCTTCGCTGTATGATTTAGTCAGACTATATTCATGATCGAGATATTGTAGTGTACCTAGCTCTGCGTCCATACCATATTTGGTCAACATATCGCGAGCCATTGTGGTCACTCTCTCAAAGTCATTACTGGCACCAGTAGTGATGTGATCCGCACCAAAGAAGACCTCTTCTGCAGCACGACCACCCAGTAGCCCAGTGATTTCATCGAGGAATTTGACTTTGGATTTGAGATATCTGTCTTCTTCGGGCATGATCCATGTGACTCATAGTGCTTGTCCACGGCTGACGATACTGATCTTCTCTACTGGGTCACCATAAGGAAGACGATATGCACATACAGCATGACCGAGTTCGTGATATGTTACAATTTCGCGTTCATTGTCATTGAGTGTGCGAGCCTTTTTTTCTGGTCACATGACGACCTTTTCGAGCCCGTAGTCAATATCTTTTGTAGTGATTTCTGATCTATCTTCTTTGGCTACTTTGAGTGCTGCTTCGTTGATAATATTTTCAATATCTGCACCAGCAAATCATGACATTCTCTTCGCAAGGGACTGAAGATCAAGTCAATCAGCGAGCTTTTTGTCTTTGAGATAATAGTTGATGATCATGACTCTTTCTTCTAGTGTTGGCGCACTCACCATGATTTTACGATCAAATCTACCAGATCTCAATAGAGCAGAATCAAGTGTATCAGGACGATTGGTAGCAGCAATCACGATGATTTTGGTATCTGTCTCAAATCAATCCATTTCTGTTAGAATTTGATTGAGTGTTTGTTCTTGTTCTTGGTGTCAGCCACTTCCACCTTGACCGCGCTTTTTACCAATTGCATCAATCTCGTCAATAAAGATAATAGCAGGGGATTGTGCTTTGGCTTTGCCAAATAGTTCCCTCACTTTGGCAGCACCCATACCCACAAGCATCTCCATAAACTCACTACCACTTGCAGAGATAAATGGTACACCAGCTTCACCAGCTACAGCTCTTGCGAGTAATGTCTTACCAGTACCGGGTTGACCATAGAGCAGTACTCACTTGGGGATTCTGGCTCCTACTTTGGTATATTTGTCAGGGTTTTTGAGGTAGTCGACAATCTCCATGAGTTCTCATTTGACTTCTTCCATGCCTGCTACGTCTGCAAATGTAGTGACCTTGTCTCCGTCTTTTCTCTCTCTTCCAATACTCATTTTAAATGGAAATCATCCCATCATTCATCATTTGCCTCATCCGATCCCTCTCATCAAGAATCACAAGATCGCTACAAATAGAACGATTGGAAGAATCTGTTCAATTACAAAACCAAGAAATGGGTTTATAGACTCATTTTTGATGATTACTTGAGTTGATCACTCTAGATCGAGTCATAGATCGGCAATAGATGTGCTACGTGGTATGTCAGACTGATAGACAATATACTTATTATTAAGCATACCACTAGTGCCAATACGTCCCGAGAGAGCTTCAGACTCAATCAGTTGATATCATTCGATAGTGTCATTTCATTTGACAACTATTCTTTCAAATTCTCCATCATTGTAGCGTTGCATCACGTCTGATAGATTTGTATTATTAGTGGTAGTAACATTGAGTCTGATTAGTTCACCATTAGGTCAGACTTCTGTGGTTTTTTGACTAAATCGTCGCAATAGGCCACTACTTAGCAATACAAATGCTCAGAGATACACTAGTAATTTTTTCATGAATAGCGAAAATATAATAAGTAAGTACAGGTATAGATTACTCATTATACATTAAATTGCAACTGATATAGCACCAAAATTTATTAGGTGCTATGCTGATAGAGGTAGTATTGTCTATGTATTGTTGATGATGTGGGAGTCTTTTGTTAGTTTCAGAATAGTTTGTATGATACGTATTCAAGGCAGTAACTTCTTGCTTCAAAGATATAGTATTTTGTTAGTGTTTGGTTGATCTCTTTGGCCCGATTATGATATTCAAAGTCTTTCATATTCATAATTTGTTGCTGAGCGTATTGTAGATTATTATTTCACAACTTACTACTGATGAGTTGTTTAAATTCTTCTTGAGGCATAAGAGTTTTACCATTGAGAACATAGTCAATATAGTTACGATGCATACTATAATCACCAAAATGTGGATCTTTGAGTGAGTCTAAGAATGATGCATATGAGGTAGTAGATAGATAGTGATCGTAAGTATATTCATGTGATTGTTCCAGGATTTTGTTAATTTTATGTGCGGCTTTGGGATAGCTTTTTTGGCTAAGTAGTCTCTTGATGAGATCAGGATCGGATTCTTTGAGTTCCATTAGCACTAGTTTGAGCATATCAATCGCATCTTGATTAGTGTTGGATATGATTGAGTCAGGAGTAAGGATTTGATTGATAATTCTCTCGCATCGATCTTCAATCGGCGATTCACCCTGATAGTTGCTCATTACAAATCTTCTTGCAACATGTTTCATCGTACTAAGCTGATCATAAATACCATGCAAATCTTGTTGACTAAAATCATGTAATGTCATAATTCATTCAATGACATAGGTAGACTTATGTGGTCCGTTGTACAGGACGATTGTTTTGTCTCTTTCTACATCATTGATACGTTTAATGTTGATGATATATAGTTCTCCACCAATGTCATTGATACGATGAGCATTGATAGCAATTTGATCATTTGGTTTGAGAAGAGTCTCGAATTTCTCTACTAATGTATCTTTTTTATCAAATTGGAAATTCTCATGTTCTTCATGTTGTATGATTTGATCTGACTGAGATCATTTTTTGGGTTTGTTGTGTTGAGATATGCCCAATTCGAGTTGCTCTTTTTGTTCGATCACTATGGTTCATGGTGTGAATGAGTATGAATTGGTATCTGTGTTGGGTAGGTATTTTGTTTTTCTCTTTCAGAAATTAGGATCAAAACACTGTATCAGTGTAAGAAGATTTTTTTTGGTATTTTTATCTCAAGATGTTGGCTCATGGCCAGAAAATAATGAGATGAGTGATTCTTTGGGCGATGGCTGATTTACTATCTTATTGTAGGCATACTTGAGATACTCTATTGTTTCTTTTGTGATGTTGTTGCGTTTAGCATGTTGCACAAGGAGTGGTAGGTTTGATGTTTTTCGCTGTTCAAACGCCAGCCCTTCGCAGACTATTTTCCCGTCTTTTGTGGTATATAATGGTTTAAGTTTTTCGTGAGTATACTTGGCATTTACATCAAGAATAACACCTTTGAGGATAGTAGTGGCCTTATCTTTGGTGAGAGAATTTGAATACATAAGAGTCTGAGATATTTTATGATGGATAAGTGACAATGGCAAATATCCACGCAATATATCTTCCCATGAATATCATAGATATGGTTGGTCTTGGGGTGAGTCTTGTACATAACCAAACTCATTAATTATCTCATTTCCCATATGTTCGTATTAACAAAGATAAAAAAACTAATCACCATTATAGTGATTAGATTTATATCTGTCAATTATTACATGTAAGTCAAATTTACATTTTATTTTTCAATACTCCTCCTCATATCTTTCCTAATCACACGTCAAATCAGTGACATGATACGATGACCCGACCTCACCCCTGACCCTCTCCTTCTGGGAGAGGGAGCTCTGTAGATATTAGTCGTTTCTGAATTTGTTCATCACTGAGATCAATCCTTGGCAGATTGCTGAGATGTCACAGTGCGGGTATGAGTGGCTGGAGTGGTGTGATTCATCACTGACCAAGCTTGAGAATTGGCAAGCCTGACTCAAATCATGCTAGCTTCTGGGTTGTAGTCAGATAACCAAATCATTTATCCTCATAGATCCTTGTATATTCAGGAAGCGTAATTCCAAACTGTGATTTGAGCATTGCACGAGAGCCGCAATTATTAGATGTACATGATTCGATTTTTCATTTCATTGATTTGGAGGACGAGGCAGTACCGTCGTCCCTACGAATTCATCATTTTTTGATAAATTTACTGACCCAAAATCCTCATGACTGATGGATGTGTGGCCATAGTCTTGCAACCTTGAGGCAGTCTTCATCGCTCAATCCATATCAAGATAGTCATGGACTGGATCATGGGATATTGACGGGGACGAGCTCCACTTGATCGCTATAATTTTCCAGTACCCAAGCGACGACTCATTCGTTTTCGTTGGTATTGAGGGTGCAGGTAGAGAAGATGATTGTGCCTCATGGCTTGACACACTCGATAGCGTCTCTCATGATATCGCGCTGGATTTGAGCATTCTTATGGGTAAGTCACAGTCCCCAATCATCCATAAAATCAGTTGTACGGAAGCACGTCCCCTCGCCACTACACACTGCATCTACTACGATATGATCAAAGGTCGATGGATAATTCTCCGCCCACCAATGAGAAAATCTATAGCTGACTGTAACATTGTATAGCCCCATTCTGGTGACGGTTTCCTTGAGGGTTGAGCGTCTGGTATTGTCAATCTCATTGGCCACGACAAAACCCTTACCTCATAGTGCGAGCAAGCTCGTCGCAAGCTGAGTGGTCTTGCCTCATGGAGCTGCACACATATCCAAGATCACATCGTCAGGCGAGTAGTCAATGATGCTCGGAGGTAGACTAGCTGCAGATTCCTGGATATAGTACCATCCTCACTGATATGCTCGATGATGTCACAGTGCTACATTTTTGTCTTCACGGTCGACATACATATGTGTGGGAGATACGTGGAATGATGGTTTGCTAAAGCTCCATCACTGACTCTCGAGGAGCGAGCGGACTTCCGTCCAAGGGCGATGTCATGACCAAGTCAGAGCTCTGGATACTCAGGTAGTGTATGATGACTCATAAGCTTCCCACTGATCAGCGGGGAGGAGAGTATGAATATAGTCGATGTAGGTGGAGAGGGACATGAAAAAAAATTATAATTAATTTAGTGATGGTTGATGAGATCAGATGCTAGTAATTCACTTTGCTCAAGTACTCTATCTGCTTCCATGCGAGCAAGATCTGGTGGATATCCATATTTCATTAATATCTTTTTGACTGTGAGGCGAAGTTGTGCTCTGACGTCTTCACGTTTTTCTCGATCAACAGTAGCGTTTTTGCGAACAGTATCTACAATGGTATGGATAAGCTCTTTCATCTTGTGATCCTCAAGAAATTGTGTGGAAGTATTTTCCGATAGTACGGCATAGAATGCGTATTCTTGTGAGGTAAGTCCTAGCTCTTCTGCTTTATGATCTTCAAGTCTCATATCATGAGCGATCTGAGAGAGTTCTTGGAGTACCTGGGCAGTATCAATTTGGTTGTTGTGGTATCTTTTGATGACTCACTGGAGCATTTCGGAGAATTTTTTACCTTGTACCATATTTTTTTGCTGTCTGATCCTGACCTCTTCATTGAGGAGTTTTTTGAGTAGCTCGAAAGCGATATTTTTTTGCTTCATATTTTGTACTTCAAGCAAGAACTCATCAGATAAGATACTCAGAGATGGTGCTTTGATACCTGCTGCTTGGAAGATATCTATCACTCATTCGCTACTGAGTGCCTCATCAATGATCTGTCTGATAGCTGTTTCTACTTCCTGATCTGATACTCACTGTGAGGTAGTGAATTTATTGATTCTGGCTTTGATAGCTTGGAAGAACGCAACACTGTCTCTGATGTGATATGCTGCGTCGTGTGGTAGAGCAAGGGCGAAGAATTTGCATAGTTTGGTGGTTTCCGTCAGGAATCTGTTTTTGAGATCTTGTGTACTCATGATGAAGTTTTGAGCATCAAGAATGATTTGGAGTTTACGACCAATATCTGCTGTGAAATATGATTGATAGTCGATACCATGGAACATCTGACTGACTACTTCAAACTTCTCCTGCATCATGGCTACTGCATCCTGAATATTTGCTACAGCAGTACCTTGACCACCACTATCAACATAGGTAGCCATTGCGCTCCTCAGATCTTGTCAGATACCGATATAATCTACAATCAGTCATCCGGGTTTATCTTTGTAGACACGGTTGACACGGGCAATTGCTTGCATGAGGTTGGCTCATTGCATCTTCTTGTCAATATACATGGTATGTAGACACGGTGCATCAAAACCAGTCAACCACATATCTCTCACTATCACTATTTTGAGTGGATCTTGAGGGTCTTTGAGTCTGAGAGCAAGTTGTTTGCGTTGATCTTTGGTAGTGGCATGTGGCTGAAATGAAGCTGGATCATCGCTACTACTCGTCATGATGACTTTGATCTGTCATGAGTTGAGATCATCACTATGTCGTTGTGGACGTAGTGCAATGATAGCATCATAGAGTTTGACTGCGATTGATCTTGTCATACATACTGCCATCGCTTTACCTTCGATGACCTGCTGTCTAGCTTCAAAATGCTCTACGATATCACGAGCGATATCTGCGATTCTTTCTGGGTGTCATACAATTGCGTCGATTTGAGCATTCTTTTTTTGAGCATATTCTCTTTGTTCTGGAGTGATGTCACTAATCTCATCGATGGCGTTATCAATTTGACTCATTGCTTGTTCATTCATCTTGATTTTGATGAGTCTAGACTCATAACTGAGTGGTACGGTAGCTCCATCTTCGACTGCTTGCTTGATATCATAGATGTCGATATAACCACCAAATACTTTTTGGGTATCTTTGTCTTCTTTTTCAATTGGTGTACCAGTAAATCCGATATATGATGCATGGGGTAGCGCATCTCTGAGATATTTGGCATTACCATATCTGATCTCTGATCACTCATCTGTCATCGCTACTCTTGCACCAAAGCCGTATTGGCTACGGTGTGCTTCATCTGCGACTACGACGATATTGGTCCTGTCAGATAGAGTATCAAACACGTTGCCCTCGCTCGGGCTAAACTTCTGAATTGTAGTGAATATAATACCTCATCCAGATACTCTGAGGAGTTGCTTGAGATGATCACGACTAGTTGCCTGTACTGGAGTCTGGCGTAGTAATCATACACAGTTACCAAAGGTAGCAAACAGCTGATCATCAAGATCATTTCTATCAGTAAGGATGATGATGGTTGGGTTTTTCATCTCAGGCTGGACGACGATTTGCCCAGCATAAAATACCATGGATAGTGACTTACCTGATCACTGAGTATGTCGGACTACTCATATCTTGCGATCTCAAACCCCCTCGGCTTCGCCGTCTCCCCCTTCACAGGGGGAACATGCTCTGAGGGTCTGTGTGACGGCTTTCTGTACTGCATAGTATTGATGATAGGCTGCGATCTTTTTGATCTTGGTGAGGGAGAGGAGTCATGTAGTAGCGTTTTTGACTTCTTCGGTCTCAAATACGGTGTTGTATCTGATCAGATGTAGGAGTGTGTACTGATCCAACATATATTGAGTCAGACTTTGAAATTCTGATAGAGTAGTATGTTCTTCTTTGCTTGGAGATTTCCACGCAAGGTAGCGGCTATAGGGAGCTGATACAGAGCTGACACGAGCATCGAGTCCATCAGAGATGATACATAGTGCGTTGTAGGAGAAGATGCTAGGTACTGCGGTTTTGTAGTTTTGGATCTGGGTGTATGCTTTGTGCAGAGTGGCTGACTCGTCCATTGCATTTTTGAGCTCTACGATGACCAGTGGTAGTCAGTTGACATAGATGATGACATCGAGACGCTTTTCTTGATTATTCTCTTTGATGACAAGTTGGTTGACAACTCGGAAGGAGTTATGACTGATGGTATCAAGATCCAGTAGTCTGACATTGATCCCTTTGGTCTCGTTATTTTGGAAATATTCTACTGTCACGCCATCAGTGAGCATGGTGTGAAATTGCTCATTGTTGGTCATGAGGTCCTGTGATCCGAGGTGCAGGATCTGCTGATATGCCTGATGGATGGCTGATTCGGGGAGGTCTGGGTTGAGCCTCGTGAGTGATGTACGCAGTTCGCTCTCCATGATGACTGAGTCAAATCCACGTCTTTGTGGGTTGGTAGAGTAGGGGGCGATATCTGGTCAGTAGTAGTGAGTGTATCACATGGCTACGAGGAGCTGGATCAGATGGTTTTCGATATGAGATTCGTGCATCAGATGACTAATAGTGGAGCAAAATCTGTTCAATATTATGATAGAGTGATTCAAATTGTTGTTTGGAGAGATCGAGATTTTCTATAGTTCATTTTACACTTTTAAAGTCTGCTCAAGGTGTTAGGTTGAAAATAGCTTTATTGTGAATATGGCTATCAGCAGATAATTCTCCGTAGTCTTTAAGATACTCTAAAGCATTTTTCCATGATTTCTCTACTAGTCAGTTTTTACAATGTTTTTCGGAAATATGTTGTTTGATAGCTCATGGTATTTGCTCAATCCATTCTTGGTGTGATTTAATAGGTCTTTTAGAATACTGATTGTATGAGTTTAGGATATATCAGATGAATAATCATTCTCAATTAAGTACTTGTTCATTGGGGATAGCTGATGCTAGTGCTTTTCCGGTATTTTTCCGATTTCTTTTCCGTTCTTCAAGTGTGGTTCATAGATTTTCTACTCACTGTAGCGAAAATGCATCGGGCATTAATGGTGTGATAAAATAATCGACTCATAGTAGTACTATTCTATTTAGAAGTCAAAGATTAGGCGATAAATCAATAACGAATAAATCAATATCGTCGTCAAGTCATAGTTGTGATAGATATCTGCTGATGGCACTGGTTTGAAAATATCATATTCATTCTCAAGCAGCAGCTTGATTATATGCTGTAATGAGGAGATTTTCATATCTTGAAAGTTTAAGACTTCATGGTATGATTGATAGATTGGTGGAGATAGGAATTGGTTTGATGCTTGTATTGACATCTGCTCATCATTGAGTGATTCACTTGAGAATTCAAAATATATTATTATCTATACCACTAAATAAGGAGTTATCAAAACTCTCTCCAAGAGCAAGTCTAGAGAGATTACACTGTGCGTCTAGATCAACAAGCACTGTTTTGTACCCGTGTTCCGCAAATTTGACAGCAGTATTATATGCTATCGTAGTTTTGCCTACTCATCATTTATTGTTGAAGAAAGCAAGTTTTTTGGTTCTGGTAAACTGCATGATAAACAATATTAATAAAATAGTATTTAGTATATATTGTTGTTTATAAGAATTGCAATATTGATCATGTATTGATTATAAATTATATTGATTTATTATTTGGTTTTGATTGCTACCTTTTTATTTGTTCTTTTGGGTTTATAGTTTGTTATTTTTGTGATGATGTTTTGAGGTAATTCGTACTTTTGACACCATTTGTAGATTGATTCTCTATCGTATATTCTAATCATTGATTTATTGTTTGTGTGATTGTTGATATCTGTATCTACTTCTAATGTTGTTTTCTTATTACTTGTGATAATAATAATTCAGTCTATTTTTACAGTGGATCAAGATATATGTTTATGATTTGGGTTTTTGTTGAAAGCATCATCAATTTCTGATTTTAAAGCGATTCGTCATGGATTTGTTGAGCCATTTGATAGATTTATCTTTTTTAGTTGAATCCCTAGGAATATCTCGTCTTCAAATGGTGTTTTGTATGATATGGCATACATATCTAATCCATAATCTTTTTCATATACTTTTCAGTAAAAATCAGCTCCAATAAATCACATCTCATTAAGAAGAGGACACATTAGCCATCTTCCAAAGTCTTCTTCTGATGCTAGATCCAAAAAGTTCTCTAATGATGTAAGATCAATTAATTGTTTATCAACTGATTTAAGTGTTATGCTGGTTTTCGGCACTGATATTTGACTATATTCAGTGTATCAGATAAGTTCCAAAAAATTATCAAATTTTTGTTTTTCTTCGATAGATTCTAATGATATATTATGGAGATATTCTAATACTAATTGATAAAACTCTTCCTCGTATTTATTTGCTTGTTCCCGGTAAAATGATGCCTTGATTGTATCAATACCATATTTTTTTTCTAATAACGCATAGAATTTCAAACGAGGAAAGCGTGTATAATGTGGTGGCAACTTCCCAGCTAAGTATAATGCGATTTGGCGAATATCCATGAGTGAAAATAAGTAGTGTCTACTTAATTATACCCAAAACACTCTATAAAGTAATACAAAATCCAAAAAATACTCCAACCTCTGGTTAGCCTAATTGAAAATAAAGTTATAATATATTAATGACATTTTATATAAATATTTTTAAACTATTAATAGTCCAAATGGCTTTGATTAGTATATTATTAAATATCTCTTTATTTGATTTTTTTCATATATCAAATTTATCAGCTATTGATTCATACTGTCATCATTTTCTATGTGCAACTCATGTGGATCTTAGTGACTGTAAATCTTTTAAAAAATTAATTAAATCAGGAATTGAATTTCATAAATAAGTTAAGTATTTTTCAAGCTTTTTAATTCATTTTTCATCATCTTGAATTGTAATATATTTTCTTATTTCTTTTTCGTTAATAGAGTCAATTAGTATTTTGGTTAGTCATAAAACTTGTTCTTCAAATTCCTTTATCTCATTACTCAAGGGAGTATGTAATGATTTAAAATAGTGAGTATCTTGATCATATAATGGAAGAAACAAATAAAATCTATATTTTTGATGCCATTGTTCTTGAAATTCTCAAAAAATCATCTTAAAATAAAGGTCTGGTTGTTCGGGATCACAAAATTCTCCCATAAAAGATCTTTGATATCCAGTATAGCTTATCTTTTTTTCATTACCTATTATATTGTAAGATTTCCAATACTGTTGCTCTTTATGAGGAAGTAATCATAGATCTCATAAAAATACTGTAATATAGTCATCATGATTGTTGTCTATCTTTAGATATCGAAATCATTTACAATGTATTACACCATCATCGACTTCATATTTTGATGTATTATCATAATATTTTTTTAAGACCTCTTTTTTGAAACATATGGGAGTTAGATAATATGGTTTATTAGTATTTTGTCAAAAACCATTTCAACACTCATTTTTATTACAAGTATATGTTATCTCTTCTCCGTCTTCATCTACTCAAATAATAAAATCTTCATATTTTCTATTTTCATGAAATATGTCTGGATCGTATGTTGTTGATGGTAATATAAGTTTCTTTCCAATTAACCAAGACTGAGCAGTTCTTCATTCTCATAGATTTCTATCTGCAATATAGTGATTATATAAATATCCTAGTTCTAATGATCAGTTAGTTTCTTCTTTCGCAGAAATTCACATATCTTTTAAATTATTGGTGGAAAATCTCATTTCTTCAAAATACATCATAAATACAGTATTTTTTACTGCACAAAATATTTTGATATATTTAAGTTTTATACTAACTTTATGATTTGTAATTTTGATTACTTCTATATAGTCTCAATTATCATCTATTTGATAGTAGATTCTTGTGTCTCTATCTTCATATAAATCAAAGTAAAAACAAAACTCCTGTAAAACCTCTATCACTCTGTCCTCTCTTCATGGATAAGATCTTAAAAATATCAATGGATATTTCTTTTCTGTATAATAAAAGTTGTACTCATTTATTTGTTCTCAATGCTCTCGATAAGTAGTATATCATGGCATACCGTCACCTATATGTATATCTCGAGAATATGTTTCAAAAGATTTTTCTATATGCTCTTGTGTTATAAAGGCAGAAAAAAATGTTTTAGATTCTAAATTATCATTATTTTCTAATGAAAAAATATCTATCCACTCTGTTTTTCATAAATTTCCTTGAACATATTCTATGGTATCAGTTAGTAAAAATTCTTTATTATTCATTATCTTGCTTTTTTACTAAAAACTAAAACTCCACTCTCACTTCACCATTCATCAGTTTTGGGAGTAGAGCATCACGAGATGATGATAGAGATTGGATTTGTGAATTATTGTATGATATTTTTTTTGTAAAAGGGGATATTTTTTTCTCAAATTCTTCAATTACTTGTTTTGAAGGTATTATGATTTCAATATTTAATAAATGAGGAACTTTAATGCTTGGTTGAACGGAGCTAATATCTATGCTTATAATCTCACTTTGAATGTTATTTAATAACTGATACAAAAAGTTACTATAAGTTGGAAATCTTAATGCAACTATATTCTGAGCAATGCATATTTTTTCATCAAAAACTTGTGCTAATTGCCCTATGCTTCCAACAGTTGAGATTAAGACATCACCGTTTTGTGGGTGTCCTTTTCTAAACCATGAATTATATGTTTCTTGATCTACAAATTTTTTACATTGATTGATATCAATAATTCTATTACTTCAAACAATAGCATTAACCTCAACCAGTGGAACTGAATTATTTGAGTTCTCAATAATTGGTGGTGTTTTACCCCTATTATCGATTATAAAATTTATAATTTCTCCCAACTTCCCAACTTTCCACCCTTCAGGCAGATTCTCAGGATCATCAACCGAGTAGCGACCAAACCGCTCTTGGAAGATCGTCTGACCTAGCTGCTCGAGGGTCTTGTTTTGGGAGCGGAGTAGTTCGATCTTGTCGTCAAATGCTGAGAGGACTCATGCGATAGCTTCTTGTTCTTGAGGATCTGAAGGTGTAATTATTGGGAATTTTCTTAGTTCTCATAAGGTAATATATTTTTGCGTTGTTCAACTCAATCTACTAAGAATGTAATTTTGTCAAAGATGGCTTTTGAGATAATAGTATAGATATTTTGCTTGTATTTCATTTCAGCACTTAAAGAGTCATACATTTTTAATTGCGAAGTCAGGATCTTCAGAAATTAGACAAACTTCTCAAACTGTTCATATCATTCATAATAATATGTCCCACTTATCAACCTTACTTCTTTTGTTGACCTCATTAAAATCTTCTAATGATATTTTATATGAAGAGCTTAAATCCAATCATCCATTTTTTAGGTTTTTAGAAGTTACAAGATATTTTCACTCTTGTGATTGTTTTGGTGAGTCGTGCGTTCAGTCTGCAACTTTAATACAAAAATCTTCTGCTAATATTTCTTTCCATCATGTTGGTAGTTGTGTAGTGATCATAGAAATGATATAATTACTGTATAAACTTTTTCTTATTTATTGAGCCCTTCTTCTTAGAGGTTTTTACCGGCTCCGATAAAAACTAATACTACTAAAAATAAATTAAACTTGACATATATTATACTTCTTCTTGCATTTTACCAATATTTTGTATATACTGGATTACTGGAATGGGGCGTCCTCGTTCGGAAAAGGGTCTACAAGACTCTTTTTTTTGTTGATTATTTTTTTTGTTGCATTTTATAATTTTTTTCTTATACTATGTAGTGATCAATATCGATCAATAAATCGTGGCTTAGGGGGTCTTTTCGGAGACTCCCTTTTGCTTTTTATAAAAGTAGAGATCACTGTGCTTGTGTTGTCATCTCTCTTGTTCGGCAGATAAAATCTCTTATTTTCTGTATATCGTAGATTATTGCTCCACTTTCTGATAATTCTTTAGATACTCTTTGGGTAGTGCTGAAGATGTAGACTTTTTTACCTTGTTGTAGTAGTTTTTGTACAATATCTGTAAAATCACTATCTCCACTCCAAAGAACATAACTCTTGTAATAGTCAGAACTACTACTTCTTTCATAATCAAGGATCATATCTACTCATATCTCTACATCAAAATTACATTTTCTTTCTTCGATAAAGCGAATTCATTGATGATTTAGTTTTTCTAACTCCTGATTTAAGTAGTTAATGCATGTAGTATTGAGTTGGCGTAGTAATCCTTTTGAGATGAAGTTTTTAATAATCGCATCTGATGATGTATTGGTATGCAGACTCGATATATCAATAGAGTGTTTCATAATTTTGACGGCTTTTGTTGTGAGATGATATCAGATGAGTTTTGCCTCATGAACAAAGTTTTCTGATTGTTGATCTCATTGTAATGTTCCATGATAGAGTCTAATGTGGTCAATAGAGCTAAAAGACCTAAGAAATTGATATAATCTTTTGATATCAATATGCCGTCATAATTTTTCTTGTCGCTTATAGACATTTGCTCGATCAATATAGATATTTGTCTTATCTGCACAAATTGACTCTAGTTCTCAGATTTTATCCGGATATAGATTAGCAATAGATGATATTTTGACAGTTTTTGCTATAAAAGTCATAGTAATTTGTTAGAGACTAAATCATATCTTTGCTAACTGTTGTTTGATCTCCTCATTCATCTGAGCTTCTTTGGCCATTTGCTGTGCAAGTGTCTGCGTGAGTACTTGCATCTTATCCGCAAATGGGATACCATCATCTTCTACATCACCGATACCTACATAGCGTCATGGAGTGAGTACTCGATTATGTTTTTCGATTTCTTCCAGTGTTGCTGATTTGCAGTATCATTTGATATCTTCATATCATTGTCCTTTTCTCCAATTATGATAGGTTGCTGTGATATAGTCCATATCTTCTTGCGTAAACTCTCTATGGACACGATCTTTGAGATATCACATCTGTGATGCATCGATAAATAGTGTCTCTTGAGTAGATCTTTCTCTACGCAAAAACCAGATACATGCAGGTATCCCAGTATTATAAAACAATTGCTTAGGGAGAGCGACGATACATTCGATGAGTCACGCTTGGATGAGATTTTTACGGATATCTCATTCACCAGTAGTATTGGAGCTCAGTGATCCATTGGCAAGAACAGTAGCCATAACTCCATGCGGAGCAAGATGATAGAGCATATGTTGCATCCATCAGAAGTTTGCATTACCACTTGGTGGGATACCATATTTCCATCTTGCGTCATCTTGGAGGATTTCCTGACCCCAGTCTGACTGATTGAATGGGGGATTAGCAAGGATATAGTCAGCTTTGAGGTCTGGATGAGCATCCTTGAGAAATGATCCTTCAGTATTCCATACGACAAATTTGGAGTTGATATTACGGATCGCAAGATTCATCTTGGAGAGTTTCCAGGTAGTTTGGTTGGACTCTTGTCCATAGATGGTGATGTCTTTGATGTTACCACTGTGCTCGAGGACAAACTTTTCTGACATGACAAAGATACCTCCTGATCCGCATGCAGGGTCATAGACACGTCATTTGTATGGTTCGATCATCTCTACCATGAGTTTGACGATAGATTTGGGAGTATAGAATTGTCATCACTTTTTACCTTCTGCATTGGCAAACTCTCCGAGGAAATACTCATATACACGCCCAAAGAGGTCTTTGGAGTTTGCATTTTCGACTTGCAGTGATGTATTGGAAATGAGATCCACCAGTTGACCAAGTGATGTTTTATCCAGATTTGGCTTACCAAATACTTTGGGGAGGACGTTTCTTAGCTCCGGATTTTCTTTTTCGACGGCTTCCATTGCATCATCTAGATCTTGACCAATACTTGGTAATTTTGCTCTTGCTTGGATTGTGCTTCGTCTTGCTGCTTCGGGTACGAAGAAGATGTTTTTGGCGATATATTCATCTCTATCTTCCGGATCTGAATACTGATCAGCTGCAAGTTCATCATAATATTCTTGGAATGACTCAGAGATGTATTTGAGGAAGATGAGTCCAAGTGCTACATTTTTATATTCTGCAGCATCGATATTTTTACGCAGTTTATCTGCTGCTTTGAATAATTGTGCTTCGAAGTTAGATGTAGTATCTGTTGCCATATGGTAGAGATAGGTGTGATAAATTTTATTTCACTATAATCAATCATTATATTGTTGCAATTAAAAAACTACCACATATTGTTTATGATACTATTACACCTCATTAATCACCTCATAACTCAAATCCATATTACCCACAATAGCAAAGCCGATTACTTCAGTCACTCCCTCGGCTTTGAGTTTGGCAGCAGTTTCGTTGAGTGTGGAGCCAGATCCCACGAAGTCATCAATCAATAGTACTTTATGATAGTTTTTGGCGTTATCGTCATAGACGTAGATACTATTTTTTGCATTACGGATTCTATCTTCACGTTTTTTGAGTGTTTTTTGAGGTGTTCTGATGTTGGTTGGGTAGTCTTTGACAAGATTGATACGAGGTAGGTTGATGTGAGATAGTTTTGTATTGAGGATATCGAGAATTTGGTATTTGCGGTCATTGATACTTGGGGGAGTAAGAGCGATAGCATCGATATTCTTACTTTTGATGAGACACTCAATTTTACGTATGATCATACCCATCACTTTGTCGAGAAGCTCCTTGTTTTGTAGTGCTTTGCCATAGAATCCCATCTCAGCAATTTTGCTCCTACCAAACTCATTGAGTCTGTACTGATCTCCATAATAGATAGCATCCAGATATGTAGTCTCTACATGCTTTGCGAACTCTTGTGTTGCATCAAGCAATCCACACTCGTTATAGAGTTTATTGAGTGCAGCATATATTGCTGCATAGCGATCATAAGCTGCATATGGGTCATTATTTCTTTGTTGACACCATATCAAAAACCCCTCTACTCCTTGTAGTATTGTGCCATCTGCGTCATATTTGAGAAAATGATCATCTAGTAGGCGAGACTGAGCATAGCTAAATATATGATCGATATTGACTGGTATGATGGTATTGGTTGGTATATAGCTATCATCCACAATACGATATGTAACATGAGCACCCAATCCTTGTTTACTAATCTTTCCTTGATCAACAAGTTTTGCTAAGTACAGATTAGTGGTTGGTCTACTAATGCCCACTGATGCAGCAATTGAGCCAGGCTTGTGATCATTTCAATCTGCAAGAATACGCAATATTGCTTGTAGTAGTGAAAATTTATAATTCATTAGTATAAATATTTACTGTAAAGTTTTAATGTAATATTTTACAGTAAATAGTATACATAAAACTACATCCAAATGCAAATCAATTTTTCATCTCTCCTGATAAGGAGAGGTGGCTGAAAGCCGGAGAGGTTTACGATACTAAATCAAATCCATCTGAAACTCTCCATTTTTATAAATCACTACTTCTGACCCATCTGATAGGGTAGCTGTGACAGTCCTGTCGGTGGTAGACATGATGTCAGTATGGACAGCACTATCATTGAATCATAACTCTCTCCATTGTTCTTCGCTGACTCAGACTTCACCGTGGATATAGCTATCTTTGTATGCTGATCATAGTGCGAGGTGCGTATTACCATATTCTCATCAGATATTTTCATCATACAGTGTATCTCACATGAGACGAGTGATGCGAGACATTCTGCGATCGGTGAGACTATATTCACCGATTTTGTCAGCGTTAGTTACGGCTATCATATCGAGCAGAAGTTGTTCGTTTTCGCTAGCACTAGCTTTGATGACTTTGCCATTCTCAAACCACAGTTGTATTCCTTTGATGATGTTGCTTTGATAATACAGCGGCTGATTAAATCTGATCCACCCTTGTGTTCCTCTCCAGTCTGGTGATACAAAACACTCAAATGATGGGATATTACGCCCACTACCAGCCAACCACTGACGGTCTGCTCCAATCTTGATCCATAGGTCAGCATCTTCTCATATAATATGTAGTTTTTCGATTTTGAGATCGCTGAGCCGTGATCTGACTTGTTCGAGTTGGACATAGAGTTGTTTTCGTTCGCTGATAGGGTCGGGGTAGTCGAGATAGCAGGCTTTGATGATCTGATCTCGATACTCTTGTTCGCTCATACCTACTTCTGCCGCCATAGCTGGCGTACCATACAGTGCCAGTGTCCAGGTGAGTTTGCCTTCACCTTCTTTGGCAAACATTGCTTTTTTGTAAAACTGCATCGCTTGTAATCTGGACATGATTTTCTTGCTGTCGATTCACTGTAGCTCTGTCTTGTCATGTTCAGCCAAGATCCTCACTGTATGAGTCACATCTGCAATGGTTCATAAGAGTCTTTGAGTAGGTGCATAACTGATTTGTTCATCATTTGCCTGTTGGAAAAATGGCTTTGATAATCCATCAGGAAGATATTGGATAATGGGATGTCATCATGCTTCGAGGACTGATTGTTGGAGTGGCTCGAGTATTGGTCTTGCACATTCTGGTACTTGGAGAAGTACAATATCTCATGGTCTACATCATTCGCCAGACCAGAGAGCAAATTTGATCAGAAGATCTGCATATTTTTTGAGGATTTCATCGCTTGGGCGATAGGTCAAATGTCATAGGTCAAATGTCATAGGTGTTTTGAAAATAGTAAATAATTTATTTCTATATAACATATTATTCTGCTTTTTTCTTCAGAGTTTTAATAGAACTTCATAATAATTTTATACATTCAATTGTGAGGCCTCTAATATTGTCAACTTTTTCCTCAAATCACTGTTCTAAGATGTCGCATCGATAAAGAGTTTCGTATCACTCTTTAATAGAAATTTCATATTTATGGCAAAAATCTTTACGAGATTGAGCTCAAATTGCCTCATGAATATTGGCTCAAATACTTGTTCAACTTCTCAAAATCTGGGATGCGATTTCATAATATCTTTTTTCTTTAAGCGAGAGAGCAAATTTAGAAACCATAATTCCTAGTTCCAAAGATTTAGTTTGTAGGATTGTTTTTGACATAGTTTTATATGATAAACCGATAAAAACCTTTGCCCTATGACCTTTGCCCTATGACCTTCTGAAAGAATTTCCTACTAAAGTCTAATCATTTTTTACATGTTTCCAATGCAAAGTTTTCACCTACTCCATGCATGAGGCAATCTTGATTGGCAAGCGGAACCATGACACAGACAAGTCACAGCTCTTGCAGCAGTCCCACAATCGGTAGCGATCATCCACAATATTTGTACGGCACAGAAGTTTGGAATACTTGTTCTAATATTGTTTTGGTATGAGTGACTCGAGGACTATCAGTATTGATGACCGTTGCCTCTCGAGTGTCTGACCAAGTGATCGTATAGTCTACATAATCAGGGATATGCTCAATGATCCAGGTTTCGATCAACTTCATCATTTCTGTAGGATCTTGCCCATCAACAAATCTACAGTTGATCTTACAACTCGCCGTCGATGGGACAGCATTGCGATATCACACTCACATGTAGCCAGACTCAATTCCGGTGACTTGCATGGTGGGTAGATTACCAGTGACGGTATAGCTGTCAAGATGCGCTGGTTTGAGGAGGGTTTTGGCTCAAGTTGAGGAGAGGATTTCAGCGTCTACGTTTGGTAATCCTCACCCCTGACCCCTCTCCTCCAGAGAGGGGAGAAGGCCCTCACCCCAGCCCTCTCCCAAGGGGAGAGGGAGGCCATCTTGATCATGCATTTTGCTGATGAGCTTACTAAGTTCATGAGCCGCATTGGGGAGGATTCATCCATAGATGCCAGAGTGTGCGTCAGTAGTTGCAGTTTGTAATTGTAATGTCATATTTGCTCCTCAGCGGAAGCCAGTCTCAATCACAGGTTGTGAGCGACCGATCATCTCGCCATCAGAGACAAGACATAAGTCAGCCTTGAGTACATCTTCATAATCCTTGATGAGCTGGGACATATTTCCGCCTCATGTCTCCTCGTCTCACTCAATCAGGAATGTGACATTGTATCCAAGCTCTCCACGATCAATCAAGTCAAGAACTGTAGCAAGATGAATCATGAGTTGACCTTTGTTATCAATTGCGCCTCTGGCGATCAGTTTATCTTTGGCAATTTGTAGATCGAACGGATCTTGATCTCGTCATTCACTGATATGAGCTGGCTGGACATCATAGTGACCGTAGATGAGACAGGTGGGCAGTTTTTCCCTCACCCCCTCCAAAACCCCTCCGGTCTGCGACCACCTCCCCTTATCAGGGGAGATAGAAGGGAGCTCATAATGTGCAAGTACTACAGGATTTCCATATCATGTGATGATCTGACTTTTAAATCCGTGTTTGATAAACAATGTATGTAACCAGCTAGCACATTCTGAGATTGATCAGTGATATGCTAGATCGGTTGAGATGCTAGGGATAGCGATATAATCACGCAGGAGAGAGAGGTAAGAATCAAACATTGGCTAAGAGCTTAAAGCTAAAGGCGGAAAGTATTGACGAACAAAAACTTCTCGATGAAGAGAAGATAGTGATTTTATAACTATTTTCATCTTGAAAATACTACCAACATCAACAAAACAGCATGAGAACACAGTTTTAGTCAGATTTTGTTATTATCATGAAATTTCACAAAGTAGCATCAAGTCCTAACTTTTTCCAGATCGAGGAAGCGGTAGCGCAGTACTGGAAAGAAAATAAGACCTTTGAGCGTAGTATTGAGACTAAGTCA
>Ga0075154_10000071_pt1 | contig 78957 bp, 70 predicted proteins | sample JI71714BDNA_FD_70965 | JGI IMG/M metagenome (GOLD analysis project Ga0075154, IMG submission 70965) | Wastewater effluent complex algal communities from Wisconsin, to seasonally profile nutrient transformation and Carbon sequestration -... | ecosystem: Engineered > WWTP > Effluent > Algae... | reverse complement strand
TCACCACCATAATAAACATGCAATGTCAACTGATCGATTTCTTTTTCACCCACATATTGCATTACAGGATGAAAAGGTATCACTGCACCTTCACGCACAAAAACAGGTATTGTATCTAAATCCGCATTTGCTTGTATTTCTTTCTTGCCAGCATATAATGTGTTATCCCAGAAACTGTACCAATTGCCTTTTGGTAGATAAACATATCTTGACTTTACATTTGGTTCAAGAACAGGACAGATCAATAAATGATCCCCATGCAAAAACTCATCTACCCTATACAAAGTATCATGATCATGTTGGTCATATATAGAAATTGGTCTTAATATGGGTGTATTTTCTACGACATGTTGATAAAAAGTAGTATAAATATAAGGTAGAAGTTTATATCTTAATTCAATATATTTTCGAACGATATTCAATGCTTCCTCACCAAATGACCATGGCTCTTGATCACCATGATCCCCAGAACTGTGGGTGCGACAGAAAGGATGAAAAATCCCTAACTGTATCCATCTAATGTATAATTCCGGAGTGGGATGATCTATAAAACCACCAATATCTGAGCCTACAAAAGAATACCCAGAAATGCTCATTCTTTGGCACTGCATATTTGCCACCCAAAGATGTTCCCATGATGCAATATTGTCTCCAGTCCACGCGGAAGCGTACCTTTGAGTACCCGCATATGCAGATCTGGTAATAATTAATGGTCTCAAACCATTGTTATATTTTTTGACTCCTTTGTAGGTAGCTCTTGCCATTTGCATACCATAGATATTATGAGCTTTACGGTGACTGCATGGATTATCATCAAAATCATGTCTAACATCATCAGGAAAAGTCTTACCTTCTATCTCAAAGAGTGCTGGCTCATTCATATCATTCCAGACGCCTCTTACACCAATGTCTTCTATAAGTTCTTGGAATAAACCCGTCCACCATTTACGCACTTTGGGATTAGTAAAATCAGGGAAATAACATTCTCCCGGCCATACCTTGCCTTTCATATATGGACCATCTGCCCTGCGACAAAAATAATTATTTTCAATAGCCTCCTTAAAAACTGGATATTCTTCATCTATTTTTATACCAGGATCTATAATGACTACAGTTTTAAATCCTTGTTCTTTAAGGTCAGATATCATACGTTTTGGCTCTGGAAACTTTTCTTTATCCCATGTAAAACACCTGAATCCATCCATATAATCAATATCCAAATAAATAGCATCGCATGGGATTGCTAGAGCTCTCATCTTATTTGTGATCTCCTTCACTTTTGATTCAGGATAATAACTCCATTTACATTGCTGATAACCCAAAGCCCACATAGGAGGTAGCTCTGGTTTGCCTGTCAAACTTGAATATCGTCTTGTAACATCTATAAGCTCTGGACCATAAATAAAATAATAATTCATCTCTCCACCCTCTGCCCAAAAACTAGTGACTGATCTCCTTTCACTACCGAAGTCAAAATGTGCCTTAAAGGTATTATCAAAGAAAATTCCATAGGCCCTGTCATTATGAACGGCAGTATAAAATGGAATACATTTATAAATTGGGTCTTCATTCTTTTTAAATCCATATGTATCCATCGCCCAATTGGTCACCCTACGACCTCTTAGATTTAGGTGCATTGTTTTATCTCCCATACCATAAAAGTGTTCACCTTCCTGGACCACTTTTCCCATTTTAACAATATTACCACCATGTATGGTATTTTCTTCCCAATGAAAACCTTTCTCGTCCCGACAGATTATTTTACCTTCAAGATCTGAAAATATAATTTTGCTATCTGATTTATTTATATTAACGATCATGGCAGAAGTCTTTATCTCCACATGATTAGGATTATCAATATAAGTTGCAATATCTGCGTTGGGTACAAATCTGCTACTTAATGCGTAAGAAAAATCTTTTTCAAAATTACCATCAGTGCCATATCTGACTCTAACAATTTGATCAGTTAAAACAGATATTTTAATGTGACATTGATTTTCTGTAATTATTGTAAAAACGTTTTGTTGATAATCTACACTTAATAATCTGCCTGGGTACAACTCGTGTTGGTTCATACTTAAATATGCTTAGATTTTTTATGAAAGGTGATGTGCACTTACTATTACATAATTATACTCACTTGAAAAGTATGGCTTAAAGGTAATGAATTAAATAAAATGATTTCTTCAAGATTATAAAACAATTACATAATAATTAAAAACCACATTTGTGAAGATCCCTGCGATTGAAAATAAAACACAATCGAATTGTAACAAAATAAAAAGACCACACTAAAATTAAAATAGTGTGGTCTATATTTTGAGGTCGGAAGCGGATTTGAACCGCTGTACAAGGTTTTGCAGACCTCTGCCTAACCGCTCGGCCACCCGACCATCAATTGCGGATGCAAAGATAACATACTTTTTAACAAATAAACAAGTTTTTAGATGTACTAAATAAAATATATTTCTTTTTTATATTAAAAACCTATTGATTTTATAGCTTTGTGCAATTCAAATTATAACATCCAAACTTATGTTGCAGGTAAAATCTTTTACGTTTAATGATTTTTATGAAAACACTTATATAATCTTTGACGAGACTAAAGATTGTGTTATTATTGACCCTGGATGCAATAATGATGATGAAAGGAATAAATTATCAACATTTATTTCACAAAATGAACTTACGCCTGTTCACCTTTTAAACACACACTGCCACATTGACCATATATTGGGTAATAAGTATGTAGCAGACAAATATGGTTTAACCTTGGTGTGTCATAAAGGTGAAGTTCCAGTTCTTGAATTTGGACCTCAGACTGCTGCGATGTATCACATACCTTATGAAAAGTCACCATCTATAGAAATATTTGTTGATGAAGGGGACACAATAAGTTTTGGAAATACAAATTTAGAAGTTCTTTTTACACCTGGACACTCACCAGCTAGCATATCTCTATACAACAAACAAAGTAACATTCTCATCGCTGGAGATGTACTTTTCCAAGGTAGCATAGGAAGGACAGATTTACCTGGTGGAAACTTTGAAGTTCTAATTAGGATGATAAAAAGTAAATTCATGACACTTCCAGATGAAACTATTGTTTACAGTGGCCATGGTGAACATACTACCATAGGTGTCGAAAAAAGAACCAATCCATTTTTAGTTTAAAAATACTATTTGAGTATCTTTAAAAGTGTGCGCCAACTCCGAGTGTCCAAAAATCAAAAGTGGACTTAGGTTGTTTCGTGTAGGCGTTTATAAATCCATATTGAAAGTCTAAATCTATGTCAATAAAACCAATGGTTACGCCTAAACCTGTTGTGGCCCCTAGAAATGAATCATTAAGATCTTCATAATTAGGAATGTTTAAAGCATCCTTTGGCGAATCTAGATTAAAGTTAATAGAGCCCAGAAGTTTTGATCTCAATGTTAACTTATCCGAAAACTGCACTAAATTAAACCCTAATCCGAGTCGAGTCATTAATATTTTCCAATCATTATTCTTAAAAAATTCTGGATCTGATGTAGAAGTAAGACTAGTTGCATGATATTGACCTCCAATAATAAAATACATACCACCTTCCAATATCCTTGCGTCTGCGCCTATGAAATAACCATAATGACCTTGATTTTTATTGGTAATGTTACCATCTTTTGCATATGCTGTGGACAACCCTGCTTGAACTACCAGTCCTGGAGATTGTGCCCCAATTAGGGTGCTTGAAAACAAAAAAATAGTTAAAAGTAAAGAATGAATATACTTCATTTGAAATATTATATTAAGTTATAAAAATTATTTATGTAGTTGTTGCAAAAATTCTAATACATGCGTAAGTACACAAAGATACGATTTACAATTCAAATATCATGCTAATCTCAATTATGTAGTAAGATATTCATACTTTTGTTCCATAAAATTGTTATTATGTATCCTGATCTCTCCTACTTTTTTAACGATATATTCGGAACTTCCGTTGATAATTGGACTTCAATATTTAAAACTTTCGGCTTTCTGTTAGTACTTGCACTAATGGCATGTGGAATATTTTTAAAATACGAATTAGAACAAAAAGAAAAAGCAGGACTAATATTACCACAAAAAGTTAAAATTGTAACATCGGCAAAACTCAGTATTACAGATATAGTTACCAATAGTATTTTTATGTTAATTTTTGGTGCAAAGTTACCGATGTTAATTATGAAATTTGACCAATACAAAGGTGACCCCGCTTCTTATATATTTTCAAAACTTGGTACATGGTGGATTGGTATTTTAGCAGCTGTAGTAACAGCAGCTTACTATATTTGGACAAATAGTAAAGCAGATCCAAATCCCAAGACAACTGAATATATGCAATATCCATCATCAAAAACCAATGATATTATAATTATTGCTGGTCTTTCTGGTGTTCTAGGCAGCAAATTGTTTTCTATTACTGAAGATATGTCAGGATTCTTTAAAGATCCTATTGGATCATTATTTTCTGGCAGTGGACTTAATGTTTTCGGGGGACTGATTCTTGCTTCAATAGCAGTCCTATGGTATATTAAGAAATTAGGTATCAAGCCATACTATATGATGGATATAGGCGGCATGGGTATCCTTTTAGGCTACGCTATTGGTAGAATTGGGTGTCAACTATCGGGTGATGGTGATTGGGGCATTATTGCTGCAGCGCAGCCAGAATGGTGGTTTTTACCTGATTGGTTATGGTCTTATGAGTATCCTAATAATGTAAATAATGAAGGAGTACTCTTGGCTAGTTGTGACCCAGCTGCCTATCAAACCGCTATTTCACAAGGTTTGTCTCAAGAAGATAGCTGTGTTCAAAGTTGTGGTATCAGATACTGTCATGAACTAAACCCTAAAGTATATCCTACACCAATATACGAGACTGTATTTAGTTTAATAGCGATGGCTACTTTATGGTTTAATAAGCATAGGTTTAAAATCCCAGGAATGATTTTCTTTACTTATATGATTATAAATGGAGTAGAAAGATTTTTCATAGAGCAAATTAGGGTAAATGACAAGTATGAAATGTTTGGACTTAACTGGAGTCAAGCCCAATACATCTCCATTTTATTTATTTTGGTAGGTGTATTAGGTATCCTATATTTGAAAAACGACACCAAAGCCCAAACCAAAGTGTAGCATTATATATATTATTTGGACAAAATATTATCAAGGATACTTTGCATTTCTTCCTTCGTAAATGATAATTTAGGAGAACTAAAATTCATATCAGAGACGTTATTCATTGGAATTAGATGAATATGAGCATGCGGTACTTCGAGACCTATCACACTAACACCTATCTTTCTACATGGAATGGCATTCTTAAGTAATCTTGCTACCTTTTTTGCAAAAATATGTAATTCAGCTAAGTCAGAATCTTCAAGATCAAAAATATAATCAACCTCTTGTTTAGGAATTACTAATGTATGACCTTTCACTAATGGAAAGACATCTAAAAAAGCCAAAAAATTTTCATCTTCGAGTACTTTATAACAAGGGATTTCGCCATTTACTATCTTCGAGAATATCGTTGACATTACAAAGAGATATTAACAATTTCAAAATTAATCAAGCCTGCAGGAGTCTGAATTTGCGCCATGTCACCAACAGATTTACCTAATAATCCATGACCAATAGGAGAATTAACTGATATTTTCTTTTCTTTTAAATTCGCTTCGGCCTCAGCTACTAATTTGTAAGTTACTTCGGCTCCATTAGTTATATTTTTAATAGTTACATTTGTTAAAACCGTAACTTTAGATGTATCAAGTTGACTTTCATCAATAACCCTAGCGGTAGAAAACATTTTTTCCATTTCATTAATCTTCATCTCTAGCATTCCTTGAGCATTTTTAGCCGCGTCATATTCTGCATTTTCAGATAAATCTCCTTTTTCTCTTGCTTCAGCAATAGCTTTAGCTACATTTTCTCTTCCTTTAGTTTTTAATTCTTCAAGTTCATTCTTTAGTTTTTCATAACCTTCTTGGGTCATGTATGAAATTCCGGACATTGATATTTGTATTACTATTTATTAAATAAAAAAACAAACGTTTCCGTTTAATGATAAACGAAAACGTTTGTATTATAACCTTATTCTACTATAAACGAATTAAGCTTCTAAAAAGTTTCTTTAAAGACTAAAACGTAAAGTAAAATTATGTGTTCCTTTAAATGGATTTGTTGCTCTGTAAGCATAATCAATTCCTAAATTATTACTTTTGCTCTTGTTCATTGGAACTTCTATAGAAGCACCACCTGCAAAACCAGTATAAATACTATTAGTTTCTATGTCACTTTCTCCAAGGTCAAGCTTGTACGCTGCTCTTAAAACGACCTGATTCATGAAAGAAAACTCACCACCAACTCCTACTTGATCCTTAGAAAATGCGTTCGAAGTAAAGTTTGTCAACACTCTAAAGTAATTGGTAGACCCCATATAAATATCATAGGATACACCGATATTTAACATTGATGGAAGTTCAAAACTAGCAGCCCTTGCGTCATATGTTAATTCATATGTTGTGCCACCTTTTGGATCAGGATTATTCCTTTTAGTAGAAAGTCCTTCACCACCCATTACCATAGGAGAACCAACATTTCTTAATGAGATCCCAAGCTTAAAATTATCTTTTTCACCTGATACATATTGTACTCCTGCGTCTATTGCAAAACCGAAAGCACTTACATCTGGAATACTCTCAGTTATACCTCTTACAAGCATACCTACTGAAATTTTGTTTGCATATGTAAATGAGTAGCCAAGCGCTAGCTGAATAAAACTAGGAGAGAAACTACCTCCAGTTCCACCAGGCTGATTAACTGTTGTGATAGGAATATCACCAAAATCAAGCGATGCCAATTCTATACCCAAAGCTCCGCTTTTGCCCATTTTGGTAGCAAAACCCAAGCTGTTTAGGTTCATTCCAGTACCACTATAAAGTCTATTATTAGAAAGACCCAACTCTAATTTATTAATTCTACTTAAGCCAGCAATATTAATTCTCATTGCTTCTACGCCTTGTACACTTGAAGTACTCATTGAATGTAATCCTGCACTTCTTCCCCAAGGATTCATTAATAATTCACTTGCCCCAGCTTGTCCTTGTCTGTCAGGGTTACCTGCTTCTAAGTTCAAAAATAACAGTGAAAAAAACAAAATTGTGTAAACTCTTATATTCATTTTGTTTCGGTTTATCATGTTTAAAATTTATTAAACCGGAGGACAGCTAAACCGTCCTCCGGAAATTATTTTTATTATAATCCACTTGGATCAAACTTCCTTCCTACGCCAAACCACTTTATGGTTCTCTCTTCACCATATTCAGGTGCTGAAATATGAATCAAGTAAACACCACTGGCAACAGGTATTTCTTTGAAGTTTTTCATATCCCACTCTAGATCTGGATAAACTTGTGAAGTAGATGTCGGTCTACCACCACCAGCTAAAATTGCTTCTCGCTCATCTCTATTATATTGTCTGATAAAACTACCATCAATACTATATATTGTAACCGTTGCTTTAGCTGGTAAATTTGTAATTTTCACGACATTCGTAAACTGATTTGTCTCGTATGCACTGTAAGCATAATATGGATTTGGTACCACGTTTACGTTTTCTAAAGCACCTACATATTCATCTTGTGTTGCAAGCTGCTTGGACTCCGCATTTCTAAATTCAAATTCATAAACTGGAAGATCACCATCTGTTTCACAATCTCTCTCTCTTTCTATATTATATCTTCTAGATGATCCATATGGATTGCTGACTCTCAATTTAACAGTCAAATCATTAGGAATAAGGCCTTTATCAAGTGGTAATAAAGGTGCACTACTCACTCCTATAGGGAATGAAGTCCAAGTAATTGAAGCGCCAACTTTGCCTCTATTAAGGTTACTTGCAGTAGCACCAGTAGATGTTCTTGTCAATCTAGGAGCAAAAGAAGCACAACCATCATATTCTTGTCTAGTTACGTATATATAGTGCTGTCCGCCACCTACAAAAGACTCCAGTTTATTTGTAAAGAATAATTCCCCTGTAACTGGATCTCTTAATATAAACTCTTCGATAACTGTTTGTGATGATGGGTTAAATATCAAATCACCGCCTATAGGGTTGTCTCCGTCTAGAAAGTTTTTCATATTAACAATCGAATCTCCAAAAGTAAATGTACTATCTCTGTAAACACTACTCTCACCAAAAAATATATTCAGTCTCTTTCCAGTTTCGACATCAACAGCATAACCTGGGAAATAACTAAATCCTTCTGTTCCATCATTTAATAATTCCCCGTTTTTACCAATTGATGGGGCCTTCCTTAATTCGAAATTCTTTCGACCACCAACTGTGGAAACATCATCAAACGTAGGTTCAGTACTTTCCACAACTATACATTTACTCCACTTCGATTTATCAGATGTAAAAACAATATCTACATTATTCAAATCTCTGAATCGTAAGCTATTAACAGAACTTCCTGTCATAAAACCCATTATCTCTTTGGCAGCAGGAGATAGATAAAAACTAGTGTTCTCTGCATCATTTGCCCATTTTGTGGACAAAAATGGTACAAAAAATCCATCTCCCATACGCGCTAGTGAAGAATTTTTATCTTGTGACACACTTCTTACGAAGCTAAACTGATCTGTTATTGGATCATCTGTTCCATTACTTCCGCCGTCCTTGTACGCATTAAACCAAATTGGCCCACCTGCGTCTTTGTATTCTAATCTGGCACCTACAGCACCATTAGGTCCTTCACCTGCTGCACCAGCTTCGCTATTCAATGACACGTTCAATGAATAACCATAGTTATTGACTATATACTCTTTTACTATTGCTAAAGGCTTAGCTTCAAAAATTACAACATTTGTCTCCAAATTGGTCAACTTCCATAATGCACCTGCATCAAAAGCACAAGTTGCTCTTGCAGTATTAAAATTACCTGTGATTTCTAGCCTGAATTTGCCGTCTCGAATTCTTAAAGGGTCTACCACTTTAACGTCTATAGGACCAGCACCTTTTTTGTATAATACTTTACCGTTACCACTGCCATTAAACAATATTTCGTACATGCTATCGTCTATATCCAAGAATACACCAGGATTACCTTCTCCTGATAACCTTGTAATTGCAGGACCATCACCGTAAGCTGCTTGTAACTGCTCGTAAACTATAGGTCTTGGTACAAAAGTATATGCGCCTCCACTTGGACCACCTACATTTCCTCTACCTTCCAAATAAGCACGTTTTTGACCCACTCCAGTTAATACGTCAAGTTTTTTCCAATTGTTATGAGCATAAGCCAATACTAAGAAGTGGTATGGTGTATGATTTATTAACCTTCTATTACCTAAAGCAAACTGATCTTCTGTGATTCTAAATGAATATCTTAGACCTGCGTCTGCACCTGTAACTGTTTTGATAGGCGTCCATACAGTAGGTTCAGTATCTCCAAATGGATTAGTAGAACCTACCCAATTATATATTTCTTTAATGCCATTTTTAACATCTACTTGTGCTATTTGTCTTGCCTTGGAAATATCTCCCAATTCTTGTGCCGTTACACTTGCATTTGCTAATTGGTATATTCTATATCCCTCAAATCTGTACAAACTATCAACATTCAAAGGAGCTTGTAAATCTACTTCAGCGTAAGATTCATCAAAATTATTTGATGATGCTGGGTCATTAGATAACATTAAAATAAGCTCTTGGTCTAGCTCTACAGAAGTAATGTCTGGTGCATCTGGACCATCTGTGATGTCAAAACAATTGTCAAACAATGCCTGTGCAATATCGTCTGCAAATTTCAATCTTGTCAAATCAGGACATGGATGTGGTACATCCGGCACAAATACAACACCTACGATCAACTCATTCTGAGCACCTGGCTGAAGTAAAAGTGGCCCTGTGGCTTGAAGTGTACGTCTATCCCCAAATGGTAGATTTGCAGTACACATAGACCATCCAGCACCGTCATTTGGATCTCCAGTAAATGCATATCTAACAGTATCTGAACTTCCAGGATTGTATCCTGACCCTCCAAAAGTAAACGGAGTTTCATCTACCCAAAATCCTCTAATATAATTATAGAAACCATCTTCTCTTCCTCTTTGCGGGTCACATTGACCTGGAGGGAAACTAGATCCAGGTAACCCACAATTTTCTGCATATGTAAATGATGTCATGCCCAATTCTACCACAGTGTCTTGTGCACCAGTATTCGGAATAGGCTCCAATAATATTGGATTACCATTTTCATCCAAAATTATATTACCATCATTATCTCTTTGAAAAACTTTTGGTCCCCTAGGTCCACGGAAATAATCCATTCCTAATACTGGAATATTCTCACCATAAGTATTTGTACCCTCACAAGATGATCCATTACTACCGTCTACAGCATCTTGATTATATACAAATGCCAAAGATCTTTCAACATCACACCCTATATAGTCATCTTGATAACAACCAAGATCTGGATCTATCCACATAGAAAAATAGCAATCTATAAGGTCTTCAGTCGCTTTATTTATCAACTTATATCTATAGAAAGTCATATCATTGATCTCATCATTTGTAGAATATGCAAATGATTGAACCTGAACCTCCATCAGAATTTTATTTGGTCCAGATAAAGTTTGTGCATTTCCATTATCATTATATATCCAAAAGACCATTTCATCAGGAATCAATTCTTTTGCCTTAACTAAATCAGTTGGCTCACAACCCCTAATATCTATTAATGGAAAATCACCATCACATGGATCATAAAGACCATCCCCAGCATTATCCCAAAATGCGCCTAGTGTTTGATTAGGTAAATCAAAAGTATACTTTTCTCTCCAATATGGATTACCTTGGCCTGGCCAATATCTAACATCTTCTGGTATGGAATCACACTCATATATAAAATCTGGGTCAGTTAGTGCCTTTATTATATTGTTATAGTGTCTTCTTACATCATCACCTTTCACAACAAAAAAACGATCCCAATCTTTACAAACATCTGCAGATGTTGCACCATTTAGATCAAGAGGACCAGAGAAAAAATCGAATCCTTCAGATCTATAGGTTACAGCTGAAAGTCTGATGTTACCAGCTCTATCTTTCCCACCGATCCATACACCTCCTGCATATAGAGCAGATACTGGTAATTGTCCAGCTGCAGGTTTGGGAACAATATAGGCTGCCGTAGACCAAATATCACCACCCGTAAGTAACCTAGCCCTTACGTTATTGACTTGCATCTCAATTTGGTTAGTCGGCCTGACACAGTCGTTTCTCCATGATGTCTGAGTGGTAACTGGTGCTTTACCATCTGGATATTCAGGCCCTTTTGCAAAAGCAATGGTTTGACCTAAAATCATGGTTATTATAAAAACAGAAAATATTTTATTGATTGTCATAATAATTTATTTAATTATTTACAAATTTAAAAGTCAACGATAACACCTACATACATACGTCTAGGTAAAGTAAAATTACCAGGAGCGTTCATTCTCCAAGAATAAGCATCTAAAAAGGCCTGTAAATCTCTACCTGTATTAACAACACTTCTAATGTTATCTTGACCTAAACTTGATTCCAAGAAACCGTCATTTCTAGGGTCATTTGAATATTTATAAAGATCAATTACATTTAAAGTATTGAATACGTTCTGAACTCTGAAGTATGCATTAAACCATAATTTCTTACCATTTTCTTTATCACCACTTATAGATACTGGAAATCTTTTTTGGATATTAAGATCTGCTGAAAAATTCCAAGGAAGTCTTGCACCATTTATTGAGCCTGCAAAACCGGAGCCTCCAAATGATTGTGGCGTTGTGTTTCTAGTGTATGGAGCACCTGAAACCAAGAAGGTAGTAAGGTTTATACCAAACTCTTCAAAAATATTAATATTTCCAATTTTTGGACCATTATATTCTTTTCCAGAACCATATCTGTAATCAATTACAGTTGTAATTCTATGACGCTCATCAAATGATAATGGGATAAGGTTTCTGATGGGGCCTCTATTGTTTACACCATTCGAAGAGTTGGCATCACTACCAGAACCATCTGCAAATTGTAAAGTGTAAGTTGCATTGATCTCGAGGTTATTTGTACGTCTTCTATCTAAGGTAAATGAAAAACCTTTTACAGTACCAAAATCCAAATTATCAAACATCTTGTAAGAGTTTAATGGACTAGCTACATTTGTAAATACTCTTTGCTGTACCAAATCTTTCATTTCCTTATAATATGCAGATACTTTGAGTGCCATGGATTCTGCTACTTTTTGCTGGAAACCTACTTCATAATCCACCGTTCTTACTGGCTTAAGATTAGGATTATTTAATGCCGCTCCATCTGGATTTATTCTACTTACATCTTGGAAGAAATAATAGTCAAGCGCAGAAGCAAAAGCATTGGATGGAGGTCTTTGATAAAGTACATCATAATGCGCAAAGAAACCTGCATCGTCAGAAATAGGGAATGAAAATGCCAAACGTGGCATAAAATTAAGTTGTGGTTTGTAATCATCAAATGACCAGTTGGAATCAAATCCTTCTTTTTGGATATCAATTTGTCCTCCTTGTCTTGTTTGAACACCCGTCACAAGATCTTTTCCTGCATATGATGGAAACACAAGTCCGCCATTATATATAACATTACCTCCAGATACTGCTGTTCCATTAGGTAAAAACCACTGATCACCACTTCTGAAAGCTACTAAGTTGTCTGACTCCTCTGAAGCTATATAAACTTTATAATCATCGCCAACAGAAGTTGGTTTAGGTACACCTATTCTAGTATAATAATCTTTTGCACTTTCAATTTCATATAATGCATAAGGATCTTTTAATACCTTAGTATTTGCGTCAAAATAATCTACTCTTAATCCTAATCTAAAAATGATGTCTTTATAAGAGAATTTATCTTGTAAAAAGAATGCACCATAGATTGGTTGTTGAGGTGCTACCACAAATGAACGTTTACCTGAAGCATCTCTACTCGTAAAGAAATCTTCAAATCTAACATCAGTACCTAGTTTATTACCCAAATAATCAAATCCTGAATAAGATACCAAATCTCTCAAAATTAACTCTTCTGAAGAAAACATATCTAGCCTAAATTGACTCGGGTCAATATCCCAAACATTGATGTACTCATCATTCTGAAGGCCTTTTATATCTCTAATACTTCTATAAAATTTACCATTTTCGACAGCCATTTGATTTACTGCAGGTGCAAAAACATCTACTTCTTGAACTGTTCCATCTGGTAAAGTAATGCTCTCTTTACGCAATACTTTAGTCGTATTAAGACCTGCAATATGATTATTAGCTAACAACTCAGCTGTATTCCATAATCCGAAAGGATCTGCAGACCAAGATCTATTTATACTTTGTTCGTATAATAAACCAAATTGAATATTATGTCTTCCTTTCTCTGAACCACCTGGTAAAAAGTCAAAACCCGTAACCAAGTTTAATGAATATAAATCATCATCTGTTTTTGAATTTCGATTATAAACTTGGCCAACATTAGAATAAAGATTATTCCAAGCTGTGTTTACGACACTATTTGTAAGACCATTTCTAGTGACTCCTCCTAATGCTTGGTAAGATCCTAATATTGGATTTATAGTAGGATTTAAGGTAAATTCTCCTATGTTTTCTCTATACCCTAAATGTGTAAAACCTAAATCTGGATTCTCTCTATCAATTCCAAAGATTGGATCCCAAGTACGAAGTGTGCTTCCGTAATATCCATAATCAAATAAACGGTCTTCATGTCTTACATCTTCTCTTCTTGTTGTTCCTTTTTGGTAACCGAGCGTTATTGTATAGGAGAAGTTTCTTAAGTTACTACTTGAAGCTGCTTGGTCCCCTTCTTCAGATGAAGATCCTTGTTTTCCTAACTTGTGGGTAAATCTAAAATTTCCTCTGTAAGTATTAGAATATTCATATGGATTGTTTACCCAATTCAGTAATGACCATGCTGTAGATGGTGTAAATCTATTCTTTCTGTCGTTATAATTACTAGATATTTGAATATCAATATTATCTGAAAGTCTTATATCAAACCTTCCAGTAAGATCCAAATCTATATTCTCATCGTTAGGTCTAACTTTAAAAGGAGCACCAAGCTCATCGTTTCTGATTTCCTCTAGTGATGGGAAGGCCGTACTACCAATATTATAAGTTGGTTTTTTCTCTAATCTTCTTATGAGGTCTTCAGGAGCTCTATAAACACCTATAGCTGAAGGGTTATTATCTGCCACGTTTCTGTATTGTCCAGAAAAACGGTAACCTAAAATAGATTGACCTTCCTTATTTTTTAGAATAGGACCAGATATATTACCACTTATTAGGTTATAACCAAATCCATCCACTGATCTCTCTAACTCCAAACTACCTGATACTTTACTAGATGGTCCACGTGAAGTTAAGGAAATCACACCACCTGTAACATCTCCATATCTAGCCTCAATCCCTCCAATCACCACTTGCAATTGTTCGATTTCAGACTGCGGTATCAAGTTACCCGTTACTCTCACTCCATCTAGGAAATACACAGTCTCATTAGCTCTAGAACCTCTGATAGAAATGTCCCCACCATCACGAGATGATATACCTGCTGAAGTAGCAGCTATGGCATTCACGTTTTTAGTAGGTAATGCTCTGATTTTTTCAGCTGTCACCGTATTACCTTGAGTAGTGTTATCAAATTCAATAAGTGGAACTTTAAATGCTCTGATTTCTACTCCTGTAATAACAATTGCATCACTGGATAAATCAAAATTAACTTTATTTGTTCTACCTGCTTTGATAACAATACCAGTTACTTTTTGTGTAGCATATCCTACGTAACTAGCTTCCATATCATATGTACCTGGTTGTACGTCAGATAAAAAGTAATTACCTTCCAGATCCGTTTCCGTACCTGTGATCAATACACCACCTCTGAAAAGTGCAATGGTACCAAAAAGAATTGGTTCACTTGACTCTTTGTCAATCACTTTACCTTCAATGGTGGTTTGGGCAGTCATACCCGTCCATCCGATGATGAAAAACGCAATTATAAGTAATAATCTATTCATGCTCTGAATTTTTGATTATGTTAAAAATATCTTAAAAGTCCGCAATGTTAATGAATCTTAAACCTTCCGCAAAATTTTTGCTATATTTATATTCATTTATGTATCCACCGATACATTTTAACAATGTTTTCCTGCTTTGATTTTATTCAGTAATACACTTGCTATCAAAACCAATGATTCATCCGTCCATCCAGCAATATGCGGTGACAAAATCACATTCTCAAAAGAATAAAGTTGTTCATACATCTTTCTTTCTTCTTCCGAATAAGTCTCTGGTTTTTCGTTTTCGAATACATCTAGACAAGCTCCTCCTACTTTTTTTGAAACTAAAGCTTCGATAAGTGCCTTCGTATCTACTTGCTGTCCTCTAGATGTATTGGAAATGATCACACCATCTTTACAGCGTGATAAAAATTCTTGATTTACTAGATATTTGGTCTCTTCGGTCAATGGTAAATGTATTGAAATAATGTCCGATTCTCTGATCACGGTATCTAAATCTACCTTTTTTACAAAACGTAATGAAGCAGGATACTGCTCCCTATACTTGTCATAAGATATTACGTTAAGTCTCCATGGTGACAATTTTTCGGCAAATGATGTCCCTGTATGACCCATTCCTATGATTCCTATGGTTTTTCCGCTTAATTCGACACCTCTATTTTTTTCTCTATTCCATTGAAAATTTCTAACTTCTGAATCTGATCTAACTAGATTATTCAAAAGCACTAAAATCATAGCAAATTCATGTTCAGATACAGCATTTCTATTCCCTTCTGGTGAATTATAGACAGCAATACCCTTACTTTTTGCATAGTTCACATCAATGATCTCAAGACCTGATCCTAACCTTCCAATAAAAAGAAGATTTGTCCCTTTATCAATTCGACCTTGATCCAATATTATTTTGCTATTTATAATAATGCCATCATAGTTCTGTATAATTTCGTCAAGCTTGTTGTTATCTACAGCTGTGTCATAATCCACAAAAAAACCTAATTCCTCTAGGCCTTTTGGGAGTAATTGGTGTACTTTATCTGTAATAAGAACTCTTTTGAGCATATTAAATGATGGGGTCTGTGACTTTGACTTTTAAAAAGGACTGCGAAAATATGTAAATTTTTAATTCTCAAAAGTGAAATCTACTAATTTTTTCAAATAAATGAATTGATAAACAAAATTAGAAATTCATATTAATGAATATTTGTCTATAGATAAATAATGTTTTACCTTTGTGTCCCGATCAGAATATTTCCACTCATTATGCCTAGAGACAACTCCATAAAATCCGTCCTCATCATAGGAAGCGGGCCAATAATCATCGGACAAGCTTGTGAATTTGATTATTCAGGTACCCAAGCTTCAAGATCGCTTCGCGAAGAAGGTATCACTGTAACTTTGATAAATTCCAATCCAGCGACGATTATGACAGATAATGTCACAGCAGACCACATTTACTTGTGGCCATTGACTGTAGAGAGCATTATTAAAATATTAGAAGAGCAACAAATTGACGCCGTCCTTCCTACCATGGGTGGTCAGACCGCTTTAAATTTAGCTATTGAGGCTGAAAACATGGGCGTTTGGGAACGTTTTGGCGTTAGAATGATTGGTGTAGATGTTAAAGCCATTGAACTAACAGAAAATCGTGAAGCATTCAAACAGCACGTTATTGGTCTTGGAATGCATGTAGCTCCATCTGCTATAGCAAACTCATTTCTTGAGGGTAAAGAAGCTGCTCAACAAATTGGATTCCCGCTAGTAATCAGACCATCTTACACACTAGGCGGGACTGGTGGTGGCTTTGTAATGAAAGAAGAAGAATTTGATGAAGCACTCAGAAGAGGTCTCGAAGCTTCACCATCTCATGAGGTATTGGTAGAAAAAGCCGTAATCGGGTGGAAAGAATACGAATTAGAACTTTTGCGTGACAATAATGACAATGTAGTCATCATTTGTACCGTGGAAAATCTCGATCCTATGGGCATACACACGGGAGATAGCATTACCGTCGCTCCCGCTATGACGCTCTCTGATACTGCTTTCCAGCAAATGAGAGATGATGCAATCCTTATGATGCGATCACTCGGTAATTTTTCAGGTGGATGTAATGTACAGTTTGCATTAAACCCTGAAAATGAAGAACTGATAGCCGTAGAAATAAATCCAAGAGTTTCTAGATCTTCAGCTCTAGCTAGTAAAGCAACAGGTTATCCAATCGCAAAAATAGCTGCAAAACTAGCTATTGGGTATAACCTGAATGAGTTAAAAAATCAAATAACAAAAACAACATCCGCATTTTTCGAGCCGGCACTTGATTATGTCATTGTGAAAATGCCTAGATGGAATTTTGATAAATTTTATGGGGCGGATACCACACTTGGTCTGCAAATGAAATCTGTAGGTGAAGTGATGGCCATAGGAAGAAATTTCCTAGAAGCTATGCAAAAAGCTTGTCAAAGCCAAGAAAACAACCGTGCAGGTTTAGGTGCGGATATGAAAGAATGGATCCAAACGGAAGACATTCTAGCCCGTCTCGAAAAAGTAAGTGATGATAGGATTTATAGGGTAAAAGACGCATTAAGACTCGGAGTACCAGAAAAAACTGTTCATAAACTCACCAAAATTGATCCTTGGTATATCAAGCAGATCAAAAGACTAGTGAAGTATGAAGAGAAACTTATGAGATATAATGTAGCAGAAGATATTCCCGCTGACTTCTTTAGAGAACTCAAGACTGTAGGATATTCTGATGTTCAAATAGCGTGGGTGCTGCGTATAAAAGAAGATGAAGTAACGAAACAGCGAAAAAAGTTAGGCATCACTCGAACTTACAAAATGGTCGATACTTGTGCTGCAGAGTTTGAAGCTAAAACGCCTTATTTCTATTCTACATTTGATACTGAAAACGAAAGTATACCTTCTGATAAGAAAAAGATCATCGTTCTAGGATCGGGCCCTAACAGAATTGGACAAGGTATAGAGTTTGATTACTGCTGTGTTCACGGTTTACTTGCGATCAAAGAAGCTGGTTATGAAGCCATTATGATTAATTGTAATCCTGAGACGGTTTCTACAGATTTTGACGTAGCTGATAAATTGTATTTCGAACCGATATTTTGGGAGCATATAGAAGAAATCATAGATCTCGAAAAACCTGAAGGTGTCATCGTCCAACTTGGAGGTCAGACTGCATTAAAATTGGCTGAAAAGTTCCATAATAAAGGTATTAAAATCATTGGAACAGATTTCAACAGTCTTGATTTGGCTGAAGATCGTGGCAGATTTTCAGATTTGCTTAAGTCTTTGGATATCCCTTATCCAGAATATGGTGTGGCTCGCGATGTAGACGAAGCAATAGCCGTGGCAGCTCGAGTAAGTTATCCAGTTTTGGTTCGTCCTTCTTACGTGATCGGAGGTCAGAGAATGCGGATTGTAATCAACGACAAAGAACTAGAAACCCACGTGCTAAGTATTTTCAAGCATCTTCCCGATAATAAAGTCCTGATAGATCAGTTTCTAGATAGAGCAAAAGAAGCAGAGATTGATGCCATTTTTGATGGTGATGAGTTGCATATCATGGGTATCATGGAACATATAGAACCAGCTGGTATTCACTCAGGAGATAGTTCTGCAGTTTTGCCGACATACTCACTAAGTCCTGCAGCAGTGGGACAAATGGTAGAATATGCCAATAAACTTGCAGTTGCGCTTAATATCAAAGGATTAATAAATATACAATTTGCCATAAAAAATGATGACGTATATGTCATAGAAGCCAATCCAAGAGCTTCTCGTACGACACCATTCATAGCAAAAGCATATCAGGTGCCTTACCTAAAAATTGCCACTCAAGTGATGATGGGCACACATAAACTCAAAGACTTTGACATTGTCAAAAATCTGACAGGATATGCCATTAAAGTACCTGTTTTCTCTTTTGACAAGTTTCCGAATGTAGATAAAAATCTAGGTCCTGAAATGAAATCAACAGGAGAGATGATTTATTATATCAAAGACCTTTATGATCCTTACTTTAGAAATCTAGATAGTAGAAGATCTATGTTTTTAAGTAGGTAGGTAACTGATTGTAAGTCAGCTCCTAAAATACAAATCATTGATATTCAACCGTTTTCTCCCTGATTAAAAAGGGAAACGATTGATTATCAATGATGTATAAAAATTTACTTTTCTTTTATTTGAATTGATGACTTTTCAGAGTGGACTCAAAAAAAGTTGTTCTTCTCAAAAAAGACAACTGCCGAAGCGCAAGAAAGACATTATTCAATTGCGATCAAAATAAATGGTTTCAGATATCGACACCTCGGACAGTTGTTTGTCATAGGTCATATCTTTGTTGCTACCAATTTAAAATTGACAATTTCGCCATTTCCAAAATCAATGGAATATCTCAGTTCGATCGTATTATCTCTAAAAAACCCATCCCCTTTGATAAATGTACCTGGAGCTATGTTCTGATCAAAAATATCTATGTCCATGACAGATTTGTCTTGGTTGTCAATATCTGCTTTGGCTACATACCACTCATAACCATCAAGTTTTGAATCTATGAGAATATCATCGCCACTATCTGTGCTTACCACAAGGTCAAACGGCCCCGAGACGCCAACGACATGTGCACGATAAACACCAACTACAGGAAGAATTTCATCATCAATATCCATACAGGATGTTAATGTAAGTGCAAAAATGCTCGATAAAAGTAATGCTCGTATCATATTGGTTCCTTTTTTATCATAACTATTTTGAAACGTAGTTTGTGACACCATCTAGGTCGCTTTAATGATACTTTAACGCAAAAAACACCAGTTGTTAAAAATGTCTTATTAAAATTGACATAAATATGGTCTGAAAAAACCTTGACATTCTATCAAACTTACATCCTTCTCTGTTATTCACTTGTTAAGTATTGTTATTTATCATAAAACTTTTCGGTGTAGCGATTAAATTTGGGATTCTAAAAACCAATCATTGAATATTAATTATATAAAATGGCTGACGATATTTGGTGTATTTGCCATTATATCTATTTTTTTAGTTCAGATTTTCTGGGTTAGACAGGCATTTACTATTTCTGAAAGTCAGTTTGAGCAGTCTGTAAACGGCGCATTAAGACGAGTTGCCGAAAACATTGCCATAGATACAAAAACTGATTTCCAACAAAATAATCCAGTTATAAAAATCAACCCTCGTCAATATATCGTAAATGTAAATAGTGAAATTGATGCAGAATTGTTAGATCATTACTTGACAAATGCTTTGGACTATTTTCATATTGATCAAGATGTGGAATACAGCATTTACAGCTGTTATGACAAAACAATGGTTTATTGTAATTATATCCAAAAGAAAAAACCACAAAAAGAATTTAGTACTCCTGAACTGCCTAAATTTGAAGGTGTAGATTATTACTTTAGTGTTAGTTTTCCGCACTATCCAATTGTTTCTCTTAATAATATTCCCATGTGGATGATTACTTCTGCGGTGTTGATTTTAGTAGTTTTGTTTTTTATGTTTGCTTTGTTTGTAGTTTTTACACAAAAATCAGTCACACAAGTTCAAAGAGATTTTATAAACAATATGACACATGAGTTTAAAACTCCAATTTCTACTATTTCTGTCATTCAGCAAGTAATATCAGACCCGGAAATCGTCAAAACACCACAAAGATTGGCTACTTACACGCAAATCATTGGGGACGAAATCAGGAGACTCAATGACCAAGTAGAAAAAGTATTGAATATCACACGTCTTGAAAAAAAGCATTTTGATTTACATTTAGAAGAAATTGAAGTTCACGAAGTCATACAGCAAGTCATTTTTAACATTCAAAACACAGATTTTGAAAAACCAATCAAGATTACCCAAAGTCTGGAAGCCAAAAACCAAATCATAAAAGCAGACAAAGTCCACTTTACGAATGTGATTTGCAATATTATCGAAAATGCTATAAAATATTCAAAAGATGATGCTGAAATCAATATTAAAACGTGTAATTCAGATCAAAAAATATTAATTGCCATTTCTGATAAAGGAGAAGGTATTGATAAGAAAAATTTAAAAAAGATATTTGACAAATTCTATAGAGTGCCGAAAGGAGCCATTCATAATGTAAAAGGTTTTGGCTTGGGCCTTTATTATGTCAAAAAAGTAGTTGATGCCCACAAATGGACCATAAATGTAGTCTCTACACCAAATGAAGGCAGTGAGTTTAAAATTCAAATAAAAAATATAGTTTAGTACCATATGGCAAAAGTATTTTATGTAGAAGATGATGCAAATCTTAGTTTTGTAGTAAAAGATTGTCTGCAAATAGCTGGCCACGATGTCCATCATTTTTCTAAAGGTGATGAAGCATTACTCGCATTCAATAAGTTTAACTATGATATATGCATACTTGATGTTATGTTGCCAAATCTTGACGGGTTTTCATTGGTGAAAGCGATTCGAGACAAAGATGTCAATATTCCTGTTATATTTATTTCTGCAAGGGTGCAAATCCAAGATAAACTCGAAGGTTTACAATTGGGTGGTGATGATTATATCTTTAAGCCATTCAGCATAGAAGAATTATTGCTGAAGGTTAATATTTTTCTGCGACGAAATGCTGGTTCAGGTATGCAGCGACCTGTTGAAGAAAGTTTGTTTAGAGTTGGACACTTTGAGTTTGACTACAATAACATGTTGCTGAAAAGTGATGCTGAAACAATTAGACTAACGGGTAGAGAAGCCGATTTGCTAGTATATTTTATTAAACATCAAAACAAACTCATCAAACGCAAAGACATTCTGATTGCTTTGTGGGGCAAGGATGATTATTTTCTAGGCAGAAGTCTCGATGTATTTATCTCGCGACTGAGAAAATTCATATCTGGTGATTCGTCTATTAGCATTGAAAACATACCTAGAGTAGGATTCAAATTTAGGGTTGATTGAATAATCGTAAGCATCTTTGTTTTCGATATCTTTACAAATAAGGTGTTAACCCTAAACTTAACAGCCATTTAAGCCGTTTCTGTAAGTAAGATTTATTACTTTTGCAACATGATTTCAACAAATAACTTAAAGTTTAAATATTCGGGTGGGACAGAAATTGTTTTTCCTGATATCAAATGCGAAGCTAAAGATATTTTGCTTGTTTTGGGTAGTTCTGGCGTGGGCAAAACGACATTACTGCACTTGCTCGGAGGGCTGCTGACCACACAACATGGTTCAGTACATATCCAAGATACAGACATAAATAAATTGTCTGGAAGCGATCTTGATGCTTTTAGAGGGAGAAATATCGGTATTATATTCCAACAAAACCATTTTGTAGATGCTCTTTCAGTAATAGAAAATGTGATTCTTGCTCAAAGCTTAGCTGGAAATAAAACAGATAAAAATGCGGCCCAAAATCTACTGACTAGACTCAATATAGGCCATAAAGCAAAAAGTAATATCAAAGATCTCAGTCAAGGAGAAAAACAAAGGGTAGCGATTGCGAGAGCACTTATCAATCAGCCAAGGCTCATTCTAGCAGATGAGCCTACATCCGCGCTGGATGATCAAAACTGTACAGAAGTACTCAATCTACTTCATGAACAGGCTAAAGCAGCTGGTTCAGCTCTGGTCATCGTCACACACGACACAAGGCTAAAAGACATTATTTCTAATCGAGTAATCCTACAATAACAATGAGTATCATACAATTAGCTTGGCGAAATATAGTCAAAAATCCATTGAATTTATTGCTCAGTATTATACTTTTTGGGCTTGGTGTAGGATTGATTTCTTTTCTCTTGTTATTTAATGCACAACTTAAAGAGAAATTCGATAAAAACCTTGCTGAGATAGATTTGGTTGTAGGAGCAAAAGGTAGTCCACTCCAAATGATACTTTGCAACATGTATCATATCGACAATCCTACAGGTAATATTCCCATCAAAAATGCCGCTCCGTTACTCAGAGATTTACATCCATTGATCAAAAAAGCCATTCCGCTCTCTCTCGGTGACAATTACAAATCATACAGAATCGTGGGCACCAATTATGACCTTGCAGAGCTATATGGTGGAAAACTGAAAGAAGGAGCCTTATGGGTAAAAGATTTTGAAGTAACTATTGGCAAAACGGTAGCTGATGAAACAGGATTAAAAATCGGCGATGAATTTGTGAGTTCACATGGATTTGTAGACGATGAAGACCTTGCACATGATCATATGGGATTTAAAGTAGTAGGTATATTCGAAGGTACGGGAAGTGTATTAGACCAATTAATCCTAACCAATACAGCTACCATATGGAATGTACACGAACATCCGGAAGAAGAATCTGCAGATAGTACTAGTCATGAAGGACATGATCACGCTGCACATGAAGGTCACGATCATAGCGACCACTTACACGACAACAGTAATGCTGACCTGCTCAATCATCCTGAAAACGAAATAACTTCAGTGCTCATCCAATATAAAAGTAGAACGAACTTTCAGGCTTTAAATTTTGGTAGAAATATCAATGAAAATACAGAAATGCAAGCAGCTTCGCCAGCTATTGAGATCAACAGATTGTACAATATGATAGGTGTAGGTACAGAGGCTTTACGAAGTTTAGCTTTATTGATAGCCATTGTTTCTGCTTTGAGCATTTTTATTTCCTTATTCAAAAGTATGAGAGAGCGCAAATATGAACTTGCTTTGATGCGTGTGATGGGAGCAAGTAGGACCAAAGTATTTTCACTGATCATTCTAGAAGGATTAATACTGGCATTGATTGGTTTCATTATTGGTACAGTATTGTGTCATGTGGGCATGGAAGTAATTGCCAAATATTTAAAAGCGGATTTTAGATATAGTTTTACAGGATGGAAATTTTTAACTGAAGAATGGATAGTTCTAGGCATTTCATTAATATTGGGATTTGTCGCAGCAATAATACCAGCAATGCAGGCAGCAAGGTCAGATATTAACAAAACATTATCAGAAAAATAAGAAAACGAATTGTCTATTTTAATTTTCAAATCGTTCTAATATTGTTGATAAAATAATCGTTCATAAAATAACAAATCAATCATATTGAAGCTTTCATATAAGTCACTTTTAATATTTCCTGCTCTGTGGTTTGTTTTTATCTCAGCCACCGTAATACAATCTAAAGATATTTGGGCCACATTAAGTTTGGTTACATTTGAGTCTAGCTACGATCCTGAATTTATGATGGAAATCAAAAAACCAAAGGTATCATCAGCTATCCAGAAACTAGATGGGACTCAGATAGAAGTAGAAGGTTACATCATTCCATTGACCGGTCAAGTGACTCAGAGTCATTTTATGTTGAGTAAATTTCCACAAAGTACTTGTTTTTTTTGTGGCAAAGCAGGACCAGAATCTGCCATGCAAGTATTCATGAAGGACAATGTGAAAGTAAAAATTTCTGAAAGAAAAGTTAAGGTCAAAGGCACGCTTATCGTCAATCCAAAAGATATTACTAGTTTATTATACACCCTAGAAAATGGTGTAATCATCGAATAAAGATATAAAATGCGTTTAATAATTGTTCTTCTCTTAATGATTTCCTTTTCTCAAGTTGATGCCCAAACGGATGTGAAGGTAGATAATGTATGGAAATCACTGGCCAAAATTAGTTACAAAAAAGAATACGACGAATTGATGGGATTTAAGGTGGATAAACCAGTCTTCAGCGAGTCTGTCAAAGCTATGCAAGGCAAGGAAGTAACCATCAAAGGATATATTATCCCAGTAGAAGGTTATAAGTCTCACAAGGAGTTTATTTTTTCTGCTTATCCATATAGCATGTGTTTCTTTTGTGGTGGTGCAGGTCCTGAGACAGTCATGGAAGTAGAAGCTGTAGAAGGAGTCAAATATTCTGCGGATGCTGTCTATCTAAAAGGCAATCTCAAACTTAATGATAAAGATATCAATAGATTAATGTACAAATTGGTCAATGCCAAATTAGTCAAACAATAAAAACATTAAAAAAGTACAAGTAGCAACCCATGGATTTTAAGCATGCGATCGATATCAAAACACTGGCTGAAAAATATGCCTTAACAATATCTGGTGATCACACCATCAAAGCTTCTGGTATTAACGAAATACATAAAGTCAGAGCAGGAGATATAACTTTTGTCGATGTTGAGAAATATTATCAAAAATCGTTGACTTCAGCTGCCACCATCATCCTCATTAATAAAGAAGTACCTTGTCCGGAAGGAAAAGTATTGCTGATTACGGAAGATCCATTTGCAGTATACAATCAAATAGTTTGGGAAAATAGACCTTTTAAACCTTTGAATACAGAGCGTGGCGAAAATGTCGTAATTGGAGATGGAACACAAATAGATCATGGCGTTCACATTGGTCATGATGTCACTATAGGAAAAGATTGTTATATTCAATCAGGTGCTTTTATTGGAGATGGAACGAGTATTGGTGATAGAGTCATCATACAAGCTAGTGCTCTGATAGGAACGGATGCATTTTATTACAAAAAAATCAATGGCCAATACCACAAATGGCGTTCTGGTGGACGAGTTATCCTAGGTAATGATGTGGAGATAGGCGCTGGTTGTACGATAAATCGAGGTGTATCTGGAGAAACGATCATAGGCGACGGATCTAAATTGGACTGTCAGATACACATCGGTCATGGCGCTGTGCTGGGCAAAAACTGTCTGATAGCTGCACAAACAGGTATTGCTGGCAAAACCATCGTAGGTGATAACGTAGTCATGTATGGTCAAGTAGGAGTAGCCCAAAACTTATATATAGGTGATGGAGCTGTATTGCTCGCAAAAACAGGTGTCTCTAAAGATCTCGAAGGTGGCAAAACCTATTTCGGTGTTCCTGCTGGAGAAGCAAGAGAAAAGTATAAAGAAATCGTAGGTATTAAATCATTATTGGAGAAAAAGCCTACACCTTCCACTTAATATTGCATCCTGCGCTTGGGTATTGTTTTGTCATTGGAGCTTCGCCACGAAGGAGTAGATCCAAGGCTAGTCTCATATCCTTACCAGTTAGTGGTTTGTCATTTCCAGGTCGCGACTCATCTAGTCTGCCTCTATAGTACAACTGATCATCAGCATCAAATATATATAAATCTGGTGTGCATGCAGCGTCATAAGCTCTAGCTACATCTTGAGACTCATCATATAGGTAAGGAAAAGGGTACATCAATACCTTTGCAATTAGTTTCATTTTATCAGGTGTATCGTCGGTATATTTAACGGCATCATTACTACTTATGGCTACAAATCCTATACCTTTCTCTTTATAATCATTGGCTATTCTTATCAATTCTTGGTTCACGTGAATCACGTAAGGACAATGATTGCACAAAAACATGACAACTGTTCCATGTTGACCTTTAATATCTCTGAATGACATGTCATTTCCTGAGACTGTGTCAGGTAATTTAAAATCAGGGGCCTTGGTGCCAAGTTGCAACATCTTTGATTCAGTAAGTGCCATGATTTATTATTTTGGTGTAAAGATACGATGATATGTTATAATACAAAAGCTAAGATAAAATGTCCATAAATAACTAGCTGTACCAAGGAAATTCTGGAAACTTTTCCAACTGTGCATTATTAAATCTTTCCTTCCCGTTGTGTGTCTCAAAAAACCTTCGTAAATCTTTAATAAAACCAATCAATCTTGGAGTATTGAGTAAATAGAGCTCTCTGTTATCAATGTAACCAAATTCATTTAATGGAAAGTCCTTTAAACTCTGTTTGTCCATATCATAATCAGGTTTAAAATATGGAAACCAAATACCTAATCCAGTACCTATACTTAAACTAAGTTTTCTATTAAGTGAGAAACCTAACTCCAAAGAAATTGGGCTATAGTTTGACGTCTTATTATAATGATACAAATGTACTCTATGCGGATTAAGCAAAGGATAAAATACTTCGTTGGAAAAAACATCCTTTATTTCTATTTCTCCATTCAAATTATAGTACGCAAGTTCAGTAACTATGACGTGTGGGTTTTTGTAACTCTCAGTAATATTTGGAAATGCCTGCCAAAAAAAATCGTAGGAACTTTTATAAGTATCAATGCTCCCATTATTGTCCAGTATGGAATTAAATGTACGTAAGAAGTCATCATAAAAAGGTTTTCCTGCCACCTGATCAAAAACCTTTATAACGCCATACTTCCAACCTGATGAAACAACTAGGTCAAGTAACTCTTTTATCAATTCAATATCATATTGGTTTTTCTCCAGCTCAAATCCATAACTAAAGTAGGCATAATCCTGTACTATATTCCAATAATTCTTCATTTGCTATATGTCTATTTTTATACCTATTTCCAATAATTCTAAGATATTCATCCGCTTAGAAAACATCCACGTTTTGATAATAAAGCAAATGTAAAACATTTTGAATAATCACTTTAGGTTTTTACATTTTTGACACTATCTCATGCGAAGATATATATTTTCACTGATTTTGAACTTATCGAATTAGAAAATCTTTATGTATTGGATCAATTTCAAGGACTTTTGAACACCGAGCCAGTCAGTGGGGCTCAATAAAAAGATTGGCTTTATATTTTTATAATAATATTAGATTAGGTGAAAACTTAAAAAACAAAAGCTCTTCAAAATTAATCTGAAGAGCTTTTGTATTATACTTAATTTTCTAAAAGTCTTATTGAGCTGGAGTCGCTGCTACTTCTTTGTTTGCAGTTAAGCTGATAGAAAGTGTGATGTTGTCATCAATAAATTTGTCAGCAAGATTGTCAAAGAAAGTTTTTGAACCATACTTGATTCCCCAATCAGTTCTGTTGATTGTGAATGGTGCTGCACTAACAGTTACAGTACTATCAGCAACAGTTACTGTAGCAGGAAAAGTGATAGACTTAGTTGTTTCTAATAATGTAAGGTTACCTGTTACGTTTACATTTGCACCTGGTACATCAGTAGCTGGAGCAACAGTTGTAATTTCGAACTTTGCAGTTGGGTATTTTGTTACGTTAAAGAAATCTTCAACACCTTCTTTAGCAGTTCCTTTAAGGTGACCTTCTAGGCTTGCTTTCTCATCTCCTTGTAAATCAGTAACTGTGATAGTGTTCATATCAAGTGTGAAGCTACCTCCTGTAACGCTGTCTCCAGTCATGAATAATTCACCTTGAGTAAGATTGATTGTTCCCATGTGTTTTCCTGCAGGCTTTGAACCTTCCCAAGAAATTTTAGTTGCAGCTGCATCAGCTACGAATTTTGCACCTTCTGTTGCTGCTACTGCATTTGCATCAGTTGCTTCAGTTGCTTTTTCTTTACATGAAATGATAGAAAGAGCTAAAACGAATAAAAGAGAGAATCTGAAATGGTTTTTCATTTTAATAAATTTATTAAGATTAATTAATTTGTTCCAACAAATAAATGATCAGAACAATATACTGTACTGAGAGAGTAAACGAAGAAATTTTGCTTTTAGTTTTACCTAAAATGCAAATAAATCACAATAATTTGTTAATGTGTGTTTTGAATAGAATAAACAAAGTCCTTTACACTCTGAATGCTATTTAATATATTGACATTTTCTGGTAGCGTGAGATTTTGACTAGCAGTCTGAAACCCGGAGATAAGTATTTTAGCGTCTTTAGCATTTTTTGATAATTCGTCAATATAAGGTTGCAAAGGTGTCTCTGCAAAACTGTCATTAAAAATTGTAAATATATATTCTGCCTTAAAAATAGACTTTCCTTCTAATACATCAATAAGTGGTGTACCCGAACCCAAATTAATGACTTTAGCTTTATTTTTGACCAAAATATAATGCAAAAACAATAAGCTCAATTCATGACTTTCATTTTCAGGTAGATATATTAGACACCTTATATTGTTGTTTAGTTCAGATCTGCTTAATCTATCTATCTCTACAATAGTCTTTCGTTTTATAATATTACTCACAAAGTTTTCATGTACAGACTTAATAGACCCTGCTATCCACATCGTGCTCAACTTGTCGAGAAGAGGATAAACCACATCATTCATAGTTTCTTCAAATCCCTTAGAGGATATTTCATGATCTAAAACTATATTAAACTTTGACTCATCTAGCTCAAAAGTAGACAACATCATAGAGTCTAACTGATCTTCAAAAATTTGCCCAACCTCTGTATACTCACCTACTTTTTGTCTAACTTGATCAGTAGACATAGTGGCTATCTTAGATATTTTGTATCCCTTTTTGTTTAACAGAGATATATTTAATACTTTCTGTAGATCCGAATCTTTATAGTATCTTATATTTGTATCTGTCCGATGGGGCTGAATGATACCGTATCTTTTTTCCCAAATACGAAGCGTATGTGCCTTAACGCCTGATATACTCTCGAGATCTTTAATAGAATATGCAACCATATAGAACGACTATAATAAATACCAAAATGTAAACATGGAAGTCGAAACAATTCTCATTCAAAATAGTTTAAAAAAATACCTTGTTGCTTTTGCAAGTTTTAAAACCGAAAAGTTGTATTTTTGGAGCTAATTACTAAATACGAAGATGGTAAGCTTATTGAAATTCTTTATTATTGGTTTTTTAATTTTTACTAATTCCGTTGGTTTTAGTCAAAGTTATTGGTTTGGTCCGAAACTTGGCGGTGCTATGTCATTTCAAAGTTGGGGTAACGGTACTTCAGGCACTAGTCTAAATAGAGATCCTTTATTTTCTATAAATGGAGATATAATAGTAGAATCCTATGATGAATTTAAAAAAGGAGCGCTATATGCGAGCTTAGGTTATCACACTAGAGGAAGTTCGATTCAGTTTATTAGTTTTAACAATCCATCTTTCTTAAGACAAGGATACAAATTCAATAATGTTGTATTGGAATTAGGTGCAAAACGATCATTAAACCTTAGCAAGGATTTTGATCCCTATTTTATAATTGGAATACGTGGAGAATATACAGTAAGCACGAATTTAAAAAACCTTGAATTCATAGGAAATCCTTATACACCAAATGAAGTTTTTGTAAGAAAATTTAATTACGGTGTGACAGCAGGTGGTGGATTTGAAATGGAAATGTCAGAATTCAGCAATGTTTTCTTTGAGTTTGCCATTCAGCCGGATTTATCCTTCCAATACGAAGCTCCTCCACGTACGGTAATTGATCCATTTCAGACTGGTCAAACAGTAAATTTACCATTAGAAAGAGTGCGAAATCTTTCCTTAGAGCTAAAAGTTGGGGTAAAATTCCTAAGAAAAGTAGAATACATAGATTAATAATCATTTAATATCTTTGAAATGAAATTTTTAAATACATTTTTTTTATTCATCCTATCTGTGACTTTGGTGTCTAGTCAGATAACCGTTACGAATACAACTTTTCCAGCAATAGGTGATACTTTAAAAACAAGAATTACAAGTAATCCATCATCACCTGTAAATGTAGGAAGTACGAATGGTCCACAAACATGGAATTTTAATTTCTTAAATTCTGGTGGTTTTATTTCCAATGAAATATATGTGAGTCCATCTCTTGGTACGCAAAGTGCAGCTTTTCCTGATGCCAACCTTATGATCTTATCAGAAGATGGACAAGAGCAGTATCTTAAAGTAAGCCCGACAAAATTAGAAGCGCTTGGTTTTGGTGGTGAAAATGGTTTTTTACCTACAAATCTTGCCATTAAATATACTGATAAGCCAGTGCTTAGAGTAGCACCTCTCAATTTCATTACAACAAACAACTCTTCTGGAAAATTTAATGTCGACTTAGGAACAGATATTCTACCAGATTCACTTTTGGCAGGTCTACCATTTACTATTGATAGTATTAGAATCCAATTTAGTGGTGCAACTTCAGGACTTGTAGATGCTTATGGTAGCTTACTAATCCAAAATAAAACATTCGAAGTTTTAAGAGAAAAATCAACAGTAATATCAAAAACAAGTTTATTTGTCAAACTTTTTGGTAATTGGATCGACCCAACACCTTTTCTAGGTGGAGAAATTCCTGGTGGTTTTGGTGACTTTTTAGGAAGTGATACGACCATCAATTATAACTTTTATACCAATACTAGAAAAGAAATACTCGTTTCAGTAGAACACAATGCTGCAAATGAATTCCAGTCAGTTTCATTTGCAGATGTAGGAGGTATCATTAGCTCATCAAATGATATATCTCTAAATCATAGTATGACGCTTTATCCAAATCCTGCAACTCAGTTTATCAATATTGAGACCAAAGACTGGAAAGAAGGTTTGTATTTCCTTACCATCACGGATATGAGTGGAAGAGTAGTCTTTTTCGAAAATACCAAATTGGCTGTAAACGACAAAAAACAAATATCTACAAATGGACTTTCAACTGGTCAATACATCTTCACAGCAAGAGACAAATTTAACCAAGGAGTTAGATCTATTAAGTTTGTAATAAACTGATGACTTCGACCTACAAAGACAAATTTGACCTTTCGGGAAAAGTAGCCATCGTCACGGGTGCAAGTAGAGGCATAGGAGAAAGTATGGCTCGTGGTTTAGCAGAATTCGGTGCCAAAGTGGTTATAGCTAGTAGAAAACAAGAAGATGTTGATCTTGTAGCAGCATCAATGATAAATAAAGGAATGAATGTATTGCCTATTGAGTGTCATGTAGGCAATGAAGATCATCTTCAAAACTTGGTAAATAAAACCATTGAAAAATATGGTGGCGTAGATATCCTCATCAATAATGCAGCTACCAATCCTGTCTATGCACCGATAGATGAAATGAGTTCTGAGCTTTTCGATAAGATGATGAATATCAATGTCAAAGCGGCCTTTACACTTTCTAATTTATGTCTCAAAAGCATGAAGGAGCGAGGTGGTGGATCGATTATTCATATTAGTTCAGTAGAAGGGACAAAACCTAGTCCGGGATTGAGTTTGTATAGTATTAATAAAGCAGCGCTTATCATGCTTTCAAAATCACAAGCAAAAGAATGGGGTGTTTATAAAGTCAGATCCAATGTCATTTGTCCTGGACTTGTAAAGACAAAATTCAGTAGTGCACTTTGGTCAAATAAAGATATTCTAAATCATTGGAATGAAAATATTCCACTCAATCGTATGGCTGATCCCGAAGAAATGGTAGGTCTAGCTTTATTTCTTGCGTCTAATGCATCAAGTTATTGCACAGGAGCGTCATTTACAGCTGATGGAGGATATCTTATTTCTTAGGGGATAAGGAAAACAAATTAGGCTAATACTACTTTGTTACTTTTGAACATCTAAACAAAAATCCAACCTTATCTCCTGGCCGGAATTATTCTTCACAATATTACCATTCGTATCCTTGGCAAACCACTTAAAACAAACCTTTGAATTTCCATCATCGGTAATCTCTACAATACCAAATTGTCCTGGCTCTTTGCTATATCCATGAGAATATGGTCCACCTTTGTAGGAACCTGGTCGATCAAGTGCAGCAGCATGAAATACTTTAATTGGTGCTCCTCCATCTGTAGCATAGTCACTATTTGTGCCATCATCCATAGCCACCATATGCGCATCACCACTTAGGATAAAAACAGGTATGTCGTGTTGTTTGATAAAATTGGCAATTCGCTGTCTTTCTTCTGGATAACCTCCCCAATTGTCACTTTCTTTGCATTTGTAATTCGGACCACCTGGCGCATTTATCCAAGGATAAGAACTGACCCATGCCACAACTTTTCCTTCTTTTTTCGCCTTCAAAATAGCATTTAAAAACCATTGCAAATGTGCTTCATCGCCAAAGTTGGTGCCGATTTTTGTTCGTTCGCAATCTTTATACTCTGGCCTTATTTTTTGAGATCGTATATCTGTAAGCAGAAAGACGACCCTTCCTACTTCAAAAGTTTGTGAAATGGGACCATCATTTTTATCAAAAACTAAAGGATAGTGCGGTACGTGTGATTTGTAGGCAGCAATAGATTCCGTTTTACATGGATTGGTAGCATCTGCATTGTTTGGTCCAAAATCGTGATCATCCCACATATAAACAAAAGGTACGCTTTTGTATAGCGACGATTGAGATGGTGATGTAAAAACTGATTTGTATGCATCTTGAAAACGTTGGGTACAGTTAGAGTCGATGTTTTCGTAATGAAGATCTCCTATTTGAAGGTAAAAAAGTGGGTTTTCCTTTAATATCGTATTAAAAATAGGACTATTGGATCCTGTCTCAGAACAACTACCAAATACAAACTTGTATGAAATCGCTTTGTTATCAAAAGTAGAAAATGTGGATGATGACACAGGTAAATTAGATCCTTTGGGAGTAATCTCATAGGTATATTTAGTAGAAGCTTTTAGGTTTTTAAAAATGATTTTTGATTGATAATTATTTTCTTTTGTCAAAATTGCTTTCTGACTTGTCACCATTTTTTTTGAAACTTCTTCTGTTATGCTTATTTTAAACTCATTGTCCACACTTCCTTTTATCAGTATCGTACCTTGGTCATGCTGAACTCCTCCAACAAGAGCATATTGAAAACCATGATCTGAGAAAGTTGATGTAGCAACTTTACTAGAATGGCAACTTGAAATCAGCATTATAAAAATGATATTCTGAAAAATATTGGATAGTGTCATATTTATAACTTAACTAGATAATAAAATGACAAAGGTAATTAGGCTAACCCAACAAATTGAATATGCCACTCATTAAACTGGTGGGTTAATTCAAAATTAATAATCAAAAAGACAAAATCTCTTCATGTAAACTATTTCTTCTCAGATTCTATTTGATCTCTGGCTATGACTTTTTCTTGTAATGTGGTTCCTGCTGTTATCATGGAGATGGTATGAACACCTGTATTTAATCGTTTGGTTCTGATTCTTTTTCGGTAATGACCTTTATTCATATATTCGTGATCTGCAATGGAATACAAGATGTTTTTATCATCTTTCAATTGCAACACTACATGACTTGGTTTTTCTACATAAAAATGAATATCTACCAAATCTGAATTAGGCACAGGAATGACTTCCAAAACTTTTGATTTATCTGGAGCTCTAGGTTTTAGTTGTTCTTTTGAAGATTTATTCAGTGCATTAAGCTGACCTGTTTCTGGATCACAAGGATCAATAGATGCAATAAATACAGCATTTGGCATAGTTTCAAAACCTACATCTAGTAAAATGGATTGACCAGCTACAAAACCGACCGAACTTTCATTATCTATAGTGCTCAAGGCTGTTACTTCCTGCACTGCTGAATAAACATTGGAATATAACGTACTATCTCCCAAAGATAAATTCATATCTTCACATTCATTAACCAATAAGTTGATCCCTACACAAGTACAATTGTTATCATACTTATCTTCTACAGTTGCAGCGTTCTGATCATCACAAAGCGTGCCTGCAACAGGACATTTTACGGCTTTAAAAGCAATCTTACCAATACCTCTACAAGTTGCAGTCCCATCCATAGATGTTATTAAGATGTATCTGGCAAAGATTCCAGTCAGGTCTGGACCTACAAAACCACCATAATTTGGTTCGCCTGAAGCAAGTGGCCAGTTGTAATCACCAACATTAGACCACGAAACTCCGTCTTCTGAAAAATCTATTGAAACAGATTGAAATCCTTTATTCATTTCATTTAAGACATTATAATTCCATACATGTGCATTGATCAATTCGTACCTTTCGCCAAGATCATATTTGATCCAATGACTGTCTTCCCTGACTGGGTTTGGATTTTCATTTACTGTACAAGATAACCAATTATTAGATGGGCTATTACTCAATTGATCAGTAACATTACATTTTTCGTACGGTGAATAATTAGCTAATGGGCTATCACAATCTGGTCCGCTACACGGTGTTCCAGCACAAGTACAATCATTATTATATTGATCATCATTGGTAAAAGGATCTCCATCATCACATAGCGTACCTTGCGGTATACAAGCAATTTTACAACCATAATCATATAAATAAAAAGATGGAATTCGCTTCCAAACTCCTGAAGGTGTAAATGGTGTTTGCCAGAAAGCACCGAAATGCTCACTACCTGTACCTTCTTTATGATTTACTTCAAAATAATAAAATGTTCCTGCTTGTAAATTGAGAAAGGATGTACTTTGATAGATATACTTATTGTGTTCTGTCATACCAGTATATCCTGTGACCAATATTTGATGGGCTTGTTTATTTTCAGGATTGTCATCACTACTTATAAACAAAATGACATTGTCATCACCTGTAATATTAAATTTATACAATCCAGAAACAGGTACAGTTAAATAACCTTGAACTAAATTTCCAACATTATTCTCCACTGATGTGCTTCTAGTACCTAAGATAGGCAGCGATGCGCTAAAATTAGGTATTGCTGGAAAATTAGGACTCAAATATAAATCATTAAGACTACTACCTGGAATATTATCATACCGATATCGATCTACTTTAGTTCTCTCTCCCACACAGTTATTGGTTGTATTGGCTTTCCCTACACAATTACAGTGTCCATCTTGTTTATCGTCAATGGTATTTGCATTACCATCATTACATGCAGTGTTTCTTTCAGGACAAGGTTGAGGTTTACAACCTACGTTATTTAAATATTGGGCAGTGATAACATTCCAGTTTTGATTAGGAAGAAAACTACCTTGCCAGAAAAGCCTACAATGATCTCCACCCGTGCTTTCTACATACCAAAGTTCAAAATAATAATATTCATTTTGATTTAACGATATAGAACTAGATGTTTGTTCTGGATACTTTGTATGTTCAAATTCATTGGTAAAAGTATTGGTATATGCTCTTAAAGTCATATTGGCTGGAGAGCTATTGGTACTCAAATAAAATCTCACTTTACTATTGCCAGTCACATTAAACATTACATTTCCTGATGTAGGGACGTGTATGTATCCAGAAATTTTGGCTCCGAAATAATTGTCATAATTGAGTGGCGCATTGACACTATACAATGTTTGACTGACGTCTGGTTTTTGTGGAAAAAATTCATTGGCCGTTAATTCAGAAAATTGATCTTCATAAATGCCTCTCCAACATTCCCACTGTACACTTCCTGGCTCACCGACACATATTTGGGCATGAACCTTTGGTACTAAAAATAACAATAAAAAAAGTATAAAGTGCTTCATTTTAATAATCGGTTTCTTATGAAAACATACCCAATGGCATATAATTAGATGGTAAATCTGCTGGACAAGTCGGAGAATAAAAATTACATAAATTAGGTAAAATATATCCTAAATCATTGGGTGAAACACCATACCAAAGTGCTAACTCAGCATAAAATTCATCCACTGATGTAGTAGGTAAAATACGCCCTCGCGTACTTAGATTAAACTCATTATTTGTGAGTGCCAATGATGGATAATTTCCATAAATCTGGGATCCAGTAATAGGTCCGCCCATCACCATTTGATTGCCTCCCCATGCATGATCTGAACCATTTCCATTGGATGTCAATGTACGTGCAAAATCAGAAATAGTAAAAGTAACTACATTATCATGCTGACCGATTTCATTCATCGCATCATTAAATTCTGCCATAGCATTACTCAGAACTGGCAACATCGCGTTTTGATTTCCAATAACATTATCATGATGATCCCATCCGCCATATGTCACATAATAAATTTGTCTACTTGCACCTAAAAAAGATCGTACGCTGATGAGTTCTGCTATTTTTTTCAGATCTTGAGAAAGACTACTTGTAGAAAAAGTGGTCGTAAGTGGCACTACATTTTCTAGCGCTATTCTGAATTTTTCGATGCTTTCTATGGATTGTTTGGTCAGTGTACCGATCGTCTCGTGGAATACATTGCTGTATTGTTGCTCAACCATGCTTTTGATGGCATTATTTTTTAAACTTGTCTTATACCCCGCATCACTCCACCAAGATGGAAAAGGAGTAAATCCAATACTGGCGCCAGTTGTACTCCTACTTATCGAATATTCGTTATATTCATTTCCAGTCTGAAATCTGTTTTTTCCACTTAGCGAAATATTCATGGAGATCTCAGGAATGGTATTCATATCATGAAGAATATCTGCGATTCTTCCAGCCACACCTACTGCAGACCTACTTTGAGGGACAGAAGTCTGCCATTGCATGATCTGGTCTGAATGCGAATATAGTCCGAGTGGTATCTTCTTTAACCCAGAATCATATTCTGTCTTATTGGCAATTGGCTCAATAAGTGTTCCTATATTGGCAAGAAAAGAAAGATCTCCTTGATCAAACATGTCTCTGACTCTAGTCATACCAGCATGTACAGCGTATGTTTTACCACCATTATTATAATTAAGTGGAAGGAGTTGTGCAGGATTTGAATTGTTACTTAAAGCCAATGATCCTCTAGTAGCTACATAGCTTGCATACTCTGATGTTTCTGTCGGGATTAGTACATTGTGTGTATCACATCCACCAGCAAGGAGAATACAAACCATCGCTTTATAATCTCCTGTATTCGCTAGAATATGTGGTCTAGCTGCCAAAGTATTTATTGCACCAAGATTTAGTACTGATGACAAAAATGCCATCGAACCCACCGTAGCACAACTAGCTTCACCCAAAAATTGTCTTCTATTTATATGTCTTTTACTCATGATTATCTATTAATTAAGTATTCGGGTGCTGTCATTATTAAGTAAATGGCAAGTTTTACTTTATCTGACTTTTCAATATCCGTGGAGTTTGGAAATTCTTTTAGAACACTAATAATAACTTCCAAAGATTGGTCAGAGACTCTACCTTGAGCCAACAAAAGATTTAATTTATCCATCAAAATGTGCAATTGATCATTGGTCGTCAATGCGAGATGATCAGTAATATCTAGCGTTGATATCTCATCCGCATAATTTGCATCAACCTCATTAGTAAAAAGATCATATTCGTCTGCTACATCATTACTTATCACCCATCTATACAATCCATTAATATATCCTGCAATCGTCTGTGCATCTGTGATCTGAAATTCTGGTCCTTCAAGACCACCAGCTTCTATAGGTCCAATAGGTTGATAATCTTGTTGGAAAAAATTAAAAACACTTGGCGATGTTAATGGTCTTTGTCCAGTATACTGATAGACATAACTCATATCATTGCGATAATTACCACTAGCCGTATATGCATTAAAGGCCTTATTTATCTGTACATATCGTATGAATGGCTCCCTCAACATTCCAAAGTCTGTATTATCACCCGAATCGCAACTCAATGCCTCTGGGTCAAGCAAAATTGCCTTTACAACAGCAGCAAGATCGCCTCTCACTCCTTGTCCATTATTAATAAATATATTGGCTACTCGCTCCACAAAAGCTGGGCTAGGATTGGAAGTGACCATCCTTTTTATTAGAAATTTAGAGATAAATGGTGGTGTATTCTGATGGTTAAACAAATTATCTAATGCATCTGAAATATCTGCGACACCATCGACAGGATTTCTGTTGGGTACTTGAATGCCATTTAGTAAATTCTTTACCCCAGGTTCATGCCAAGTATTCCACATAGCCATATCTGCAATATAGCTTGTATCATTGAGTGCACCACGATTCCATTGCGTACGATCTGCCCAAGTCAAACCGGTAAATATTTTTGAAAACTCTATGATGTCTTCATTATCATATGAAGGTAAAGGCAGGCCAGCTGCATCAGTAATTACTGTCCCATCATTATTCAACATAACAGTCCCAATGGTAAATAATTGCATCAACTCTCTAGCATAGTTTTCGTCTGGAAACTGATTGAGTGCAGGATTTGATTTAGGATTATTCAGATATGTGAGATAAGTACCCATAGAAGGATGAAAAGTAACATCTCTTAACAAATCTCGATAATTACCAAATGCATTATTAAGTAAAATATCATAGTAAGTGCCAAGTGCATAAGCATTGTTATTAAATCCTGACACTTCCGATACTACAAGCATCTCACTAAGTGCAAATGCTACTCTTTGTCTTAATGCATCATTTGAAGTCATCAGATATTGCCACCAAGCATAGTCCCAAAGGCGATTACCTGCACCAGATGTTGGTGTATTGGTAGAATCCTTTACCATTTGATGAAATGTTCTGATTTTTGATTGTAGTGTGAATGGCATCGGTATCGTAAGTTGATTTTCTATCCATGCTTCTATCCCAATTTGTGTCACTGAACTGATATCGGCACCGTTATATCCTAATGTTGCTTGAGACAGAAACCTAGATGCTGCATTCTCATTTGGCAAAAAGCCAGACTGATTTAGGGTGTTTTCAGGAGTACTAGGTTCTGTACTGCTGCTTGCGCTGACACTGACGCCCATATATCCACCATAACCTATTATGATGGTATCGAGCTGGGCATTCACGCTCAACATTACAAAAATGCTGGCTATGGTTAAAGCTGATTTTCTAGAGATCATTATTGGCTACTTTTGGGTGGATGATTGCCCCATGTAGGATGCTAACTTTTCCTTTAATGCTTTATTCTCTTCTTCTAGTCTGATCATATGTTGCCACAGCCATTCTATTTGGGTCAATAGTTTTGCATCCATTGATTTAAGTTCGTATCCTTCTTTAACTAGATCTGCTGCTGAAGGCATGTCTACAAGGTGTTGATTGTTTTTAATAGATTCTGAAACTGCTACAATAGAAGGTGTCTTCTCAAAAGCATCATCTGCCCAATCTGCCGTAGATCTAAGAGAAACCTTGACCCTTTCTGTCAATATTCCATTTTGGACATAAAGATTATAATTTCCAGGCGTTGTGATTTGAGCGGTGTCGCCTATGACAACTTTGCCTGAAGTTTTCAACATCATTATTTCCTGAGCATTCAGAAAAAAGGTAAATGACACAAATAAAATTGTAAAGATTCTTGCCTTCATGTTTTTAGATATTTTGGATTCACAAATATAAGACAATATTTTAATATATAAATAAGTGTTAACCATGAAATTTAATATAAATTTTCAAGGGTTTTAACGGATGTTAATACCATAAATTTATATTCTCTTGGATTGAAAGACTTTAACTTTGTAAACTAATCGTGTTTGTCCACTTGCCAGTACTTAAAAAGTAGTTTTAAAGCGATGGTTTTTATGATGCAAAAATTGAAAATTTAAAAGAATTGTCCAAAAATTGACGCCCACAAATTGGAATAACCTTATCTTGCATCAGTTTACGTATAAAACGGTTCGTGATTTAGAGCCAAAACACATTAAAATATGCGAATAATTAAATGGCAGAAACTGATTCTATTCGGTTTTATTTTTTCTATAGCAAGTTGTTATGATCTTGAAAATGAAACTCAGTTTGACTTAGGTAGTCAGGAATACAATCTTGCAGTTCCACTTATTGATTCCAAAATAACCCTTGACAAACTTTCATCAGACTTAGACGGTAATACATCTATAAAAATTGGTGATGATGGGAAAGCAACTATTTTTTATAATGGTGAAGTGATACGCCGTACTACATCAGCTATATTTCCTCCATTCCCTGGGCTTATACCTATACCCATACAAGATAGTATTTGGGTAGAGGAAATTTTTGATAAAGCAAAATACTCCATAAAAAGAGCTGTTTTTGATGGCACAAATATTTGGTTTACTTTTGAAAATGCTTTGCCTGAAGATCTTAATATCAAACTTACAATACCTGAACTATCCCAAAACGGACAGGTATTTAGCCAAGATTTTGTTTTAAAATATAACAATTCTTTACCAGCTAAACTTGTTACAGAAAAATTTTCAGTTGATAATTGGACACTTACTAGTTTAAATAATTCGATCACATTTAAGTATGAAGCTCGAACAAAAAATGGTACTCCTGTCAAACTTGGATTAGCTCAAATGAACTTTGACTTGATAAAATTTTCCTACTTGGAAGGATATTTAGGTTACCACATTTTCCCGATTGAAGGTAGTAATGTGGATGTAGGATTATTTAACAAGTGGCTCAGTGGAAGTTTTAGTTTCGAAGATCCTAAGATTACCATCAGAGTTCAAAATGCATTCGGACTACCCGTAAGATCTCTTGTAAATAAAATGTCACTTACATCAATTACTGGAAGTAATGTGAATTTAGAGAGTTCGTTTATAAATACAGGTATTGACTTTGCCTATCCGTCATTTTCTGAAATAGGCACTGTTAAAACCACTGATTTTATATTTGATAAGTCCAATTCAAATATAAAGGAGATATTTAATGAAAAAACTAAAACAATTGCCTATGATATCGAAGCTTTGATAAATCCTGATAGAGATACCACAATTAACGGTTATATTTCAGATGGTGGATTTTTTGTAATCAATGTTGCTGTAGAAGTTCCGCTGAATGGATCTGTAAACAATGTAGTATTGACAGATACTCTAGACATCAATCTAGAAGATTACAATGAAATCATATCTGCCCAATTTAAATCTATAACTAGTAATGACTTTCCTGCAGAAGTAAAGCTTCAAGCATATTTTCTGGATGAAAACGGTCAGAGATTAGATCAGTTATTTAATAATGATGGCATCACTTTGCCACCAGCATCAGCTTTACCAGATGACACCACCTTGCCTGGTAGTGAAAAAATTGACTTTTTAGAATTTGATGATGCTAGGTTTAATAACATCAAGCGTGCAAAAAAATTGGCTATCATAGGTGCAATTAATACGATAGACAGCCAAAACAAAAAGTCTTGGTGGATTTACGAAAATTATGGTATCGGCTTAAAGTTGGGTGCTATTTTTAAATACAAGAAGAATTAATCAGATGAGAGTTATATTATTATTTAGCTTTTTATTTTTACTAACATTTAAATCAAAAGCTCAAGATATTTCATTACTAAATCTTCACGGACAGTTACCATCCACTTATCTCAATCCAGGTCTTAAAGTGGACAAGAAGTTCAATTTATCGCTTGCAGGAGTAAATGTTTTGCTCGGAACAGATGGACCGTCTATTAACCAGATCACAAGTAAAAATAGTGGAGGCAAAAGATATATTGATATTGGGAAATTGGATCAAAATTTAGAACCATATCAAAACATCTTTTTTAACAATGATATTCACACCATAGATGTTTCGTTAAAAGTAGGAAACGCTATGATTATGGCAGGACATGCATTCAGATCTACGTCTAATGTCAGATATCCTAGTGGATTGGTCAATATTGCAGCTCAAGGAAATGCTGCTTTCATCGGTCAAACCATAGAAATAGCACCTTATATAGACGTCAATGCTTACAATGAAATTTATCTTGGTCTTCAGAAATCTTTCGGTAATCTAACTATTGGTGCAAAAGGTAAATTGCTGTACGGTGTTGCTAATATTCAAACGGACAAAGCCAATATAGGATTTACAACCGATGACGAAATTTATCAATTAAGCCTACAAACTGATTATGAAATTAGGAGTAGTGCTTTATTAAGATATAATAGTCTAGATAGTATTACTGTAGATTACAGTGGTTTTTCTTTTGACAATATGTTTTACAATAATCAAGGCTTTGCTTTTGACCTTGGAGCTTCATATTCAGTAAATGAAAAATTTACGATCTCAGCAAGTATGCTCGATATAGGAAAGATAAATTGGGACTTTTTTCCTAGAAAATATACAAGTAAAGGCAACTTCAGTTTTGATGGTGTAGACATTTTGGACTTATTGGTAGATTCTACATCCATTTCTATACAAGATACCTTGACAGACTTACTTAAAGTCACAGAGCAAATAGAAAACTACAGTACTACTTTATCGGGTACTTATACCTTGGGCGCAAATTATTTATGGGGAGAAAAATGGCGCTTTAGTGCTTTATTATTATATCAAAAGACAAATAACGCTAGTAGAAATATGTTTTCTGTGTCAGCTGTTCGTAAAATTTCCATTTTTGATTTGGGCGTTCAATACTCTATCACAAAAAACAATTTTGCTGGTTTGGGGATATTTGGTAAGATAAAACTCGGTCCTATCTCCGCATTTGCTTCCACTGATAATATTATAGGAGCTTTCAAACCATTCGATGCTAGATCAGCATCTGTGCGAATAGGGGCAACTTTCCAAATATAAGACTGTTTATTAATCACATCCATTTAAAATAAAATACATGACTTTCAAAAATATTATATTTTTTTCAATACTCAGCATGATTTTCATCTCTTGCTCAAAAGATGAAGAAGAAGTTAAAAGCCAAAAAACCATTATCTGTGAATCGGATAGATACGTAAAACCTATATTTACAGATGTAGAAGTAAGTACAGTAAAATATGGTTCTAATATGAATACTGCGGGTTTGCAGCAAGACCTTATGATGGACATTTATCAGCCGAAAGGTGATGTGCTTGAAAAAAGACCTGTATTAGTACTTGCCTTTGGTGGTAGTTTTATAGCTGGTGATCGGAAACAACTCTCAGATCTGGCCACGGAAATGTCTAAACTCGGGTATGTAAGTGTATGTATCGATTATCGGTTATTAAGTTTTAATCAATTTCCTTTCGATTCCATTAAGGCACTTGATATTGCTATAAAAGCATCCACCGATATGAAAGCGGCTATTAGACATCTTCGTAAAGATGCAGCCACTGAAAATAAATTTAGAATAGATCCTGACTTTATCTTGGCAGGAGGTATATCAGCAGGAGCCATTACGGCTATACAAACAGCATATTTTGATGCATCCGACAATAATGAAAGTCACATACAAAATATTATCGCAAATAATGGTGGTATAGAAGGAAACTCCGGTGATGCCGAAAACCTTAAATATTCTTCCAAAGTGCAAGGCGTAATAAATATGTCTGGAGCAATTTATAGATTACCGTTCATAGACGGTGGAGAGCCACCTATCATCAGTATTCATGGAGATGCTGACGAAGTTGTGCCTTACGGATACGATGATGTTAAAGTATTTGGCTTCTCTATTATTCCATTGTATGGTAGTTCTGAAATAGAAAAAAGAGTTAAAGAAGTAGGAATAAAATCATATTTTGAGACTGTGGTCGGAGGCGGCCATGAAGATATTTACACAGAAGCAAGTTTTGTAAGTACCTTCGAATCATTCAGACAAATAGCTTATGGATTTAACAAAGAAATACTTTGCCAATAGAGATTTGTAGATTTATTACTATATATTTTTATACTAACGAATGGTTTCTTAAATTTGAGCTTTAATAATATTCGCATGCTAAAGCATTTTTTTATCATTTTGATTTACATATTTGTAATAGGTTGTAAATCAGATAAGACTACAACATCTGTTTCTTCGGGAGACCCTGAAATAGATCAAATAACTGCTGCAATAGAAAAAAATCCTTCAGATGCAAAGTTATATTTTACTAGAGGACAAAAATATTATGACAAAGCTTCATTTGAAAATGCGATCATAGATATAAAAAAAGCTTTGACCATCGATTCTCTAAATCCAGATTATTACCATCTTCTTGCAGATTCATACCTTGATTATTATAACAGCAAGGAAGCTGTCAATACCATGAATCAAGTTTTGACGATCTATCCTGAAAGGGTTCCTTCTTTATTAAAACTGGCAGAACTAAAATTTATACTTGAAGATTATGACTCTTCTATTCTTACCATCAATGAAGTAGTGCGTATAGATCCTCAGAATGCGGAAGGTTACTTTATGTTGGGTATGAATTTCAGAGCAATAGGAGAAAAAGAAAGGGCGGTCAATAGTTTTCAGACAGCTGTAGAAATGGATAGTGGACTCACGGATGCATGGATGATATTAGGAGAAATGCATGAAGAAAAAAAAGACCCAAAAGCTTTAAAATATTACGAAAGCGCCATACTCAGCAATCCAAAATCCATGCAGGCTTTACATGCAAAAGCATTTTACCTTCAAAATCATGGAGATGTGCCTCAAGCGCAAGAAATTTATAGAAACATAATCGTTACGGATAAAACATATGCAGAAGCATATTTAAATTCTGGACTTCTGTATATGGATGAAGACTCAATAAGTAGAGCTTATGAGCAATTTGATCTTTTGACGAGTGTAGCACCAACCAATTATTTGGGGTTTTATTATCGAGGTATTGTAAATGAAAAGAAAGGAAATAAAGACGCTGCCAAAAAAGATTACGAATCGGCATACAATTTGAACAAAGAAGATAAAAGGGTGCAAGACGCACTCAATTCACTAAAAAACCAATAACAATTTTCATTTACAAACAAATTCAAATAAGATGAGTAATTTTTCTAAAGTAGTAGCGGGCGTCATCCGATGGGGTAGCTGGGGTGCGAAACTGTCATCTGCAAAGATGGCTGCCATGATAAATTCATGCGTTGAGTACGGTGTTACTACATTTGATCATGCCGACATCTATGGAAATTACACTACAGAGCGAGAGTTTGGTGATGCCCTTATCATAAGTGGTATACCAAGAGAACAAGTCCAGTTGATCACAAAATGTGGCATCATTAAGCCATGTTCTGAGAAACCAGGCTTCCAAATCTCTCACTACAACACTTCCAAAAGACATATCCTCGAGTCTGTGGAGCAGTCTCTTGACAATCTCAATACCGATTATATCGACGTATTGATGATCAATAGACCAAGCCCTGTGATGAATTATGAGGAAATGGCAGAAGCTTTCCAAATATTGTCAGATTCCGGCAAAGTAAAACAATTCGGTGCGGTAAATTTTTCTTCTGCGCAGTTAAGTGCATTTAGTAGATATTTTCCTATCATGTCCAATCAAGTAGAGTTATCAATGACGCATCTTGCTCCTTTGCAAGATGGTACTATAGACACTTGTATGGAACATCAGATAGTACCTATGTCTTGGTCACCGCTAGGAGGAGGGTCTATTTATACCAACACTAAAGCAGGCAAAAAACTGGAGATGAGACTTCAGAAATTGGCTGATAAATATGGTTGGTCTCTTTCTGACATGGCTTTGTTGTTTTTGATGTATCATCCAGCAGGAATTATTCCAGTGGTGAACTACTCAAAAGCAGACAAAATCAAAGAATCTGTTGAATTGCTTGACGTAGTCATCAGTAATGAACAGTGGTTCGAAATACTAATCGCATCTACGGGTGAAGAACTTCCATAAGGGAGACAAAGTACAAACTGAACATAATGTACATATGGCTGTTATCCGAGGATGACAGCCATTTTAATTTCATTTATACTCATCACCACGGTCAATGTACTCGCGTACGTTTGGGCATATAAAAATCAAAGCGACCATCTCACAGATATAAGTTACAGTGCTTGTTTTATTGCCGTAGTTTCGTATTTTCTTTTATTTGAAGGATCACTTTCAATGGGTAGAGTCATACTTTCTTTGATGGTGATATTATGGGGATTAAGACTGGGTGGCTTTCTTTTTTATCGTATTCACAAAATGGGACGTGATATACGATTTGATGCTTTCAGAGATAGTAAATCTGGCTTCCTTAAATTTTGGTTGTTACAGTCGGTCAGTATTTGGATTATAGCATTACCTGCGATGATAGGTCTAACCAAAGAATGGAATGAAATAAACTTACCCGCTTTATTTTTATGGATGATCGGTATGACTATTGAGTCAATTGCAGATTGGCAGAAATTTTCTTTTAGATCAAAAAATCAACCAATAGGTGCTTTTATTGATTATGGTTTGTATAAACAGATAAGGCATCCCAATTATTTAGGCGAAATTTTGGTTTGGGTTTCCATATTTTGGTTTGTTACACCATATCTCAATAGTTTAGAATGGCTTACCATCATTAGTCCAATTTGGGTAATAACATTGTTATTATGGATCAGCGGAATACCTTTGATCGAACTTACAAATGTAGAAAAATACAAAGGAAATACTAAGTTTGAAGCTTATGTAAAAAGAACTTGGAGATTATTACCTGGTATTTATTAATTACCTATAAAATCGAATACTTCTGAAGCCTGACTTGTCCACTACACTAAGAATATAAATACTGTTCTTAACTAAATTTTTAGTATAAATTACTTTTTGAACATCTGACGAATAAACCGTATGCTGCTGAATAACTCTTCCTGTCACATCTGATAAAATGATTTTTTGATTACCTATAATGTTTTGATCAAAAAGTACAGTTATCTCTTCCTCAGTTTGGGTAAATTTTATACTTCTATCAGAAATATTATTATCAGAAATATTTGATACACCATCAATAAAAAAATCACAAATAACTGGCAAATGATCAGATGCCACTCCTACATCACTAGCTAACAATCCAGATGAGCTAAGTTCTGCACTATTTAAGCTTGGTGTCCATAAAGAGTATGCATTTTTGAGCTGCATGACAGATCCAGTATAAAATACGTAATCTAAACGACCTGCACTAAAGCTACCATTGGGATTATTCCATGTAAATGTGGAAGGAAGATTGGTGACAATAGGTTTTGCATCCTCTAATGCTGTATCGTCCCAATCCGGATCAAAATCTACGCCATACGCAATATTGTTATTAATGTCACCTGTTATTATTGTTTGCTGTTGCGCCCTCAATCCGACCAAATTAGTATCTCCACATATTACAATTGGAGTATTTTGTGCCACTTGGAAAGGTGAAATTCCGAACCTAACATTTCTAACAAATGCCATCAAATTATCCACCTCTCTTTGACGATCAAACTCATTTTCACAACATGGAAAATGCACGACTATAAATACAATTTGTTTTGTACCAAGATCGATCAAAAAAGCCCCATTACCATCTATACTACGCTTATCAATGATAGGATATCGGCTCACTACACGGATATCGGGATTCACTTCTGCGTTGTACCATTTTTCGTTTCCTACTGTAGGAAGATAAGTTTGTACCCTGTCAGCAGTCTGTTGAGATGAATAATCATAAATCTCACAAAAACCAATGATATCTGGCTTGGTGGCTTCAAATATCCTCCTAAAAGCACCTTGCGGAAATGGTTCAAACAAATTGTCTCTCAGCACATTATAACTCATAAAACGCACATGATTAGGATCTTGTTTGTTGATAGTAAATGTCGGGTAATTGTTTTTTATAGAATTATCAAAATTGTATGCATATCCACCGTTTTGGTTGGGCGCTCTATCTCCATTAATAGTCTCATCACTTAAGACGATTTTGATATTATTCCCCATTTCCGACTCAGAATTCCCATAGGTAAATCTACGAGTTAGTGACATCTCAAACTTGTCACTTGTTACAGTAGGTAATGTAATGAGGTTGATATCATTGTGGAAAATCTGTCTATTAAAGGTAGGACCATAATAAATGCCATTTCTTGCACCAAAAAAATACACAATCTCGGCTCCTATACCATTTTTTGACAACCCTGTATTGGCATTATTATCCGTGTCAATATACAGTGTGATATTATTTGATGATTGAATATTTATTTCTTTACTAAGGTCAACGTACAGAAATAAATGGTCTTCATCATTACTTATCTTCACATCACTAAAATCGATTCCTGTAAAACTTGCATCACCTCTTGAGTCGGCATACGATACAATATTGGTTTCACTCCAATCATTAAAATCTTCATCAAGAATAACCTGTTGACTAGAAAGTGAAAAAACTGATAAAAATAATACAAAAAAAATGTTTAAAAATCTGAACATGGGGTTATTTGAATGAAAAAGAATGTAAAAGTAGGATAAAAAACAAAGATCTTTGTAGCATGTTTGTTTCTTTGACAGAAACTTTACAAGTTTTAACATTCGAAATCTCAAAAATCATAAAAATAAATGTCTTTACGAATAAAATTTAATTCTGAAACCACATTGTATAAAGGTTGGTCCACGCTCAAAGAATACATCATCGACTACACTCGACGTGATGGGAGAACAGAACAACAAACAAGAGAAATATATGATAGTGGTGACGGAGCAGCTGTATTGCTTTACAATCCATCTGCTCAAACGATTCTCCTCATACGACAATTCCGACTACCTGTCCTGCTAAATGGCCATCCTGACGGATTTATCATAGAATGTTGTGCGGGAATGCTTGACGAGTTAAATCCTGAACAAGCCATCATCAAGGAAATAGAAGAAGAAACAGGTTACCAAGTCACAGAAGTAACCAAGATCTATGAAGCATTCGCTACACCAGGTGCACACAAAGAAAAGATCCATTTCTATACCGCTCAGTATGATGATAAAATGAAGATTCACAATGGTGGCGGCGATATATCCGAGCAAGAAGATATAGAGATACTGGAATATAGATACGATCAAATTTCGGATTTATTAACGAGTGGCGAGATTATAGATGCTAAGACAATCTTACTTATGCAGTGGGCGATGATGAGGTTGGTACTAAAATAAATATTAATTTTTTTACAAAATAGTTGTATTTTTGGAAGTCAATAATACTTCATGGTGCAATCTAATATAGTTCATTATACCAAGTGTATTCAAGGAAATGCATTCCACATAAAAACAATTATTGTTCTTTTTTTTACTATTTTAATTTCTTGTAAAGAATCAGCAAAGACCTATCCTGAATTACTCAAAGAACTTATTTATATCCCAGAAATTCATGATGATTATGATATCTATAAAGCAGATTCTTTAGCATTTTTTGGCGAAGATTCTTTAGCAAAAACCACATTTCAAAACACTATAAAATCAACCGATATAAACAACAAAAAGCTAGTTTATGCAAAATCTAAGCTTCTAAATTTAGAGTTAGACACATCTGCTAAAGAAGGTCTGCTACGCCAAATAAAAAGCATTAATTCTGTACATATTCTCACTTATATTGAAATATCAAAATTTGAATTAAGCCAACAAAAAACAATATCATATTTGCCAGAACTAAAGAAAATATTGTCTTCACATTATCCTGATTATTACAAAGGAGTCTCATCATCTTTAATAGCAAAATATTACGACGAGAGGCTTGACAACATAGACAGTGCTTGGCACTACCTGATGACAGCAGAAAAATATTTTAAAAAGACAAAAATTATATCTCCATTACACCAAAAGCTTTTAGAAACTATAACTTCTTTTTGCACATACAAACGCAAAAATTTATTAGCTATTCGGTATGCAAACTCTTTATTTGATTTTGAGAAATATTACCCACATGCTGATAGCGTTGATATTGCTCAAGCTTATGCTAATAGAGCCTTTATGATGTTCAGAGAAGGAGATATGGATGGAACGATAGAAGATATTGAACTTGGACTTTCATATATCAACCCACTAAAAAACCCAAAGGAATATCAACATTTAATGAAGTCTTATTTGGTTGTCTATATGATTAGTTCAAATGACTCTTTGTGGCAATTGACAATGAATAAAGTTACTGAAAACATCCAAAAAGTAGGTCAAGATTACATTGATTTGGATAGATGGCTTGGACAATATCACACACAAATGAGCAAATATAAAGAAGCCATCCCTTATTTAATAAAAGCTTTTCAAAAAGAAATAAACTCAGGTTTGCGAAATTCGGCAAAGTATTCCACTTTATGTTTTTTACTTTCTCAATGTTATGAGGAACTAGGAGATTTTAAAAATGCGCTGACTTTTATGGCAAAAAATGTAGGCTTTAAAAGTTATGATGACAAAACTATGATAAAGCATATTTTGACAAGTACCGGATACTCTTTTGTTACTAGTTTGCGTTGTGCTAATATTTATTTTTCACAGTATAATCAAACTCAAAAAATAGCTTCCTTGTTACATTCGAAAAAATATCTCGATGTTTTAGACAAGGTTATGTTTGGACAATTTAAAGTTGCTGAAGAAAATGCAATCTTGCAGTTTTATCTTGAAAGTGGACAGGAATTTTTTCATTTAGGAATGGATGTAAACTACGAGCTTTGGAAAAAAACAGGTGATCTGCAATATCTAGTTTCATTTGTAAACTATAGCGATAAAAATAAAAATAGCCTGATGTATAGAGATATTCAGATGGCACAAAATCTAACAGCTTTACCGCCAGATATTATCCAAAAAGAATTTAATCTCAGAGCCGCCATCAAAGAAGAAAAAAGAAAAGGTCTAAAAGGAAATAAAACCTTCGACAGAATCCTAGACGAATATGTTGTACTTGAAGAAGAAATGGAATCTAAATACCAAACTTTTATAACTAGTGGACTGATAAAAGATTCTCTAAATTTAATTAATGTACAACAAGATATTGTGGACAATGAGACATGCATTTTGATCATAGATGAAACTCAAGAATATTGGTATTATACCATAATATCCAGAATGGGAATAATATTAGAAAGGCAACAAATTACGCAAGATAAAATATTAAGTATAGATACATTATTGTCATCGATACAGAAAGAACAGATACCACAAAAGATGAAATCAGAATTGTTACCTAAAATTATCTATTCATCATTGTATAAAAAAATTATGTACATACCGTATGGTATCTACCATCGATTTCCACTCTCAGCGCTTTTAGAAAAGGAAAAATATGACATAAAACATCTGCCTAATATAAGGTTGTACAAAAAATTTTCTACGCAAGTAAAATCAACCAAAAGGTCGGCTTTTTTTGCATTTTCAGATCCAGAAACTATCAAGGCTACTTATAGGACAAGATTGGCTGAATTGCCAGGAACATATAAGGAAGTTAAGCGGCTTTCCAATCAATATCCAAACGTCACAACATACTCAGGAAAAAATGCCACAAAGTCCAATTTTATCAATGCATATCAAGACACCAATATCCAATATATCCACCTTGCGCTACATGGACTAGCCAATAGTGGCGAGAAAGATGATGTCAAACTGTTCTTTAGGACGAGTACGGGTGGCCTAGATAGTCTCTATGGTTACGAACTCCTTAAGTATAAAAGCAAATGTCAAAAAATCGTGCTTTCAGCTTGTCAGTCGGGCCTAGGCACATATGAAAAAGGGGAAGGATTATTTTCCCTTCCCCGGTATTTTATGATCAATGGCGCAACGGATGTAGTTTTTAATTATTGGGATGTGGAGGATTAGTGATTACATATTATCTTTATTTTCAGAAATGCTGTTACTCTTTCAATTTCAGCTAAACTAATGTTCTTATAATAGTGGCCATTTTCAAAACTTGTATCAAGACCAAGGGTAAACTCTGAACAATTAAGTTCCAAATTTCTCAAAAATTGAATATCATTTTGTTTTAAAATATAATACTCTGTAACTGCAGTTGGCTCTGAATCATCTTGATGAAAAAAAGAAGGCATTTCTAAAGCTGTGTATTCATTTTTACTAGAATCATACAACTTTATTGTCTTGTTTAGATCAACCTTCCCATTATAACAAGACCTTGAACCATGATAAAAAATACTTAAAAACATTCCATTCCTAAATTTATTATAAAAATCATCAATTATAAATATTTTGTCATATTCTTCACCATTTACTTTTTCCTTAAGGACAAAAAATTCTATGGAGTCCATCGAAATTATTTTTTCCTCAAAATGATTAACTAATAATGAATTGTCAAAATATAGCGAATATTTGTCGTTCAAAATGATTTTTAAGCTATCTCTTTTTGTAACTTTTAATAAATCCTTTTCAATCTTAAATTGATGATAAGAACTATCATGTTGATTGTGAGACGAAAGAGTTGTTGCATTTGGTTGATTATGACCATCTCTGCTTTTACAGTTTAATAGCGTAATAATAAATATTAAACAAATTCCAAGATTCTTCATTTTAATAATGTTATTTTAGTGGTTTATAAATAAATTTGTTTGTTCTGAATATTTAATTAGTTCGGGTTTTTGCAAAATTTCTAGACCTTGCTTTTTATCACCTACACCTATATGACTGACACCAAGATAAAACAAAGCCAACGTATCTTTTTGACCTACCCACAACTCATTCAATAAAGGTATGGCATCGTCAAAAAGCTGAATACTATACATTTCATAAGCGCGCCTTTGCGCTCCTGATAGTGTATCCACCTGGTTTATTGATCTTTTTGTCGAATGTAAAATAAGACTTTTATCAAAATCTGATGCATACAATGTTTTATATTCTTCAGGAACTTCCTGTTTAGATTTTAATGCAATACTATATAAAAAGTAACCCAACAAAATAATTAAAAAAGTGAATAAACTCCATTTCCCCCAATTTTTCTTGGGCTTAGTGATGGCTTCATTTTCCCACTTTTTCATCATTTCCAGCTTATCTTTTAATACACTCAACCTGATTCCTTCTTGAATATTTTTTAGGTCTTGAAAATCAGCATACAACTCTGAGTCTATTGACAATCGTTCTTGTAATGCCGCTGCATCTGCTGAACCCAATCTTCCTTTTAGATAGCTGTTCAGTAAATCTATATCATCTTGACTACTTTTCAATCTTGTGTACTTTTTAGTATATGTTCAGAATAGATACTTTGTAACCTTTTGAGGCATTTATATTTTTGATTTTTTGTAGTATCTGCATTTTTATAACCCATTTTTTCGGTTATTTCTTCCATACTCATGTCATGATAATAATACAGTTGTAGGACAGACTTACATGGATCACCTAGTTTGTCTAGTGAAACTATGGCTGCTGATATTTGATGGTCGACAGTATCATCTTGGCTTTCTTGTACTACATAATTTACTACTAATGTAATATCATCTGATGCATTTTTTCTTTTGTCACGCAGATACTCTAGAGCTTTATTCTTTGCAATTCCAAAAAGGTACGTTTTAATATTAGAAGATAACGTAGTTAACTTTCCTTTAATCACATTATCGTACAAAATTAGGACGGACATTTGGAAGATATCTAGCGCATCATCTTCCGAGCATCCAAAATCTCTTTGGAGCCAAACAAGGCAATCTTGTCTACAAAGCCCATAAATCTCTTTAAGTGCTTCGTTCTCATTGGTTTTGACTTTTAGGATCCAATCCACAATGGGTAATTTGGGTTTTGCTATGCAAAGCTAATATAATTTGTAATATATTGTTAATCGATGTAATTAAATATAATTTGATTTATAAAAACAGTTACCTTAAATTTGGTTATTATAGACAATAGGCTATTTTTTAAGATCTAACAAATCTGATGTACAACATTTGTACTAGAAACAACTCCTGTGGATTTTATACATTTAATATATACTGAAAGTAGTTTTAAAACCAAATATTTGCTGTGTTTTTGATTTATCCTTCGCAAGTTCTTTCATAAATTTCCTATACATTCAATTGTATTAATTTATCACTCTTTAGTTAAAACAAAGTTAAACACTTCATATCGATTTAAACTTATGGTAGAGATCAAGGTCTCATTGGCGTATATATTTTTACATTCATCATTCAAAAACCTTCATCATGAAAAAGTTAGTAGTAATAGTCGCCATCTTTTTTGTATCAATGATATCAACATTAGATGCACAAAGAACAAGTGAAAGCCGACGTGAGCACAAAGAGCACCGTACAGAAAGGTCCAATTCAAAAGTTGAAAATCAACGTGGTAATAAGTGTGGTAAAAAACATAAAATCAAACACAAAAATCATAACCGAAAAATGCATAAAATAGCAGGGCAAGAAGGCAGAGCTCCACGCGGAGATCGCAAAATGAAAGGAAATAAAGAAAGAGGGGTTTATTAGTCAATAGAGCGGAGATTATAAATGTTATGATCTTCGCTCTTTTCGTTTTCAACCCAATAATACAAACTTCTTAGGTTCCCTTTCTAAGTAGGGATAAACGATTCTTGTTAAGTGTAGACCCTCAGGAAATGCTAATGTTCTAAATGTGAATGATTGGTTATTTCGAGTCACATCATTAAATTCTTCTAAAGTTATCTCTCCTTGACCCAATGCCAAAAGCCTTGATACCATAATCCGTATCATAGATCGCAAAAATCGATTGGCTGTAAACCGAAAACAAAACTGCTTTCCATCTTCACTTATAAGGATATCCGCTTCATACATGTAACAAAATGTATTATGGAATTTATCTGGTGTCAAACATAAGTGATGGAAATCTGTGATATTTTTTAACCCTTTCACGGCTGCTTTCATGGAGTCGATATCTAAAGTAGTAATATTATTGTAATAGGCGCTCACAGGGGCTAAAAAAGGATTAATCTCTGTATGCATGTGGTATTCGTAACTTCTTTTTATGGCATCAAATCTACTGTGTGCTCTATCATGGACAGGTATCAGTTCGTACACAGAAATATCCGAAGGCAACATTCTGTTTAGTCGCTCAATAGGGTCGTAATTCCATTCACCGTCATAATCAAAATGCCCAAAATATTGGGTAGCATGTACTCCAGCATCTGTGCGTCCACATCCCATAAAACTAATGGTTTTTTTAGTCATTTTGTTAAGAGCATTTTCAAAAACCTGCTGTACACTTGGTCCTGAATTTGCCTGCCGCTGCCATCCTCGATACGCTGTCCCTCTATAGGCCAAATGAATAAAATACCTCATGTTATGTTTTTCTGAAAAAATATCAACGCCAAATATATGCTAAAAATGTAAAGAGAGCTTACACTCCTAAATAAATAACTTTATAATTTGTAACATGTCTTTGAATTAACTAGGAAATATATACTTTAATCCCATTTAAGCAAAAGAAAGATAAGAACTGAAGTTTAACAAACTTATTGACCAGGGCATTTTTTACAACGTTTGCCCTTTTTGTACTTCTTGCAGCATTTCTTCATAAAATAAGGAAAAACTATGCCATTTTGAATGACATTTAGTTCAAAATACTGATCAGTGGTAGTCGGTAGGTCATTAATATAATCAGGCGAAATTTGACCAATCTCTTGATAATTGAATATTAAATTTGATTTATCGTTATTAAACATCTATTTAGACTAATTATAATTAGAGCAAAGGTATGTGTTTAGATAATAATGAACTACTCTTTTTGATAAAAATATTCAGCCTTTGCAAATAAAATTTAAATTATGCTGAAATCCAAATAATTGAATCGCCAACACTTACAATTCCCACGGATGTACACATTACATTCGTACCAAAAAGCACACTATTTCCTTCTTTTCTGTAGGTATTGAGCACTTTTAGTACTTCGTTTTGAATGGTAGCATCATTTTGATTTATCGTGATGACATTACATCTGGCACAAGGCTTAATGTTCAGAAAACTAGCTGACCCAATTTTAATTTTATTCCATGTATCTTCTTCATGCGCTTCTGTAGTTTCTACAATGATATTGGGTCTAAATCTATTCATCTCAATAAGTTCGGACAATTTTTGATTCAAATATTGAAGACTTTCAGTTCCTGCTATTAAATAAGGATATCCATCTGCCAATGACACATGGATATCTATATTTTTTGCACTATTATAATGAATTCTTGCTTTGTCATCTAAGATACGGACCAAATCAACTTGCTGACCCAACATCTCTGAAAACCAAGCGGATGCATCATTACTCACTAGCTGTACCAATGCGTCATCATCCCATACTTTTGTCTTGATCACTTCATCATTTAATGTTTCATGGAGATCAAAAGAAATAGATTTATCTTGATACGAAACGAAGAGCTTTCCTTCCTTTATTTCAGATATAAACAAAGCCATCTTGGGTTGTGTCCTTTGTGTCACAAATTTATTGGCTTCATCTATCAACATCCATCTTCTATCATATTCAAATCCTGCAGGAAGTGCATTTGCTTTCTCTACTGAAATACCTGCTAATCCTTTGATCGGATAGATAACAAGTTCTTTTATTGTGTACATCATGTCAGTTCAGGTCTTCCAATGAATACTTTTATTTCTGGCGAAAACTTCACTTCTAGTCGCACAATTAAGACATCTCTCATTGGTGCTTTTGTTTTTTTGTGAAGCATAAGCGTTGTTTTTACCACGTTCAGAAACAACTTGATAGACTTATCTTCCTTATAAACTTCTAATAAAGATTCTATCTTTTCGTCATCAAAATCTGCTGTTTTACCCACCATCTCTGCAAGCATACAAGGATTGATTGACATTGAAATACCGAAAGAAGTCAGTTCGAAGCCCATCGCTTTGAGTTTTGGAAGGATTTCTACCCATTCGTCCACCATGGACAGTGCTTTTTCTTTGGTCATATCCTTAGCTTCATTGATTTTTTCCTTGGCGGCATCATTAATTTCTGACGCTTTTTCAAGTACAATATCACTTGTTTCTTGAAGTGTTTTTAAGATGTTTTTAAGCATTTTGGAGTGTATTTGAATACAAAAGTAAAAAGTTTAAGCGCAAAACCAATACGTTTGATTACCATTAACCTTTGTATCCAAATAACAGTGAAAAAGTGTGTGGTACCAAGTGACTTGCTAAAGCAGAGTCACTCACATTTGCCAATGCTCTACTATATCGAAATTCTGGACTAAAAGCAAATTTATTGAAATATTGGTTGAGTCCGATACCAACATCCAAAGACAGATAATTTTTTAAATCGACGGATGATTTTGTTTTAATGGGGAGACTGTACGAAGGTCCAAGAAGTAGATAAGGGTTGGTTTTGCTTTTTGAAAGTGCAAATGAAACATAAGTAGAAATGTCAAGATTGACTGGCATTGAGTACTCAATTTCGGAATCATAACCAAGTTTAGAACTATGGAATGAAAATCCGACTCTTGGTAAAATAGACACTGTCTGACTAGCTTTGAATTCTGATAAAATACCAAAATGCAAACCAAGACCACTTTCGGTAGAATACCCAAAATTTGGTCCATTTTTAGCTATTAGATTTTGATAATTAATACCTGTGTAAATACCATATAACCACTTTTTTTCTGAGATGTCAGATGTAATGGTTTGTGCAAAAAGACCTGTAAAACTCCATAATAATGAAGCTACTAAAAAAAACTGTCGCATGGTAAATAATAATTGGTGAAGTCGAAGATTCCTTAGATATTGGTTTGTTTTATTTTCACCATAAACGAAGAGATAAATCAATTATTATTAAAAGATACCACGTTAACAAAAAATCTTAATTACTCTGTAGTAGTCAATTCAGAAAACTGCATATCATATAGTTTGCGATATTCGCCATCTTGTCTTGTCAGAAGATCGTCGTGTGTGCCTTGTTCCATTATTTTGCCATTGGACAATACAATAATGTTGTGTGCGTGTTTGATTGTAGATAGCCTATGCGCAATGATGATAGAAGTCCTATGATCTATGAGTTTTTCTATGGCGTATTGGATCACGGCTTCTGTTTCCGTATCGATAGAAGACGTAGCTTCGTCCAAGATAAGAATATCAGGATCAAACACAAGTGCTCTCACAAAGGAAATCAACTGTCGCTGTCCTACGCTGAGATTACTACCACGTTCAGAGACTTTATAATCATAGCCGTCAGGTAGTCTTTCTATAAATTCGTGTGCGCCTATCATGATGGCAGCTTCCTTCACTTTTTCGAAAGAGATGTTTTTGTCCCGAAGCGTAATATTCTCAAAAACATTGCCTTCGAATAAAAAAACGTCTTGCAAAACGATGGCAATACGGTTTCTAAGTGCTTTGAGTTGATACTCTTTGATATCCACATCATCTATCAAAATAGTACCTGAATGGATATCATAAAACCTACTCAAGATATTGATAATGGTAGATTTTCCTGAACCCGTACTACCTACCAATGCCAAAGTTTGGCCAGGAGATAAGGTGAAATTAATATCTTTTAAGACATCATTTTTATCATCATAAGAAAAATAAACATTCGAAAACGCTATTTTACCTTCCAATTTTTTCGGGCTTATCGTGCCTTCGTCAGGTATAAAATCTTGACTATCGAGAATTTTGAAAACCCTTTCGGCAGCTACGAGACCCATTTGCATGGTATTAAATTTATCCGCCATAAACCTGATAGGTCTGAACAAAAGATTGAGATACAAAGGGAATGCCACCAAAGCTCCTAGACTCACATGATCTTGGAGAAATCCTTTGGCGCCAAGCCATATCATCAAAGCCAAAGAAACTGCCGATACCAACTCCACAACCGGAAAAAACACAGCATAATAAAATACAGAATCAAGATTTGCACTCGTGTAGGAATGGTTTATTTTTTTGAATACATCTTTTTGGTTTTCTTCTGCGTTAAATATTTGTACAGTCTTCATTCCTGTGATGCGCTCTTGGAGAAAAGCATTCATATTGGCAATCTGTGTACGTACTTTTTGGTATGAAATCTTAACTTTTTCTTTGAAAATATAACTAGCAAGAATCATAAAAGGCATTGTAATAAACAAGATCAAAGTCAATCTCCAACTCGTATAAAACATAATGCCCACGACCGCAAATAATGTAATAAAATCTGCCACAATCGTAATGACACCTTGTGCAAAGACATTATTGATCGCTTCTATATCGTTGATCGTTCGAGTAGTAGATGTTCCTATAGGTGTTTTGTCAAAATATCTCAGACGAAGATTGGTAATATGACGAAATACCTTGACGCGCATATCTTTGATAACAGACTGACCTAGTTCTGCTGTGATGTAGATAAAATAGTACTTCATGACTACATTGATGAGCAAAACGACCATAAATAGTACGGCCATCATGACCATGCCATCTTTTTGACCATTGATGATATTATTATCTACAATCTGTTGTACGATAAACGGCTGCGCAATAGAAAAGGGCGTAATGACTACCGCAAGAACGATAGATTGAATGAATAAAGATTTGAAAGGTTTGGCTGTGGCAAGGACACGTCTCAACAATATCCAGTCAGTTCCTTTTTTTGATTCCATGCTACAGATGTGATTAATATTTTAACGTCTTTGGCTTTAAAAAGTTGTAGGAAGCGAATTTGGTAGTAGATTTTTTTGAAATCACTATAAAAAAAAGGTCGTAAACACGCTTAAATTATTAACTAAAATAAAATTTAGTTTACAGTAAAGTGTTTACTGTAAACTGAACAAAATCGCTTACTCCACCTTCATCATTTTGACCAAGTCAAGGAAATATTGTTTTGACCAAATATCGAGTTCTTTTGGGTTTTGGATGAATCTTTTGATATCAGATATGGCATTTTCTATGTCAGTGCTTGAAATTTTATCTTCAAGAAGTTTTGATAAAAGCTCTTTATCCAATATTGTGCCTTTAGGTAAATGATCACTTTGTATTGCCCTTTCTTGCAAATGGCTAAGTGATAAAGACGTACCTCTTTTGATATACCATTCTAAATCATACCAATCCCTTCCTTTTACCCGGGTTTTCCATTCTCTGAATAAAAAAGCGTGCATTTTCCCAGCAAATAAATAAGGCTCTTTAAAAGTATTGACATAAAACGAATATGGTCTGATAATTAGTTTCGGTTCTGTTTCGAACAATAATGGTGGATTTCTATCAATCTCAACCTTTATCTTGATCGTTGGTGCAAACTTTTGGTTAACCGTCAAAATGTTCCATTCTGTGTTGTCTTTTAAGAAAGCTGATTCAACATCATTTGGCTCTACTTTTTCCTTGATAGATAAATCAACTTCAAGTCCGTGAAGCACACATTCTTTCTTAATATATGGGAAATAATCTTGAAGTGTAAAATTAGGATCGGTATAGTTTAATGAAAAATCAATGTCTTCTGAAAAACGCGGCAAACCATGCAACATTCTCAAAGCAGTACCACCATAATATGATGCTTTTGAAAAAAAATCACTGCGCGAAAGTCCTGACAATGTTATATATTGGATAATTTCTCTTTTAGCTTTTGAGATTTCGTCTTGCGTAGTTGCATTATATGAATCAAACCAATCTTTTATCATGTTCAATAATTATTTTAATTTTAGTAATAAACCTATTTCATTTTTTTTATTTCCCATCATCTGACATTCTGTAAGAATAGAAATATCCGCTTCTTTGAAAAAAGACATATCAAACCTTAAGTCTTCTTCCAAATAATAGACCATATCATCTATAGTTTTTATGGGTAGTGACTTTTCTGACCAAATAAGATCGCAAAGGGCTTTCTCGGGTGTAGCCATAAGAAAGGAAGAATGTTCGTTTTTATTAAACGAATTAATGCCAATCGAAAATGTTTCTTTTGATGCATGAAAGTAGGCAAAAGTCCCAAGAGGAGTATTGTATTCTCTATATCGGCTCAAAGCCATAGACTCGATAGTTACACTTTGTTCAGATAATAGTCCGTAATAACTAAGCGCTGAAAAACGACTGATATACGATGGACCATATAGTGTATTGGCTATGTTATAATTTAAATATACGTTTTTCTCCTTCGAGTTATTAAATACATATAAACCACGTTGTACTTTTGTTAATTCGCCTTTTTCGACCATGTAGGCAATCTTATCATTTACCCTTTCATAATCTGACAAAGAAGTAGCCAAGATTGGATGCCGCATTGGTAGATCCGCTACATTAAATATTGTTTCAGATTTTATTTCCATCACTAAATTTGTATGCTTAAACGCAATATTTCCGATTATAGTTGCAAATATTAGTTAAAACTACTTTGTATTACATTAAAAATCAAAAGACTTGACCATATATACGACAATCAGGTTTTTATTAAAGCCACAATATTTCAATGAAAATCTTTGTCTATTTCTTCCCAAAGAAGTCAAACTTTACACCAAGATTGATTCTAGCATTGTAAAACTCTTCTTGGTAAGTTCGCTCTTGGATGCCTTGGTAATATCTCAAAGAAATTGTTATTCTTTTATATCTAAGGACTTCATTTTCAATAGTTTAGATACCCTTAGTGCTTTATTCTGAAAAGGTTGTAATTTGAATACAAAATATTGGATGAACTTAATTTTAATTTGATGCACATGGAATTAATTTTAAATTAATATCGAATTCTGATGTTTTGAGTGCGATTAAAAGAACTTTGCCACAATTATAAAATAGCATATTATGTTTAGAATTTTAATAACTCTTGTCTTAGTATATTTTACTTTATTCGGTTGAAAAGAAAATACCACAGAGTAAGATTTTATCGTGTTAATATCCAAAATTAAAACAGCAAAAGTACTTACAAATATGAAAGGTCATACCAGCACGGACGAAAGTGACGACAGTGACATAACGAATGTTGCTATCAATGATCAGTTTAAAAATGGTCTTTTTGTGGCCATGAGTACAGATGGAACGTTCCAATTTTACAAGTGGGAAGACATCGCTGGTAAAGAACTTTTCTTAGCACCAAATGGCGTGAAAAAATAGTAGGTGATAAATGCCGTGGTTTAGTTTTGTGAAGTTCACTATCTTTGCCACATGAATCACCTTACAGATACCATCATCGCACCTGCTACGCCTCAAGGTCAAAGCGCTATTGCTGTCATCAGGCTTTCGGGAACGGATGCCATTGCCATCACTGATAAAATATTTAGAGGCAAAAAGCTGAGTGAAGCCAATTCCCATACGATACATTACGGATGGATCGTAGATGGCGAAAAGGAGATAGATGAAGTGATGGTCTCCGTATTCAGAGCGCCAAAAACATTCACCACCGAAGATAGTACAGAGATATCTTGCCATGGATCACCACAATTAGTGCAAGCGATCATTTCTTTAGCTATAAAACATGGTGCAAAGTCCGCTTTTCCGGGAGAATTTACATTGAGAGCTTTCCTTAATGGTCGTCTAGATTTATCGCAAGCAGAAGCCGTAGCAGACTTGATCCACGCATCATCAACCAAGTCGTCAGAGATCGCATTAAACCAACTCAAAGGTCATTTTTCATCGATGCTCAAGGATTTGAGACAAGAATTGATAGATTTTGCCGCCTTAATAGAACTCGAGCTAGATTTTTCTGAAGAAGACGTGGAGTTTGCACATCGTGGAAGACTCAAAGATCTCATTCATAAAATTATAACAGTAATCAATCCTTTGCTCGATTCTTTCAGATGGGGCAATAGCATCAAAGAAGGCATACCGGTAGCGATTATCGGTGCGCCAAATGCTGGCAAATCTACCTTACTCAATACCATTCTGAACGAAGAAAAAGCATTGGTCAGCGATATTGCAGGTACCACAAGGGATTTTATCGAAGATACATTGGTGATAGATGGCATCATGTTCCGATTTATAGATACGGCAGGTATCCGTGAGACATCCGATGTACTTGAAGGTCTAGGTATAGAAAGGTCCAAACAAAAACTCCGTGAAGCAGAGATCGTACTTTTTATCAGTGATATCCACAAAAGTGTGGAAGAGACAATTGCTGAATTAAATGATCTCCAACTCACCAAAGATCAAACAGGCGTCATCCTACTCAACAAAGCAGATACAATTCCCGCAGCACAAGCAGAACCCAAAACCCAATCCATCGCCGACAGAAGCAATGTAAAAACCATGCTCATAACCGCAAAATACAAAGAAACTTTACAACCATTGTTGTCTTATTTTTCGGAATATATCCAACACCACAACCAAGCAGAAGGCACCATCATCAGCAATACAAGACACTACGAAGCCCTAGAAAATACCAAACTATGTCTCCAGAAGGTAATTGCAGGACTTGATTCAGGTCTTTCGTCAGATTTCGTAGCGATGGATATCAGAGAATCACTTTTTCATTTGGGATCGATCACAGGTGAAGTGTCAACAGATGATCTATTGGAGAGTATATTTAGTAAGTTTTGTATTGGGAAGTAAATACATCCAAATTAAATATAACATTAAGAAATAAAAAGTGAATCATTGGAATTACAGCAACTTAACAACAAAATGGCAACTATTTTACAAAACGGTTGATCCCTTAAATAAACATAGTACCCAAAAACATGAAAACTGTCGATCCTAATTTAGACCATATAGTCCTAGCTGTACCTGATTTTGAAAAAACTATTCACGAATTGTCAGAAAAACTTGGTGTATTTCCATCTATTGGAGGTAGGCATTTAACGAGAGGAACAAAAAATGCTTTGCTCCACCTAGGACATAAATGCTATTTGGAGATTTTGGCAGTTGACCACGAAAATAATACTTTTAGCGGACCCAGATGGATGGGCGTAGATCTTATCACTAAACCTACTATAACTAGATGGGCATTACAAACAAACATAATAGACACAAAATGCAAATACCTTAACGAACATAATCCGAAACTAGGCAATATCGTAGATGGGGAACGCAAAACGCCTGAAGGCGAAACTTTACGATGGAAAATGACGCTTCCACAGCCCGAACCTGAAGTTGATATTATACCCTTTTATCTCGATTGGTCATCATCTGATATTCATCCTACTGATCGACTAGAAAAAGGCTGTTTTTTGCAAAAAATAACCTTCTACTCACCTCATCCTGATAAAGAAAAACAAGTCCTTGAAGATCTGTCTATAAATATGGATATACACCAAGCCGAAGTATCAAAAATTTTAATTTGTATAAAGGGCAAGTATGGTATAATTGAATTATGATTTTTGGCGCTTATAAGCTGAAAATGCTTCATTGGTAATAGTACACATCTTATCTTCAAAAACTAACGCTACAATAAAGAATAATTCTTACATTCCAACACTGAAAGTACCTTTGTTTCATAAATTTAATATTCTGTGAACACATCGATATTTCTATTATTTGTTTACACTTTGGGTATGCGTCCAAATACATTATTTGAAAAGACAAAAATTCAAATAACGACTGACATTTCATCTTTAAAGGATTCTAATGATAGCCTTCTCATGATCCAAAGTGTGAAAGGATTTTTACATTGGTACAAAAACAACTATGCAAAAGCAAATAGTTTCGGATTTACTTATCAAGACAAACAAGGAAATTACCAAGTTAGTATGAATCAAGGAAAAGAATATCTATATTATTTAAAAAGTAGTGGCTTTATTTCTGACAAATATGTGGATATTTGGTTAAAATATTTTAAAGACAGATCTCAATATTTATTAGAAAACCTTCAAAATGAAGGACCACCAGAAGGCTTTGAATTTGATTTAGTGCTTATAACGCAGGAACCTGAATTAGTATTAAATGAAATCGATAATTTACAATTTTTGGTATCAGAAAATGATGGTAATAAAGCGATTCTACAGATTATAGGAGAGTTTGGTTATGACATTGAACTCATCAATGAAAATGGTAAATGGATGATAGAATACATTGCTACTATGAACTATGATTGAAAGTCAATTTTTGATGTTTGGTCATTGGATATAAAGATCCTTGATGGATTAAATAGATTTTTAAAAAAGTAAAAATAAAACTTATGAAATGGTTTAGTCAAGTGTTGGTTTGGATTTATGGATTGTCCGCTTTGTACTTTTTGTATCTTGCCGCAATGGGCATCTTTGTCTATGTGGCAAATAAATCGATGGGACATTATGAATCATTTCTAGTCCCAGGTAGAAATCTTGCATTTGGGCTGATCTTAGTAGTCATTGCCTTTGCAGGATGGAAACTGATGAAAAATCCTGATACTTATAAAATAGGTGCGATTATTACATACTTTCCATTCATTGCGGGCGTACTGTTTGTATTGTGGTTTGCCTTAATCTTTGCAACCAATGGTGGTAAATGGAATTAATTCAATAATCATTTAAAACCAATTTTATGACAGATCTATCTAAAGCAGTGTTTTTTATACTTTTCGGCATCAATAGCTTGCTCGTAATTTTTAGTTTATTCACCTTTTACGATCTCCTAGTTGACCCATACAAAAAATTGTCAGAAGCCTTAATTTTGCTAATTGGTGGCGTCATCATTGGGGTCGGATTATTTTTTGCATACCAATATGGTTATTCATCAGCTGACTTCTTAAAAGGATGTATCATCCTAATCGCAGCATTTGTAATCGCTTTGGTTTGGATTATTATCGGCTTGCTATTTTTTAATGGCCCAATTCACTGGCAATAAGATGAATTTTACCCAGCAATTAATATTTTTTTGTTTATGGTTTGGAACAGGTGTTTTGTCACTCAGTTATATCTATACCGCCATTTTTAAGAGTAGTAGCAACAATCCTGTATTCATGAAACAAGTTTTTGGAATAGTTTCTATCTTTGTACTATACATCTTGTACAAAGCTTATCAGTCAGGAGTCCTAAAAAACGATTTCTTGGTTGGCATAAAAATAGTGTTTTTGTCTTGGCTACCTTATTTTATTGTCTTGATAGGCTATTTGATATTAGCAAAAGTACAAGGAAGGCTTTAAGTTTATTATTGTAAATATGATAAAAATATATTGTATATTTGACTAGAATTTGAATGTGTTCAAAAGAAATGAATAACTCCATAAGATATATTTCTGATCCCACTAGACTTTATGAAAACTAAGATTATGATAATGAAAATTTTCAAAGTTTTTCTTTTTTAATTACTTAATGAATAAGTTTTACTACGATACTTCCTACAACCAGTATAATAAAAAGCAAAAGAATCCCTGCGAGATAGCCCATTCCAATTCCTGGACCCTGGGTACTATATGCTTTTAATATGGTTTCTAGTACGACATGACCCATGATGATCCCAACAATCCAAATTCGTAACAAAAGCCAATTTTTTTCAACAGCTCCAACCCAATATAATCCAAATGAAAGGAATCCTAAAAAAGGAACCCAAAACCAACACTGCTCTATAAAGTTGTCTAAACTATACTCTGGAGCCTTATTAAGTTTAGATAACATTTTGGCAAAAAAGTAGATTATCAACCAAAACAATTCAGGACCTAAGATATATCTCATTAAAGTATATTTATTGATTTATTTGATGGGTTAATAGAAGTAATACTAGACTTTACTTCTTAACAAAATTATTTTCTGTAGTAAGCAATCTCCCCATCTGATATTTTATATATGCAGGAAGAAGCTTGATCACGTTGGGTTTGTTCGGCAACAAATATGATAATTTCTTCTCTCTCTGAGAGTGGAAATTTAGTCGCTTTTTCCCATTCTGATTCTGTAGGTATATTGACATAAAAAACACAATCATACGCTCCCACTTCCATAAGGAATTTGATGCGTTTTTCTCCTTCTATATAGATAACTTCTCCGTCTTTTCCGTGGCTGATATACTCTAGACGACGTGTGATTTTATCAAATGTCTTTTTGATGACTTTTTCTCTCAATATTAAGTCTTCATCAGGCATCACTCGGCCAAAACCATCTTTGTAAACAATAGACTCTTGCATCTCAGATGAAGCTGCTTCATTCTTTAATTCAGATACAATAGAAACCGTTCCTTCGATGTACTTTTTGAATTTTATAGCATGAATAAGACCGTCTGACTTAAGAATTGATAACTCAAAATTACCATCAGGAATAGGTAGTGTATTAAAGATAAGTTGCACTGAACCGTTTAATATCTTATCAATATCCTGTACCCAAACTATCGTATCTTTTTCAATATCCTTTAATGTTACCGTATTGTAATTCGTACCAGATTGTGGCAACCAGATTATAAGTTGCTGACAGTCAGGATAATGTACGGTTTTGACGTCATTCGTTGTTAAAAACAATGTTTTATCAAATGTTTGACTTTTATCATTGCCGTAAGGTCTCAAATTATCTATCTCAATAATCTGAATGACACCAAGATATTCTAAAGAATTTTCATCCATTATTAAAGATATTAGTAAAAGACAAAACCTAATTTCTCCAGAGACTTTTTTAATTTCTCATCTGAAATATTCTTTTTAGTCCTTTTTACAAGATGAATATTAAGAGAATCTTGTTTTTGCAAAGCCAACGATAGATTTAGTACTTTAAGATGTTGAAGCTCAGAATCTTCTAAGAGTTTCTTCATGATGTCGACATTCATTTTATTAGAAGCGGATAGTTCATCTGTTCTTTTGGAGAGTTCAGCATTTGATGACTTTACAAAAATCAAATCATCTTCCAAACCTTGGATGACTTTATCTTTGTACAAATGCTCTTTTCTAGATGCTTCCAATTTTTCATCTTTCAGTTGGGCTTCAAAATTAGCATTCAATAACTTTTGCTCTAAGTTTAAATTGGTTTTTGAACATTCATCTACCAGATTATTCGAAAGTTGGAGCTCATTTTGTATTTGAATATTTGTCTCTTCGAGTTGTTTGTATTTTTTAGAAGAAACACATGATGGAAGTATAAGTAATAACACTAAGTAACAGAAAGGTTTCATGATTTTGTATTTTATATTTTTGATATTTTATTCGCCATAATAGAATTGAAGAAACTTTAGAGTCAACAAAAGCAAATACTTCATAATTAGCAATACAAATAAAGAGATGACTATTGATTTCCATAGTGCCTCCATTATATTAGCTTTAAAAAATCTCAAGCTTAATAAAAAAATGATATAGATTTCAGCACCCATCATGACAAACTTTTGGACTTCATAAAATGGCTGAAAAACGACTGTGACCAAATTTAAAAATGCTTGAAAAATCATTAGTTGACCCAATAAAAAAGTAATTGCAGTCGCTCTTTCAGCGATATTGTGCTCATTTTTCCTAAACAATACCGTTGTAGATATGACATAAAGAGGTATGATCATCAGTGAAAAAAAACTACCATAATTATTGATTAATGTATCAAATGCGACTTCACTTTTTAGTTGTACCATTTGATCTATTTCACTATCAATTATATTTTCATTTATTCCAGAAATATTAAAATAGCTGTAAACGAATAAATTAATGCTTAAATTCAGAAAGAAGTATTTAAATGGGATATAATATTTGACCCTAATTCCATCCAAGTAGTGATTTATAAATTCAATCGGTCTGAGAAAAAGTGAAAGAAATGTATGGGTATATTTATCTTCCAAATTAGAAAAGAAATCGACAATACTTGAAATCAAACTAGACATCGATATTCTTTCTTTTTGAAGATGATTTCCACAGCTACTGCAATAATTCCCTCGGTCTATAAAGCCACAGTTTTTGCATTCGACATCAGAAACTAAAAGGTTTTGGGACATTGGTTTTTCTGGCATTATCTTAAATTTTAAAAGGATACAGACACCTTAGAGATGTAGGTGTCTGTATAAAACTAAATTAAATTAACAAAACAATTATTAAGGATTAAAAACAGTACAAAATTGAGGCAATACTTTCGCCTTTTATAAAATTATTAGCTAAAGCGTATGAAAACTATACTGAAATGCATAAATATAAATTTGTAGTAAAAAAACCAGTTGGCACTACCATATCGTTTTTGATATTTGATATTGTGATCTGACTTTAGTAGTTTTGACAACCAGTGGATAGCACTTTATCATGGTAAGACTGTGAATAATATTTGTGGATTGTAAAAAATTTATATCATAAAAACCTGGACCAAAATCATCAAAAGTTAAAATTACCGAATCTCCAGATGAAATGGTGAAAGATATTGTATCATTATTGACCCTATTTTTTATAATCACGGTGTCTAGTGGATGCTCATTTTGAATATAAAAAAAGAGTTTATTCTTACTATATCTTTCAGAATCTTGATACAAGATTTTACCTTTTCCAAGAGGCAATGGATTGTTAAAATATGGATCATCTATCTGTTTTTCAAGACTTTGACTGATAGACGTGATCCTACATGGGCCACTTTTTAGATCTACATTTTCCAATATTTTTTCAGGACACAGAAATGTATAATCCAAAGGAAGTTCCGTGGCAATTCCTTTGCCATTATCTGGTAAGTGATATACCCGCTTGTCATGACATGGTTGTCTATCACGTATCCGATCGTCATCATCCCAACTAGAATCACCAATAGCGTCACCCAACTGGAAGACACTACCAGCATAATGGTGTATAAATGGTTCTGTCAAAACTACTGTAGGCATTGATAAGGATTAATAGATTATGCAATCAAAAGAGTCCTCCTATTTTTGAAAGTATCATCGGATAACCAATGGCACAAAATATAATGCCCCATTTCAGTAACGTTTTGGGTGAAGTACCAGCTTCGTCATCTGCAAGCGCCATTTCCCTTCTAGATTTATAGTGATAATAATATATTTTTACGGTTTGTCCCACTTCATAAGGACTATTTTTCCTGTAAGTCGTAGAGAAATGTTGGTATAGACCGTTTACCGTTCTGAATTCTACCACAGGTGCTACTCCCCGATATTCCATATCTGAAGGCAAATGATGTGGATCTTCACGCATTTTAATAACGGTACCTTGTGCCACTTTACCTTTACTCAATGTGTGTGCTATCTCATTGCTTTTGCTGTAAGAAAGGATAAAGCAATAAGTACCAATCAAAGAAAGAAATGGAGCTAAACTAGTGAGCGTATTTATAACTACATTCATAAGACTACAATTTTATAGTGGGTAAAACAATTATTCAATTTGATCATATCCATAAGTGGACATCGTCATGAATATTGTCCAAAATATCAACATCTTCATTTCCTACAGAAACAGATGATTTGGCAAAAACAGCAATGATTTGATGAATGATACGCATAAGAATGTAAAAATTTAAAGTTGTCTATAAAAGTGATGCACCAATCAATTTTGGTAACAAATAAGTTGGATAAGGTCCACCAAAACGTCATGGCACATCATCATGCAATCGAAATGTAATATTTATAAAAAATTGTAAACTCAAATTTTTATGATGCAAAAGTGAAGGTAGTCAATCAAAGTAAAAAAAATATGATCATTAGAAGTCCAATTCTTTAGATGAAGTGTATTTATTTTTGATCTAAATGTATTTGCAATCAAAGTATTCTATGATTTTAAAATACTGATTCCTACATAATGAAAAGAGCGCTTCAAATAAGTTTTGGGCCACCTTATTTAATAAACTATGCAGTTTGAGCAAAGAAAATTAGCTCTTTTGTAAGAGTATTGTATTTTTGATGAAAAAAAGTAAATCGTTTTTGTCGTCTCATTAAAATATTCCTAATCAGAAAACCAATATTAATATGAACAGAAGAGATTTTTTAGTAAAAAGCACCTTAGCTGGGTCTGCGATCCTTACTACAGATAGCATCACATCTAATCCCATTTTTATAAGGAACAAAAAACCAAAATCTGTCATTATTATTGGAGCAGGGTTTTCAGGACTGGCAGCAGCCATGAAATTAAAATCCGAAGGCATAAAAGTGACTGTACTAGAAGCCCGCAAAAGAATAGGTGGAAGAGTGTTCTCCAATCAACCCGCTAATGCCAATGGCCAAGTCATCGAACTAGGAGCAGAATGGGTAGGAAATTCCCACGAAAGAGTGATTGCACTTTGTAATGAATTTGGTTTAAAACTAGAGAATAACCAATTTGAAACAGACCTTACATTAGGTGGAAAATACAGCCAAGCTGGAAAATGGTCCTTCAGCCCTGACATGCAAAAGTTTTGGGATAATAAAGTGACCATCTGGGAAAGTATGTCTGAAGAACAACGTAAAAAATTGGACAAAACAGATTGGTGGCGATTTCTATCTCAACAAGGAGTATCATCCAATGACCTACTTCTTAGGGACTTGATGGATGCCACTGATTTTGGTGAGAGCATTCGCCACACGTCTGCATATGCGGCTTTTGCAGAATATGCAGAAAGTAGTGAAAAAAACGAAATGGATCTAAAGATAAAAGGCGGAAACGCTACATTAGCTGAAAAAATGGCCGAAAATATTGGTAAGGAAAATATTCTTATCGACCACACTGTTCAAATCGTAAAACAAATGGGCTCCAATGGTGTGTCAATTACGTGCAGCAATGGTAAGACTTTTGAAGGAGATAAAGTGATCTGTGCCATTCCTACATTTTCGCTTTTGAAAATTGATTGGCAACCAGGACTTCCTAACCTGGCGAAGGATGCATTACATGAATTACAATATGCTAGAATTGGTAAATTCCCGGTAGTCTTTTCAGAAAAATTCTGGAAGAGAGATGACTTTGATATGCTTACGGACACACCCGCTCATTATTTTTATCATGGTACCAAAAACCAAAGTGGCAAGACTGGCGTATTGATGTGCTATGCCACAGGAGATAAAGCAGATGTATTGGCATCAGTCAGCAAAAGTCAAAGATTAGATATTATTTTAGATGCACTAAAACCTGCTTTTGGGAATGTAAGTAAGTACGTTACCGAAGACTTAATGTATTATTGGGGACAAGATGCTTACTCTAGTGGTGCATACGCTTTTTATGGTAAAGGTCAGTGGTTTGAAGTTATGCCAATCTTAAAAGAGCCATATGAAAATGTGTATTTTGCAGGCGAACATTTGGCCGATTGGCAGGGATTTATGGAAGGAGCCATTAATAGTGGTGAAGAAACAGCTGACAACATAGTAGGAAATCAATAAAAATCAAATATTACCACAATGAAACCTGAACAAATAAAACTGGTAAAAAAGACATGGAAAATTTTGATGGGTATTGACCCCAAAATCATTGGAGATGCTTTTTATGCTAAGCTTTTTACAGATCAACCCGCTTTGAGGAGAATGTTTCCATCAGAAATGGACAAACAGTACGTAAAACTAGTAGATATGTTATCTTCGATCATTATGAGTCTAGATCATGCTCCGACAATCGAATCTAGCGAACTAGTGGCCATGTCCAAAAGACATACGGGATATGGTGTTAAAACCGAACATTATACAATGGTAGGTAATGCCCTTTTGTGGACATTGAAAAAAGGATTAGGATCTGAATGGAACGAAGATATAGAAAAAGCTTGGTCAGATTGCTATCAATCATTGGCTGATACAATGATAAAGAATAGCTAGGATTATGCACCCTGAGAATATTCAAATAAGTTAATAGGTTGCCCTATTTACTTTATTCCTAATTCAATACGCTTAAATGATGTTTTACTACGTTTCATTTCCAAAATGTCGTCTGTATTCATTAGAAAATATATCTTGCATGGTATATGAGCGGTTTATTAAAAATTTTATTCTTCTTGTGCTTTTTGCAAGTGTTGGCAATAGGACAATTTGCCAATAATGCTAGCATAGTTGACTTTAGGAGCAATGAAAAAAACATTAAGCCTGATATTGTTTTTGACCACTTGACCGAAAAGGATGGACTCAGTAGCGTCAATGTGATGGATATGCTCAGAGATAAAGATGGTTTTCTATGGATTTGTACTTCATTGGGGCTCAATAGGTTTGATGGGTTTAGATTTGAAGTGTTTCGCCACAACCAACAAGACAGCACCACTATTTTAAATAATCACTTAACTGCAATATGTGAAGACCCAAAAGGCAATATCTGGGGAACTACAGAAGATGGCATATTTTGTTATCAAAAATCAAAGGGTACTTTCCGTAACTATCGCACGTGGGACAAATCCATCTACCCTAGACTGAATGCTATAACCTGTGATCGAAATGGAAATATTTGGGCAGGAAGTGAGTTTGGACTGGTAAAGTTGGACATAAGCAGTGGAAGGTTCCATTATTTCAGACATGAAATGGATAATCCATGTAGTATGACTAGTGACCAAATAGGGAAAAGAGGAATTGCCTGCGACCCATCTGGTACAGGGCTTTGGCTAGGGACAAAAAATGGACTTAATTTTTTTGATTTTGATAATGAAGATTTTACCAATCACCAAAATGCCCAAGATACGTTGATATTCAATAATCATCGTATCAGCGCCATGCATACTGGAAAAAACGGCATCGTTTGGATGTATGACGATGTAACTAAGGATGTCATTGGATTGGACTGTAGAAACAAAAGTATAAAACATCGCATCAACATGCGTACAAGATTGAGCAATCCTTATATGGGTAATATTTTCGAAACTTCTGATGGCCAACTTTGGTATTCTAGCAATAGTTTTGAAACCATAAGAATTGATCTGAATAGTAATTATCAATCTGAAATCGTGCGAAACAGTATTTCTGACCCTGCTTCTATCATTGGTGATTATGTAAGTTCTGCATGGGAAGATACAGACCACACGCTTTGGCTAGGTACTATTGCTGGTATTTCTAGATACAACCCAAGTAGAATGTTTTATCGCATCATCAGGCTTGCCGAAAAATATCCAGAATTAGATCAGAATTGGCACATCACTTGTATGGCACAAAACCCTTTAAATGGTGAGTGGTGGCTCGGTAGTAGAAATGGCAAAATATATGTTTATGATCCGATAAATAACCAAAGTAGGTATATAGATTTAATCGCAATGGCAAAAGGGCAAGAATCGCCAACATTCATTGTGGACATTGAGTTTCATAAAGGTCTTGCTATTATTTGCGCCATAAACCAACCTACACTTCAGTATAACATAAAGACAAACAAACTACAGAGATTCTATGGGCTGACAGGAAAGTACAAAGATTACAAAGCAAGAGTGTTTTCATTAGAGACGGATAGCACTTATATCTTAGGTAATAATTTTGATCAGGTCTTACGCTGGAATTTTAAGCAAAATACAATCCAAGAAATAACTTTTCATTGTCCACTAGACCCCGACGGGTTGACTTATTCAGCTGGTTGGCTCAATAGTTTTAAGGATAAAGGTACCTGGATGTCTGCACAAAATTCTTCCGCAGGCTACATTCATCCTGGAGACAGCACCATTTACACCGTAGATATGAATATAGGCATGAAAAACGGTACGGGTGGATATTTTAATTCATTAGGTATAGACAATCATGGCAATATGTATTTTACATATATCTCTCGCGGACTATTTCAACTCAAAAAAAGAAAAGAAAAAATTGAATCTATTGATGATGTTGATGTTTCATTTTGGGATAGCTCTGATGGACTCATAAGCGAAAATCTTCAGTCTTCTACATCCGACCATGATGGCAATATTTGGTGTGCTTCTTTCAATAAATTTTCTATTGTAAATCCCACAAATAATACCATTTACAGTTTCAAAATCCACCTTAGCGAAAGTAATTCTTTTTACTATAATTACTTTGTGCCTTTAGAAAATGGCCACATGCTTACCAATATTAAAGGAAACCTTGTGGAGTTTTTCCCAGAAAGAATGAAGCTAGAATATCCTGCCACCAATCCTCTAATAAGTTCGATAAAACTTCCTGAAAAATCAATCTATTTGTCTGATGAAAAAGAAATAACATTACAGCCAGATGAAAATTTTATCTCTATTCGGTTCGGTTGCCTAAGTATACAAAAATATTATCCTTACGCCTACCAGTATAAAATGGATGGTGTTAATGAAGAATGGGTAGAATCTGATGGCATCGCCGAAGCTGTTTATTCCAATCTTCCACCCGGCAAATATCTATTCAAACTACGTACAATATCAAACGATAGAAAATGGCTATCGACCGAAAAACACCTTAAGATAACGATTAAAACACCTTTTTACAAAAGTTGGTGGTTCATCTCTTTAATCTGCATTGCCATAGGATACATCATATTTTATACTATTCGCGCTAGAATCAGAAATATTAGCAACATAGAAGACCTTAAATCAAAAGCCCAACTCCTCGAGAAGGAAAAAACAGCGGTCATGTATGAAAACCTCAAACAACACCTCAACCCGCATTTTCTATTTAACTCACTCACATCTTTGAGTAGTCTTATCAGAATAGACCAACGTCAGGCAGGCGACTTTTTAGATAAAATGAGCAAAGTATATCGATATATTCTAAAGAATAAAGAAAACGAAACGGTTCCCCTTATGGAAGAACTTAGGTTTGTAGATTTGTATAATCAACTCCAAAAAACTAGATTTGGAGACGGATTACAAATAAAAATTAATATTCCTGAAGAATTTCATTATAGAAAAATAGCCCCAGTTACCTTACAAAATTTGGTCGAAAATGCTATTAAACACAACATTGCAGATGATGACACTCCGCTGGTTATTTTAATGTACGTAGAAGACGATTATCTAGTCGTCCAAAACAATTTTCAAACAAAAGGTTTTGTCGAAACTAGCAATAAACAAGGTCAAAACAGCATGATATCGTTATACAAATACCTAAGTCCTAGACCCGTTATTATAAATGAAACGGAAGACTTTTACACCGTAAAAATTCCTTTAATCTAAAACAAATTGTCATGATAAAAGCATTAATCATCGAAGATGAACACCTTATTGCTAAAGAATTGCAATACAAAATATCAGATGTAGCAGAAGATATAGAGATCATTCAAGTTTTGCCAAGTCTGAAAACTGCTTTTAAATGGTTTATGGAAAACGCAGAGCCAGATCTCATCTTTGCAGATATCCAGCTGAGTGATGGTATCAGCTTTGAAATCTTCAAAAGATATGACCTCAAATGCCCAGTGATTTTTACGACAGCATATGACGAATACGCCATTCAAGCGTTTAAAGTAAATGGAATCGATTATCTCCTAAAACCTGTTGATTCCGATGACCTTACAAAAGCGATAGACAAATCAAGATCCATCATAAATAGTAAAGCAGAATATCCAAACGACTTTCATCAATTAATTAACCTTATCTCTAATCCAGATGCTTTAAAAAATAAGTTTAAGGAACAATTTATAGTCAGTCATCGCAAACAATGGATTCCTGTCCTTGTAAAAGATATTGCATGTTTTTATAGGGATAGCATCAATTTTATTTACACATTTTCTGGAGAAAAGTATATGCTTGATTTTGCAACATTGGAAGAAGTGGAAGAATTGCTCGATCCTAAACAATTTTATCGATCCAATCGTCAGTCCATCATTAATATCAATGCCATTCAAAGCGTAAAACCACACGAAAACCAAAAATTGACTGTCTCTTTGATACCACTATTAAAGCTAGAAGTAGATATCAGTAGAGAAAAAGCGCCTGCTTTTAAGAAATGGTTGGACAGGTGACCTTTTGGCTAATTATTGTAATCGTAATTTTAATCCTGAAGCATCAGCAGCTTACAAAATTATGTAGTATATTTATATCATTTTAAGATTATGTAGTGTTTTTGTAATTGTAAACGTTAGATAAAGAACATATAAATGCTCAAATAACGCAAACAATTCTTTATGAAAACGTATCTCAGCTTTATTATTTTTATTTGCCTTATGTCATTTGGTAAAATTTCAGCCCAAGACACAACCATCGTATTGAGTACTGTAATCAATTCCAATTTATCATCTCCTATACAACTCACACACGCTTGCGATGGGACTAATCGTATATTTGTAGCTGAAAAAGGTGGACGAATCAAGGTTTTTACGAAAGACTATATACTTAATGATACATTGATAACTATCACAAATATGGGTAATCAAAATGAACAGGGTTTGCTTTCAGTAGTTTTTCATCCTGATTTTAAAAATAATGGTTACTTTTTTGTCTTTCATACCCAAGCAGGTACAAATGCACTAATTGTGGATCGTTACACCATTAGTGCTTCAGATCCTGACAAGGCTGATGTAGCTACTAGATTGCCTATTCTCAACATACCACACACCTACTCAAATCACAATGGTGGCGAGATGCATTTTGGCAAGGATGGATATCTTTATATTTCTACAGGTGATGGTGGCTCAGGAGATGATCCCTATGATAATGGTCAGGATTCATTATCACTTTTAGGAAAAATTTTACGTATCAATATAAATAGTACTTCTGGTGGTAATAATTATTCCATTCCTTCAGACAACCCAAATAATACATCACCAGTGTATTGTTATGGATTGCGAAATCCTTTTAGATGGAGTTTTGATCGATACAAAGGTGATATGTATATCGGTGATGTAGGGCAATCAGCACGTGAAGAAATTAACTTCAGACCTGCTGATTCTATCATTGGTAGTAACTTTGGTTGGGATTGTTATGAAGGTTCACTACTTCATCCTACAGCAGCACCATGTCTTCCAAGCTCAAATTATATATTCCCAATTTATCAATATCAAATCAACTCAAATAACAGGTCTGTTGTAGGTGGAAATGTATATAGAGGTTATGCTTACCCTGACTTGAAGGGTTGGTATTTCGCAGCCGATTATTTTTCAAGGAACCTTCGCAAAATTATTAAAGTTGGATCTTCTTGGGTTACAGTAAATCAACAAATGCCAGCTGATTTTACAGGTATTGTGGATTTTGGAGAGACGGAAGATGGTGAATTACATATAGTTGACATCAATGATAGTAGGGTTTATAAAATGACGACCGCAAATCCCAAAACTGTTCATATTTTTACAGGTGATGGGGACTTGATGATTCCTTCAAATTGGAAAAGTGGTTCAGTGCCTCCAAACCCTCTGCCATCAGGATCAGTGATCGTAATCAAACCATGTAATAATGGCACTTGCCAGCTTTCTCAAGATAGAACCGTTAGTCCAGGTGGCGATTTTATTGTGGAACCAGGTTGCCATTTTAAACTAGAAGGTCCCGCTAACTTAATACTTGATTAATATCTCAATTTTTATTACTCTTTTTGGTCTGAATCTGATATCCTACCTCAAAGTTTAAAGTGATAAAGCGTTCTTTCTTTAACCTGTCAAGATGTGAAGTTCTAGTAACATCAATTTCTGTTCTTAAAGCAAAATTAAGTCTCTGAGTATAATACCTTATTTCTAAAGGAACCATTAGAACAAGAAGTTTGGTGGATTCATTATCAAAATTTAAAGAAACGTCTTGTCCAATAATATTTGATTCGCCATAATATGATTTTGAAGAAATATGATATCTCAGCCCTGCACCAATACCAAAGAGAAACCCTTTTTCTTTTTTTAATCCTGAATATACAATGGAATGAAATGTAAAATTTATATTTGTCGTTTCACCTATTTTTTCAGTCAATCTATTCCCTTGAATGTCTGTAAATAAAATAGATTCGTCATAAAATTTGTTGGTTGAAAAGTTTGCTTGGTACTTAACGCTATATTTATTATAAAAAACTTCATCTAATGAAATTCCTAAACCGACGCCACCTAAATTAAAACCTGTAGAATCATTATACCAATATCTATGTATTCCTTTTAATGGACTATTTATTGGCATTGCTTCATTAACATTGAGATGAAAATGAACAACTTGAGCACTTATTTCAGTAGTTACGAATAATGACATTAAAAAATAGAAAAATAGCTTCATTCTATTGTTTTTATAAATTTTTGTGAATATGTCTGACCGTTAACTGATAGATTTGCATAGTAAAAACCTATTGGGCGATTACTTAAT